>Ga0335076_10000070_pt1 | contig 79772 bp, 85 predicted proteins | sample Lox_Sample_25_FD_206717 | JGI IMG/M metagenome (GOLD analysis project Ga0335076, IMG submission 206717) | Soil microbial communities from Loxahatchee National Wildlife Refuge, Florida, United States - Lox_Sample_2.5 | ecosystem: Environmental > Terrestrial > Soil > Wetlands | place: USA... | reverse complement strand
TCGCCCAGCGAGGGGTCGATCGCGTCGTGCCCTCCCTCTGCCGAGCCGATCGCCCACGGGCTGCCGACGTCGCCCCGCTCTGCCGCCTCGGCGTTGTTCCGTCCCTTGCGGTTGGTGCGGCCGATCGGGTGGATCGGCGGCAGGTAGACGACGTCGAACCCGAGCTCGGCGAAGCGCGGCAGCAGCTCGCGGACGCCGGCGAATCCGCCCCACGAGCGCGGGAAGAGCTCGTACCACGAGCCGAACCGGCCGAGCACCCGGTCGACGTCCACCGCGTACGTTGCGGACGACACCTTCTCCGAGCGCGCGCCTGCTGGAGCCTCGAGCGCCTGCTCGAGGCTGAGCTCCTCGGCGCCGAGCAGCACGGCTGCCTCCGACAGCTCGCCGGTGAGATCGGCCTGGCCCGCGGCCACCTTCCGCCGCAGCTCCTCCCGCAGCGACGCGACGCGGTCGACCCACGCGTCGATCCGGAAGCTCCAGAGCCCCGGCCGGTCGACCTCGAAGGCGCCGGCCCAGACGTCGTTGCCGAGGGGTTCGAGCGGCGTCTCGGCCCAGCGGGTCGAGCCGGGTCTCCTGTGGCGAACCGCAGCTCCGAGCGTCTCATGGCCGTCGCGGAAGACCCGCACGTTCACCTCGACGCGCTCACCGACGGTGCGCTTGACCGGATAGCGGCCGCAGTCGACCTGCGGGGAGACCTCCCGGATCTGGATTCGCGGAGGAGTCGTCTTCGGCATCGACACGTCGGGAAGTCTCACTGATGAGGAAGGATCAAAACGTGGAGCTCCCACGCTCGGCCGGCATCCTCCTCCACCCGACGTCGCTTCCGTCGGGGAAGCTCGACCGGGAGGCGTACAGGTTCGTCGACTGGCTCGCTGCCGCGGGCCAGTCGTGGTGGCAGGTGCTGCCGCTCGGCCCGCCGGATGAGTACGGCTCTCCGTACAGGTCTCCGTCCGCCTTCGCCGCGTCGCCGCAGCTCCTCGCCCGGCCGGAAGCACGGGTCACGGCCGGCGAGGTCGAGGACTTCGTTGCGCGCCATCCGTACTGGGCCGGCGGCTGGGCCCGCTTCGCCGGTGGGGAGGCGCTGGCGCACCAGGTGCGGTTCGAACGGGAGTGGGGGGCGCTCCGGGAGTACGCGGCCGAGCGCGGCGTCCGGCTGATCGGCGACCTCCCGATCTATGTCTCCGACGAAGGCGCCGATCTCGCGGGCTGGCCGGAGCTCTTCGCGCGAGGCGAGGTCGCGGGAGCGCCGCCCGACGCCCTCAGCGCGACCGGCCAGCGCTGGGGGAACCCGCTCTACGACTGGCCTGTGCACCGCGCGACGGGGTATCGCTGGTGGTGCGAGCGCTTCCGGCGCACCTTCGACCTCGTCGATCTCTGCCGGATCGACCACTTCCGCGGCTTTGTCTCCTACTGGGCCATTCCGGCCCGGAACACGACGGCGAAGAACGGACGCTGGCGGCCCGCTCCCGGCGCCGAGCTCTTCCACGCGGTGGAGCAGGAGCTCGGCGGTCTGCCGCTCATCGCCGAGAACCTCGGCCACATCACACCGCCCGTGGAGCAGCTCAGACACGAGCTCCGCTTGCCCGGCATGGTCGTCCTGCTCTGGGCGTTCCGCAGCGGACGGCACAACCCGCACCGGCTCGAGAATCACGGCCCCGACACGGTCGTGTACACGAGCACGCACGACACGGACACGGCCGCCGGCTGGTTCGCCGGGCTCCGGCCGCGGCAGCGCGCGGCGACGGATCTCGATCCGTCAGAGCCGAGCTGGGGCCTGATCGAGCTCGCGTACACCTCCCGCGCGGTGCTGGCGATGGTCGCCGCACAGGACGTGCTCGGGCTCGGCAGCGATTCCCGGATGAACCGGCCCGGCGTCTCCGAGGGAAACTGGACCTGGCGGCTCGGGCCGGGAGCGCTGACGCCCGCGCTCGCGAGGCGTCTCCGCGGTCTCGCCGAGCGGCACGCCCGGGTCTAGGTCACCGCGAAGTAGACGGCGCAGGCCGTCCCGGCGCAGAGGCAGTAGATCGCGAACGGGATCAGCGTTCGCGTCTCGAAGTACCGCATGAGGAACCGGACGGAGAAGTACGCGGCGGCCCCGGCGCACACCGCGCCGACGAGCGCCGGCCCACGCACGCCGTTGCCCTGCGAGCCGGCGAGGTCGGGCAGCTTGAGGACGGCCGCGGCGAGGATGATCGGCGTCGCGAGCAGGAAGGCGAAGCGCGCCGCGTCCTTGTGCGAGAGGCCGACGAGCAGCCCGCCGCCCATCGAGGCTCCCGAGCGCGAGAAGCCGGGAATGAGCGCGATCGACTGCGCTGCGCCGACGGTGAAGGCCTGCCACCAGCCCACCGTGCGCGCGATCCGCTCGTCGTCGTCCTCCGCGACCACGGGCGCACGTCGTCGCAACGCCTCGGCGCCGAAGAGCAGCACGCCGTTGAGGGCGAGGAAGATCGATGCGTATTCCGGCGAGGCAAACAGCTTGCGCAGGGCGTCCTGGAGCGTGAGGCCGAGAATCCCTGCCGGAATCGTCCCGACGATGAGCAGCCACCCGAGCTTCGCGTCGGTGTCGTTTTCGCCGATCTCGCGGTCGCGAAGCGATCGGCCGAGGCCTTTGACGATCCGGACCCAGTCGTGCCAGAAGAAGCCGAGCAGCACGAGTGCTGTCGCGAGGTGGAGGGCGACGAGGAAGGTCAGGAAGTACTGCGCGTTCTGATGGATGTTCCAGCCGAAGAGGTGCGGGAGGATGACGGCATGCCCCAGGCTCGAGATGGGGAAGAGCTCGGATACGCCCTGGATCAGCCCGAGAATTGCGGCCTGGAAATAGGTGATCGGGTGCACTCAGCCGTCGGGCTTCTCGGCGGAGCGCGTCTTCGGCCCGGTGTTGAACCAGGCGAAGGCAAGGCAGGCCAGGCCGACGAGGAAGGCGGCGATGCCGTGCTTCACGTGGTGGTGAGTTGACCCCGCCTGGTGTCCCGGGAAGAACGACGGCAGCGAGCCTGCCGGCTCGACCCAGTAGACGATCGCGACGACGATGAGGGCGATGCCGATGACGACGGCGAGCGCGACGAGCCACTTCCGATAGCGGACGAACCACCCGTCTCTCGCGGCCATGGCCCGAGAGTATTAGCTGACCGGGTGAGAGGCGTCTGTGAACTCGCGGAACTCGGCCGTGAGCAGGTAGGCCGTCTGCTCGCCGATGTCGACGGCGCGATCGCCGATGCGCTCGATCGTCCGGGCTACGACGACCATCCGCAGGCCCCATTCGCGGAACTCCGGCTCGGCCATCACGTCGACGAGCCGCTCGACGAAGCGGCGGTTCGCGCGGTCGATCAGCTCGTCGAGCTCGACGAGGCTCTCGGCGCCGGGCAGGTCGCGCCGGCTGAAGGAGTCGAGCGCCACGCGGAGCATCTCCTCCGCCCGCTCGCCCATCTCGGTCAGCACCTCGACGAGCGCGGGATCCGGCTCGACGTCGGCCACGAGCTGCGAGAGCTTCGCGATCGTCACGCAACCGTCCGCGCTCCGCTCGAGCAGGAGGTTGATGTGGATCATCGCGAGCAGCAGCCGCAGGTCGCGCGCAACCGGGGTCTGCAGCGCCAGGAGCGCCTGGATGGACTGCTCGATGCCGAGGAAGTGGTTGTCGACCTCGTCGTCGAAGGCGATCACCTCGTCCGCAAGCTCGCGATCACGTTCCTCGAGCGCCCGGATCGCGCCGTGGACGGCGCTGAGGACGCGTTGCCCCATCTCCTGGAGTTGCGCCTCGATTTGCTCGAGCGCGGTGTCGATCGACATCGGAAGCCAGCGTACTAGCTGGCCTCCGGGCTCGCACCAGGGCGTGTCACCACTTCGTCTCCACCTCGCAACGGGGGGTTATCCCACCCTTGTCCGGACGCGCCGTACCTTGCCCCGCGAACCCCTGAGGAGGAGGAAAAAGTCAGATGCCGAGAAACGGCAAGCTCATTCGCATCACCTTTGGCGTGGCGGCAGCCGCTGCGGTCGCAGCCGTCGCCGTGATGACTGCCAGCGCGGCTTCGGCCAAGCAGTCGGCCACCACGCTCACCGGGGCCGGCTCGTCGCTCGTCGCTCCTGCGGTCTCGGGAATTTGGGCGCCCGCCTACAGCTCTGCGAAGGGCGTCAACGTCAACTACTCGTCGATCGGCTCGGGCAAGGGGATCGCTGCGGTCACGGCCCGCACCGTCGACTTCGGTGCGAGCGACGCGCCGATGACACCCGACCAGGCGAGCGCCTGCAACGGCTGCGTCGAGATCCCGTGGGCCCTCGCAGGAACCGGGCCGGTCGAGAACATCCCTGGAATCAACGGCCTTCAGCTCCACCTGACCGGCCCCGTGCTGGCGAAGATCTACCTCGGGCAGATCACGAACTGGAGCGATCCTGCCATCAAGAAGCTGAATAAGAAGCTGAACCTCCCGAACAAGACGATCACGGTCGTCCACCGCAGCGACGGCTCCGGGGACACCTTCGTCTTCACCGACTATCTGTCCAAGGTCAGCAAGGCCTGGAAGTCGAAGGTCGGCAGCGCGACGACCGTCCAGTGGCCGACGGGCGTCGGTGAGAACGGGAACTCCGGCGTGGCGGCGCAGGTGCGTTCCACCCCCGGCGCGATCGGCTACGTCTCCACGTTCTACGTCGTCCAGAATCACCTGCACATGGTGAGGATGAAGAACTCCTCGGGCCACTTCGTCTACCCGAGCGTCAAGTCGATCGAGTCCGCGTCGCAGATCCTCAAGAAGGTGCCGAAGGACACCGGGATCTCGATCACGAACCCGCCGAAGTCGAAGAAGTTCGCCAACGCGTGGCCGATGGCGACCTTCACGTACGTGATCGTGCCGAAGAACTCCGCGAAGGGTCCAGAGCTTCGTGCCTTCATCAGCTGGGCGCTGGGAGCCAAGCAGCAGAAGTCCATCCAGCACCTGATCTTCGCGCCGATGCCGAAGCTCGTCGTCAAGGCGGCGAAGCAGAGGGTCAAGGAGATCCAGTAGGAGAAGATCGCGCCGGAGCTGCATGAGCACCTACGACGCGACCGGTAGTGCCGCCCGCCGCCCCTTCTCGGGGCGGCGGGCGCGTGCTGGCGACCTCATCCTGCAAGGCGTCGCCGGGCTCGCGGCGCTCGGCGCCGTCGTTCTCGTCGGCCTGATCGTCTACAAGGTCGTCCAGGGCTCCCGCCTGTCGCTCTCGACCTTCGGGCTCGGCTTCCTCACGAGCACCGGCTGGGATCCGGTACACAGCCAATTCGGTGCCGCGAACCTCATCTATGGCACCGCGATCACGTCCTTCGGGGCGCTGATCCTCGCCACGCCGCTGGCGCTCGGCGTGGCGCTCTTCCTCACGGAGCTCGCCCCGGGCTGGATCCGCGGGCCGGTCACCGCGCTCGTCGAGACGCTCGCGGCGATTCCGAGTGTCGTGATCGGGCTCTGGGGGATCCTCGTGCTCGGCCCGGTGCTGCGCGACGACGTCATGCCGCAGCTGCACTCGGCGCTCGGCTTCATCCCGCTCTTCGGCCCGTCGAGCTCCGGCTCGACGATCTTCACGGCGATCGTGGTGCTGACGATCATGATCCTGCCGATCGTCTCGAGCATCTCGCGCGAGCTCTTCCTCGGCGTGCCGGCGGAGCTCAAGGAGGCGGCGCTCGGGCTGGGGGTCACCCGCTGGGAGATGGTGCGCGGGGTCATCTTCCCCTATGCCCGCGGCGGTGTCGCTGCGGCGATGATCCTGGGCCTCGGCCGCGCGCTCGGCGAGGCCATCGCCGTGGCGCAGGTCATCGGCGCCTTCAACGGCCCGATCCACGCGAACCTGTTCTTCCAGGGGAACACGATCGGCGCGGAGCTCGCGAACGAATTCTCGAACGCGACCTCGAATCTGGAGCTCTCCTCGCTCTTCTATCTCGCCCTGATCCTCCTCGTCTTCTCGCTCCTGGTGAACCTGCTCGCGCAGGTCATCGTGCGCCGGGTGGCCCGGAAGCAGGGACTGGTGGCCCAGTGAGCTCCGCCGACCTCAGCGTCCTCCAGCGCCCGAATGACCGGCTGCGCCGACGCCGGTGGGTCAACCGCGGCATGGAGCTCCTCGCCTGGCTCGCGGCCGCGACAGCGGTTGCGCTCCTCGGCATCGTCGTCTGGTCGGTCGCCAAGAGGGGGGCGAGCGAGCTGAATCTCGATCTCCTCACGAAGCCGCAAGTCGCGTTCCCGGTTCCGGGCGGCCCGCAGGGAGGGCTCGTCAATGCCTTCGTCGGCACTCTCGTCATCGTCGGGATTGCGACCCTGATGGCGCTGCCGGTCGGGGTCCTCGTGGCGCTCTACGTCAACGAATTCGCACCCGCAGTCGTCCGCAGGGGCGTCGGACTGACGCTCGACGTCCTCAACGGCATTCCCGCGATCGTGATCGGCATCTTCGTCTTCGGCCTGATCGTCGTGGGCCATGGGGACAGCGGTCTTGCCGGATCGTTCGCGCTTGCGGTGTTGATGCTGCCGCTCGTCGCCCGCTCCGCAATCGAGGTCCTTGCACTCGTGCCGGGCTCGCTTCGCGAAGCCTCGCTCGGACTCGGCGTGCCGCGCTGGCGCACGACGCTCGGCATCGTGTTGCCGCAGGCGGTCGGCGGAATCGTGACGGGCGCGGTCCTCGCCGTAGCCCGGGTGGCCGGCGAGACTGCGCCGCTCCTGTTCACGACGGCCGTCGGCGTCAGCGCCGGCGCAGACTGGAATCCGACCCACCCCCTGGCGAGCGTGCCGGTGACGATCTTCGAGCTGTCCGACCAGGCCTTGGAGTCCCAGCATGCGCAAGCCTGGGCGGCAGCATTCGTCCTGCTGATGTTCATCCTCGTGACGAGCCTGACTGCCCGCTGGCTCGCCAACCGAAGCCGGCGCAAGCTGCAGCGGGCCGCATGATGGGCCAAGTGAGGGGAGATCTCGTGTCCGCGTCCAGTACGATCGAGCAAGCCGTGCGCGTCGAGACGAAGCGTCAGCCGCTGCCGCCGCGTGAGCGGCTCGAACAGGTCTTCGACATTCAGGACCTGACGGCGATCTACGGGTCCAAGGCGGCCCTCAAGGGCGTGACGATGGACGTCTACAAGAACCTCGTCACGGCCGTCATCGGTCCCTCGGGTTGCGGGAAGAGCACGTTCATCCGCTGCTTCAACCGGATGAACGACCTCGTCCCGAGCTTCCGCCAGACGGGGACGATTCGCTACCACGGTCAGGACATCGCGGGGAAGGACGTCGACCCGGTCGCAGTGCGACGAACGATCGGCATGGTCTTCCAGCGGCCCAATCCCTTCCCGAAGTCGATCCAGGACAACGTCGCCTGGGGCCTGAAGGTGCTCGGGATGAAGGACAACCTCTCGGAGCGCGTCGAGCGGGCGCTGACGCAGGCGGCTCTCTGGGACGAGGTGAAGGACCGGCTGAAGTCGAGCGCGCTCGGGCTCTCTGGCGGCCAGCAGCAGCGCCTGTGCATTGCGCGCGCCATCGCGGTCGAACCGGACGTCGTGCTCATGGACGAGCCGGCATCGGCGCTCGACCCGATCGCGACCCAGGCGATCGAGCAGCTGCTGCACGAGCTCAAGAGCGAGTACTCGTTCGTGATCGTGACGCACAACATGCAGCAGGCCGCGCGGGTGGCCGACATGACCGCCTTCTTCTCGATCTCCCGCGGCGCAGAGGGTGAGCGCTGGGGCGAGCTCATCGAGTACGACGCGACCGAGAAGATCTTCACCGCTCCGTCCGACAAGCGGACGGAGGACTATGTGACGGGACGCTTTGGCTAGCCGCGCGGGAACCGCGCGCTGACCGACAGCCCCTGTCCCGGCTCACTGGTTGCTTCGATCTCGCCGCCCGCTGCCGTGATCACGTGCTTCACGATCGCGAGGCCGAGTCCGGTGCCGCGGCTCGTGCGCGCCTGATCTCCTCGATAGAAGCGCTCGAACAGGCGCTGCACGTCGGCGGTATCGACGCCCTTCCCGTCGTCCGAAACCACGAGTCGCGACCCGTCCGCGGACTCCGCCACCTCGACGATGCATGTGCTCCCCTGTCCGGCGTAGCGAATCGCGTTCGCGAGCAGGTTCTCGAGCACGACGCGCAGCATGCGGGGCCGCAGCGGCAGCTCGACGTCGCCGCCGGTGCGGACGTCGAGCGCGATCTCGGCGTGATCAGCGCGCTCCGCGAACGAAGCGACGACCTCCTTCACGATCGGCTCGGCGCGTGTGCGACCGAGAGAGACGACCTCGCGACCCGTCTCGAGCTCGCCGAGGAAGAGCACGTCGTCGATCAGCTCGCGCGCCTGCTCGACCTCCTGCCGAGCCTGCTCCATCAGCTCGGTGACGTCCGAGCCCGGCAGCGTCGCGCTTTCGAGCAACACGAGCAGCCGCGCGAGCGGCGTGCGCAGCTCGTGCGAGACGGCGGCCGTGAAGCCGGCCCGCAGCTCCTGGTAGGCGGAGAACTCAGGTGCCGACTCGAGGAAGAGGACGAGCAGGCCGGGATGGGCAGCGGCCTGTTCCTCGGCGAGTCGCCGTCCGGGCTCGCGGTCCCCGAGGGCCTGCGCTGCCGACTCGCTGGCGGCGACGATTCGCCGCTCGCTGTCGAGGATCACGAGCGGCACGTCGCACCCCGCCGCGACGGCTCTGGCACGCTCCTCGTTCACCACTTCTTCACCATGCGTCTACCCTTCGCCAACTGGGCCGCAGCCGATAATGGATGCAAGCATGCCGAAGGTTCTGATCGTCGAGGACGACGAGGTCATCGCGCAGGGAATGGCGCGGCACCTCGGCGCCGCTGGCTTCGACCCCGTCTCGGTCGGCAACGGCACGCAAGGGCTGGCGCGGCTCCGCTACGAGAAGCCCGACGTCTGCGTGCTCGACCTGATGCTGCCGGGCGTCGACGGCTGGAAGCTGATCGAGACGGCACGGAACGAGGGGATCGGCACACCGATCGTCGTCGTCTCCGCCCGCGGCACCGAGCACGACCGCGTGCACGCCCTCGAGATCGGGGCCGACGACTATCTCGTCAAGCCGTTCTCGATGAAGGAGCTCGTGGCACGTGTGCGAGCGGCGTCGCGACGAGCCCTGCGCCGGGAGGAGACGCCGCGCGGCGAGCCGATCGAGATCGAGGAGCTGCGGATCGACCCGCTCGAGGTGCAGGCCTACGTCGACGAACGGAGCGCCGAGCTGACGCCGACGGAGTTCCGGCTCCTCTACCAGCTCGCGCTGGACCGCGGCCGGGTCGTCACGCGCGACGAGTTGCTGCAGAAGCTCTGGGGCCGGCGCGAATCGCACCGCGACCGGACGGTGGACGTCTTCGTCCGCCGCCTCCGCGAGAAGGTCGACCGCCCGGCCTCCACTCACACGTTCATCCAGACGCGGTACGGCGTCGGCTACCGGCTGGAGCCGGTTCCGAAGGCTGCGGCGCGCGGCAAGGCCGCTGCGGCGCAGTAGCGGGTCCGACACCAGGGCGTCACCGGATCGCGCCCCATCGGAGCCCGCTCCGTCCGCACGATTTCGGCATGAAGTTCGCCGTCGTCGCCCATCGGCGCAGCGCGACGAACGAGGCGCTCGTCGCCGCGGCCCGTGCGTGGGGGCTCGAGTCGGAGCTGCTCGATCCGCGTCAGGCCCTGGCGCTCCTCGAGCCCGGGGATGTCGCGCTCGCCAGGCTCGACGTGCGCGAGGAGCTCGACGGCATCGAACGCGGCAGCGGCGAGCTGGAGCGGCTCGCGGCCGGCGGCGTGGACGTGCGCAACCCTCCCGACTCTCTCGTCGTCGCGCACGACAAGCTGCTGACCGCGCGCACGCTCAGGCTCGCCGGCCTGCCGCACCCGCACACCACCCTCCTCAGCCCCGAGCTGCCCGCAGCCGTTCCCGAGCTGCCGCTCGTGCTCAAGCCGCGATTCGGCAGCTGGGGCCGCGAGGTGGAGCTGTGCTCGACGGCGGAGGAGCTCGACGCGGCGCTCGTTCGCCTGCAGCAGAAGCCCTGGTTCCGCGAGCACGGCGCTCTCGCGCAGGAGCTCGTCGAGCCCCGTGGCTGGGACCTGCGGGTCGTGGTTGCCGCCGGGCTCGTGGTCGGCGCCGCGTGCCGGATCGCCAGGAGCGGCGAGTGGCGGACGAACGCCGCCCTCGGCGCGCAGGTCGAGCCCGTCGAGCCGCCGCCGGTCGCCTGGACGCTGGCACTCGCAGCCGCGCGGGCGGCGCGGGCGGATCTCGTCGGCGTCGACCTGCTGCCGACGCAGAACGGCTTCGTCGTCCTGGAGCTGAACGGTGCGGTCGACTTCCGGCCGGCGTACGCACCGGAGAGCGACGTCTTCGCCGACGCCGTCGCAGCGCTGCTCGAGGATCCGATGCGGCAGCCGGAGCTTGCCGCGGCCTCACTCTGAGCCGTACGGCTGCGGCTGCAGCCCCGTCTCGACCTCGCGGCGTCCGTCGGCCTCGTAGACGACGTCGACGGTCTCGTGCTTCCGGTAGGTGCCCGCGATCCCCAGCCACATCGACGCCCAGCGCCAGAAGCCGAGCTTCCCCTCCTGCGCCAGCGGACGTGGGAAGACGAGCGCGCGTCCGTCGAGCTCGAAGTCGCGTCCGGGCACCTGGCGGACGCCGCCCACGTAGACGTCGAACACGGACGGCACGTGCTCCGGCAGTTCGATCCGCGTGCGTTGCGACACCCTTCGTAGAATGCCTCGCGGGTGCGCCGCAAGCTGCCGTCCTTCGTCCTCGCCGTGCTGGTCGCGCTCGCGACGGCCGGCGTTGCCGCAGCTTCGAACGGAGGCTTCACGCCCGTCGAGCCCGCGTCACCGAACGCGAGCCACATCCAGCACGCGTACTTCCTGATCCTCGGCTTCACCGCGGCGATCTTCGTTCTCGTCGAGTCGCTGCTCGTCGTCTTCGTCTGGAAGTACCGGAGCCGCGGGCGTCCCCGCACCGTCGAGGGGGCGCAAGTCTACGGGCACACGCGGCTCGAGCTGATCTGGACGGCGTTCCCGGTCGTGATCCTCGCGATCATCGCGGCGTTCGTCTTCTACGAGCTGCCGAACATCGACTCGGCGCCGGCGGCCGCCGACCCGATCCACATCACGGTCGAGGGCCATCAGTACTACTGGCAGTTCGACTATCCGAACCACGCCCGCTCGATCGGGACGATGCACGTCCCGGCCGGCTCGGTCGTCGACCTGAAGGTCGTCTCGCCGGACGTGATCCACAGCTGGTGGATCCCCGCGCTCGGCGGCAAGATCCAGGCGATCCCGGGGAGGATCAACCACACCTGGTTCCAGGCGACGAGAAAGGGCAGCTTCTCGGGCCAGTGCGCGCAGCTCTGCGGCGTCTTCCATGCATCGATGCTCGCAACCGTGCAGTCGGAGTCGCAGCAGGCCTATCGGCACTACATCGCGACCTGGAAGGACACGATCGGGAAGCAGATCTGGACCGGCGTCTGCGCGACCTGCCACGGGAACCTCGGCCAGGGCGGGTACGGGCCGGCGATCGCGAGCAACCCGATCCTCAAGCAAGCGGCCGGGCTGAGCGCAATCGTTCACACCGGCGTCACCGGCTCCACGGGGGCGATGCCGCCCGTCGGCGACACGTGGAACAACGCGGAGATCGACGCGCTCGTGAGCTATCTCAAGCATCACATCTACAAGGCTGCGCCTCCTGGAGGGACGAGTGGCGGCTAGATCCGAAGCGGCGTATCCCGTCGGTTGGAAGAGCGGCCGCGTGGCGAGCTGGCTTGTCACGGTCGACCACAAGCGGATCGGGATCCTCTACATCGCTACGTCGCTCGTCTGGTTCGTCGCCGGCGGGATCCTCGCGCTCCTCATGCGCTCGCAGCTCGCGACCCCCGACGAGAAACTCCTCACGAAGAACTCGTACAACGAGGTCTTGACGATGCACGGCACGACGATGATCTTCCTCGTCGTCATCCCGATCCTCGCGGGCTTCGCGAACTACCTCGTGCCGCTGATGATCGGAGCTCGCGACATGGCGTTCCCGCGCCTGAACGCCCTCTCGTACTGGCTCTTCCTGCTCGGCGGCCTCGTCCTCTGGCTGAGCTGGTTCGCCAAGGGCGGCGCGGCGCACGCGGGCTGGTGGTCGTACCCCACGCTGTCGGAGAACTTCCCCTACACGAGCCCCGGCCACGGCCAGGACTACTGGATCCTCAGCCTCCACATCCTCACGCTGTCGTCGCTGCTGGGGGCGATCAACTTGATCGTCACGATCCACAACATGCGGGCGCCCGGCATGACGTGGATGCGGATGCCGCTCTTCGTCTGGGGGATCGAGACCTACGCGATCCTGCTGCTCGTGGCGCTGCCCGCGCTCTCGGCGGCCATCACGCTGCTGCTGCTCGACCGCACCGTGGGGACGCACTTCTTCATCCCCTCGCAAGGCGGAAGCATCGTGCTCTACCAGCACATGTTCTGGTTCTTCGGACACCCCGAGGTCTACATCATGGTGCTGCCTGTCTTCGGGATGATCTCCGAGATCTTGCCGGTCTTTTCGCGCAAGCCGATCTTCGGCTACAAGGCGGTTGCGTTCTCGACGATCGGCATTGCATTCTTCTCGATGCTCGTCTGGGCGCACCACATGTTCACGACGGGGATGCCCGTCGGGCTCGACTCGTTCTTCATGATCTCGTCGATGGTGATTGCGGTGCCGACCGGGATCAAGATCTTCAACTGGATCGCGACCACCTGGCGCGGCAATCTCATCTTCGACACGCCGATGCTGTTCGCGATCGGCTTCATCGCGCTCTTCACGATGGGCGGCCTTTCGGGGATCTTTCTCGCGGCGTTCCCGGTCGACTGGCAGCTGAACGACTCGTACTACGTCGTCGCCCACTTCCACTACGTCCTCTTCGGCGGCTCGGCGTTCGGCTTCTTCGGCGGGCTGTATTACTGGTGGCCGAAGATGTTCGGTCGCATGCTCGACGAGCGCCTCGGGAAGTGGCACTTCTGGCTGCTGTTCGTCGGGTTCAACATGACGTTCCTGCCGCAGCACATGCTCGGCCTGCTCGGGATGGTGCGGCGCGTCTACACGTACCACCACGGCGGGCTCTGGGAGGTCTACAACCTCATCTCCTCGATCGGCTCGGGCGTGACGGCGGTCGCGATGCTCGTCTTCTTCGTCAACGTCTGGCGGACTCAGGTCCTGCGCAAGGGCGTGCGATCCGGCAACGACCCGTGGCTCGCCGACACGCTCGAGTGGTACACGACCTCGCCGCCGCCGGCGCACAACTTCGACAGCGTCCCGTACGTGACGAGCGCTCGGCCGCTGCGCGACCTGCGGCGCCGCCTCGCGGAGCAGCCGCAATGAGGATGGAACTGGCACCGGGTCCCTGGCTTCGCCTGTCGGCCCTCCTCGCTGCGGGCGGGACGCTGCTCGCCGTCGTCTCCGGCGCCGAGGGGCTCGGCACCGCGCATCGGCTCCTGGCGGCGCTCGTCGTCCCGCCGCTCGCCGCCGTGGTGGTCTCAGCCTGGTACGCGCACCGGCGGCTCGTGCCGGCCGCGCTCGCCGCCTCGGCCCTGTTCGCCGCAGCAGCCGCCGTGCCGACGCCGCACGCCCATGCCGGCCTCGCGGCCTTCGCTCTCGCCGCGCTCGTGATCGTCGTGGCGGAGAGCTTCCGCGGCGAGTACGTGGCCTGGGGATCGTGGCGCGACTACGTGGCCCTGACGAAGCCGCGGATCATGTCGCTCCTGCTGATCACGGGCTTCTGCGGGCTGATCGCCGGTGCGCGCGGCTGGCCCGGGACCGGGCTGGTCGTCGCCTCGATGATCGGGCTCGGCCTCGCCTGCGGCGGTGCGTCGGCGCTCAACCATGTGCTCGACCGCGACATCGACCCGCTGATGGGCGAGCGGACGCGCTCGCGTCCGGTGGCCTCGGGCCGTGTGGCGCCGAGCAGGGCGTTCGAGTTCGGGCTCGCGCTGATGGCGTTCTCGTTCGTCCTGCTCGCGAGCGCGGTCAACATCCTGACGGCGGTCCTTGCACTCGTGGGCGGCCTCTTCTACGTGATCGTCTACACCCGCTGGCTGAAGCGCTCGACGTCGCAGAACATCGTGATCGGCGGCGCGGCCGGCGCGGTGCCGCCCCTCGTCGGGTGGGCGGCCGCAACCGATCACGTCGGGATCGCCGCGCTCCTTCTCTTCGCGATCGTCTTCGTCTGGACGCCGCCGCACTTCTGGGCGCTCGCCCTGCTGATCAAGGACAACTACGCAAACGCGCGAGTGCCGATGCTGCCGGTCGTGCGGGGTGAGCAAACGACCGCACGGCAGATCGTTCTCTACTCGCTCGTGCTCGTGGGAGCGACGCTGCTGCCCTGGGGCTGGGGAGGCGCCGGGCCGTTCTACGTGGTCTGCGCGCTGGCACTGGGAGCTGTCTTCGTCTGGCTCGCCGAGCGGCTGCGGCAGGACACGACGCCGCGCCGCGCGATGCTCCTCTTCCACTACTCGCTCCTCTATCTCGCGCTCCTGTTCGCGGCGCTTGCGGTGGACGCGGTGATCGGCTGATGGATCCCGAGCTCGCCCGCCGCAACGTCCGCCTCGGCTGGCTGCTCTTCGGCGTCTTCGTGCTGCTCTTCGCCGGCTGCGTCGGGGTCGCGCTGCTCTACCTCCACTTCCAGTAGTGGACGGCATCTGGCTGGCGCGCCCCGAGGAGGTACGCGCGGGCGAGCCGGTGGCGGTCAAGGACCTGCTCGACACCGCCGGGCTGGCGACGACGTACGGGTCGGCGCTCTTCGCCGCGCACGTGCCCGGCGTGAGCGCGGAGTCGGTGCTTCTGCTCGAGACCGGCGGCTACGCGGTCGCAGGGAAGACGAACCTCCACGAGTTCGCATACGGCATCTCCTCGCAGAACCCGCACTACGGCACGGTTCCGAATCCGGTCGCGCCGGGCCGGCTGGCCGGAGGCTCCAGCGGAGGCTCCGCTGCGGCGATCGTCGCCGGCGACGTCGAGCTTGCGCTCGGCACCGACTCCAGCGGGTCCATCCGCATCCCGGCGGCATGGTGCGGGATCGCCGGACTCAGGCCGACGCAAGGGCTCGTCTCCGTCGAGGGCTGCTTCCCGCTCGCTCCGAGCTACGACACCGTCGGTCCGATGGCTTCGTCGGTCGTGGGCTGCGAGCGGCTGCTCCGGACGCTCGCTCCTGGATTCGAGCCGGTCGAGCTCGAGTCGCTCGAGGAGCTCCAAGTCGGCGTCGTGTGGCTCGATCGCGCCGAGCCGCTCGTGCGCGACCGCGTGAGCGAGGCCGCGGCGCTCTTCCCGCGCCGGCGCGAGGTGGAGCTGCCGCTCGCATCTTCGCGGGCGGATTTCATGCGCGAGGCGGCCGACGTCCATCGTGCGCTCTTCCCGGGCAACGAGGAGCTGTACGGCGACAACGTCCGCGGCAAGATCGAGCGGTGCCTCGGCGTCACGGACGCCGAGGTCGCGGCCGCCGAGCGCGAGCGCGCCGAGTACCGCGAGCTGGTCGCGGAGGCTGTCGCCGGGCTCGATCTCCTCGTGACGCCGACCGTCCCGTTCGTGGCGCCGCCCGCGGACGTCGACGAGCTCGAGATCCGGGTGGGCGCCATCTCCCTCACGTATCCGTTCAGCGTGCTCGGCTGGCCGGCGCTCGCGCTTCCCTGCGGAGCGGCCGAGGAAGGACTGCCGGCCTCGGCGCAACTCGCCGCTCCCGCCGGCGCGGATGCGCGCGTGCTCGCCGCGGGACGGCTGCTGGAGTCGCTGCTCGCGAGGTCGTAGCGAGCACGGCCGCTTCGTAGACCGGATCGGGCGTGAAGCGTTCGAGCTCGTCGGAGAGCACGTCGCTCGGCGCCGGCGGATCGCCCGGAGGCAACGGGACCGCCTCGCCGTCGAGCGCGACGCCCTCCAATCGCTGCGCCGGGTCGTGCTCGAGCTCGATCTCCGCGCGTCCGAGCCGCGAGCGGAGCCAGCCGCAGAGGAGCCACGCCTGCGCGGTCGTCCCGCGCACGCGCACCGTGCGCACGTCCGCGATCGCCGGCCACAGCGTCGCGAGATGCTCGCGCCACCTCGACGTCCGCGCCCAGGCGATGTCGGAGGCGGCGCAACGCGGGAAGAGCTCCGCCAGCCGACGGTACGACGCCGGTACGTCGTCCCACTCCGTCGAGTCGACGATCAGCCGGTCGGTGACGTCGACGAGCTGCTCCAGCTCCTCGGCCTCCCACGGTGGCTCGCCGCGCCAGCGGAGGAAGACCGGCAGGTCGGAGATGAGCAGCGGTTCGACGATGCTCGCCGGGACCTTTGCCCGCGAGCCGCGCAGCGTGAGCTCGACCACCTCGGTCACGAGGCCGCGATCGGTGTCCGGCACCTTCCACCGCTCGACCTCGGCCTGCGCGTCGATCCGGTTGTCGTCCGCCCCGGGCTCGGGGAAGAGGAGGATCGTCCGCGACGGATGCCGCTCGGCCATTCCCTCGAGCGCCGCGCGGGCGGGCTCGACCCACGCCGCGGGCACCCACGCGAGGTGCGTCATCACCGAGGTCCGCATGCTTGCTGCCTCGGCCGACGCCTGCGCGCGCAGGCGCGCGAGCGCCGTGTCCACATCGGCGAGGCAGACGTCCTCGCCGAACCAGGTGAGCTCGTTCAGGGCCGTCGCCACGACCGGCCGTCCCGGTGCAGGAGCTCGTCGGCGCTCGGCGGGCCCCACGACCCGGCGGGATAGTTCGGGAACGCTGGCCGGTCGCGCTGCCACGCGGCGACCATCGAGTCGACGAGGAGCCACTGCTCCTCGACCTCGTCGGCGCGCGTGAAGAGCGTCGAGTCGCCGAGCATCGTGTCGAGGATGAGACGCTCGTACGCCTCCGGCATGCCGGTGCGGAATGCGCCGCCGTAGAGGAAGTCCATGTGGACGGTGCGGATCGTCATTCCCTGGCCCGGTACCTTCGCGCCGATGGCGAGCGAGACGCCCTCGTCCGGCTGTACGTGGACGACGAGGACGTTCGGGCGCAGCCCCTCGGCGGCAGCTTCCTCGAACGGCGGATGCGGCGCCGCCTTGAACTGGATCGCGATCGTCGTCTCGTGCCGCGCCAGCCGCTTGCCCATCCGCACGTAGAACGGCGTGTCGGCCCAGCGCCAGTTGTCGACATAGAGCTTCGCGGCGACGTAGGTGTCCGTCATCGAGTCGGGAGCGACACCCGCCTCCTCGCGGTACGCGACGACCTCCTCGCCCTCCACGAAGCCGCGTCCGTACTGGCCGCGCACGACCGATCTCGGCGCCGGCGTGTGCAGCGCGCGCAGCACCTTCACCTTCTCGTTGTGCACCGAGTCGGAGGTGAAGTCGATCGGCGGCTCCATCGCGGTGAGCGCGAGCAGCTGCAGGAGATGGTTCTGGAAGATGTCTCGGATCGCGCCCGCGTGCTCGTAGTAGCCGGCGCGGGCCTCGATCCCGATCGACTCGGCCACCGTGATCTGGACGTGGTCGATGAACTGGCGGTTCCAGATCGGCTCGAAGATCCCGTTCGCGAAGCGGAGCGCGAGCATGTTCTGCACGGTCTCCTTGCCGAGGTAGTGGTCGATCCGAAAGATCTCCTCCTCGCGGAAGTACTCGAGCAGCGTCGCCGTCAGCTGCTTCGCCGACTCGAGGTCGTGCCCGAAAGGCTTCTCGACGACGAGCCGCGTCCAGCCGCGGTCGTCGCGCCGCTTGCCGAGCGCCTCGACGATCGTCGGGAACGCCGGCGGCGGGACAGCGAGGTAGAAGACGTGGTTGCCGCCGAGCTCCTGCTCCTTGTCCAGCTCGGCGAGCAGGCCATGCACCTTGTCCTCGCCTCCCGCATCCGCGAAGTCGCTCGAGACGTAGTGAAGCTGCGCGGCGAGCTCGTCCCAGACGTCCTCACGGAACGGGTCGCGGGCGTGCTGCTTCACCGCGGTCTGCATGTCCTGCCTGAACGAGTCGTCGTCACCGTCCGTGCGCGCCACCCCGACGATCGCGAACCGTGACGGGAGCAGGCGGCGAACGGCGAGCGCGTACAACGCCGGCATGAGCTTCTTGTGCGTGAGATCACCCGAGGCGCCGAAGATGACGAGCGCGCAGGGGTCCGGCGTTCGCCGCAGCGCCAGACCTTCCGCGAGCGGGTTCTCCTTCTGCGTGGCTTGCGGCTCTGCGGTCTCCGTCATTGCTCGGGGCTCTTCTCCAGGTGGCCGCCGAAGGCGTGCCGCATCGCGGAGAGCACGCGGTCGCCGAAGTCGGCCTCGCCGCGCGATGCGAAGCGGTTGAACAGCGAGGCGGCGAGCACCGGCGTAGGCACGCCTTCTTCGACGGCGGCCTGCACCGTCCACCTGCCTTCCCCGGAGTCGCTGACATGTCCGGCGTACTCGTCGAGCTCGGGCGTCTCCTGCAGCGCCTCCGCAGTCAGGTCGAGCAGCCAGGATGAGATGACGGAACCACGGCGCCACAACTCGGTGACCGCCGCCATGTCGAGGTCGTACTGGTAGAGGTCGGGATCGCGCAACGGGGTCGTCTCGGCATCGGTCTCCTGCTCGTGCTTGCCGACGTTCGCGTGCTTGAGGACGTTGAGGCCCTCGGCGTACGCCTGCATCAGCCCGTATTCGATCCCGTTGTGGACCATCTTCACGAAGTGGCCGGCGCCTGACGGGCCGCAGTGCAGCCAGCCCTGCTCCTCGGGTGACGCGTCGCCCTTGCGGCCCGGCGTGCGGACGGCGGCGTCGACACCCGGCGCGAGTGCCTCGAGGACCGGCGTCAAGCGTCCGACGGCTTCGTCGTCGCCGCCGACCATGAGGCAGTAGCCGCGTTCGCGACCCCAGACGCCGCCGCTGACGCCGACGTCCACGTAGTGGATGTTCTTGTCGCGCAGCTCACGGGAGCGGCGGAGGTCGTCGACGTAGTACGAGTTGCCGCCGTCGATGATCGTGTCGCCCTCCGCGAGGTGCGGCGCGAGCTCGCCCACGACCGAGTCGACGATCCCCGCCGGCACCATCAACCAGACCGACCGCGGCGCAGCGAGCTGCTGCACGAGCTCCTCGGGCGAACCCGCCGTGCGCGAGTCGACCTTCGGGTCGAATGTCTTGACGTCGTGACCGGCCGCGCGCAGGCGCTCGGTCATGTTCGCGCCCATGCGGCCGAGGCCGACCATCCCGAGCTGCACTAGATGTCCTCCAATCTGACTCTGGCGACGCGGCGGCCGCGCTCCTTCAGCGTCTCGAGGTCTCCCGCCGCCTGCGCGCTGATCAGCCGGCGGAAACCGAACGGCTTGCCTGGAATCGGAAGCTCGTCACCCGGGTCGTCGATCACCTGCAGGAAGAGCCCCGTGTTCGGGCCGCCCTTGTGGAGCTGTCCGGTCGAATGCTGGTACCGCGGGCCGTACCCGTGCGTGACGACGAGGCCGCTCTCGCGGCGAAGCCGTGCGACGAGATCGGCGATGCGGACGTCGTTCTGCACGGTCGGCTGGACGAACGCCTGCACACAGGCGTAGTCGCCCTCCTGCGCCTGCGCGAGCAGCTCTTCGATGGAGCCCTCGAGCGGGAGCTCCGGCTCGTGCCCCGTCGCCAGCACCTCGTTCGTCTTGTCCTTTGCCGCCTGGACGTCGGGCTGGTCGAAGGGGTTGATCTCGAGATATGCGCCGGCGACCGCGACCGCGAACTCCCAGCGGAAGAACTCCGCGCCCAGGGCAGACGGGTATGGGACGTTCGCGACGGCCTCCTGGCGGTCGGGCCCGTGCGGTAGCTCGCCGGGAGCGGGAACGAGGCCCTTTCCCTGCTTGCCCGTCGACTCTGCGATGAGCTGCTCGGCCCACAGGCCGAAGCCGCCGCCCGCGTCGGTGATGCAGATCTTGTCTCGGCCCTCGCGCCAGCCCTCGCCGAACGCGCTGCCGAGCTCGTAGCCGGGATTGGCCTCGCCGGAGCGGCACGCCTCGCGCATCTGCTGTGCCTCCTGGAGCAGGCGGGAGGCGTCGGCTCCCATCAGCACCGCGGGCACGATCCCGAACGGCGAGAGAGCCGAGTAGCGGCCGCCGATCGAGGGCTCGCCGGAGAAGACCGCGCGGAAGCCGCGTTCGCGGCCGAGGCGCTCGAGCTCGGAGCCGGGATCGGTGATCGCGGCGAACATCTCGCCGCGCTTGCCGCTCCTCTCCCAGAAGTAGTCCGTGTGCGAGCGCGTCTCGAGGGTCGTCCCGGACTTCGACGACGAGACGAAGAACGTCCGCCGGAAATCGAGCTGCTCCTCGAGCGCGCGGATCGCGCGCGGGTGCGTCGTGTCGAGAACGTGGAACCACTCGACCTTGAAGGCACGACGGAGCACCTCGGGGGCGAGCGACGAGCCGCCCATCCCGCAGAGCACGACGGCATCGACCTGGTCGTGCAGCGGCTCCGCCACCCGGCGGATCTCGTCGAGCTGTTCCTGGACGCGCAGCGGCTCGTCGAGCCAGCCGAGCCAGTGAGCCTCGTCGCTGCCGGTCCAGACCGTGGAGTCCCGCTCCCAGATCCCCTCGATGAGGCTTTCGCGCTTCACCTGTCAGGCGGCCACGGTCTCGCGCTTCGCCTTCACGCCGTCGATCAGCTCGGCGAACGAGTCCGCGAACTTCTGCACGCCCTCCCTCTCGAGCGTCGCGACGACGTCGTCGTAGTCGACGCCCACCGCGGGCAGCTTCTCCTGCAGGAGCGCGCGGGCCTCCTCGAGGTCGTCCTCGACGGTGTCGCCGCGGACCTCGCCGTGATCCTGGAAGGCCTGGATCGTCTCCTCGGGCATCGTGTTCACCGTGTGCGGGCCGATCAGGTCCTCGACGTACAGAACATCCCTGTATGCAGGGTTTTTCGTAGAGGTGGAGGCCCACAGGCACCGCTGCGGCAGCGCGCCCTTCGTCTCGAGCGCCGCCCAGCGCTCGCCGCTGAACACCTCCTTGTAGTGCTGGTACGCGATGCGCGCGTTCGCGATCGCGAGCTTGCCGCGCAGCGCGAGCGCCTCCTCCGAGCCGATCGCCTCCAGCCGCTTGTCGGTCTCGGTGTCGACGCGCGAGACGAAGAAGCTCGCGACCGAGCGCACCTTCGCCGGGTCGCCGCCCCCCTCGACGAAGCGCTCGAGGCCGCGGACGTAGGCTTCCATCGACTCGCTGTGCCGCTGCAGCGAGAAGAGGAGCGTGACGTTGATGCTCCGGCCGGCGGCGATGCAGTCCTCGATCGCCTTCAGGCCGGGCTCGGTTCCCGGAATCTTCACGTAGAGATTGGGCCGGTCGATCCACTCGTGCAGGCGGATCGCCTCGTCGTACGTCGCTTTCGTGTCGAAGGCGAGATTCGGATCGACCTCGATCGAGACGTAGCCGTCCTCGGCGTTCCCCTCGTGCACCGGCTCGAGCAGGTCGAGCGCGTTCTCGACGTCGCGCACGGCGAGGTGGAGGAAGATCTCCTTCGGGTCCTGCTCGTGCTCGAGCAGTTCCTTCAGCTGCGCGTCGTAGGCGTTCCCCTGCGAGATCGCCTTCTGGAAGATGGTGGGGTTCGACGTGACGCCGACCACGGCGTCCTCTTCCATCATCCGCTTCAGCTCGCCCGTCTCGAGCAGGTCGCGCGAGAGGTAGTCGATCCAGACCGACTGCCCGCGCGCGCTCAGCTGGTGGAGTCTCGATTCAGCCATTCCGCATCCCTTCTTCCATGCGTCGGATCTTCTCCAGTCTGGCGGCGTGACGCTCTTCTCCGTCGAACCGTGACGCGAGAAACGTGCGCACGAGGTCTGCCGAGAGACTCGGGCCCACGACCTCCGAGCCGAGGCAGAGGACGTTCATGTCGTCGTGCTCGACCCCCTGGTGTGCGGAGTAGACGTCGTGACAGATGGCTGCCCGGATACCGACGATCTTGCACGCGGCCACCGACGCGCCCACGCCGGAGCCGCAGACGAGGACGCCTCGTTCGGCCCGGCCGTCCTTGATCGCGGCGCCGACCTCCGCCGCCTTGTCCGGATAGTCGATCCGCACCGCGTCCGTGTCGGTGCCGAGGTCGACGACCTCGTGGCCGCCTTCCCGCAGCGTCTCGAGGATCTCGTCGCGCAGCTTGACGCCACGATGGTCGAACGCGACCGCGACCTTCACGCTGCAGACGCTACATAGAATCGGTCCGAGGTTTTCCGGCACCCGGCGAAGGGAGAGGTCGTAGCCATGAACGACGTCGAGCTCTGGCGCGAGCTGGGACAGCAGCTCCGCGTGGACGCCATCCGTCCGGCCGCGAAGGCCGGCTCCGGGCACCCCACCTCGGGCATGTCGGCGGCCGACCTCATGGCCGTGCTCCTCGCGAAGTACCTACGCTACGACTTCGACAGCCCGCACGATCCGCACAACGACCGGCTCGTGTTCTCGAAGGGCCACGCCTCGACGCTGCTCTACGCCATGTTCCGCGCCGCCGGCGCGATCTCGGAGGACGAGCTGCTGACGTATCGCACGTTCGACTCGATCTTCGAGGGCCATCCGACACCGAGGATTCCGTGGGTCGACGTCGCCACCGGATCGCTCGGACAGGGACTGCCCTACGCGGTGGGGATGGCGCTCGCGGGCAAGCGGCTCGACCGCCTGCCGTACCGCGTCTGGACGCTGTGCGGCGACAGCGAGATCGCCGAGGGCTCGCAGTGGGAGGCGCTCGAGCACGCGGCCTTCTACGAGCTCGACAACCTGGTGGCGATCCTCGACGTGAACCGGCTCGGCCAGCGCGGCGAGACGATGCACGGCTGGGATCTCGATTCCTACGCGAACCGCGCGCGCGCTTTCGGGTGCCACACGATCGAGATCGACGGGCACGACGTCGAGGCGATCGACCGCGCGTACGCCGAGGCGATCGACACGGCAGGGCAGCCCGTCGTGATCGTCGCCAAGACGATCAAGGGCAAGGGCGATCCCGACGTGGAGGACAGGAACGGCTTCCACGGCAAGGCGCTCGACCATTCCGACGAGGTGATCGCCACGCTCGGGGGCGTCCGCAATCTGAAGATCGAGGTGGCGAAGCCGGAGGCGGGCGCCTCGAAGCACGAGTTCCCGGGCGCGACGCTCGAGCTGCCGCGCTACGAGGTCGGCGACGAGGTCGCGACGCGGAAGGCATACGGCGACGCGCTCGCGGCGCTCGGCAAGGCGCGCGGCGACGTGGTCGCGCTCGACGGCGAGGTCTCCAACTCGACGTATGCCGAGGAGTTCCGCGACGCGATCCCCGAGCGCTACTTCGAGATGTACATCGCGGAGCAGCAGATGGTCGCGACCGCCGTCGGGATGCAGGTGCTCGGCTGGCGCCCCTTCGCCTCGACCTTCGCCGCCTTTCTGTCGCGCGCCTACGACTTCATCCGCATGTCCGCGATCAGCCGCGCGAGCTATTGCCTGTGCGGCTCCCATGCGGGTGTGTCGATCGGCGAGGACGGCCCGTCGCAGATGGCCCTCGAGGACATCGCCTCACTACGCGCCGTGCACGGCTCGACCGTGCTGCATCCCTGCGATGCGAACCAGACCGCGAAGCTCATGGAGAGGATGGCCGACACCGAGGGAATCGTCTACCTGCGCACGCTGCGTCCCGCGACTCCTGTCCTCTACGACGCCGACGAGCAGTTCGAGATCGGGGGGTCGCGGACGCTGAGGCAGGGCGACGACGTCGCGCTGGTCGGCGCGGGGATCACCGTCCACGAGGCGCTCAAGGCTGCGGACACGCTCGCAAACGAGGGGATCGAGGCGCGCGTGATCGACCTCTACTCGATCAAGCCTCTCGATGCCGACACGCTGCGTTCCCTGACGTGCCCGATCGTCACCGCCGAGGACCACTGGGCGGAGGGAGGGATCGGCGAGGCGGTGCTGTCGGCGCTCTCGGACGCCGACGAGCGTCCGCCGGTGGTCCGGTTGGCGGTGACCGAGATGCCGCACTCGGGCAAGCCGGCGGAGTTGCTCGCCGAGGCGGGCATCGACGCCGACGGCATCGCAGCCGCCGCGCGCAGCCTCGCGCGGGCTCACGCCGGCGCGTCGTAGAGGAGCTCGTACAGGCGCTGCTGCTCCTCGCGCGCGACGCGATACGCCTCGGCGCGGTCGGCGCGCGGTTCGACGATCTCGGCGACCGGCGCGTCCGCGACCTCGTGCCTCTCGCGCTCGAGCGCGAGCACCGCCGCGCCTCGTAACGACGCCTCCGGCACGGCCGAGACGGAGACCGGCCGCGCGAGCGCATCGGCCATGATCTGGATCCAGTCTGGATCGCGGAGCAGTCCCCCGCCTGTCGCGACGACCTCGCCGACGCCGGGTAGCAGGTCGGCGATCGCGGCGAAGCGAAACGCCACGCCTTCGTATGCGGCCTGCCGCAGGTCGAGCGGCGTGGTCTCGAAGGTGAGCCCGTGGATCGATCCGCGCGCGCCCGGGTTCCAGCCCGTCGAGCGCTCGCCGCCCAGAAACGGCAGGAAGACGAGGCCGTGATCACGAGGATCGCGCTCCGCGAGCGACCCGGACGCGTCTGCGACCGTCCGCTCGAGCCAGGCGTAGAGATTGCCCCCGTCCGAGAGCGCGCCGCCCTCCACGACATGGTGCTCGTCGGCGAGGTAGAGGAAGAGCCCCGGCTTCGGCTGCGGCTGCTCGCTCTCGTACAGGACACGGAGTGCGCCGGAGGTTCCGACCATGAGCGCCGCGCGCTCGTGCGTCGTGCAGCCGGCGCCGGCGTTCGAGCAGGCGGCGTCGCTCCAGAGCCGGACGTCCGCGAGTCGCGGCAGCCGCTCCGCGCCGAGCCCGAGCGTCGCGAGCAGCTCCTCGTCCCAGTCGCGGGTCGTGAGGTCGAGCAGGCCGCTGGTCGAGGCCATCGAGAGGCTCGTCTCGCCCGTTCCGCGCAGGTAGTCGGCGAACGAGACGAACCGGGCTGCGCGGCGGAAGATCTCCGGCTCCGTCTCGGCGAGCCAAGCGAGCTTCGCCGGCCAGAACGACGGATGGAGAAACGCGCCCGTGCGCGCGTGCACCGCCTCGGCGTCGAGCCTGCGCGTGAGCCACTCCGCCGCGCCGGCGCTGCGCGTGTCGCGCCAGCCGAGGATCGGGGTGAGCGCGTTCCCGCTTTCGTCTACGGCGACGAGGCTGTGCGCGAAGCACGAGGTCGCATCCGGCTCGTCGCCGCCGAGCACGCGGCGGACGGCAGAGGCCACCTCGGCGGGATCGCTGCTCGCGTACTCCTCCCGCCGCAGCTCTGCCGCCGGCCCGCCGCGCTCGTCGAACCGCCGTGCACGAACCGAGGACGAGCCGACGTCGACGGCGAGGACGCTCATCCACGCAGAATGTCGACTCCGGCGGCAAGCCACGCGCGCGCACGGTCGACGTTCGGGCCGCTCGGGGCGAGCCGGACGGTTTCGAGCTGCAGCTCGGACATCACTCGAAGCGCTGTGCGCGGGTCGCGCTCGGCGAGCGCCTCGTCGATCCGCTCCGCGAGGCGCTCGGGCTTGATCGCGAGCGGCTCTACGCGGGCGGCGAGGCGCTTCGCGGTCGGCTGGTGGACGCGGTTCAGCGCGTAGACGATCGTGAGGATGCGCTGTGCCGACTCGACCAGCCATTCCATGCGGGCCAGCGCAGAGTCCTGCCGCACGACCGTCAGCAGCCCCGCAGGTGTCCAGCCGCCCCAGCGTTCCGCTGCCTTCTCGATTCGCTCGGCGGCCAGTGCGTCGGGATAGTCGGCGAGGCGCTCCTGCCAGCCTGCGAGCAGCCCGGTGGTTCGCAGCGGGACGCCGTTGGCGATCGCCTCGGCCGACCCAGCGCTCCCGAACAGCTCCTCGGCGAGCTCCCGCGACCACCAGATCGTCTCGACCGACTGCCCGTCGAGGTAACCGTGTACACGCCGCGACGGTGTCGCCGGATCGCCCCACGTCTCGCGCTCCTCCAGTCCGGCCGCCGCCGCGAGCTCGAACGCGTCGTCGAGCGAGAGCTGCTCTTCCGTCACGACGAGCATCTCGATGTCCGATGCGTCGTCGGCAACGCCGCGCGAGACGCTGCCCGTGACGACGACCTCGATCACCTCGGGCGGAAGGGCGTCGGCGACGCGCTGCGCGAGCGCCCGCAGCTCCCCGCTTCTGGCCGTTGGCACGCGTCGAATCTACCCTGGTGCGGCCATGGCAGTCGTCATCGCCTCCAACCTGCGCAAGGAGCTCGCGGGCACCGTCCTCTTCGACGGCGTCTCGTTCTCCGTCGAGCGCCGCGATCGCGTCGCTCTGTCCGGGCCGAACGGCGCCGGGAAGACGACGCTGCTGCGGATCCTCGCCGGCGAGACCGAGAAGCACGGCGGCGAGCTCGCGTTTGCGAAGGGGACCCGCGTGGCGCTGCACGACCAACGTCCGCCCCTCGAGCAGGAGCTCACGCTGCGCGAGTACGTGCTCGCAGGAGCCCGCGACCTCGTGGCGCTCGAGGAGGAGCTGCGTCGGCTCGAGGGCGCCATGGCGCAGGGCGACCACGCGCAGGCGACGCTCAACCGGTACGCCGAGGCGCAGGCGCGGCTCGAGCACGCCGGCGGCTACGCGTGGCGCGACCGAGCCTCCTCGGTCGTCCGTGGGCTCGGTTTCGCCGAGGACGACCTCGACCGCCCGCTGCGGACGTTCTCGGGCGGCGAGCTGACGCGCGCCTCGCTTGCGCGCGCCCTCGGCGGCGATCCCGATCTGCTCCTCCTCGACGAGCCGACGAACCACCTCGACGTCGCGAACCTCGAGTGGCTCGAGCGCGAGCTCGCCTCGCTCGACGCCGCGGTCATCCTCGTCGCGCACGACCGCTGGTTCCTGGAGGCCGTGACGACGGCGACGCTCGAGCTCGAAGCCGGCCGCGGCACGTTCTTCCCCGGCCCGTGGCACGAATGGCGGCGCGAGAAGGCCGCGCGGATGCTGCACGCGCAGAAGGAGGTCGAGCGCGTCCAGGGCGACATCGCCCGGCTCGAGCGCTTCGTCGAGCGGTTCCGCTACAAGAAGAGCAAAGCGAAGCAGGCGCAGGCGAAGCTGACGCACATCGGCCGCCTCGAGCAGGAGCGTGCCGCCGCCGCCGGCGAGGCGGCCCTGCTCTCGCGCAGGACGCGCGGCCTCGGCTTCGAGTTCCTCAAGCCCGCGCGCAGCGGCCGCACCGTCGTCGAGGCGGAAGGCTTGAACGTGTCCGTGGGAGACAACCGACTGCTCCTCGGTGGAGCGTCGTTCGCCGTCGAGCGGGGGGAGCACGTCGCGCTCGTCGGGCCGAACGGATCCGGAAAGACGACGCTGCTCGAAAGGCTCGTGCGCGGAGAAGGCGTCCGCATCGGCCACGGCGTCGAGGTCGGCTACTTCTCGCAGCAGGAGATGGAGCTCGACACCCGCGGCTCGGTTCTGCAGTGCGTGCAGGCGATGACCGGCCTCTCGCGGCCGGACGCGCAGAACCTGCTCGGCCGCTTCCTCTTCTCCGGCTGGGACGCGCACGAGAAGCAGGTCGCCGTGCTCTCCGGCGGCGAGCGGCGACGGCTCGCGCTCGCAGTCACGGTCGCCTCGGGTGCGAACTTCCTCGTCCTCGATGAGCCCACCAACCACCTCGATCTCGAGAGCCGCGAGGCGCTCGAGGCGGCGCTCGACGCGTTCCCCGGAACGGTGCTGCTCGTCTCCCACGACCGCGCGCTGCTCGACGCGATCGCCGAGCGGACGCTCGCGATCGAGGCCGGCGAGCTGCGCGCCTACGACGGAGGCTGGGCCGAGCTGCTGCGAGCGCGCGAGGAGAGGGAGGCCCGAGCGAATCCCGAGCCGGCGGTCGAGCAGGCGAAGCCCGCCCGAAGGCCGTCAGAGCCGAAGCCGAAGCCGCGCCGCCCATCTGCGCTCGAGCAGATCGAAGCGGAGATCGCGGTTCGCGAGGCGGAGGTGACCGAGCTCGAGGCGAAGCTTGCCGAGGACTGGACGAACGTCGACGTGCTCGCCGCGCACAAGCGCAGCCGGGACGCGCTCACCGCGCTTCTCGAGCGCTGGGAGCAGCTCTTCGAGCAGGCGCAGGCGTAGCTAGGCTGACGCCCGTGGGTCGGGTTGGGGTTCTCGTGCTCGTCGTCGTAGCCGCTGCGGTCACGGCCGCCGTCGCGCTCGCTGCGCAATCGCCGAAGCAGCTGCGCGCCGCGATGCAACGGGCTGCCTCCGCTCGCCACTCCGTCCACTACGTGAGCACGAGCTCGATCCCTGCGAACAAGGTCCGCATCGTTTCCGATGTCGGCGCGGGTCAAGGCGTGCAGCACATCACGTTCAAGAGCGACGGTCGCTCGGGCCCGGCGACGATTCTCGTGGTCGGCCACTCGGCGTACCTCCAGGGGAACGCGTTCACCCTCCACGGCTACTTCGGGTTCACGCAGGCGCAAGCGGCGCACTACGCCGGCACGTGGATTTCGATCCCCTCCACGAGCCCGGCGTATTCGGACCTGGCAGCCGACGCGACGTTCGCGTCCTTCCTTGCCGATCTTCTACCGCGGAAGCACTTGGAGGTCGTACGGGCCACGATCGCCCGCCGGAAAGCCGTCGGCGTCAGCGGCACCTCCAAGGAGGGAGGGCTCTTGCTCGTCGAGACCGTGTATGCGCCCGTCCATGGAAGGCCGTTGCCGTTCGAAGAGAAGGTCGTGACGCAGGGTCATGGGACGGGCTTGACACGCATGAGCCGTTGGAGCGAGCCCGTGCTCGTGACCGCTCCGGCGAACGCTGTTCCGATCACGACGGTCGTCGGCCAGTAGCCCACGGTCTGATCGTCCCGCGGAAGTCCTGACGAGACCGGCGGGCTCGCCGAACCGGCTCAGGCCCAGAAACGCTCGAAGGCGGAGTCGAGCGGCGCGGCCGTCACCTCCTGCCAGAGACCGTCCGCGACCCGGATCACCAGGGCCTGGTCGACGTCGAGGTCGATCCCATTGCGGCTGCCGGTGGCGCGGTAGATCGCGACGGCCCACTCGTCGTCGGCGAAGACGGTGTGCAGGCGGCTCCGGTAGGTGCCACCCGTCTCGAGCCCGGTGCGGCGCAGGAATTCGACGACCTCGCGCCGGCCGCGGTACTCGCCGCTCATCACCGTGTGCCCGGGCACCCGCCAGACGACGTCGCGTGCGAGCGCGGCCGAGACCGCCATGGCGTTCTTGCCGAACGCCGCGAAGACGCGGCGCACCAGGGCGGCATTCGGGTGCTCTTCGCCGGTCACGCGTCCCCGGCGAGCGTTGCGACGACCGCCTCGGCGATCACCTTGAGCGGGCGCCCCGACGCCTGGCTCGCCTTCCGCAGCCGCGCGAACGCGTCCTGCTCGCTGAGCTGCTCCTTCGCCATCAGCAGCCCCTTCGCCTGCTCGATCACCTTCCGCGCCGCAAGCGCGTCGGAGAGCGACTCCGCCTCCGCCCGGACCGCCTGCAGCTCGTCGTGCCTGGCGCGCGCGGCGGCGATCGCCGGGAGGAGGTCCTGCTCGCGGAACGGCTTCACGAGGTAGCCGAAGACCCCCGCCTCCACCGCGCGTGAGACGAGCTCCTCCTGGCCGTACGCGGTGAGCATCACGATCGGGATCGGCCGTTCCTCGAGGATCCGCCGCGCCGCTTCGATCCCGTCGAGCTTCGGCATCTTCACGTCGAGCACTGCGAGGTCCGGCTGAGCGGAGCGCGATAGCTCGACGGCCTCCTCGCCGTCCTTCGCCTCGGCGCACACCTCGAAGCCCGCGCCTTCGAGCAACTCGCGCAGGTCGAGCCGGATGATGGTCTCGTCCTCGGCGACGAGGATCCTCATGGATGCACCGCGTTTCTGAGGCGGATGCCGCTGAATTCGAGTGTCGACTCGATCACCTCGTTCCAGAGCGGGTAGAGGGTCGGCGCGATGCGGAGCTCGACCCCCGCCGCCGCGTGTCGGGCGAGCAGGTCGCCCACCTCGACGCGCTCGATCGCGTCCACGGGCGTCGACGCGATGTAGAAGCGACCGTCCTCGACGACGTCGAACGGTGCGGGAGGCATGGCGTAGGCGTAGAGCCTGACGTCTCGCACGCGCTCGAGCCAGGCCGTCTCGATCACGGCGACGCATCGGTCGCGATCGCAGTCGAGCCACCGCTCGACGTCGTCGTCGGTCGTCGTGTCGACGGCCCAGAAGCAGGCCCGTGGACAGTCGCGGGGGAACCAGTAGAGCCAGCTGTGACGGTCGTCGATCGCCCAGACCCTGTCGTCCCGTGGGACGAAGCGGCTCAGCGACGCGTCCTCGCTGAAGTGCCAGAGCTTGCTCACGTCAGCGACCGCAACAGCGCCGCCGGCTCGGGCCAGTAGAGGAGCTCCGCGGCTTCCTCGCGCGGCAGCCACCGGTACTCGTCGTGCTCCCAGTCGAGCGTCGGCTCCCACTCCGCCGGTACGTCGACGATGAACGACTCGACGTGGACGCTCTCGTAGTGGAACGGCCTGTCGAGCGGCTCGACGCCCGCCTCGAGGCCCGTCTCCTCTCGCAGTTCGCGTACCGCCGCTTCGGCGAACGTCTCGCCGCTCTCGACTCCACCCGCGATCTGGTGCCAGTACGCGTCGTTCTCCGGCGAGCGGTGGACGACGAGGAAGTCGCTCCCGCGCCGCACGACGATCAGCACCTCCTGCGTCCTCACGCCGGGAACACCACCTCGGCGCGGGCGCCGGCGAAGGCAAAGGTGCCCTGCAGCTCGTCGGCGACGAGCGCGCGGACGATCGAGAGCCCCGTTCCGCCCGCCGCGCCGCCGGCACCGGAGCCCTCGTCGGCGATCGCGAGGACGACGTCGCCGTTCCGCCGCGCGAGCTCGATCCGCACGGTTCCGACGCCGTGCTCCAGTGCGTTCTGGAGCAGCTCGGAGAAGACGAGAGCGAGTGCGGTCGCCCGGCTGCCCGCGAGCGAGACGGGCTCGAGCCGCGCCTCGACGTCTCGCCCGACCCCGATTCCCTGGACGAGCATCGCTCGCAGCCGGTCGATCAGCTCCGCCAGCTCGACGTCCTCCTCCCGCTGCTCGGTCAGCGACTCGTGGACGGCGGCGATCGCGAGGATCCGGTTGACCGAGTGCTCGAGCGCCTCGCGCGGGTCGACTCCCTCGGCCCGAGCCTGCAGGCGCAGGAGCGAGGCGACCGTCTGGAGGTTGTTCTTCACCCGGTGGTGGATCTCCTGAGCGAGCACGCCGCGCATCACGGCGCGCCCGTGCTCGAGCGCGACGGCGGCGTGGTGGGCAATCGCCTCGAGCAGTGCCCGCTCCTCGTCGGTGAAACGAGTGTCGCGGTCGGCCACGAGCTCGCCGATCTTGCGCCGCTTCCAGCGCAGCGGGGTGCGAACGGCGTGCGCGCCCGCGCGCCCCTCGGGCCACGCGATCCGGCCGTCCTCGAGCACGAGCGCCGCGCCCGTCGCGTGTACCGCATCCATTGTCGTCTTGACGATCGCCTCGAGCGACTCCTCGAGGTAGAGCGACTCGGAGACGGCTTCGGAGATGCGGGCGAGCGCCTCGAGCTCGGCCACGCGGCGCTGTGCGTCGGCGTAGAGCTGCGCATGCACGATCGACTGTGCGACCTGCCCCGCGATCGCCTGGAGCAGCTCGATCTCGTCCGGCCGGAACTCGCGCGGTTCGCGCGTGCGGACGTTGAGCGCGCCTGCCAGCTGCTCGCGCGCAAGGATCGGCACCGCGAGGATCGATTCGTATTCCGACTCCGGCAGGTTCGGGAACTCCTTCCAGCGTGGGTCGAGGTCGGCGTTCGCGGCGATCGCGACGGGGCGGCGCTCGGCAGCCGCGGTGCCGGTGATTCCTTCGCCCGGGCGCAGTCGCGGCCGGCGCGTCATCTCGTCGAGCGGCGTGCCGTGCGTGGCGCGCAGGACGAGCTCGCCGACGACCTCGTCGTAGAGGTAGACGAAGCACGCGTCGGCGTCGAGCGCGGCGGCGACCTCGTTGGCCACGAGGTGGAGCACCTCTTCGAGGTCGAGCGTCGAGTTGACGGCGGCGATCGTCTCGGTCAGCAGCCGCAGGTGGCGATCGGTCGCCTGCACGTTCCTATCGTAGGTTCCTGTTCTAGCCCGGTCGGACGAAGAACAGCCCGGCGATGCCGAGCGCGAACAGCGTGAGCGCGAGAAGGGAGTCGGGCCCGAGCCGGAAGCGGCAGTGCTCCGGACGGATGATCACGCCGAAGCCGTAGATCGCGGTCAGCCCGATGCCGAGCGCACCGAGCCAGGCGTTCTGGTTGCCCGCGGACGGGAGCACGGGAGTGCCGGCGACGAGGTCGGCCACGAGAAAGAGGCAGACCTGGAACGCGTTGCCGCCGAGGATGTCTCCCATGGCGAGAGCGTGATCCCCGAGCCGTACCGCCGCGATGCCGGAGGAGATCTCCGGCAGGGCTGTCGCGAAGGCGAGCACCGTCGCACCGAAGATCACACCGTTCACATTGAGCCGGTTGGCCATCTCGTTGCCGCTCTGCTCGAGCGCGACTCCGGCAGCGAGCGTCACGGCGGAGGCCAGTCCGAAGAGCACTGCCACGCGCGCGGTCGAGGAAGCCGCGAACGGATGTGGCTGCTCGCGCTGTCGCCGCTCGTGGCGGCGCCGGCCTGGTCGGCTGCCGGGCATGCTGACGCTCCAGCGCGGGTTGTGGCTCGCTCGGTTGATCACGTAGAGGCCGATGATCCAGACGACGACGATCCCGACCGAGGCGGGACTGACCCGACCGGCGATTGCGGTGGAGTCCTTGAGCAGCGAGCCCATCGCGACGCCCCCGACGAGCATGATCACGAGCAGCGCCTCGAGCACGGGCGTCAGTCGCCCGACGAGATACGTAAGCGGTCGCGACGGCCCGACTGCGTAGTCGCAGAGGAGCAGCACCATCGTCTGGATCGCGATGCCGCCGATGAGGTTTCCGGCGGCGAGCCCGAGGTTTCCCGAGGCCGCTGCGGAGATCGTGATGGCGAGCTCCGGCAGGCTGCCCGCTATCGAGAGGAGGACCAGCCCGCCGAGGTCGTCGCCCAACCCGAGCCTCGAGTCGAGTGCATCCGTCGTCTTCGAGAGGAGGATGCCGGCCATCCACGTCGCCGCGGCACCCGCCACGAAGATCAGCACGAGGAGGGGCGATGCGAGCCCGCTCATGCGGGCAGCCGCACGAGGATGAGCCAGGCGTTCACGACTCCCCCGACCAGCACAGCGATCAGCGCCGGAACGACGAGATAGATCCCGTCCCTGTGCCCAAGGATCAAGACGACTGCGGCAACCGCCAGCAGCAGGCAGGTGATGAACGTCGGGTTGATGGAGTCGAGGCGGCGCCCGATCGTGCTGCCGCTCTCACTGCCGGCCCGCCGGTCCATCACGCGCGCCTGGTACGTGACGACGAGGGCAAGTACGAGGTACTCGCCGCCGAGCATCCATTTGCGCTGATCGGGAACGACCAGCAGGGTTGCGACGAGAAGTCCTGTCAGCAGTAGCGACAGCGTCTGTGCGGACCGGTTCCGTAGCTCGGCGGACCCCGCGATCGTCTCGCCCCTAAAAGAGACCGCGACGAACAGCAACCCGAGCAGCGATGCCGTCGAGGCACCGATCACGACGGCGAAGTCGCCCCAATCGCTCACCACCGCCGAAACGATGCGGGCCGCGGCGGACGGATCGGGTCCGCCGCGGCCCTAGATCAACTGGAGCGCGTCAGCCCTCGCGATTCCGGCCGGTTGCGAGCGTCGCCAGCTCGCCCTCCCCGACGAGCTCCGCCGGAACCACGACGAAATGGATCGGCGTGAGCGCGCGGAGCGTCGCGGTTCGGCCGCCGCCCTCGAGCAGTGCCCGCTCGCCCACGAGTGTTCCCGGTCCCATCTCTGCGACCTGCTCGCCGTCGACCTCGACACCGAGGACGCCGTCGAGGAGGAGGTAGAGGTCGTTTCCTTCCGCTCCCTGCGTCACGAGCACCGCGCCCTCGCCGAGGCGTCGCTTGGTGAGCTTCTCGTCTCCCGTGAGGAGTGTCCGCGACAGCTCGCGCTCGAGTGCGGTCTCCGCGGCCGCAACGACCGCCTCCGACTCCTCGTCGCCCCACGGCGTCTTGTCACCGTGCGACTCGCGATACCACGCCTTGAAGTCAATTGTGCCGCTCTTCTCCGTGAGAGCGCCCTCGTGGTCGTAGATCCAGTGGCGCGGGAACGGGCTGGCGCCGATGAGCTCGTGCTCGACTCGACCGTCCGCATGCAGCGTCAGCCCGAGCGTCGTCCAGGCCGTCGCAGAGTGGATGCGGAACAGCGGCCCGCCTTTCACCAGCCGCGGTGCCGGGAAGCCCGCGCGGCCGCCGACGGTCTGGACGAACCGGGCGCGGTCGCCGGAGATCTCCGGCTCGGCGCGCAGAACCTCGAACGGGACGCCCGGGACGACGATCGCCTTCGGCCCGAGGCGGAACGTCGTCGATCCGACGAGCCCTCCGCCGCGATAGGCGGCACCCACGATCGCCCCATCGTCGACGTCGATCCACGCCTCCAGCAGGTTCGCCTCGCGGAAACGATCGGCGTCGCGCAAGCGGCCGAGATCGCCGGGCTCGAGCCGGTCGGGCGGCGGCTCGTCGTAACGGCCGACTCCCAGCTCGAAGGGCAGCTTCGGCAGCCCTTTGATCGCCTCCGACGGAATCCACGAGATTGCTGTGACCGAGCCCTCGACGCGCATCGCGCCCCCTCCCTGGTTGACCGGAACCGATTCAACACCCGGAGAGGGCGCGATTCAACTTGGTGCGACGATCTACAGGACTGCGAGGTACTTCCGCATCTCCCAGTCGGTGAGCTGGACGCGGTACTCGTCCCACTCCTTCCGCTTCAGCTCGACGTAGCGGTCGAAGATGTGCGGCCCGAGTGCCTTCCGCATGAGCTGCGACTGCGAGAGCTCGTCGATCGCCTCGCCGAGCGTCTCGGGCAGGGAGACGATGCCGCGCTCGCGCCGCTGCTCCGCCGTGAGGTGGTAGAGGTTCGTCTCCATCGGATCGGGCAGCTCGTAGCCCAGCTCGATCCCCTCGAGCCCTGCGTGCAGCAGCGCGGCGAAGGTGAGGTACGGGTTGCAGGCCGGATCCGGGCAGCGGATCTCTGCGCGCGTCGCCTGCTCGGAGCCCGGCTTGTAGAGCGGGATCCGGATCAGGGCCGAGCGGTTTCGCTGCGACCACGCGACGTAGACCGGAGCCTCGAAGCCCGGCACGAGGCGCTTGTACGAGTTGACCCACTGCGCGAAGACCGCCGAGAGCTCGCGCGCGTGCCGGAGCTGGCCGGCGATGAACGCCTTTGCCACGTCGGAGAGGTGCCACTTGTCGTCCCCGTCGAAGAACGTGTTGTGGCCGTCGGTGAAGAGCGACTGGTGCGTGTGCATGCCCGAGCCGTTCTCGCCGAAGAGCGGCTTCGGCATGAAGGTCGCGTGGTAGCCGTGCTGCTTCGCGACCTCCTTGACGACGAGTCGGTACGTGAGCATGTAGTCGGCCATGTCGAGGGCGCCCGCGAAGCGGATGTCGATCTCGTGCTGCGAGGGGCCGACCTCGTGGTGGTGGTACTCGACCGGGATCCCCATCGACTCGAGCGCTCTGATCGTGTCCCGGCGAACGCCGGTCGCAGCGTCCAGCGTCGTCTGGGCGAAGTAGCCGCCTTCGTCCAGGGTCTCGGTGCCTGTCTCGTCCTTGAAGAGGAAGTACTCGGCCTCGGGGCCGACGTTGAAGGTGTCGAAGCCGAGGGCCTCCATCCGCTCGAGGGCCCGGCGAAGCGCGAAGCGCGGGTCGCCGTCGTACGGCTGGCCGTCCGGTGTGACGACGTCGCAGATCATCCGGCCCGTCAGGCCGTCGGGCAACACGCGGAACGTCTCGGGATCGGGGATCGCGACCATGTCCGACTCCTCGATCGCGTTGAACCCGGTGATCGACGAGCCGTCGAAGCCCATCCCGTCGTCGAGCGCCCCCTCGACCTCGCCCCGCGTGATCGCGAAGCTCTTCAGATGTCCCTCGAGATCGGTGAACCAGAGGAGCACGTCCTCGATGCCGCGGGACTCGATCTCCGCGAGCACTTCCTTGCGCGTACCGGGGTCAGACGTCGCCCGATCTCTGCTTTCCACGTAAGCCATTCTCCCTCCTAGAACGCGAAAAGCCCCGGCTGCCACCCTTGTGTGGCCGCCGAGGCTCCGTCGCCTCGCAAATGTTGGTCGGAAGTTTACATGTCCTTCGGACGGACGGTCTACCCTCCAAACGTCCTGGTTCGCTCGCTCGCCGCCCTCTCTATGCTCGTCGCCGCCGTCGCATTCGCCTCGGGGCCGCATGCGGCGCGTTCGTCCGGTTCGCCCTATGTCGCGCCCGCAGGCTCCGGCGCGCTCTTCCTCCTCAGCGGCCACGGATACGGCCACGGCGTGGGCATGGGCCAGTGGGGCGCGCAGGGCTACGCCCAGCAGGGCTACGGATACGAGCAGATCCTCGCCGCCTACTACCCCGGGACGACACTCGGCCAGACCCCGACGACCTCGATCCGAGTGCTGCTCGCGAGCGGTAAGAAGACGCTCGCCATCTCGTCTCCCAAGCCGATCGACGTCGAGGATGGCGACGGCGTCGACCACACGCTGCCCGCGGGCAAGACGACCCTCACGCCGAAGCTCGTGCTTGCGGTCGACGGAGAGCCGAAGCAGGCACTGACGCCGCCGCTGACGTTCTCGCCGGCGTCCGGCTCGAAGCTCACGCTCAGCCGCCCCTACCGCGGCCAGATCATCGTCGACGTGGTGAACGAGAAGCTCCGTGCGATCAACTCGCTCCCGCTCGAGCAGTACCTCTACGGCGTCGTGCCGGCCGAGATGCCGTCGGGCTGGCTTCCCGCGGCGCTCGAGGCGCAGGCGGTCGCGGCGCGCTCGTACGCGCTCGCGAGCCGGAAGGCCGCCGCTCCCTTCGACGTGTATGCCGACGGGCGCAGCCAGGCGTACCTGGGCGTCTCGGCGGAGACGCCGGCCGCGAGGCAGGCGGTGGACCTGACCGCCGGCGAGGTGTTGCTCTACGACGGCGGCGTCGCCGACACGCTCTTCTCCGCGAGCACCGGGGGCAGGAGCCAGTCGGCGTCGGACGCCTTCGGCCCGCCGGGCCGGCCGTATCTCGTCTCGGTGAAGGATCCGTACGACACCATCTCCCCGTACCACGACTGGGGGCCGGTGGCCGTGACCGGGAAGACGCTCGGACACGCGCTGGGCGTCAAGGGCGGCATCGTGGACGCGACGGTCAAGCGCAACTCGTCGCGTCGCGTCAAGACCCTCACGCTCAAGTCGCTTTCCCGGGGGGAGCAGCGCACGTCTTCCGTCGCCGGCGCGACGACGGCGTCGGCGCTCGGGCTCCGTTCGGACTGGTTCAGCGTCGCAGTCCTGTCGCTCCAGCCGCCGTCGCCGAACCCCGCCGTCGCTCCCGGCACGAGGGTGACGTTGAGCGGCGTCCTGCGCGGCGTACATGGGGTGACTGTGCAGAAGCGCGGCAGCGGAACGGCGTGGGTGCGACTCAGATCGGTGAAGCCGGCGGCGAAGACCGGTGCTTTCCACTTCGCGGTCAAGCCGAAGGTGACGACCCAGTACCGTCTCGCGACGGCGCATGACGTGGCCGGGTCCGTGCGGATCCGCGTCGACGCGGCTACCTTGGGATAGTGAAAAGGCTGAGAGTTGCGGTGCTCGGCGCGGTCGTTGCTGCGCTCGTCGCGGTGTCCTCCGCGGCGGCGTTCACACCGACGAACACGTACTACGCGAAGCAGTGGTACCTCAGCCAGGACAACGCCTTCGACGCCTGGCCCACGCCGCCTACGGATCTCGCCCCCGTGAAGGTCGCGATCGTCGATTCGGGCGTGGACTGCCAGTTGCCCGACTTCACGGGCCAGATCGCGAAGGCGAAGAGCTTCGTCGGCGGCAACGCATGCCTGGACACGCAGGGACACGGCACGATCGTCGCCGGCGAGATCGCGGGCGCCCTGAACTCGGCCGGCGTCGTCGGCCTCGCGTACGCGTCCCAGCTCCTCGTGGCCAAGGTCGTGGCCGCCGACGGCACGATCCCGCTCAAGGCCGAGGCCGCGGGCATCAGATGGGCCGTCAACCAGGGCGCGCGGGTAGTCAACCTCAGCTTCGGCGCCGTCCGGGACCCGCTCAGTTCCTCCCTCGACGCGTACTCGAAGATCGAGGCCCAGGCGGTGGCCTATGCCGTCAAGAAGGGAGCGGTCGTCGTCGCCGCGGTCGGGAACGCCGACGAGGCCTACACGACACCCTGGCCGTTCGCGAGCTGGCCGGCGGCGCTGCCGCATGTGATCGGCGTCGGTGCGCTGACCCGCTCCGGCAACGTCCCGGACTTCTCGGACGAAGACCCGACGTATGTCGACATCGCCGCTCCCGGCGTCGGCATCTTCTCGACCTTCCCGACGGGGCTTGCCCAGCCCGGCTGCACGGAGCAGGGCTACACGGACTGCGCGGACGGCGACTACCACAAGCCCGAGGGCACCTCGTTCGCGGCGCCGCAGGTGTCCGCGGCAGCGGCGGTCCTGTTCGGCATCGATCCGTCGCTCACGAGCAGCCAGGTGACGAGAATCCTCGAACGCCACGCCGACGACGTCGACGCCGCGACCGGCTGCGCCGAGTGCCCGGTCGGACGCGACAAATACAGCGGCTGGGGCCGCCTCGACGTGATGAAGGCTGTCGACTTCCTGAGCTCGGACTCTCCGCTCCCACCCTCCGACCGCCTCGAGCCGAACGACAACGCCTCGCAGGCCCCCAAGCTGTGGGGGAAGCGGCCGAACCTCAAGGCGACGCTCGACTACTGGGACGACCCCGTCGACTGGTACCGGGTCGATCTCGCGCGGGGGCAGCGGCTGCAGGCGCGGGTCGTGGGGCAGTGGTCGCGGGCGGACATCGACCTGAGCCTGTGGCGGCCGGGCACCGGGTCGCATGGGCTGAAGGGCAGAGTCGCTCGCACGCTGCATCCCGGGCGGACGCAGCATCTCTCGTATCGCGTGCCGCGCAGCGGCTGGTACGAGGTCGAGCTGCGGACGGTCCACCACGGCGGCGGCCGCTACGCCCTGCAGCTCAAGAAGAGCCGCTAGCGCGCTACCGGTTCTCGAGCAGCTCGTCCGTCGAGACGGCCCGCATCACACGCGCGGGGTTGCCGACGACGATCATGCGCGGCTCGACGTTCTTCGTCACGACCGCGCCTGCCCCCACGAACGCCTCCTCGCCGATCTCGATCCCGGGGAGGAGGACCGCGCCGCCGCCGATTCGCGCGCCGCGGCGGATGGTCGGCCCCTTGATCAGCTCGTGGCGCCGTTCGGTCCGGCCCATGAAGTTGTCGTTCGTCGTCACGACGCACGGCGCGACGAAGACGTGCTCCTCGAGCGTGGAGTACGCGGTGATGTAGGCCTCGGCCTGGATCTTGGTCATAGCGCCGATCGTGGTGTCGTTCTCCACGAGCGACCCGCGCCCGATCACGACGTCGTCGCCGACCACGACCCGTTCGCGGATGCACGACTGGTCGCCGAGAATCACGCGTGCCCCGACCCGGGCGCCGGCGAACACCACTGCGCCGGTGGAGACGATCGTCCCGTCGCCGATCTCCGCCGGCGGCAGGTCCTCGCGTTTCGCCGTCGATCGCGGCGAGAGCGACGGCTGCTTGCCCACGACGGCGTGCTCGAGCACCTTCGCCCCTTCTCCGAGCTTCGTGCCCGGATAGACGATCGCGGTGGGATGGACCACCGGCTCAGCGGCCATCGCGCAGGCTTTCGGTGAGCAGCTCGAGCGCGCGCACGACCTCGAGCCCGTCCCGCATCTCGCGCCCGTCCCAGCCCTCCTCGACGAGCCGGATGAAATGCTGGCACTCCAGCTTCAGCGGCTCGGCGTTCGAGGTCCTCGGGCTGAACGTGTCGCCCGTCCGGGTCCGCCACTCTCCGTACGAGTCGGTCGGTTCCTCGGGGGCCTTGTCGTAGACCGTGATCTTGTGGTCGAGCTCCATGTCGTCGAAGACCGCCATCTTGTCGCTTCCGACGACCGTGAGCCGCCGCATCTTGTGCGGGTCGAGCCACGAGAGGTGCATGTGCGCGATCTTCTCCGAGGCGAAGCGCAGGTAGCAGAAGACGACGTCCTCGACGCCCTCGGTGAGGAACGCATGGCCGTGCGCCGCCGCCGCGACGATCTCCTCCTGGATCAGGTAGAGGATCACCGAGAGGTCGTGGACGCCCAGCGACCAGAGCGCGTTCTCGTCCTTCCGGATCACGCCGAGGTTCTGCCGGTTCCCGTACACGACCCGCACTTCGCCGAGCTCGCCGTCGTCGACGAGCTCCTTCAGCGTCTGCACGGCCGGGTGGTAGAGGAGCAGGTGGCCCGGCATGAGCACGAGCCCGCCTGCCTCGGCGAGGCCGATCAGCTCCTCCATCTCCGAGGCCTGCATCGCCGGCGGCTTCTCGACGAAGACGTGCTTGCCCGCCTCGAGCGCCGCCCGCGCGAGCGGGTAGTGCGTCGGGACGGGGGTCGCGATCACCACCGCATCGACGTCGTCCGCGGCGAGCAGCTCGGCGAAGTCGCCCGTGACTTGGGCGTTGGGGTAGCGGTCGGCGAACTCCGCCTGCCGCTCCTCGCTCGCGTCGCAGAGCCACGTGAGGTCGGCGAGGTCGTCGAAGTTGCGGGCGAGGTTGCGCCCCCAGTTGCCGAGCCCCGCCTGACCGACCTGCAAACGGCTCACAGCTTGTAGACGTGCTCTGCGGCCGCGCCCTTGGCGCCGGTCGCGTTGCGGAGGTCGACGACGAGCCGCGCCTCGTCCACGAGCTGGTCGTAGTCGAGGGCGGAGTGGTCGGTGACGATGACGACGCAGTCGTGCGCCTGCGGCTCGTACGCCACGGACGACAGGCTCACCCCGTGCTCGTCGATGCGCGGAACGTGCGGGTCGTGGTACGAGACCTCGGCGCCTGCGTTCTGGAGCAGCGAGATGAGCTTCAGCGCTGGCGACTCGCGCAGATCGCCGATGTCCGGCTTGTACGAGACGCCCAGGACCAGGATCCGCGAGCCCTTCATGGCGCGCTGCGCGTGATGGTTCAGCGCCTGCGAGACGAGCGAGCGGCAGAAGTAGGGCATCTCCTCGTTGACCTTGCCCGCGAGCTCGATGAACTCGGTGTAGAAGCCGAACTCCCGCGCCTTCCACGTGAGGTAGAAGGGGTCGACCGGGATGCAATGGCCGCCGAGGCCCGGGCCCGGGCTGAAGGGCATGAAGCCGAACGGCTTCGTCGCGGCGGCGTCCACGACCTCCCAGATGTCGATTCCCATGCGGTCGCAGAGGATGGCGAGCTCGTTGACGAGCGCGATGTTGACCGAGCGGAAGATGTTCTCGAGCAGCTTCGTCAGCTCGGCGGCCTCGGGGCTCGTCAGCTCGTGCACCGTGTCGATCGCGCGTCCGTAGAGCGCCGCCGCGCGGCGCGTGCACTCGGGCGTGACGCCTCCGAGCACCTTCGGCGTCGTCTTCGTCGTCCAGTCCTCGCGGCCCGGGTCGACCCTTTCCGGCGACATTGCGAGGTAGAAGCCCTCGCCTGCCCGAAGCCCGCTGCCTTCCTCGAGGATCGGCTGGAGCAGCTCCCGTGTCGTGCCCGGCCACGTCGTCGATTCGAGCACAACGAGCTGGCCTTCGTGCAGCATCTTCGCGATGCGCCGCGCGGCGTCCGCGACGATCGAGAGGTCCGGCTCGCGCTGGCGCGAGAGCGGCGTCGGGAGCGCGACGAGGATCGCCTCCGCCCCGCGGAGCTCCTCGTAGCTCGTCGTCGCGCGGACGAGTCCCCGCTCGACGAGCGGCGCCAGCCGGTCGCTCGGCACGTCGTCGATGTGCGACTCACCGCGGTTGAGAGCGGCAACGAGATCCTCGAGCACGTCGACGAGCACGACGCGACAGCCGGCTTCCGCAAACGTGGCTGCAAGAGGCACGCCGACGTAGCCGGCGCCGACCACGGCGACGTCGTAGGAGGCGCCCTCAGCCACGGCTCGCAAGGCTAGCTGCGACCCGTTCCGCTGCGTGCCCGTCTCCGTAGAGCGGCGGCCGCTCGTCGGGCATCCGCGCCGCCGCGACCGCGGCGGCGAGCCGCTGGGGGTCGTCGTCGACGAGCACGTTTGCGCCGAGCTCGACGGTGTCCACCCACTCCGTCGACGGCCGCGCGGTCACGCACGGAACGCCGTACCAGTACGCCTCCTTCTGCAGGCCGCCGGAGTCGGTGACGAGCACGCGCGCCTGTGAGACGAGCGCGGCCATGTCGAGGTAGCCGAGGGGCGATAGCACCTCGATGTTCGGCGGGATCTCGCCGAGAACGGCGTGGGTGCGCGGGTGCGCGGGGAAGAGGACGCGCTCCCGGATGCGGCCGAGACCGTCGACGATCCGGGCGAGGCGCTGCGGCTGGACGTTCGCCTGGCGGTGGATCGTCGCGACGACGTAGTCGCCCGGTTCCAGCGCGTGCTCGGTGAGGATGTTGGAGCGCTCGCGCGCGATCGGAGCGAGCGCGAAGCAGGCGTCCGCCATCACGTCGCCCACGACGTCGATCCGGCCGGGCACTCCCTCGGCGAGCAGCGTCTCTCGCGAGCGCTCGTCGGGGCAGAGCAGGAGCGCAGCCTGGGCGTCGACGGCAATCCGGTTGTGCTCTTCCGGCATCGACAGGTCGCCGCTGCGCAGGCCGGCCTCGACGTGCGCGACCGGGACGCCGGCGTCCGCTGCCGCCTCCGCGCCCGCCCGCGTCGAGTTCGTGTCCCCGAAGACGAGCGCCCAGTCGGGCCGCTCCTGCGCGAGCGCGGCGGCGATCGCGGGCCGCATCGTCTCGGCAGCGGCGGTGTGGAGATCGAGCCGGTAGCGGGGCTCCGGCAGGCCGAGCTCGTCGTAGAAGACGTCGGAGAGCTCGGGATCCCAGTGCTGGCCCGTGTGAAGCCCGATCTCCTCGATCCCCGCGTCGCGCAAGGCCGCGGACACGGGGCCGGACTTGATGAACTGCGGGCGGTTCCCGACCACGGAGAAGATTTTCATTCGGCGAAGGAGGAGGCCCGCGGGGGAACCATGGGTTCCCCCGCGATCGATTGCTGCGGGCGGTTCCCGACGACGGAGAGGACCTTCACGAGGGCCGAGGCTACAATGGCCGCCGCTGCGGGCCGTTAGCTCAGCTGGTAGAGCAGGGGACTCTTAATCCCAAGGTCGCAGGTTCGATCCCTGCACGGCCCATCGAAAAGCGCCGCGAAACAGCCTGTCTGTCGGCGCCGAGCTTCTGGCGCAGAACGTCCCAGCGTGCTCACGTGGGATAGGTGCGCTGTGGGCTGAGAACGCGCGCGCCAAGCGAGCGCAGGCCGCAAAGGGGTCTTGCGGAAACGCCGCCCTGGGCGCGAAGCTCGTCCGAGGTGAGCCGTATCGTCGGCCCCCATGGAGGCTCTGGAGCGCCGCGCCATATTGATGCTCGCGAAGAACGCGGCAGAAGCCTCCGCCCGTGCGAGGGAGAAGGATTGAGCACATGACGCGGAGGTGGTACATCATCGCCCTCGCCGCCGGCGGCTTGATTGTCACGGGGGCTGCCGCGGGCGCCGGCGGCAAGGCTTACAAGACGGCGGCGTGCGTCTGGATCCAGCGCTCCCCGAGCAAGACGTACCAGCACCGCGATTCGTCGTACTACGTGGGCAATCTCGGACACTACAAGCGCGTCTGCATCAAGGGCGTGAAGGGAGCCACCGGGCCTACGGGAGCTACCGGAGCACCCGGCCGGAATGGCACCGACGGTGCCAGAGGTCCCCAAGGCCCCACAGGACAAACGGGGCCGGCCGGGCCCGCTGGTCCGACGGGGCCGGCTGGCCCGACGGGGCCGGCTGGCCCACAGGGCGCGACCGGCGCAACCGGACCGGCACTGACGCCGACGTGGACCGCCGCCAACACCTACACGGGTGTCTCGGCCGGCAACAACCAGGGCTTCGTCTCCCCAGCATGTCCTGCGGGCACAGTGGCGATCAACGGCGCGATATGGGACAGCGACTCATCGAGCGCGAACTCGATCCAGAACTCCTATCCCTCGGACGCTTCGTTCAACAGAGTCATTGACGGCACAGCGTCGTATTGGACGTTCGTGTTCAACGTCGTGACGAGCGGCAACACGGTGACCGTGTACGCCGAGTGCTCGTAACTGCACTGATCCCAAGATCCCCAGGTGCGATCCCTGCACGGCCCAGCTCACAACGCGCTGCCAGTCGCAATTGAAGGCTAGGTGTAGGACCCGAGCAGGTTGGTTCTGTTGACCGGGGGTTGTCTGCTCAGGAACTACAGCTAGGTCTCGTGGTCCGGCCCGAGCCGTCGCCAGAGGTTCTCGACCATGGTGCTGACGCCCGGGTTGTCGGCGGTGCCGCCGAAGTTGAGGACGCCGGCGTCGAAGACCTCGGCGCCGTTGGGCGCCACGTAGTGCGTCATCTGCGCCGTTTCGCCGGGGCCGAAGATGTGCGGGATCTCGGCGAGCACCTGGACGCCCTCGGGCGAATCCGGCGAGAGGGCGTCGATCTCGATGCCGTAGGTGCCGAAGCGCGATCCGTTGCCGAAGCCCGTCCCCTTGAACAGCCAGGGAGCACGGTGTGCGCCCGTGACCGTGAGCGGCCGGTTCCGATACGTGTCCTGGTACCAGTTCAGGTACTGCGCGCCGATCATTCGTGCCTCGGGCCGGCCGAGGTCGCGCCAGCGCCAGCGCCCGTTCATGAGATTCCCCTGCTTCTCGACCTTGTAGAAGAAGTTGTTGGCCGAGAGGAACATCAGGTTGCCGCCGAGCTTCTGAAACCGCTCGACGATGTTGTAGGTGTGCTCGGTCACGTACTCCTCGTGGCCCGAGAACACGATCAGGTGGTATCGCCGAGCCAGCTCCTCGCCGCTCGAGACCGACTCCAGGTCGTCGTCGGCGAAGAAGTCGGCCTGTTTGCCGTTCCTCGCGAACCAGCGGAGGAAGCCCATGTCGTAGCCGCGGTAGTGCGGCGGGACGCCGCCGAGGTAGGGACGCGTCAGGTCGACCTGAGTCACGGCGGGGTTCGCGTACCAGGTCGCCGCGTTGCGGAAGTTGTAGGCGCCCCACGTATTCGTCGGCAGGACGACCAGGACGCGCGCATGACCGAGCTCGGCCTTGGCGGGCCGGAGCACGAAGGGCGCGTACCCGGAGCGGCCCTCGTCGTCGTGGAGCCGGACGAAGTAGAGGCCGCTCGGCCACCGTTCGACGCCGAGGTGGACGACACCGCTGCCGCCGTGCCAGTCGATCTCGCGCTGGGAGGTGATCGGGACGCCGCCCATTCCCGACGGCGCGCGAACCCGCTCGGGGCCGGCCTGGAAGAACTCGAGCCTGAGCTTGCGCGCGGGCGTGTATACCGCGAGCTCGGCCACGTCCCCGGCGCGATAGCTGCGCGCCGGGAAGCCCGCAACGACCGTGTTGGGCGGATCGGTCTTGGTCTTGACGCCGGCGAGCGCACTCATGTGCCCCGGCTTGAACACGACGATCCCGGCTACGGCCACCACCCCCTGTACGAAACGCCGCCGGCTGAAGCGCTCTTCCGGCAAACCGTTACCCCGCGATCCAGAGACCGATGCTCATGGCGGGGACGTTCGAGAGGCGCGCCAACGGCCGTCCAACGGATCGCTAACGGCGGCCGACCAGGCCGGCACATCTGGAAAGAGACTTTCTGCCCGTACATGACGAGTTCCGGCGGCCGGGCGAGGCAGTGGCAAAGCCGGCTCGAGCTCGAACCCGACCACTAGCGACCCTCGGAGAACGGTCGACGTCCGCATGACCCGCGAGGGCGTTCGGCCGCTCGATCGTGCAGACTGCGACGAGCAAAAAGCCTGCGGACCTGGGGGGCAGAGCAACGAGCGGCGGGACGGAGCCACTCGCGACCACTGCTGAAAGCGTCGACGATGCCGTTCGCCGGCTCGTCGTCGACCACTCACACGATCTCGTCACGCTCTGCGACCTGACGGGCGCGATCGTCTACGCCTCGCCGTCCTGGAAGAGCCTCGGCTGGGAGCCCGCCGAGCTCTCCGGCATCCCCGTGCTCGAACTGATCCATCCGGACGACGCAGCACTGGCCACGGAGGCGTGGGAAGAGGTCGCCGCCGGAACCGACGTCGACGCCGTCACCATCCGGCTCCGCCGCTCCGGTGGAAGCTACGCGTGGTTCGAGGTGAACGGAGCCTCCGTCCACGACGACGAGGGCGAGCTCCGCTTCATGTTCGGCACCGCTCGCGACGTGAGCGAGCGCGAGGAGTTGCGCTCGCGGCTGCGCGACCTCGACGCCGTCTACCGGTTCGCCGACGCCGTCGCCGGCGCGCAGGTGCTGGACGAGGTGCTCGACGCGGCGCTCGACGCCCTCCTCGAGGCGACGTGCGCCGACCGCGCGGCCGTCCTGCTCGCGGACGACGAGGGTGTGCTCCGCTTCCGCGCCTGGCGCGGGCTCTCCGACCGCTACCGCGCCGGCACCGAAGGACACTCGCCCTGGCCGCCAGACGTCGAGGATCGACACCCCGTGCTCGTCGAAGACGTCGCCGCCGCAGGCTTCGAGCCGGCGCTGGAGCGGGTCGTCCGCAAGGAGGGCATCGGCGCCCTCGCGTTCATCCCGCTCGTGCGCGGCGGACGGCTGCTCGGCAAGTTCATGCTCTACCGCGACGCGCCGCACAGCTGGAGCGACCGGGAGGTGCTGCTCTCGCGCACCATCGCGAACCACCTCGCGTCGGTGACCGAGCGGAGCCGCGCGCAGCATGCCCTGCACGACTCGAGCGAACAGCTCGCGAGCATCCTGCGGACGGTCGAGGAGGGGATCACGGCGACGAACCGGGAAGGCCGCTTCCTGTTCGCTAACGACGCCGCGGCGCGCGCAGCCGGGCTCGCCTCGGGCGGCGAGCTCGTCGCGCTCGCCCCCGGAAAGCGCTTCTCGCTCTACGAGGTGTTCGACTCCGACGGCGCGCGTGTGGCGCCCGAGCAGCTGCCGTCCGCGCAGGCGCTGACCGGCGTCGAGAGCTCGGCCGTCGTCAGGATCCGTCCCCGCTCGGGCGGCTGGGAGCGCTGGCTGGGACTGCGCTCGACTCCCGTCTTCGCGCCCGACGGGACCGTCGAGCTCGTCGTCAACGTCACGCGGGACATCACGTACGAGACGGATGCGCGCCGCGAGGCCGAGGCATCCCGCGCACGCCTCGCGCTGCTGCTCGGGGCGACGGAGCAGCTGACCCAGACGCTGGACTACGAGGAGCTGCTGCGCCGGGTGCCGAAGCTCGTCGTCCCGCGCATCGCCGACGGCTGCCACGTCTACATCGCGCGCAACGAGGAGACCGAGCTCGTCCGCGTCGCCCACGCCCACGTCGAGCCGCGCATCGCGGCCCTGCTCGACAACATCGACGCGGTCTACGACGTCGGGGAGCACCGTCGCATCCCCGTCGTCCAGGTCTTCCGCACGGGCAAGCCCATCCACCGGCCGGCCCTGTCGCGGCCGCTGACGAAGGTCGCGCGACCGGGCGAGGAGGAGCTCGTGCGCATGGAGTCGCGCTCGCTCATCGTCGTCCCGCTCGAGACCTCGGGCAGGCGGCTCGGCGTGCTCGCCGTCACCTCCGCCGAGCCCGGCCGGCACGGGAGCGAGGACTTCGAGCTCGTCTCGGAGCTTGCGCGGCGCGTCTCGCTCGCGCTCGACCTCGTGGGCCTCCACCGGCGCGCCCAGGACTCGCTTGCACAGCTGCAGGCGGTGATCGCGCAGCTGCCGCTCGGTGTTGCGATCACCGACGCCGAGCATCGGGTCGTGCTGCGGAACGACGAGCTCGAGCGTGTCTGGGGAGGTCGGGTCCCCGTCGGCTCCGACCACCGCAACAGCGGGATCGACACCGATGGGTGGCCGCTCGAGCGGGCGATCGAGAGCGGCGAGGTGACGGTCGGCGAGCGGCGCGACGTCGCCGAGGGCGACGACGTGCGCACCCTGGAGATCAGTGCCGCGCCGGTCCGCGACGACGACGGCACCATCGTGTCGGCGGTCGCCGTCGTGGCCGACGTGACGCGTCGCAGCCGGGCGGAGGAGCAGCTCCGCTTCCTCGCGCAGGCCAACGAGCTGCTCGTCGCGAGCCTCGACTGGGAGCGGACTCTCGCCGCGATCGCGGAGCTCGCCGTCCCCGCGCTCGCCGGCTATCTCGTGATCGATCTCATCGACGAGGACGACGAGCTCCACTGGGTCGTGGCGCTCCACGCGGATCCGGAGAAGACCGAGCTCGTGCGGGAGCTGCGCGGGAAGTACCCGCCGACGCTCTCCACGCATCCGATCCAGGTTGCGCTCCGGACCGGCGAGCCGCAGCTGCTGCCCGACCTCCAGGCAGAGGCCGACGCGATGGCGCACGACACCAAGCACGCTCGGGCGATCCGGCGTATCGCGAACACCTCAGGCATCGTCGCGCCGCTCGCGGCTCGCGGCAGGACGCTCGGCACGATCAGCCTCGGCACGATCGAGGGCCAGCCGCGCTTCGACGAATCGGATCTGGCGATGGCGATGGAGCTCGCACGGCGGATCTCACTCGCGCTCGACAACGCGCGCCTCTTCTCCGAGGCGCAGGAGCGCGCGCACGCCGCCGAGGCGCTCGAATACGTCGACGACGGCGTCATCCTCGTCGACGAGGCCGGCGTCGTCCGGCTCTGGAACCCGACGGCGGCGATCAGCCTCCGCCGGCCCGCGGCCGAGGCAGTCGGCCGGCCGATCGCCGAGCTGCTCGCCGACTGGCAGTCCCTGCAGTCGCGTATTCCGGTCGCCTCCGAGCCGCAGGCGGGCGGAGTCTCGCGCGCGCAGACCTTGCCCATCGACGTGCAGGGGGAGGAGCGGTGGCTGTCGATCTCCGCCGTCCGCTTCCCCGGCGGCACCGTGTACGCCTTCCGTGACGTCACCGACGAACGGGCCGTCGAGCAGATGAAGACGGACTTCGTCTCGACCGTGTCGCACGAGCTCCGGACGCCGCTGGCCGCGATCTACGGCGCCGCGATGACCCTTCGGCGGCGCGACGTGGCCGTCGACGAGCTGCAGCGCGACAAGCTGCTCGAGGTCGTCTCGAGCGAGGCGGACCGCCTCGCGCGCATCGTGAACGACATCCTCTGGGCGAGCCGGCTCGAGTCGGGCCGCATGAGCATCGCGATCGAGCGGTGCGACGCGGGCGCGATCGCGGCGGAGGTGGTGAACGTGCTGCACTCCCGCGCTCCCGAGGAAGAGGTCGTGGTGACCAAGGCGCGCGCCCTGCCGCCCGTCGCCGCCGACCCGGACAAGCTGCGCCAGATCCTCACGAACCTGATCGACAACGCGATCAAGTACTCGCCCGAGGGTGGTCGTGTCGAGGTCGAGATCGGCCGCAGCGGCGGCCGCGTCCGGTTCCGCGTCACCGACGAGGGGCTCGGCATCCCGCCCGCCGAGCAGGACCGGATCTTCGAGAAGTTCTACCGCCTCGACCCGAACCTCACGCGCGGTGTCGGCGGCACCGGCCTCGGCCTCTACATCTCCCGCGAGCTCGTGGCGCGGATGAACGGCCGCGTCTGGGTCGACTCCGACGGCCGCACCGGGTCGTCGTTCTTCCTCGAGCTGCCGATCGCGTAGACACAGGCCGGGAGCGTGTGCTCCCGGCCCGACTCGGTCTAGTAGGGAGGGCCGGCGGGTCCTGCCGGGCCTTCGTCGACGTACGTCGTGCGCCGACGGCCGAGGTAGCCCGGGCCGGCCCACGAGGACCAGAAGATCATGGACAGCAGGATTCCGACGATGCCCACGATGAGCAGGATCCAGCCGATTGTGTGGATGTCGACGCCTGAGACGGTGGTGTTCACGGCGAACGCGAGCACGGCGCCCACGGCCGCAAGTAGTAGTCCTACTCCGAGACCCATGCTTCCTCCTTTTTGCGGGGTCAGGGAGGGAAACGGACGAGTGCCGCTTCGAGATTCGGGCCTCGCGCCTTTCGTCTAGGCTCCGAAACGGATGCGCAGGGGCTCCATCGTCGCGCTCTTGGGACTTGCATTGATCGCGGGCGGTGTCGCCGCCGCCGTCGCGCTGGTGCCCACCTGGCTACCGGAGACCGCCTCCCGCGAGGCCGGCCGCATCCACTTCGTCATCTGGTTCGTGGTCGTGATCTGCATCCTGATCTTCGCACTCGTGGCAGCGGTGCTGGCGTACGCGGTCATGCGCTTCCGCGTCGACGACGACGACTTCGAGGACGGGCCGCCCATCCACGGCCACACCGGGCTCGAGATCACGTGGACGGTCATCCCATTCGTCCTCGTCACCTCGATCGCAATCGTGAGCGCCATCGTGCTCGCGCGCAACGACGCCCAGGCGCAGGACACGCTTCGCGTCAACGTGACCGCGCAGCAGTTCGCCTTCACGTTCAACTACCCCGACGCGAAGAACGTCGTGAGCCCGGTGCTCAGGCTGCCGAAAGGGAGATCGGTCGAGCTCTACATGCGCTCGCTCGACGTGATCCACTCCGTCTTCGTGCCGCAGTTCTCGCAGAAGGAGGACGTGGTGCCCGGGCTCGTCACGCAGCTGCACATCACACCGACGCGCCTCGGCACGTTCCCGCTCGAGTGCACCGAGCTGTGCGGTCTCGGCCACTCGCTCATGCGCACCGAGGCGATCGTGATGGAGCCCTCGGCGTTCGACGCCTGGCTCCGGCAGCAGGAGAAGGGAGCGGCGCCGCCGCCCTCCACCTCGACGACCTCTACCTCGACTTCATCGTCGTCGTCCTCGGCCGCCGGCCTCGCTGCGTTCAAGAGCTACGGCTGCTCGGGCTGCCACACGCTGACGGCCGCGAAGGCGACGGGCACCACCGGGCCGGACCTCGACAAGCTCGTCTCGCACGCGAAGCAGGCGAAGCAGCCGCTCACGGCGTTCGTCCACAAGTCGATCGTCGATCCGGACGCGTACATCCAGCCGGGCTATCCGAAGGGCGTCATGCCGCAAGACTTCGGACAGAGGCTGACGAAGTCGCAGCTCGACGCCCTCGTGACGTTCCTGGTCCAGTCGGCGCAGAAAACAGGTAACAAGTAGGAAGGGATGAACCGAGCGTGACGACGACCGCAGCCGCCCACGACCTCCAGCACGCGCCCAGCCCGACCGGCGGCGTTCGGCGGCTTCTCCTCGGGGCCGGGCTCTTGCGCGGGGCCTGGATGTTCGTCCTCTTCGGCTGGATCGGTTTCGGGATCACCGTTCTCATCCGCTGGGGGGCCGGCTGGCACCCGGTCCTCTTGCTGGAGCCGCTGGTCCTCATCGCCGGGCTCGTCGCCGCGCCGATCGGCTTCCTCGCCGGGATCGGTGCGTTCGACTACTGGGTCTACTACGCGCTCGGCTTCCCGACTCGCGCCGAGGACCATTCGGGTCACGGCGCCAAGAGCTGGCGCGACTACTTCCGCGTCAACACCGACCACAAGGTCATCGGGGTCCAGTACCTCGTCACGACCATGTTCTTCTTCCTCGCCGGCGGAATGCTCGCGATGCTCGTGCGGGCGGAGCTGGCGAAGCCGGGGATCCAGTACTTCGACCAGCAGACGTACAACGGCCTGTTCTCGGTTCACGCGGCGCTGATGATCTTCCTCTTCATCATCCCCGCCTTCGCCGGCCTCGCGAACTTCGTCGTGCCGCTCATGCTCGGTGCGGCGGACATGGCTTTCCCGCGCCTCAACGCGCTCTCGTTCTGGTTGCTGCCGATCGCCGGGATCATGATGTTGAGCTCGTTCTTCATGCCCGGCGGCGCTTTCGCCTGCGGCTGGACGGGCTATGCGACGCTGTGCTCGCAGCACCAGCCGATCGGCGCGATCTTCTTCAACCAGGGAGTGCAGTGGGCCGGGGCGTCGTCGATCATGACCGCCCTCAACTTCCTCGTCACCATCATCACTATGCGGGCGCCGGGGATGACCTTCTGGCGCCTGCCGCTACTCGTCTGGGCGAACTTCACGACCTCGCTGCTCGTCGTGATCGCGACTCCGTTCATCGCCGGCTCGCAGTTTTTCTCGATGTTCGACCACGTCATGCACACGTCGTTCTTCAACCCGGTCGGCGGCGGCTATCCCCTCGGGTACCAGCACATCTTCTGGTTCTACTCGCACCCGGCCGTCTACATCATGATGCTGCCCGGCTTCGGGATCATGAGCGAGGTCATAGCCGTCTTCAGCCGCAAGCCGATCTTCGGCTACCGGCTGATGGCGCTGTCGCTGATGGCGATCGTGGTGCTCGGCTTCTCGGTCTGGGCGCACCACATGTTCGTCAGCGGCATGTCCTCGTGGCTGCGCGTGCCGATGATGATCACGACGCTTCTGATCGCGATCCCGACCGGGATCAAGATCTTCAGCTGGCTGGCGACGATCTGGGAAGGCAAGCTCCACTTACGCACGCCGATGCTGTTCGCGCTCGGCTTCCTCTCGATGTTCGTGATCGGCGGCCTCTCGGGCGTCATGCTCGGCGCCGTCCCGATCGACATCCACGTGAGCCAGACGTACTTCATCGTGGCGCACATCCACTACGTCCTCTTCGGCGGCTCCGTCTTCACGATCTTCGCCGGGATCTACTACTGGTTCCCGAAGATGACCGGCCGGATGTACGACGAGAAGCTCGGCAAGCTCCACTTCTGGCTCACCTTCGTCGGCTTCAACCTCACCTTCTTCCCGATGCACATCCTCGGTACCGAGGGGATGCCGCGCCGCGTCGCCGACTACCTGCCGAAGTTCGCCGACCTCAACATGTTCATCTCGCTCGCGTCGTTCGGGCTCGGGGCCTCGACGATCGTCTTCCTCTACAACATGATCACGAGCTGGCGCTTCGGTGAGATCGCGCCCGCGAACCCGTGGCGCGCGATGACGCTCGAGTGGCAGGTCTCCTCGCCGCCGCCGACCTTCAACTTCGACGAGATCCCACAGGTCGTCGGCTCGCCGTACGAGTACGGCGTCCCCGGTGCGCAGCACGCGATCCTGGCGCCGTCCAAGGCCCGCGAGATGGAAGAGGTGCCGGTGTGACGCACCTGCTCGTGGTGGCGAACGAGACGGTCGACGCCCGGACGCTGCGGGACGCGCTCGCGGCCCGCGGCGACGACCTGAGCGTGACGGTCGTCTCGCCGGTGAACGAGCCGCGGCGGGGCTACGTCGTCTACAGCGACACGCGCCGGGCTTCGGCGAACCGCCGCCTCGAGCGCGCGCTCGCCCACCTCCGAGAGGCCGGCGTGCCGGCCGACGGCTACGTCGTGGAGGCGGATCCGGCCGCGGCGGTGCGCGACGCGCTCGCGACGCTCGAGCCGCCCGTTGATGAGGTCCTCGTCTCGACGCATCCGGAGGAGAAGTCGGGCTGGCTCCGGCGAGGCGTTCTCGACCGGATCCGCTCAGCCGCGGGCTCGGTGCCGGTCGAGCACCTCGTCTCGGACGGCGAGGGGCCGAGCGAGGCGAACATCCTCGTGATCGCAAACGAGACGGTCATGGGCGACCCGCTGCTGGCGAAGATCCGCGAGCGGGCGGCGGCAGGGCCGGCGAGCTTCCTCATCATGTCGCCGCAGAGCGACCCGACTGCGAGCGAGCATCCCGAGGCCGAGCGGCGGCTGAAGCGCGCGCTCGCCCAGCTACGCGGCGAAGGGATCGACGTCCACGGCCAGGTTGCGCATCCGGATCCGTTCAGCGCCGCCATGGAGGCGGTGCACGACGAGCGCATCGACGAGATCGTCGTATCGACCTTCGAGCCGCTCAAGTCGGGCTGGCTGCGCGGGCACGTCGTCGAGCGGCTGCAGAAGGAGACCGGCCTCCCGGTCGAGCACGTCGTCGTCGAGAAGGCCATCGCGGGGGTGACGGCATAGCCACGTACTCCCACGCCGAGCCGGTCGGCCACGACGAGCACGAGCATCACGGGCCTCCCGTTCCGCACTACAGCTCGCGGATCAAGCCCGAGACGCTCGGGATGTACCTCTTCATCGCGTCGGAGATCATGCTCTTCGGCTCGTTCTTCACGGCGTACTTCTTCATCCGGATCGTGAATGGGGTGCCGTGGCCGACGCCGCCCTACCACCTGCCGGTCTTCGTCGCGACGATCAACACGTTCATCCTCATGACCTCGAGCGCGACGATGCACTGGGCCACGACGTCGATCAAGCGCGGCAACGTCTGGGGGATGCGGGCAGGCCTGCTGCTCACGTTCCTGATGGGCCTCGCCTTCCTGATCGCACAGCTCTTCGAGTACATGCGGGCCGGCTTCAACACGTCGGACGGCGCCTTCCCGACCATCTTCTTCTGCCTCACGGGCCTGCACAGCTGCCACGTGTTCATCGGCCTTGCGATCCTCGCCTTCATGACGATCCGCGCCTGGCGTGGGCACTTCACCGCCGAGCACCATCACGGCGTCGAGATCGGCGGGATCTACTGGCACTTCGTCGACGTGATGTGGATCGTCGTCTTCACGACGGTCTACATCCTCTGACCGGCGGGTAAGGAGCGGACGATGCGCAATCCGCTCCGCAGTGAGGCCGAGGCCTACCGTCTCCTCGGCGTGGTGATCGTCGGCGCCGCCCTGATCATCGCGGCCGCCTACATCAACACGTGGCTCGGGGTTGCGGTCGCGATCCTCGTCTTCGCCGGGTTCGGCTGGTGGCTGATGCACGATCCGATGCCGGGCGCCGCGGACGCTCCGCCGGTGGTCATCTCGGGGAGGCCGCCCGGGATGCACCGGGTGCTCGTCGTCGCGCCGCCGGGGACGGAGTCCGTGACCGTGCCGGACGGCGCGGAGGTGCTCGTCGTCGTGCCGGCGCTCGCGTCGACTCGGGAGGCGTACACCGGCGCCGTCGACGGCCGCCGCGACGACGCCGAGGCGACGGCCGCGGCGCTCGGGGCCCGTCTTCCGGAAGCGCGCATCGAGGTCGGAGCGGACGACCCGGCTCTGGCGGTCGAGGACGCACTGCGCGTCTTCGGTGCGGACGAAGTCGTGGTGCTCGGCGACGACGGGATGCTCGACGCGATCCGCGAGCGGGTCGCGCTGCCCGTCAGCCGCGCCTAGCGCGCTCTACTTGCCGGCGGAGGAGGAGACGTACTTCGCGACCGCCTGGATCTGGGCCGCGCTCAGCTTCCCCTTGAAGGATGGCATGACGCCGCCGCCGTTCGTGACCTGGGTCACCACCGCGGCCATCGCGGGCTTCAGCTGGTCGAGGTTCGGCCCCACCGTGCCCGTCGCCTTGGCAGCCGCGAGCGTGTGGCACCCGCTGCAGCCCGCTCCCTTGAAGATCGCGGCGCCGTCCGTGCCCAGGCTTGCGAACCCCCCCGAGGTGGTGTACCCGCTCTGTCCCGCGACCGAGGCGACGTAGGCGGCGACGTCCTTCGCGTCCTGGCCGGTGACGATGTTCGCGGGCATCGGCGTCTGGTAGCACTTGGCCGAATTGGGCGGCAGGCAGTGCTTCACGAAGTCCTGCGACGTCGTGTAGGTCGCGATCTGCCCGGAGCCGAGGCGGATCTGGTCGAGGACGAGATTCTCGATCGAGCTCGACTTGTAGCCCTCTTGGACGTCGGCCGCGAACGCGTTGTCGAGGTTCGGGCCGATCGTCCCGCTCGTCCCGGCCGCCGCAAGCGTGTGGCACGAGCCGCAGTGGTCCTGAAACAGCTGCTGGCCGGCCCCCGTGTCGGGCTGCTGCCCGCCGGCGCTCGCCACGCCGCCCGTGCCGCAGCCGGCGGCGAGCAGCGCCGCCGCGGCGAGTCCTGCCCCCAAGACTCCGACCCGGTACGGCCGCTTCAACCTTGTGGAACTCCCACCGCCGACACGGCCTCTTCACGCGTGGGATAGATCGTGAAGACCTTGTCGAGACCGGTGATCTCGAAGATCTTCGTGATGTTGCGGTCGCTGCAGACGAGTGACAGCTGGCCGTCGTTCGTGCGCAGCCGCTTGACGCCGCCGACGAGGACGCCCAGCGTCGTGGAGTCGATGAACGTCGTGCCGCTGAAGTCGACGACGACGTCCTTGCCGCCCTGTCCGATTACCTCGAGCAGCTGCTGCTTGAACTCGGGCGCCGTATACAGATCGACCTCGCCGGTGAGCGAGATGACATACGCGTCGCCGCTGAGCTGCTCGGTCTTGATGTCGAAGTTCATGCGCGGATCCCCCGAAGTCGGTCGCCGGCCTTCTGGCAGGCCGCTCGAGGATGAGTCTATCCGCGCGGCCGAAGCCGCAATCGTCTAGCCGCCGGCGCTGCTGCTGATGGCGCCCTGGTTCTTCTTCAGCGACTTGATCTCGGCCTCTATCTGGGCCCGCAGCGGCGTGTTCGGATTGATCTTGAGGACCTTCTGCAACGACGCGATCGCAAGCGGGACGTTGCCGGCGTTCACTGCCGCGGTCGCGAGCTCCTGCTGTGCCGCGGCGTTGCGCGGCTTGAGCCTTGCCGCGCTCCGGTAGTCGGTGACCGCCGACTGGAATGCGGTCGTCGCCTTCTGGTAGAGGAGGGACGCTCCACTCGTGGCCTGCTGGGAGGCGCCCTGGAACGCGGCATTGGGGCCGACCGCTGCCGCCAGCGAGCCGCCGGGCAGGAACGGCGCGCTCGGGTCGGCGTTCTGAGCCGCGGTTTGTGCGCTCTGATACTGCTTGGCGTAGACGCCTCCCTGCGACAGCTCGAGCCCGCCGAGCTCACTCCACGCGGCCGCGTCCTTCTTGTTCAGCGCGAGATAGCTCTGGAGTGCGTTGATCGCCAGGACGGTGTTGCCGTTCGTCTCGTAGGCTGTCGCGAGCTGGCGGTATCCCTTCTCGGGATCCTTCTTGACCTCGGCCTGCGCCTTCGAGACGGAGCTGCCGCCGCTGCCGCCGAAGAGACCGGTGTAGAGCTCGCTCAGGCCGCCGCCGGCGCCGGATCCGACGCCCACGAAGACGAAGCTCAGCGCGAAGACAACCGCGAGCGTCGCGTAGATCCACTTCTGGTGGCGCCGCATGCGGACGAAGAAGAGGTCCTGATTCGGATTGCCGCCGCCGCTGTGGCGCCGCCGCCCGCGGGCGCGGGTCGGCTTCGCCGTCTGCGCCTTCGCCTGCTGTTTCGCCTTGACTGCTGCCCTGGCCATCAGCCGCCCAGAGTAGCCGAGGCCGGTGTGACCTTTGCTCTCCGCCACTCGACGAACACGGCGAGCCAGATGGATCCCTCGAAGAGCACCCACATCGGCAGGAGCTCGAGGAAGGTCGTCACGAGATCCGGCCCGGGCAGCGCGAGCGCGACCGCTGCCGCGATGAAGTAGCCGAGTCGCCGCTGCTTACGGAGCGTCCGCGAGCTGAGGACGCCGAGAGAGACCAGGCCGAGCACCGCGAGGGGCGTCTGGAAGACGACCACGATCCCGACGAGGATCGTGACGACGAAGTTGTAGTACGGCTTCGCCTGGACCAGGTGCCGGAAGTGTTGAGTGTCGTAGCTCGTGAGGAAGTGGACGGCGCGCGGCAGCAGGATCTCGTAGCCGAACGCCACGCCTGCGGCGGCGAGCACGACCGAGAAGGCGACGAGCCCCAGCATCTTCCGCTCGGCACCACGTTCAACCGCCGGTGCGAAGAAGGCCCAGAGCTGCCAGAGCACGACCGGCAGGGCGAAGACGATGCCCGCGTAGACACAGACGGTGAGCGTGGTCGTGAAGGGCTCCGCGACGCCGAGCGTCACGACTCTGCGGTGGCGAGGGGGCAACGGGTGGTTCAGCCAGTCGAGGACGTGGCCGTGGAACACGTAGGCGATGACCGTCCCGAGGACGAGTGCGCCGATGATGACGAAGAGCCGTCCCCGCAGCTCGTCGAGGTGCTCCGCGAGCGTCGCCTCCTCGCCGTGGCCGAGGCGGCGCGGCAGCCGTGGCATCGTGCTCCTAGACGCTGGTCTCGTGCTCGGACGGCGTCGCCGTCGTCGCCGTGACCGTCGGCTCGGCGGGCGGGAGCTCCGGCTGCGATTCGGCCGGCGTATTGCCGGAGATCGCATCCTTGAACTCACGCATCCCGGAGCCGAGCGAGCGCCCGATCTCCGGCAGGCGCTTCCCGCCGAAGAGCAGTAGCGCGATTCCGAGGAGGATGACGATGTGGACGGGATTGCTGACGTAACCCATTGGTTCTCCGAGAGTAGCGCGTTTACCGGCGGACGGGCGGGAAGAGAGAAGGTCTCGCTAGACTGGTCTACGTTGGTTGGGGCGGGGCGAAAGCCCCGCTATTTCGGGGGAAAGAGGCTTGATCGAGTGGCATTGCTGAAGCTGGAGAACCTGCACGTCGCGCTAGAGGACGGAACCGAGATCGTCAAGGGCGTCGATCTCGAGGTGGACACGAACGAGGTCCACGCGATCATGGGGCCGAACGGCTCCGGCAAGTCGACGCTCGCCTACGCACTCATGGGCCACCCCGCCTACGAGATCGCCGAGGGGCGCCTCCTCTTCGACGGCGAGGACGTGACGGAGTCCGGCGCCGACGAGCGCGCGCAGCGCGGCCTCTTCCTCGCCTTCCAGTATCCGCACGCGATTCCCGGCGTCACCGTCACGAGCTTCCTGCGCAGCGCGATCAACGCCGTGCGCAAGGCGCGCAACGGCGGCGACGACGATCCGATCGCGATCCCCGAGTTCCGCAAGGAGCTCCTCGCGCAGATGGACCGCCTCAAGGTGAGCCGCGAGCTCGCGTCGCGCTATCTCAACGACGGCTTCTCGGGCGGCGAGAAGAAGCGGGTCGAGATCCTGCAGATGGCGATGCTGAAGCCGCGCATCGCAGTGCTCGACGAGACCGACTCCGGCCTCGACATCGACGCGCTGCGAGTCGTGGCGAGCGGCGTGAACGAGCTCGTCGGGCCCGACATGGGCGCCCTCGTGATCACGCACTATCAGCGGATCCTGAACTACGTGAAGCCGGATCACGTCCACGTCTTCGTCGACGGGCGTATCGTGGAGTCCGGTGGTGCCGAGCTCGCAGAGAAGCTCGAGTCCGAGGGTTACGACCCCTTCATTCCGGCCAAGGCGGAGGCATGAGCCAGACCGAGACCGAGATCGTCCAGGGAATCGGCTCCGACTACGCGATCAAGTACGGCTTCTCGGTCGCGGAGGACTACTTCTTCAAGTCGGGCCGCGGGCTCGACCACGAGCTGGTCGACGCCATCTCGTCGCACAAGGACGAACCCGACTGGATGCGGAAGTTCCGGCACAAGAGCCTCGACTACTTCCTCGCCCGGCCGCTGCCGATGTGGGGCGGGAACCTCACCGAGATCGACTTCGACAACATCTACTACTACATCAAGCCGACCGAGAAGCAGGCCGACTCGTGGGAGGACCTGCCGGCCGACATCAAGGACACCTGGGACAAGCTCGGCATCCCGGAGGCTGAGAAGAAGTACCTCGCCGGGGTCGGCGCGCAGTACGAGTCGGAGGTCGTCTACCACAAGCTGCAGGAGGATCTGACCGCGAAGGGTGTCGTCTTCCTCGACACCGACACCGCGCTGCGCGAGCACGAGGAGTTGTTCAAGCAGTACTTCGGGACGATCATCCCGCAGAACGACAACAAGTTCGCGGCGCTCAACTCGGCGGTCTGGTCGGGCGGCTCGTTCATCTACGTGCCGCCGGGCGTGCAGATCGAGATGCCGCTGCAGGCGTACTTCCGGATCAACGCCGAGAACATGGGCCAGTTCGAGCGGACGCTGATCCTCGTCGACGAGGGCGCCTACGTGCATTACGTCGAGGGCTGCACGGCTCCGATCTACTCGACCGACTCGCTGCACTCGGCGGTGGTCGAGATCGTCGTCAAGAAGGGCGGCCGCTGCCGCTACACGACGATCCAGAACTGGTCGAACAATGTCTACAACCTCGTCACGAAGCGCGCCGTCGCCTATGAGGACGCGACGATGGAGTGGGTCGACGGGAACCTCGGCTCGAAGCTGACGATGAAGTACCCGGCGATCTGGCTGATGGGCGAGCGCGCGCACGGCGAGGTGCTGTCGATCGCGTTCGCCGGCACGGGGCAGCACCAGGACGCGGGCGGCAAGGCGGTCCACGTCGCGCCGAACACGACGTCCGTCATCACGTCGAAGTCGATCTCGAAGAACGGCGGCCGGGCCGGCTACCGCGGCCTGCTCGAGGTGAACAAGAAGGCGGCCGGCTCGAAGTCGAAGGTGGTCTGCGACGCGCTGATCCTCGACGAGGAGTCGCGCTCCGACACCTACCCGTACATCAAGATCGACGCGGACGACGTCGACATCGGCCACGAGGCGACCGTGTCGAAGATCGGCGAGGAGCAGCTCTTCTATCTCATGTCGCGCGGGCTCACCGAGGCGGAGGCGAGCGCGATGATCGTGAGCGGCTTCGTCGAGCCGATCACGAAGGAGCTGCCGCTCGAGTACGCCGTCGAGATGAACCGGCTGATCCAGCTCCAGATGGAGGGCTCGGTCGGTTGACCTCGATCGCGCGGGTCGACTCGGTCGGCATTCCGTCAACTGATTGGGAGCGGTCGCGGCGGTTCTACGTCGACACGCTCGGCCTGCGGCCGGACGAGCATGCGAGGGCCGAGTTCTGGGCCGGCGACACGTGCTTCGCCATCTGGATGCCGGAGCAGTGGGGCGAGGAGTTCAAGCCGCAGGCGAACGCCATCGTGCTGCTGCGCGTGGACGACGTCGAGGAGGCGCGCGCGGAGCTCGAGGCGAAGGGCGTCGAGTTCGACGGCGAGACCGTCGACACGAGCGTTTGCCACATGGCGACGTTCTTCGATCCCGACGGCAACCGGCTGGTTCTCCACAAGCGGTACGCGCCGTACGCATGAACGTCGAGCGCACGGACTTCGTCTCCGTCTTCACGCAGGACATCGCGCGGGCCAAGGAGTTCTACGCCGGCACGCTCGGCCTCGAGATCGAGTCGGAGGGCGAAAGCGACATGGAGTTCCGCTGCGGCCAGGTGACGCTCGACGTCTTCGATCCGTCGAGCATCGGCCAGCAGTTCGCCGTGTCGCCGGCCGGGCTGGCGCTGCGTGTGGACGACGTCGACGCCGTGCGCGCCGAGCTCGAGGCGAAGGGCGTCCAGTTCGACGGCGAGACGGTCGAGACGGGCGTCTGCCGGATGGCCGCGTTCAGGGATCCCGACGGCAACGCGCTTCTCCTGCACCGGAGGTTCGACGCGTGAACGTCGAGCACGTCGACTTCATCTCCGTGCCCGTCGCGGACCTCGAGCGCTCGACCGCGTGGTATCGCGACACGCTCGGCCTGCCGCAAACCGGCGAGGGCGGCTTCCCGGAGTTCAAGCTCGGGGACAACGTCTTCCTCTATCTGATCGACCCGAAGTCGATCGGCGGAGGGGAGTTCAGGCACCCCCACGGCTCGCCCATCGCGCTGCGCGTAGCCGACGTCGCCGAGACGCGCAAGGAGCTCGAGGCCCGCGGCATCGAGTTCGCCGACGAGACGTACGACACCGGCGTCTGCCACATGGCTCCGTTCGCGGATCCCGACGGCAACCGGTTCATGCTCCACCGGAGGTACGCGCCGAATGATTGACGTCCAGCGCACCGACTTCGTCGCGGTGCCCACGCAGGATCGGGAGCGCGCCGCCGCCTTCTACGGCGAGACGCTGGGCCTGACGAAGAACCCGAACTCGACGGACTCGTGGATCGAGTTCGAGACCGGCACCACCACGCTCGCACTCGTCTCACCCGAGATGATCGGCGCGCCGTTTGCGCCGCTTCCGATCGGCTCGATCGTCTTCCGCGTGCCCGACGTCGCCGACGCGAAGGCGAAGCTCGAGGCCGCCGGCGTCGAGTTCACCGGCGAGTCGTGGGACTCAGGCGTCTGCAACGGCGCAGCCTTCACGGATCCCGACGGCAACGGGCTCGCCCTCCACCACCGCTACGCCCCGTATCTCGACGGGAGCACGCCCTGATGGAGATCACGCGCGTCGACTACATCCGCGTCCCGGTGGACGACATCGAGGCCGCGACGCACTTCTACGGCGAGGTCCTCGGCCTGCCGCGGAACGAGCGCGCCGGCCACGATGACTGGGTCGAGTACGAGGCGTCGAACGTCACGCTCGCGGTGATGACGCCCGAGACGCACGACTACGAGTTCGCAGCGTTGCCGCCCGCGACGGTCGCGCTCGGCGTGCCGGACGTCGCGGCCGCGAAGGCCGAGCTCGAGACCAAGGGCCTCGAGGTCGGCGAGATGTATGACAACGGCATCTGCCGCGGCGCCGGAGTCAGCGACCCGGCCGGCAACCGGATCCTCCTCCACCACAGGTACAAGCCGTATGGGTCGTAGCGACGCCCTCACCGCCTACGAGGCGCTGCCGCTCCCGGACACGACCGAGGAGCACTGGCGCTTCACGGACCTGCGCGGCTTCGACCCGGAGTCGTTCGCCGGCGCGGCCTCGGCCGAGATCGAGACGATGCTCGACCTCGACGTCGCGGGCTACGCCACCGTCACGGCCGACGGGATCGAGATCGAGCGCGCGCCCGAGGGCGTCACGTTCGCGCCGCTGCCCGAGGACCACGAGCGGCTCTACTCGCTCGTCGGCTGGGACGAGAAGTTCGCGGCGCACAACGCGGCGCTCTGGCAGCACGGCCTTCTCGTCGTGGTGCCGAAGGGTGTCGAGCTCGAGAAGCCGCTCTACGTCCGCATCGCCGCCACGGGCCAGACCTTCTGGCGGCTCGTCGTGGTGGTCGAGGAGGGCGCGCGCGCGTCGCTGATCGAGGAGTACGCGTCGCCTGCGCCCGACACCGAGGCCTACTCGAACGCCGTCACCGAGCTCTTCGTCGAGCAGGCCGCGAAGCTCGAGTACGTCTCCCTCCAGAACCTCTCGCGCGAGACCTGGCACTTCGCCACCCACCACGCGCGGGTCGAGCGCGACGCCGAGCTCGACTGGGTCGCCGGCGGCTTCGGCTCGAAGAAGGGCAAGACGCGGATCCAGAACGACCTCAACGGCCGCGGCGCCACCTCGCGGGTCACGGGCGCGTACTTCGCCGACGGCACCCAGCATCTCGACTACGACACGTTCCAGGAGCACATCGCCCCCGACTGCGAGAGCGACTTCGCGTTCAAGGGCGCGCTGCGCGACGAGGCGACGGCGGTCTGGCGCGGGATGATCCGCGTCGAAAAGGACGCGCAGAAGACGAACGCGTACCAGGAGTGCCGGAATCTGATGTTGTCGCCGACCACCCACGCGGTGCCGATCCCGGGCCTCGAGATCCTGGCCAACGACGTCCGCTGCACCCACGGCGCGACGGTCGGTCGCGTGAACCGCGAAGACTTGTTCTATCTGATGAGCCGCGGCCTGAAGCGGCCGGAGGCCGAGCGGCTGATCGTCCGCGGCTTCTTCCAGGACGTGCTCGACCGGATCGAGCTCGAGCCCGTGCGCGAAGCCGTCACGGCCGCGCTCGAGGCGCGGATCCCGCAGGTCTGAGAGCTATCACCTCGCGAACCTCGGAGAGCTGTCTGCTTCGCGGCGAAGCCGACCGGCTCAGAGCTCGGACGCGAACCACCACTCGTGGCCCTGCGGGTCGTGGCATCCGTAGCGTCGGTGCCCGTAGGGCTGATCCTGCGGCTCGTCGAACACCTCCGCGCCCTCGTGGCGCGCCCGCTCGCAGTGCGCGTCGGCATCCGGGACGAGCACGTACGTGAGCGACGTCCGCCCGGATGCGCTCGGGTTCTTGTAGCCGGCCCTGGGCTGTCCGGCGTGAACGATCCCTCCGAGAGGCGTTTCGAACTCGAAGTGGCCGCCGTCGCGCCGGATCTCGCGAAACCCGAAGGCACGGCTGAGGAACTCGGACGCGGCCTCGGCGTCCTCGTAGAGGAGATACGGGGTCACGGTTTGAGTCATGCCTAGCTCCTCACCAGCGGCTTGTACTTGATGCGGTGCGGCTCGAGCGCGTCCGGGCCGCGTGTCTCCTTCATCCACTCGACGAACTCTCCCCACGAGCCCTCGAACCAAATCGTCTCGCTGTTCCCTTCGAAGGCGAGGATGTGGGTCGCGACGCGGTCGAGGAACCAGCGGTCGTGGGTGATCACGACCGCGCAGCCGGCGAACTCGAGCAGCGCCTCCTCGAGCGCGCGCAGCGTGTCGACGTCGAGGTCGTTGGTCGGCTCGTCGAGCAGCAGGACGTTGCCGCCCGAGCGCAGGAGCTTCGCGAGGTGGACGCGGTTCCGCTCTCCGCCGGAGAGGTCGCCGACGCGCTTCTGCTGATCCGAGCTCTTGAAGTTGAACCAGGAGACGTACTGGCGCGAGTTCACCTCGCGCTTGCCGAGCTCGATCGTGTCGTGGCCGCCCGAGATCTCCTTCCAGACGTTGTTCGCCGGATCGAGGTCCGCGCGCGCCTGGTCGACGTAGGCGAGCTCGACGCTGTCGCCGATGCGAAGCGTTCCGTCGTCGGGCTGCTCCTCGCCCGCGATCATCCGGAACAGCGTCGTCTTGCCGGCGCCGTTCGGCCCGACGACACCGACGATGCCCGCGGGCGGTAGCGAGAACGTGAGGTCGTCGACGAGCAGCCGCTCGCCGAAGCCCTTGCGCACGCCCTCGGCCTCGATCACGACCTCGCCGAGCCTCGGGCCGGGCGGGATGTGGATCTCGACGCGGTCGAGCTTCACGTTCTGCTCCTCGGCGAGCAGACGCTCGTAGGCACCGAGGCGCGCCTTGGCCTTCGCGTGGCGGGCGCGTGGGCTCGACTGGACCCACTCGAGCTCGCGGGCGAGCGTGCGGCGGCGCGCCGACTCCTGCTTCTCCTCGTGCGCGAGCCGCTCCTGCTTCTGCTCGAGCCAGGACGAGTAGTTGCCCTGGAACGGGATCCCGCGGCCGCGGTCGAGCTCGAGGATCCAGCCGGCGACGTTGTCGAGGAAGTAGCGGTCGTGGGTCACGGCGACGACCGTGCCCTTGTAGTCCGCGAGGAAGCGCTCCAGCCAGAGCACCGACTCGGCGTCGAGGTGGTTCGTCGGCTCGTCGAGGAGGAGCAGGTCCGGCGCGGAGAGGAGCAGCCGGCACAGCGCGACCCGGCGGCGCTCGCCGCCCGACAGCGTCGCGACGTCGCGGTCTCCCTCGGGCAGCCGGAGCGCGTCCATCGCGTGGTCGAGGCGGTCGTCGAGCTCCCAGAGGTCCGCGCGGTCGATCGCGTCCTGCACCTTGGCCTGCTCGGCGAGCAGCGTGTCGTAGTCCGCGTCGGGCTCGGCGAAGGCTGCGCTGATCTCGTTGAAGCGGTCGAGCAGGTCGCGCAGCGGGCGGACGCCGTCCTCGACGTTGCCGCGCACGTCCTTGGCCGGATCGAGCTCCGGCTCCTGCTCGAGCAGCCCGACGGTCGCGCCCGGCGCGAGCTCGGCGACGCCGGACGACGGTTCGTCCCGACCGGCCATGATCCGCAGCAGGGTCGACTTGCCGGCTCCGTTCGGGCCGAGCACTCCGATCTTCGCTCCGGGCAGGAAGGAGAGCGAGATGTTCGCCAGCACCTGCCGATCCGGTCCGTAGAACTTGTCGGCCCGGTACATCGTGTAGACGTACTCGCTCGCCATCGGCGGCGGACGATAGCGGCCTCGTTACGATGATCGGATGGCTACGCACGCTGTGACGAAGCTCGACGCACGGACGCTGCGCCGCGACTTCCCGATCTTCGAGCAGGAGATCCACGGCAAGCCTCTTGCGTTCCTCGATTCCGCCGCGAGCTCGCAGAAGCCGCGGCAGGTGCTCGACGCGATGACGGAGTTCTACGAGACCTCGTACGCGAACGTCCATCGCGGCGTCTATGTGCTCGCCGAGCGCGCGACCGAGGCGCTCGAGCACGCGCGCGAGCGGGTGCGGGCCTTCATCAACGCGCCCGACGTTCGCGAGGTGATCTTCGTCCGCAACGCGACCGAGGGGATCAATCTCGTTGCGTACGCGTGGGGCCTCTCGAACCTCGGCCCGGGCGACCTCGTCGTCGTCACCGAGCTGGAGCACCACTCGAATTTCGTGCCGTGGCAGTTCATCGCCGGCAAGACGGGGGCCGAGGTGCGGATGATCCCGCTCGACGAGCAGGGCGAGCTCGACCTCTCCGTCCTGGACGGGATCGCCGGCGACGGCCGCGTCAAGGTCGTCGCCACGAACCTCATCTCGAACTCGCTCGGCACGATCAACCCGGTTGCGAAGCTCGCCGAGTGGGCGCACGCGCAGGGTGCGATCTACGTCTGCGATGCCGCGCAAGGCGCACCGCACACGAAGATCGACGTGCAGGCGCTCGGCGTCGACTTCCTCGCGATCTCGGGCCACAAGATGTGCGGGCCGAGCGGCGCGAGCGCACTCTGGGGGCGGGCCGAGCTGCTGCAGGCGATGGATCCGTTCATGACGGGCGGCCACATGATCAACTCGGTGCGCCTCGAGAAGACGACGTGGGGTGAGCTCCCGCACAAGTTCGAGGCCGGAACTGCGCCGATGGCGGAGGCCGTCGGGCTCGGCGCGGCGATCGACTATCTCGAGGCGATCGGCCTCGACGCGATCGAGGCGCACGAGCACGAGCTCGCCGCGTACGCACTCGGGCGCCTGGGCGACGTTCCCGGCATCAAGCTCTACGGCCCCCCCGCCGACCGCCGCGCCGGCATCGTCTCCTTCAACTTCGAGGACATCCACCCGCACGATGTCGCGCAGATCCTCGACCTGCAGGGCGTCGCAATCCGCGCCGGCCATCACTGCTGCCAGCCGTTGATGCAGAAGCTCGGCGTCGCGGCAACGAACCGGGCGAGCTTCTACCTCTACACGATCCCCGAGGAGATCGACCAGCTCGTCGACGGCCTGCACGCCGTCCGTAAGGTGTTCGCATGAGCACGGATCCCGGACTCGAGAGCCTGTACCGCGAGGTCATCCTCGACCACTACAAGAACCCGCGCGGGCACGGCGTGATCGAGGACGCCGACGCCGAGGCCGAGGGACAGAACCCGCTCTGCGGGGACGAGGTCTCGATCTACGTCGCCTTCGGCGAGGACGGCGAGACGATCGACGAGGTGAAGTTCTCGGGTCGCGGTTGCGCGATCTCGCAGGCGGCGACGTCGATGCTGATGGAGATGACGAAGGGCCGCACTGCGCAGCAGGTCGCGGAGCTGGACAAGGACGAGCTGCTCGCCGAGATCGGCGTCCCGCTCACACCGGTGCGTCTCAAATGCGCGATGCTCGGCCTCACGACGCTCAAGGTCGCGCTGCACAAGGCCAAGGGGACGCCGCTTCCCGAAGGGCTCGCCGGCTTCGACGAGCTCGACCTCGTCTAGGTCGTGCCCGAGATCGAGGTCGCTGCGGACGACGAGTTCCCGCCCGGCTCGTCGAAGATCGTCCGCCGGGGGAGCCTCTTCGTCGGCGTCTACAACTGCGGCGGCTCGCTGTACGCGATCGAGGATCGCTGCTCGCACGACGACGGCCCGCTCTGCGAGGGCGACTGGGACGAGGACCGCTGCTGCGTCGTCTGTCCCCGGCACGGGTCGATGTTCGAGCTCTCGACCGGCCGGCCGATCTCGCTGCCGGCCACGGAGCCTGTCGACACCTACCCGGTCCGCGTGGTCGACGGCTCGATCGTGTTGGAGCTGCCCTGACTCAGGCCGGAGCCGGCCGCGGCACGCGGACCGCGCTTTCGGTCCGGTTGCGGCCGTTCGCCTTCGCCTGGTAGAGCGCCTGGTCGGCCGCTCCGAGGAGCGCCTCGACGGTGTCCTCCGGAAGCATGGTCGCGACGCCGCAACTCGCGCTCGTCTGCATCTCTCCGACCGAGTGCGTCTCGATCGTGCGACGGAGCCGCTCCGCGAACCTGATGGCTCCCGGAAGATCGGTCTCGGGGAGGGCGACGACGAACTCCTCGCCGCCCCAGCGCGCGACGCTGTCGCCCTGGCGGGCCAGGGAGGTGAGCAGCCGGCTGACCTCGCGCAGCATCACGTCCCCGGCGGCGTGACCGAACGAGTCGTTGATCTCCTTGAAGCGGTCGAGATCGAGCAGCACGACCGCGAGCTGATGCTCGAAGCGCTGGGCGCGGGAGATCTCCGCCGCGAGGATCTCCTCCAGCGCGCGCCGATTCGCGAGCCCGGTGAGTGCATCGATCCGCGCCTCGCTCGCCTGCTCCTCCGTCCAGCGGAAGGCACGCAGCAGAGGGTGGGCGAGGACGAGGGTCAGGAGCATCAGCGCTGCGAGCGCGAGCAGACCCGCCTCGGCGACCTTGAGGTACGCCGAGTTCTTCCGGTGCTGCTCGATCGCCCCGGGCATGTAGGCGAGGACGTCGACGGCCGGCGTCAGCCGCGCTGTCGTACCGTGACCGGTTCCGGGAGGGATCGGCGCCCCCTGGTCGACGAACGCGAGCTGAACTCCGTTCGGGGGTACGGTCGAGAGCTTCCGCAGGGTCCGCGCGTCGGCGGGTAGCTGCGCCACGACCGAACCGACCACGCGGCCGTTGCTGACGAGCTGCGCACTCGTCGTGAAGGCGTCTTTGATCGGCTGCCCGTAGGTGCGGCCGTCGATCTCGAGCAGCAGGTGCCTGCTGCGCGCGAACCGCTCGAGCTCCGCGGTGTCGTTGCGGCCGATCGCCGCCTGTAGGCGCGGCGAAGCGGCCGCCTTGACGGCTTTGATCTGGCGCTTGTCGAGGAGCCGCGAGAACCTCGCCTGGGCGCTCTGCGCGGCGTCGTGCACCTCGAAGTCGACGGTGCGCGTGACGTTGCGGACCTCGTCCCGGACGATCACATAGGAGACGCAGGCGATCGGGAAGAGCGCGACCGCGGCCAACGTGAGCATCAGACGCAGCCGGAGCCCGAATCCGAGCGTGGCGCGCCGCTGCACGGGACTCAGTGTTGGCTGCCTCCCCAGCCGCCGTCCCCCTGTGCCTGACCGTGCGACCACTGTCCGGTGTGGCCGGTGCCGTAGCTCGGGCCGTGCCACGGGCTCTGTGCGGAGTATCCGGTGCCGCTGGAGCCGTACTGGTTCTGGTTCTGCGACCACCCTGTGCTGTTATCGGAGGTCGGAGGCGGTGTCGCCGAGGTGCTTCCGCCGGCGGCGGAGCTTTGCACCTGGCTCTGCTGTTGCTGCTGGCTTTGTGGAACCTGCGCCGTCGTTTGTCCGTCGGCGTCGTCGGAGCTCTGTCCCTGGCCCTTCGACCAGCCTCTGCCGCCGGAGCCTCGGCCGGCGCCCCACGGGGGCTTGCCGCCGCCGTGAGCGTGGCCCTGGCCCTGCGGCCAGCCGGAGCCGGCGGAACCCTGTTGCCGACCCTGCGAGCAGTGACCGCTGTGACCCTGCTGCTGAGCGGCGGGCTGCTGATAGCCGGGCTGTTGATAGCTGGGCTGTTGGTAGGACTGCTGGCTTTCGAGCTGTTGGAGGAAGAGGGCGAGCAGCGAGTTCCGTCTGCTCGCCGAGGACTGGGACGGGGGCGGCCTGAACGTGTGCGGCTGGGACGCAGGCGGCCGGCCCGCGGGCGGCGTCGTGACGGGTGGCGTCGTGACAGGTGGTGTCGTGACGGGTGGCGGAGGAAGCGTCACAGGTGGAAGCTTGACCGGCGGAGTTGTGGTCGGCGGCGGCTTGGTTGCCGGGGGCTTGGGGTTGCGACCGCCCGTCTTTCCCTGCGACGGCGAGCCCCCCGAGTTCCCGGTGACGCCGGTCCCGTTTCCCCCCCTCGAAACGACGCTGCCTCCGGTCGAGGCGGTTGAAGCCGGAGAAGTGGTTGCCGAGCCCGACGGACTGGTCCGGTGACCGGACGTGTGCTTGGCGGCAGCCGGTGGCGGAACGACGACCCGCTCCGCCGGGGGCGAGCTGGGCAGGCCCGCGATCGACGGGAGAGTGACCTTGCCGGACTGGACGAGCAGCGCCGCGGCCGCCGCCCCTAGAAGCAGCGGGATCGCCGCGACTGCCGCCCACCGAGCAATGCGGATCAGCGGCCCCATCGGGCGCTCTCTCTCGGCCAACGCTGGCCTATTTCAGTTTCCCGGATCACCATACGGCCCTTGGTCCAGAGATACCCGAATCCCGTGCTTGGATCAACCCCCGCCGCGGTGAGATGTATCCCTGTTTCCGGGGGAATATTGCCTAACCCTAGATGGACTTGCGGACGCCCGTCCGAGGCCCGAGACTATTTGCGGTGCCGGAGCTTATTCGCTGCTGGGAGACGAGCGACCCTCTTTACATCGCATACCACGACAACGAGTGGGGACGGCCGGTGCGCGGCGAGCGTGGCCTCTACGAGCGCCTGTGTCTCGAGGGCTTCCAGGCGGGGCTCTCGTGGCTGACGATTCTGCGCAAGCGCGAGGCATTTCGGCGTGCATTTGCGGGTTTCGACCCGGAAAAGGTCGCGCGCTTCGGCGAGCGGGACGTCAAGCGGTTGCTCGGGAATGCGGAGATCGTCCGCCACCGCGGCAAGATCGAGGCCACGATTGCGAATGCGCGGGGCACGCTGGCGCTACGCGCGGGGACGCCGCTCCACGAGCTCATGTGGGAGTACCGCGATCATGCGAACGGCAAGGAGCTCTCGAGGCGCCTTCGCGCGGCCGGCTTCCGTTTCGTCGGCCCGACGACGGCATATTCGTCGCTCGAGGCCTGTGGAGTGGTCAACGGCCACCGCACAGACTGCTGGGTGAGAGACGCAGTCGAGCGGGAACGCGACAAGCTTTAGCCCTCAAGGATCTGCTTCAGCCGCTTGAAATCCTTGCGGAACTGCCGCTCGGCGTGTCGCGCGACGAGCCCTGCGGCGAAGCCCGGGACGTCGCCCTCGGCAGAAACTGTCAGCCGCGTCCCGCCGCGCGACGCCTCGAGCTCGTGGCGGACGGTGAAGGGAACCGGGCTGTCGACCGCGCGCAACGTGAAGAGGCGCGGCTCGTCGCGTTCCACGATCTCGAGCGTCGTCTGCATTTCCCGTCCAAGCAGTGAACGCGACTCCACGATGCGTCCGTCCTCGAGCGTCGCGCTCTTCACGCCGGTTTGCCAGGCCGGCAGGTTCGAGACCTCGGTGAGGTAGGCGAAGACGTCCTCGGGCGTCCGCGCGATCTCGATGCTCAGCTCGGCGCGCACCACCCGGAGGATAGGCTCGAACGCATGCTCGACGATCACGTGCGCGCCGTGCTCGACCGCCTCGAGCGTGAGGACGCAGCCGAGCGCGAGCAAGGACTGCCTTCGTCGGAGCGCTCGCGGCAGGTGGCGCGCACCACGGGACAGTTCCTGTTCTCTCTCGTGGCACCGCAGACCGACTGCGAGGTGCTGGAGATCGGCGGCTCGCGCGGCTACTCGACGATCTGGCTCGCCGCCGGGGTCCGGCATCTCGGCGGGCGCGTGGTTTCGCTCGAGCACGACTCCCGCAAGCTCGAGGCTTGGCGTCGCAACGTCGAGGAAGCCGGCCTCGCGGACTGGGCCGAGGTGGTCGAGGGAGACGCCTTCGAGCGTCTGCCGGCGATTGACGACGTCTTCGACGTGGTCTTCCTCGATGCCGAGAAGGTGGACTACGAGCGGCTGTTCGAGCTCGCGCGCACCAAGCTCGAGCCGGGCGCAGTCGTCGTCGCCGACAACATCACGTCCGACCCGGATCCGCTGGCGCGCTACGCCGCCGCACGGCAGGCGGATCCAACCCTCGTCAGCACCACCGTCCCCCTAGACCGCGGGCTCGAGCTGAGCGTCGTGTTGCGGTAGCCGCGCTCTTCGGTATCTTGCAGGTAACGCGGAAAGGAGGTGGTCCGGCAGTGATTTCAGACAGTACGGGCAGTGGAGGTACCAGCGGGTAGGGGTGCCGTCCCCGGACCTACGGGGAACCGCCTAGCCAGCGTGGGGGACATCGCGTTCCGCGCCGCCCGGTCCAACTACCGAGACTGGGCAGGAAGGCGCCTCTGCCACTACGCGCTGGTTACTGGAGAAGGGGCCGCTCGAGCGGCCCCTTCTTTTTGCTCAGGCAGCGGCTCGCGCGGGGGCCGCGACGGCCTCCGAGGCGAGAGTGGTCAGGTGCAGCCGGAGCTGCTCGAAGACTTCTCCGTCGAGGAGCCGGTGCTCGGCGTCGAACCGTTCGTGCGCGCGGGCGACCGGGATCTCCGTCCCGACGACGCGTGCGCCGGCGATGCCGAGGATCCGCTTCAGGTCCTGCTGGGCCCAGAGCGCGCCGAACTGTCCCGTGCTCGCGCCCACCACGGCGACGGGCTTGTTGCGCAGCACACCCTCGAGCTTGGGACGGGATGCCCAGTCGATGGCGTTCTTCAGCCCGCCCGGGATGGAGCCGTTGTACTCGGGCGTCGCGAAGAGGATCGCGTCGGCCGTCGCCCAGTCCTCCCGCAGCCGTCGCACCGGCCCGGGCGCGTCGGCGCCGTCGAGGCCTTCGTCGTAGAGCGGCAGCTCGCCGAGTCCCTCCCAGAGCTCGAGCTCGACGCCCTCGGGCGCGGCCTCGAGCGCGGCCCGCAGGAGGCCCGTGTTGAACGAGCCCTCCCGAAGGCTGCCGGAGACGGCGAGGATCCGCATCGTCAGCTCGCCTGCCTGAGGAGTGCGAGGTCTGCCTTGATCGTGACGTCGTCGCCGAGATAGTTGCCGCCGCCCTGGTTGGGGGCGTTCCAGCTGACGCCGAACGCGTTGCGGTCGACCGACGCCTCGAGGGCGATGCCGACGCGCTCACGGCCGAACGGGTCGACGTTAGGCTCCGAGACGGTGGCCGAGATCGCGACCGGGCGCGTGACACCCTTGATCGTCAGCTCGCCGTGCTCCAGGTCGCTCGTCCGGAAGGAGATCTCCGGGAAGCGCTCGGCGTCGAAGAAGTCCGGCGTCAGGAGGTGGCCGTTCAGTTGCTCGTCCTTGACGTCGACGCTGGCGACCTTGGCCGAGCCCTCGAGAACGCCGTCCTCGAGCGTGGCGGTGTACTCACGGAAGCCGCCGCGGAACGTGTTCGTCCCCGCGTAGGCGACCTCGAACGAGACGTGGGAGTGAACCGGGTCTGCGCTCCAGCTGCCGGCTGGTGCAGACTTGCGTGTGGTGATGGTGGACATGGATGCAAGCTCCTTCTATACTTGAGTGAGCAAGGATCATAGCGAGAGAAGATTGTCCAGTCAAGTATTGACCACACAAGAAGTCACGGATCTCACCCAGACGGCGTGGGTCCGGTTTCTCCGTGCACATGCGGCGCTGACGCGAGAGCTCTCGGCGCGGCTCGAGGCGGAGCACGGGCTGACGATGAGCGACTTCGACGTCCTGATCCAGCTCTACTACGCCGAAGGCCACGCCATGCGGCGGGTCGACATCGCACGTTCGGTCCTGCTCACGGCTTCAGGGGTCACGCGGCTCCTGGACGGGCTCGAGCGCTGCGGCCTCGTGGCGAAGAAGTCCTGCGAGACCGACGCCCGCGTCAGTTACGCGGTGCTGACCGCCGAAGGTCTGCACAAGGTCGAGGACGCTCGGAAGTCGCACCACGCGGATATCGACGAGCTGTTCGGCTCGCGGCTGAAGAAGAAGGAGCGCAGGCAGCTCGCCGAGCTCCTCGGCCGGCTGCCGCTCGCAGAGACATCGGAGGCCTGCTCGACGTGAGCTACGCGTTCTCCTCGCTCGACGAGCTCGGCGACGGGCCGGGCTTCCGCAAGATCCGGGCTGCGCTCGGCGTCTCGGCCTTCGGGATCAACGCCATCGTGATGCCGCCCGGGCATGTCGGCTTCCTCCACTTCCACGACACACAGGACGAGCTCTACTTCGTGCACCGCGGACGCGTCGAGGTCGAGGTGGAGGGCGAGACGCGCGTGCTGGGCGAAGGCGGTCTCCTCCACGTCGAGGCGGCGACGCCCCGCAAGGTCTCGAATCCGTTCGACGAGGAGGCGGTGGTGCTCGCGATCGGTGGCAAGGACGGCTACGTCGACCGCGACGGGCACATGGTCGACGAGGCGGACATCCCTCGACGCGCTTCCTTCGGCAAACAGTCGTAAGCGGCTCGGCTGTCTACCTGATCACCGGGCCGATGGCGGCCGGCAAGTCCACGGTGGCGCGTCTGCTCGCGTTGCGCTTCGAACGCGGCGTTCATCTCGAGGGGGACGCCTTCCGCCGGTTCGTCGTGAGCGGACGCAAGGAGATGACGCCGGATCCGGCGCCGGAGGCGCTCGAGCAGCTTCGGCTCCGTTACCGGCTCGCCGCCGCTGCTGCCGACACCTACGTCGAGGCCGGCTTCGCGGTTGCACTCGAGGACGTGGTAGTCGGGCCGCTGCTCGGCGAGTACCGGACGATGATCCGCAGCCGTCCGTGCCACGTGGTCGTCCTGCTCCCGTCGGTCGACGCGATCGTCGCCCGCGAGGCAGGCCGGGAAGACAAGGGGTACATCCGTGGCTGGACGATCGAGGCGCACCACGCCGACTTCGTCGAAGGGACGCCGCGCATCGGCGTCCGGCTCGACACGACGGACCAGACGCCGAAGGAGACGGTGGACGACATCCTCCTGCGGACGAGCTTCGAAGGCGGGACGGACTAGAGGAGCGCGACGGTCCGGATCTCGCCGTCCCGTCCGATGCGCGGGAGGCGCTCCGGCACCTCGTCGAGCGAGATCGTGCTCGTCACGAAGCGGGCGAGGTCGATCCGTCCGTCGAGCGCGGCCCGCGCGAGGAACGGAAAGTCCTCCTGCGGGATCGTGTCGCCGCCGTGCGTCACCGTGAGCGTGATCCGCGGGCCGAAGAAGTCCGCATCGAGGTCGACGTCGAGCCTCGAGCCCGGCACGGCGAGGCCGACGAGCGTCGCCCAGCCTGCATAGGCGCACATCCGGATCGCCTGCGCGAGCGCCGCGGCCCCGCCTCCTGCGGAGAAGGCGAACTCGGCGCCGCGGCCGCCGGTCAGCTCGCGAACGGCCTCGACCGGATCGCAGGCGGAAGCGTCGATCACGTCGGTCGCCCCGAGCGCTTGGGCGTGCTGGAGCTTCTCCGGCGCGACGTCGACGGCGACGATCTGGCCGGCGTCGCGCAGCAGTGCCCCCTGGACGACGGCGAGCCCGACTCCGCCGCAGCCGATCACGACGACGGAGGAGCCTTCCCGCACCGGCGTGGCCCAGAGGGCGGCTCCGGCACCCGTCGAGAAGCCGCAGGCGAGCAGCGACGCCTGTTCGAGCGGCAGCTCCTCCGGCATCTTCACGGCGCACGCCTCGTGGACGACCGCGTGGTCGGCGAACGTGCCGCAGCGCAGCACCGGCGTCAGCAGCGCGCCGTCGACCGCCCGGCGCAGTCGCCGCTTGGCGCGGAGCTGTGAGGAGCAGCGTCGTGGATCGCCGCGCTTGCACTGCGGGCACTCGCCGCACGGGGCCCGCCAGGCGACGACGACACGGTCGCCGGGCGCGACGGAGGTCACGTCGCTTCCCACCTCCTCGACGACACCGGCTCCCTCGTGACCGAGGAGGATCGGGAACCGGGAGCCCCACCCTTTCGTCTCGACGATATGGAGGTCGGAGTGGCAGAGCCCGCACGCGAGGACGCGGACGAGCACTTCCCGCGGGCCCGGCGGCTCCACGGTCAGCTCTTCGACCGCCGGCGCCGCGTCCGGCTCGGCGTAGACGACGCCCCGGGTCATGTGGCGCGCCGCAGCTGCTCGTCGAGCGACACGAGCGGCAGCTCGAAGGTCTCCACGGCACTCGGGTCGGTGACGACGTTGTCGCCGAGCTCGAGCATCGTCAGCTGGTCGCGTGTCACCGGCGCGCCCGGCAACCGCTCGGTCAGCGCCGCCTGCAGGCGCATGGCGCCGAAGGGGACGTGCACGGACGGCCGCCGCACGCCGAGCAACCGCTTGAGGCGCTCCCAGAACTCGTTCCAGCTCACGGCGTCGGGGCCGCCGAGCTCGAAGGTCCGGTTCGTGGCCTGCTGCTCCGTGATCGCGAGGGCGTAGTACTCGGCGAGGTCCTCGACCCAGATCGGCTGCAGGCGCTGCCTTCCGTGGCCGATGATCGGCGTCACGGGCGCGTACCGGGCCAGCCGGACGAAGGTCGGCAGGACACCGCCGTCGCCGCCGAAGACGAAGCTCGGCCGGAAGATCACGTGCTCGAGGCCTGACTCCCGCACCGCCCGCTCCATCTCCCACTTCGCTGCGAAGTACGGCACGGCGTCCTTCGAGCGCTCGTCGAGGCCGAGCGCACTCGCGAGCACGAACCGTCGCGCCCCTGCCTCCTGCGCGGCCGCGACGACGTTCCGCGTCCCCTCGGCCATGACGCGCTCGAAGTCGGACGGGCGGCCGCGAATGATCGCGACGAGATGGACGACGGCGTCCACTCCTTCGCACGCGGAGCGAAGGGAGGCCGCATCGGTCACGTCCCCGGTGGCCGTCTCGACTCCCCAGGCGGCGAAGCGCGAGGCACGGCCGGGATCGCGCACGAGCGCGCGCACCGGAGCCTCGTGTGCGCGCAACGCATGGACGATGTGCGGGCCGACGAAGCCCGTCCCGCCCGTCACGAGGACGGTCACTCGCCCGCCTCGAAGTTCTGCCAATAGCGGCTGGCGGTCGGGCCGCGCTGGCCCTTGTACTTCGAGCCGATCGAGTCGGCGCCGTACGGCGTCGCGGCCGGTTCCGTCATCTGCATGAAGGAGATCTGCCCGATCTTCATGCCCGGATAGATCGTGATGGGCAGGTTGGCGACATTCGAGAGCTCGAGCGTCACGTGGCCGTCCCAGCCCGGGTCGATGAAGCCCGCGGTCGAGTGGATGAGGAGCCCCAGCCGGCCCAGGCTCGACTTGCCCTCCAGCCGCGCGACGAGGTCGTCCGGCAGCTTGATGCGCTCGAGCGTCGAGCCCAGCACGAACTCACCGGGGTGAAGGACGAAGGGATGTTCCTCCTCGACCTCGACGAGCTCCGTCAACTCCCCCTGCTCGACCTTGACGTCGATGAACGGGTAGCGGTTGTTGTGGAAGACGCGGAAGAGCCGGTCGACGCGAACGTCGACGCTGGACGGCTGCAGCAGCGCGTCGTCATACGGGTCGATCTCGATCCTCCCGTCGGCGAGCAGGCGGGCGATCGTCGCGTCGGAAAGCACCATCGAGACGATTCTTACCGTGATTCCTCGTCGGGCGGAGTGGCTATCGTGACCGTATGGCCATCACGCGCGCAATCGAGCTTCGCACCGAGATTCCAGGCCCCCGCTCCCGCGAGATCACCGAGCGCAAGGAGCGCGTCGTCGCCGATCCCCTCGGCCTCTACCTGCCGATCATGATCGCGGACGGCAGTGGAGCGATCGTCACCGACGTCGACGGGAACAGCTTCGTCGACTTCACGGGCGGCGTCGGCTGCCTCAACGTCGGGCACGCGCACCCGCGGGTGGTCGCGGCGGTGCAGGAACAGGCCACGCACTTCTTCCACACGGACTTCACGATCGTCCCGTACGAGATCTACGTCGAGTACGCCGAGCGGCTGACGGCGCTCGCGCCGTTCTCGGGGCGGGCCAAGGCCGCGTTCTTCAACGCGGGCACCGAGGCCGTCGAGAACGCGGTCAAGTTCGCGCGCGGCTACACGCGCCGGCCGGCGGTGATCGGCTTCGAGGGCGGCTTCCACGGCCGCACGCTCCTCTCGCTCACGCTGACCTCGAAGACGCACCCCTACAAGATGGGCCTCGGCCCGTTCGCGCCCGAGGTCTACCGCGTCCCCTTCCCGGACGAGTACCGCGGTATCACCGCGCGCGACGCGCTCGACGCGCTCGAGCGTGCGTTCTCGACACAGGTCGCCGCCGAGACGGTCGCCGCGATCGTGGTCGAGCCGGTCCAGGGCGAAGGCGGCTTCATCCCCGCGCCGCGGGAGTTCATACAGGGGCTGCGCGCGATCTGCGATCGCGAGGGGATCCTGCTCGTCGTCGACGAGGTGCAGACCGGATTCGGCCGCACCGGGCGGATGTTCGCGATCGAGCACTACGGCGTCGAGCCCGATCTCGTCACGGTGGCCAAGTCCATCGCTGCCGGTCTCCCGCTCTCCGGCGTGGTCGGCAAGGCCGAGATCATGGACTCGCTGTGGGACAACGCGGTGGGCGGCACGTACGTCGGGAACCCGGTCGCCCTCGCCGCCGCCGTCGCCGTCCTCGACGTGTTCGAGGAGGAGGCGCTCGTCGAGCGGGCGCAGCGGATCGGCGAGACCATCCAGGCTCGCATGCTCTCCTGGCAGGAGCGGTTCGGGGCGATCGGCGACGTCCGCGGCCTCGGCGCGATGCTCGCGGTCGAGTACGTGGAGGACCGCGAGACGAAGGAGCCCGCGCCGGGCATCGCGTCGCGGGTCGCCGAGGAGGCGGCGACACGGGGACTGTTGCTCCTCAAGGCCGGGATCCACTCGAACTGCAACCGCGTTCTCTGTCCGCTCGTCATCACGGACGCCGAGCTCGAAGAGGGGCTCGCGGCGTGGGAGGAGGCGCTGGACGCGGTCCTTGCGTAGCCGCGCTCACCGTTTGCGCGTTCCAGCGGTGTGCCGGGACCGAGGCCGATCACCCGTGCCGTGTCGCGTGCTCCGCACCCCGGCGACCTGATCGCCGACCGCTACGAGCTCGAGGAGCTCATCGGCACCGGCGGCATGTCGAGCGTCTTCCGCGCACACGACCGCCAGCTCGAGCGGCGCGTCGCGATCAAGATCCTCCACCAGCACTACGCGGACGATCCGGAATACCTCGAGCGCTTCCGCCGCGAGGCGCGGGCGGTGGCGCGGCTGTCGCACCCGAACATCGTCACGGTCATCGACCGCGGCGACGACGACGGCCGGCAGTACATCGTCTTCGAGCACGTCGACGGCGAGAACCTGAAGGAGCTCGTCCTGCGGACCGGACGGCTGCCCGTGCGGCGGGCGCTCGAGCTCGGGCTCGCGGTCGCCGACGGGCTCGCCTTCGCGCACGATCACGGCCTCGTCCACCGCGACGTGAAGCCGCAGAACGTCCTCCTCAGCAACGAGGGCGAGGTGAAGGTCACCGACTTCGGCATCGCACGGTCGCTACACGTGGAGCACGGCGTCACCCAGACGGGGACCGTGCTCGGCACCGGCGAGTACCTCGCACCCGAGCAGGCCGGCGGCAGGCCCGTCTCGCCCGCGACCGACGTCTACTCGCTCGGGGTAGTGCTCTGGGAGCTGCTGGCGGGCGAGGTGCCGTTCGTCGGCGAGAACTTCGTCGCGGTGGCGCTCCGCCATGTCAACGAGCCGCCGCCGAGCCTCCGCGAGCGGCGGCCGGACGTGAGCCCGAGGCTGGACGCGGCGGTCGAGCGCGCGTTGGCCAAGGATCCGGCGCGTCGCTTTCCCTCGATGGCCGCGTTCGCCCAGGAGCTGCGTGCCTGCCTCGCCGAGGCCGAAGGCGAGGCGCCGCAGCCGGTCGAGGACTCGGACCTCACGCTCATCACGCCTCCCGCGCCCACTCCCCGACCTGTCCGCCGCCGGCGGTCTCGCCGGCGTCCACTGGTGTGGGCGCTGCTCGCGCTCGTCGTCGCCGGTGCGGCGTTCGCGGGTGTCCTCTTGCTCGGAGGCTCGAGTCACCGCGGCGCCGGCTCGGGCGGCGGGAGCCCGACCGGCTCGGCCGTCCAGCTGAAGGGCGTCGGCGACTACGACCCGCAAGGCAACGGCGGAGAGCACTCCGAGACGGCGCCGCTCGCGACCGACGGCAATTCGTCGACCGTGTGGACGACCGAGACGTATGGCAACCAGGACTTCGGCGGTCTCAAGGACGGCGTCGGGCTCGTGCTCGATGCGGGCAGCCCCGTCAAGCTCTCGCACCTCACCGTGAACACGCCGACGCCGGGGTTCACTGCGGAGATCGAGTCGGGCGACTCCTCGACGGGAGGCTTCACGACCGATTCCTCATCGCAGACGGTCTCGGGCACCACGACGTTCACGCTGGATGGGAACGCCGCCCGGTACTACGTCGTGTGGATCACGCAGCTGCCGCCGGGCAACCGCGCCGAGATCTCCGAGGTCAGCGCGGCGTCCTAGTAGACGAGCTTCGAGCGGCGCTCGTGCCGCTCCAGCGCGAGCTTGATCAGCCGGTCGAGCGCCTCCGAGTAGCCGAGGCCGGACGCCTCGAACAGGCGGGCCCAGACGCTCGTCGCCGTGAAGCCGGGCATCGTGTTGAGCTCGTTGAGGACGACCTCGCCGTCCGGCTCGCGCACGAAGAAG
>Ga0335076_10000069_pt1 | contig 79907 bp, 64 predicted proteins | sample Lox_Sample_25_FD_206717 | JGI IMG/M metagenome (GOLD analysis project Ga0335076, IMG submission 206717) | Soil microbial communities from Loxahatchee National Wildlife Refuge, Florida, United States - Lox_Sample_2.5 | ecosystem: Environmental > Terrestrial > Soil > Wetlands | place: USA... | reverse complement strand
CTGCGTTGGCTCTGTTCGCGCTCGCGACCACAGCCCTCTCAATTGCCGCCGACACTTCCACCCTTACCTGGACGAAAGTGAAAACAGCGAGAAGGTTGCCCCCGCGGGCATCTTTTGCGTACGCGTACGATCCGATCAGCAAGAAGGTTGTCGTCTTCGGCGGCTACAATTCCGAAACCATCCTCGGCGATACCTGGACCTTCGACGGCACCACCTGGACAAAGGTAAGAAGCGCGGTCCAGCCCTCTCCCCGCATCGCTGCCTCGATGGCTTACGACGCCAAGATTCACAAGCTCGTGCTGTTCGGCGGGTTTGTCGGCTTCAGCCGCTTGAATGACACCTGGCTGTTTGACGGCGCCACCTCTACCTGGACCAAGGCCAATCCTCTGAAAGTCCCGCGAGCGGCCACGGGGCCGATGCTATTCACCGATCCAGTCGACGGGCACGTCATCATGTTCGGCGGATATCGCGGCCCCTTCTATTCGCGCGACACCTACCGCTGGACGGGGGTGAACTGGCGGCGCCTCAAACCCACCAACTCTCCCTATCCACGAGCCGCAGCCGTCGTGATGGAAGATCCGGTTCGACACAACGTTGTTCTGTTCGGCGGAATCTCCGACAACTGGGTGATGCAAAACACCTGGACCTGGGACGGCACCGACTGGACCCTGCAGACCCCTTCCACCCAGCCCGACCCTCTCTACAACACCAGGGGCGCTTTCGACCCCGCTCTGAATCAGATTGTTGTCTTCGGTGGCGGCAGCGCCGCCGTCGATCAGTCCGACACCTGGACCTGGAACGGAAAGAACTGGAAGAAGCTGTCGACCGCGGCCAGTCCGCCCGCCCGCGAGCAACTGGGAGCAGTCTGGGATCCCGACACTCAGCAATTCCTGGTGTTCGGCGGAACCGTATTCAACACCGACACCATCTACGGCGATACCTGGCAACTCACCGCCCAGTAGTTTGAACGCGAAGTGAGGGGGAGCGCGGCTCCCCCTGCTTCCCGCGGAGCTTCGAGCTCCGTTGGTGTGGCTTTCACCTCTGCAATCTGCATTCTGACTTCTGCAATCAGAACGACACTCTCGCGCTCAGCTGAATCTCCCGCCCCGGCGTCATCGCCATCGTGATCGTCCCGAACTGCGGAGTATTGACGAACCGGTTTGGTGTGCCGTAATTCACTTTGTTCAGCGCGTTGAACGCCTCGCCGCGGAACTGGAAAGTCGCCTTCTCGGTGAGCCGGAAGGTGCGCGCCACTGCGAGGTCCAGCGTCTGCAGTGGTGGACCGTACACCGAATTCCGTCCCGCGTTGCCGAACGTGAATGCGGGCGGCGTCGCGAACGCCGCCGGATTGAACCATTTGTCCGCCGTCCGCGTCCCCGGACCAAACACCGGTTCCCCCGTGACATTCGCGCGAATCGGATTCTCTCCCAGCACCGTTCCCGAGTTTGCCGTATCGCCGAACACCGAGATCGTGAACGGCATTCCCGACTGCACCTGGTACACCGTGGTCAGGTGCCAGCTCGAGGTCAGAGCGCGAGTCCATGCGTTGCGGGCGAATGCTGGAATATCGTAAACGCCGCTCAGCGCGAACCGGTGCCGCACGTCGCAGCCCGGGCCCTTCTCCAGCGCTAGGTCGCTGTTGTTTTGTGGGATCGCCGCCTCGTCCATCGGAGAGCGGAAGTCCGGCGCGTTGGTTAAGGTCTTGGCATACGTGTAATTGGCCAGGAGGCTGAGACCATGAGAATACCGCCTGCGCACGTTGACATAGCCGGCGTCATACCAGCTCTGCGCGGTGTCCTCCAGCAAATTGATCGTGCTCACGGGAAATGTCTGGCTCTGGATGATCGCGTCCAGATCGCTGCTTGGTGTCAGCTTGGTGCCTTCCACGAACGTCAGCGTATGGAAGGGACGCCGCGGCCCGATCGGCCCCGGTCCCGGCGGCGCGTTGTTGATCAGATGAGAACGCTGCAAGTGGAAACCCCGCGCCCCGAGATAACCGATGGCTAGGGTCGTGTTGCCCCCGAAACTCTTCTCCACTTGCGCGTTCCACTGCTGCACATACTGCGCCGGAGCATGCGGATCGAATGCAGTGAAGCTCACGGTTGTCGCAGGCAATGCGCCGGTGCCGAGCACGGGCGTACCAAAATTGAAGCCGCTTGCTGCTAGCGACGCCGGCGGCGTGAAGTTGTCCGCCTGCTGTGTCTCGGGAAACACAAATGGAACATTGTGCCGCTGGTTGCACCAGGTGTTCTGGTCAACCGGTGTGTAGAAGATGCCATAGGCCCCACGCAGCATTAACCCGGCGTGCGGCAGGTTTTTCGCAATCCCGAACCGCGGGGCGAAATTATGCTTGTTCGCATACAACAACCCCCGCGGATACCCCAACTCTCCTCCAATAAACGGGGAGGGTACGCCATCGTTGAAGACCAGGTTCGTATTTGCATTGCGGAGATCGTACAGCGGGCTCGTATATTCGTAACGCACTCCGAAATTCAGCGTTGTCGTCGACGTAATCTGCCAGCTGTCTTCCGCGAAAGCGTCCCATCCCCAGTTGCGAAGGTTCATCTGCGGAATCCCGGCCTGCCGCTGCTTCACGGCAGGCAGACTGAGCAGCAGGCTGGCGAATCCCGAACCGCTCCCGTCATTGAATCCAAACTGCGTGGTGTAACCATTGGTGAACTGGTAGAAGCCGCGGTTCTGGAAGAACCCCCACATCGGCCAGACGTAGCGCCGGAAGTCGCCTCCAAACTTCAACCCGTGGCGTCCTTTCTGCCAGGCAAAGGTGTCTCGTAGTTCCCCTATGGTGTCCCAGGCATGCATTGGAGTCGCCGCGAAGGTATCTCCAATTCCGGTGTATCCCTGCGCCGCGAACCACGGCGCGCCCCACGCCCCCGGTCCGCCAAATCCAATTCCTTGAATCCCCAACTGCCCGACGATGTCATTGACCCCATCGTTCTGCGACGTGCGATCCATCGAGAGCCGCGAGAATGCCAGCGAAACCGTATTCAGCTTCGTGCTCGAGAACACATGGTTCCACGACGCCACCCCCTGCTGCGAGAGATTGTCGAAATTGACTCCAAACCCCGGCAGGTTCTCCGTCGTGGCCGTCACCCCGCTGCTCGGAGAGAAGCCCCGTTCCGCACTCACCGAGAAGCGCCCGAACACCGCGTCGTTGTTCGCGAAGTTGTGGTCCACCCGTACCGTTCCCTGATCGTGCCGATGCGCCTCGTTGCGGATGTCGAGATAGTTATTCGAGTCCACACCCGAGTTGTCCATCATCATGTTGGGCATCGGAAGGTACTGCATGAGGAACGCTTCCAGTTGCGGATTGATCCGGTCCATCGGGATCATGTTGTCCTCAAACTGGCTGCGCGTGTATGGATAGTTGTTCGGCCCCGTCGGCTGGCCCGGATCGTAGGCTGGGTTGGCCACCGCTGTCGTCGGGTCGTAGATCTTGGACTTACTCATGCTGAAGTCGCCCTGAATTTCGTCTGGCGTGGGAACCGTGAGCGTCTGCGCGTCTGCCTGCGCCAGCCTCAGCCCTTCGTAGTTGAGAAAGAAGAATGTCTTCTTCGCTTTCCCCAGCAGCGGCCCTCCAAACGATGCGCCAAAATTGTTCTGCACCAGGTGATTGTTTCCCATCGATCCGAATGTGGTCGCGTCCATCGCATCATTGCGCAAAAACTCGTAGACCGTGCCGTGATACTGATTGGTACCCCCGCGCGTCACGATATTGATCTGTCCGCCGCCCGCGCCTCCCATGTCGGCGGTGTAACTGCTCGTCTCCACCTGAAATTCCATGACTGCATCCGGCGACGGGCTCAGGTTCTGCGTATTGAACGTAGGATCGGTATTGGTCGCGCCGTCCAGCAGAAAGAAATTCGCATTGGGACGGTTCCCTCCGATCACGAGCGCCGATCGCTGCCCCGGCCGCCAGTACAGCGGATTCGTCTGTCCGGTTTGCGCCCCGAAACCCACATGCGTACCCGGCACTGTCAGCACCAGATCGACCAGCATGCGTCCATTGAGCGGCAGTTCTTGCACCGACGTCCGCTCCACCACTTCGCCTACGCTGGCATCGGTGGTCCGCAGGGCATCGGCGATCGCGCTGACCTGCACCCCTTCCTTGACCGCCCCAACCTTCAGTCCGATATCGATCGCCAGCTTCTGCCCAACCTCGACGCGCAACGACTGTTTCACCGCGGCAAACCCTGCCGCTTCCGCCGTAACTTCATAGTCGTCGGGCAGAAGCGCGGCCGCCGAAAATAGCCCCCGCTCGTTGGTCATGACAATCCGTGTCGCGTCCGTGCTCAAAGCCTTGAACCGAACCGTGGCATTGGCGACCGGCAGTCCCTGCGAATCGCGAATTGTGCCTGTAACCACGGCATAGTTGCTCTGTCCGAAAACAGGTACCGCCAAGGCCAGCAAACCGAGAGCAAGAAAGGCAAGAACTGCACGCATACGCACATCCCTGGTCAGACTGGGCAATGGACCGAGGGAGGTACCGTGACACACGACCGCACCACGTCCGCGCCCGAATGATTCAACCCCGAGTGTCCGCCAATGTAAAAAGGAACATCATCGCCAGCAATAGTAGGAATCTACTAGCAACACTGCCGCCCTTCGATTAGTCGGATTGGAGAGATTCTCCCTGTGCTCACCCGTGTCCCCGTGGTTCAAGCTTTGCCTGTCTCCCTGGCCCCCAGTTACCGAGGTAAGCGAATCCGCGCCTTTTCAATGCTGTCCGGCGCGCCCGCTTCTTATCCTTCTAGTTCAGGCCGAAATCTTCAGGAAGAACTGTGACCGTTTTCGTAGCCGACCCCCTGTTCGCTCTCAACCAGCTGACTTTGCTGGCGGCGGTCGGTGTTGCCGGTGGTCTGTACCTCTTTATTCGTGGATTTCGTCTTCTCGCGCGCAAACATCGGCTCAGTAACACGCCGGCCTCCAGGATCCGCAGCGCCTCGATGGGGTTAGTCGAGGTCAGCGGCCTCGCCACCGGCCCTTACGTCCTGCACTCCCCGATCGCCGGCGTCCCCTGTTTCCTCTACCGCACCACCGCCTGGCAAAAGAGTGTCGAAGCAAGAAGCAAGGAGTGGAAGAAGGTCGCCGAAGAAACGCTCCACGTTCCCTTCTTCCTCGACGACGGCACCGGCCAGCTTCTCATCCAGCCGCAGGGCGCCGAACTCGATCTGCACCGCGACCTGCGCCAGGATTACAGCGACACTATTTTCTCTCCGCATGCGACCGGCGAGATTCTGAATTTCCTGGCCCGCCACGGCGTGCGCCCGGACGACAACATCCGCGTCGAAGAGTGCTCAATCCGCCCGCAAAGCCAGCTCTTTATCGTCGGTACATTAGGCGAGAACCCCGGCGTCGACGTGAAACCGATTTCGCGAACGAATGAGACTCCAACCAGCAGCCTGCAGCTGACAATCGCTCTCGACCGCCCTCCAGCACCGCCACCCGAAGTGATCCAACTGTCCGAGCCCGCGCCACCCGCGCCGTCTGGAGACATGACCCAGCAGTCCAGGATCGCAGCCGCGCTCACCAAGGCTGGAATCACCAACCCCGCAGCCTGGGAAGCAGCTGGAGTCCCCTATCGCAAGGTCGGAGTCGCGCCCCGCGTCTCGCAGATCTCGGTGAATGGTCATCCGCAGTCGGCTCAACCTGAGGAGCACCCCGCCTTCGACCTCCACCCGCCCGTTGTCCTCATGAAAGGCAAGAACGATCCCTCATTCCTGATTTCCTGGCACAGCCAGCAGGACCTCGTCCACAATCTGGCTTGGAAGTCCGCCACCATGATCTGGGGAGGCGCAGGATTGACCTTATTAGGACTGTACGTCGTATTGGCGCAATTGGGATTGCTGTAGCTCGTAGCTGCAGTTAGAACCCGCCCTGCTAAAATACTCGTGTGCCCGAACCCATTCGGATCGGAATTCTCGGTGATTTCAACCCCGACTTCCGGTCCCATCACGCAACCAACGAATCGCTCGAGCACGCCGCCGCCAAGCTCGACTTTGAGGTGGAATCCGTCTGGCTGCCGACGCCTTCTCTATTAGCTCCCGAAGCCCCCAAAACTCTGGAAACATTCGATGGACTCTGGGCCGCGCCCGGCAGCCCATACAAGAGTTTTGACGGCATGCTGAAGGGAATCGAGTTCGCCCGCGTCCACGATTGGCCCTTCCTCGCCACCTGCGGAGGCTTCCAGTACACGCTCATCGAGTGTGCCCGCAACGTGCTCGGCATCAAAGACGCCACCACCGCCGAAGAAGACCCCAACGCCAAGAACATCATTATTTATCCCGTAGCCTGCGCGGTACCCAAACGAGCCAAAGACGCCCCCAAACTCTCCGGCGCAGAATCCAAGATCCGTTTGCGCCCCGGTTCCTATCTCGCCGGATACTACGGTGGAAAAGATGTAGTCGAGGAAGAGTACTTCTGCAACTTCGAAGTGAATCCCGAGTTTGAATGGACCGCGATGGAAGCCGGCTTCCCCATCGTCGCCCGCGGCCCCCAGGAAGAATGCCGCGCCATCGAGTCCCCGACGCACCAGTTCTTCGTCGCGACCCTGTTTCAGCCGCAACTTTCCTCGAAGGCGAAGAAACCTCATCCTTTGGTATTGGCCTTCGTCCAGGCCGCCGAGAACTGGGCCCGCAAGAAACTCGACGACAGTATCCTCGCCTGAGCGTAGCCTCCGGCGTCCCGCACCATTCCTACGGCCGATCGAAGAAACTGAGTATCTCGTATTGGAATCGGCGATGATTCCTTTCCAGCATCAGCATGTGCCCTCCGCCGGGAAGCAGAACGTAACTCTTGTCGTTGGTCTTCAGTTGCGAGTAGAACGGCAACAGGTCTTCCTCCTTCGCAGCGAAGTCCTTCTCCCCGTAAATAATCATCGTGGGAACAGTAATCCGCGCCGGGTCCAGGACGGGAAGCTTGGCCCACTCCACGAAGATGTTCGGCCGTTGCGGGTCCATTTCCAAACCTACCTTGACACTCGCCTCCACCACGTCCTCTTCAAACTGGCCTTCTACGAAGTCGCTGCGAAAATCCGCCTCCGTCGTGGGGCGGGAACGGGGAAGCGCCTGTCCGCCGTTCTCAATTCTCTTCCGGTTGAAGGCCCGGAATTCTTCCGTCCCCTTCCAGAAGCCGGCATGAAAAACCCACTTGGCAACTCTCTCCGGATGTTCCATCACGTACACGCCGGTTCTCTGCGTGCCCGCGGAGGCGCCGAACAGGTCAATCTTCTCCACTCCTCTCAACTTCGTGATGTACTCGACCGCCACCGCGATGTCGGCCGCTGCAGAATGGGTGTCGATCCAGTCGGTTCCCTTGTCTGAGTGCCCGTAGCCGTGTATGTCGATGGCCCAAACGTCGTAATCATTGATCGCCAGAAAATCCATCAATGAGTAGTCGCGGATTTGCAGATCGTAGAGCGAGCGTCCGGACCGCGTCCCGCCATGCACGAGGAGTGCGACCTTCCCCGTCCGCAAGAACGTGCTCTCCCGGTCCTCCCTGTACTTTTCCCAGAGGTAGATTCGCAAGCCGTCCCGCACCACGTAGTGTTCTTTGCTTTGAATGACGGCGGCATTCGTAGCCGTCGACTGCGCGCTCGCGAAACGCAAACAGCCCATCAACAAGACGAGAGCGTAGGCCTTCACCTTCCTGGTCGTTCGTTCCATCATGCCCTGTCTCCATGTGCAGAGTTCTGTTCCAGTGGTGTATCTATCGTTGGTGCGCAATGAAGCCGAGCGGCGCGGAATCGACGGTATGGGAATGAACGCCGACGACTTCCCCCGCCGTATTGATGCCCCACGCCTCAGTAAACGCGGCCCCCGGATAATCGATGGCCAGCAATGAATCCCACGTCTTCAAAAATCCGTGCACCGCTCCACTCGCATCGATGGAAAGCCCCACGATCTCGCCATTTTGATTGATATCGTTCGCCTGGGTTAACGTTGCGCCCGGAACATCGAGACTCGTGAACTGCCCGTTCGCATAGACAAATCCGTGCCCCGTCGGCGCGTTGATATCGGTATCCCAGAGTCCGACGTATTCACCTTTTGGGTTGATACTCAGAATGCTCGTGTCAGCCGAACCCGGGAACTCCACGTCCGAAAAGGCGCCATCCTTCCAGAGAAAGCCGTGGTAGGCGATAGTGTTTCCTTGAGGATCGAGAATGTCCCACTCGCCGACCACCACTCCGGAGTCATTGATACCCAGAGCCAGCGTCAGGTCCGCACCAGGAAAGTCGAGCGTGGTGAGCACGCCTTTGTGCAGCAGAAAGCCGTGTGTCACCCCGTCGTCGTAGTCGCCAACCACGTCACCATGGTTATTGATCCTGAAGGCCTCACTGAAATTCAGCCCTCCGAGAACGCTATGCGCAGCCAGTGGTATGTACTTGCCATGCCGGATCACCAGCGCATGTCGCGGCGGATTGATCCGGTACGCGCCCACAATCGTGCCATGATCGTTGATGCCACGCGCAAACGTCTTGGTTCCTCCGGGATAGTCGAGCGACGCGAATCGGAACTGCGCGGAAGCCGAAGAGGCAGCTGTCACGCAGACCAGGGCAAGCAGCAGAATTGACCTTTTCATGTATCCTCCTTCTACCGGCGCATGCTGCTGCACTCTCGCTCGCTTGACCATGGCGCAGGTCTGGAGATCGTGTGACTTTTCATGACGCCGTAACCCGCGCAAAATCCAAAGCTTGTCGTTGCCCGGCGAACTGACGATAGAATGGCGGTCACGCCGCGGAGTGAGCAAGCATGGCAGCGGAGCCGGTCTCGTTCCTCAATCCCGTCAAGTTCGGGGATGACTTCGTGCTCGATCCGCGCGCCTATGAACTGCGCCGCGCCGGACGTCCTCTCAAGCTCGAACGCATTCCCATGGAATTGCTCCTGTTCCTGGTCGAGCAGCGCGGCCAACTTGTCACCCGGGAACAGATCATTGAAAAGATCTGGGGCAAAGACGTTTTCCTGGATGCGGACACCAGCATCAATTCCGCGATCCGCAAGATTCGCACTGTTCTCAAAGACGACCCCGAGCGCCCCCGGTTCCTGCAGACCGTAACCGGCCGAGGCTACCGGTTCATCGCTCTGGTTGACTCCACGGCATCGCCGGCCAAGGCGCCCATCCAGTCCCAGGCCCCGGCCGCTGGCTCGAGTGAGGAGCAGCGTCCGGCACCGCACCCAGGGCTTCGTAAAGCTCTCTGGGCGGCCGCACTCGTGACCGCGGGCCTGCTAGCACTCCTGGGTTTTGTAATCTGGCGTCAGTCGCATCCGAGCAAAGCAATCGCTGCGCCGATCCGGTCCATCGCCGTGCTGCCTCTGGAAAACCTCACCGGCGATCCAGCCCAGCAATACTTCGCCGACGGCATGACCGACGCTCTTATCACCACCCTCGCGCAGGTTCAATCTTTGCGCGTGATCTCGCGCACCTCGACCATGCACTATCGCGATTCGGCCAAGGCGCTACCCGAGATTGCGAAGGATCTGGGAGTCGACGCCGTGGTGGAAGGTTCGGTCGCGCGCTCGGGCGATCGCGTCCGCATCGACGCCCAGCTGATCCATGCGCCCACTGATCGCCACCTCTGGGCGCAGAGCTACGAGCGCGATATTCAGGACGTGCTGGCCCTCCAGGGCGAACTCGCCCGCACCATCGCCACTGAAGTTCAGATCCAATTGACGGCTCAGGACCTGGCCCGGCTCGGACGTGCGCGTCCGGTCAAGCCGGAGGTTTATGAGGCTTACCTGAAGGGCCGTTTCTTCTGGAACAAGCGCAACAAGGAAGCCCTCAACAAGAGCATCGAATATTTCAACGAAGCCATTCGTCTGGATCCCAGCTACGCCACTGCTTACGCCGGATTAGCTGATGCCTACAACGTTACCGGGTGCGGATTCCCTTCCGGACTCGCAAAGTCTGACGCCGGACCGAAAGCAAAGGCCGCCGCATTGAAGGCGGTGGAACTGGATGGCAACAGCGCCGAAGCCCATGCCGCGCTAGGAATGCAAATCCAGTGCTTTGGCGACGACGCCTTAGCCGCCGAAAAAGAGTTTCAACGCGCCATCGCGCTCAATCCGAACTATGCCGCGGCCCACCATTCCTACGCGATCCTGTTGCTCGGCTGGCGCGATCAGGAGGGACTCGATCAGGTCCAGCAAGCCCTTCGCCTCGACCCCGTGTCGCCCAACATCAACGGCATGATGGGGGACTACCTGATGGAGACCAGGCAGTTCGACAAAGCAATCGAACAATTCCGTAGAACGGTCGAACTCGACCCGCTGCAGTTCAATTCGCGCCTTCGGCTGGGATTCGCCTACGCCGTCATGCAACACTACCCCGAAGCAGAAGTTGAATTTAAGAAAGCGGAGGAGATTTCGCCACGCAGCGTGAACTCTCTCGGGGCGCTCGCCTATGTTTACGCGCGCGAAGGCAAGAAGACGCAGGCCGAACAAATGCTCCCCGAAGTAACCGCTCTGGCCTTGAAAGCGGGCCACCCCTGGGTCGTCTGCCTGGTTTACATCGGACTGCAGCAGAACGACGAGGCGCTCCGGTGGCTGCAGAAGGCGTACCAGGAAGGAGATTTCTTCTTCAACCTCAAAGACCCGCTACTGGATCCCCTGCGCTCGACCCGTGGATTTCAGGATCTGGAGCGGCGCGTCCAAAGCACGCCATAGCAACGCCCACACTACTTCTGTACCACAATCACCACAAACGTATCCGGTTCGACTTTTCTCTCCGGCAGCACCTTCGCCGTCACCGTGAACAGATCGTGCGTCTTGGGATCGAGCGCCATCGTCCGCGCCCGGTCCTGTGTCTTGACTGTCTCAACGACGCTGAACTTCTCCGGTGAGTCTTCCCGCACCGCCGTAATCGTCCCATCGCCCGCGGACGCGAAGGCCAGCTTGCGCTCCAAATCGAACGCGACCCCATCGCAACCGTCGCCGATCGGTGGCATCGCCAGCTCTTTCCCGTTGTCCGCGTCCACGACCGCCATCTTCTTGCTGCCGCTGCAACCCACAAACAAGCGTCTCGTGTTCGCATCGAGCGCCAGTCCCGTCGGCTCTTCGCATCCCGCCATTTTCCACCGCGACTTCACCGCAAGCTTCTGGGGATCGAACGCCACCAACTCGCCTGTATCTTCGATGTTGACCCACATGGTGCCCTTGGCATCGCTCGCGGCATACTCCGGCTTCCCGCCAAGAGCCAGCGTGCCGACGACTTCCCCCTTCGTCGCGTCGATTGCGGTTGTGTCATTGCTTCGCGCATTGAACGTGAACACGCGCTTAGTGAAGGGCTCATAAACAATCGCGTCTGGGCGCGTCCCGACCTTTATCTTGTTCAGCACCTTCAGCGTTTTCAAATCGAAGACCGCCACCATATCTTCGCCGCCCGCGCTGATGAACCCGCGCCCTACCTCTGAAACCAGCGCGACACCGTGCACGCCCGGTGTGTCCGCAATCTCCGCGATCAGTTTGCCCGAATCTTCGTCCACCACCATGACCCGATTCGACCGCGCAATAAACAACCGCCGCCCGTCAGCGTCTACGGTGAGGTAGTCCCATCCGCCATCGCCGCCGAGTTTCCAGGTTTTGACGACCTTGTATCCAGGAGCAGCCTGCGCAGCCGCAAAAACCGATAGTGCTGCAACCATCGCAAGGACAACCAGCATTCTCTTCATGGAATCGATCCTCTCAGTAAACTCGGCGCACTCTGCGGTTAGAAATTCTTGAGACGTGCATGCGAGAAGGAACACTACGACGGTGGGGTTCACTTCTGCAATCTGACTTCTTATTTCTGCAATTTCTCAAGCGCCGCCTTCAAGTCATCCGGCTTGAATCCGAACGGCCCGGGCTTGCTCTTGTACGCCACTTTCCCCGAACGATCGATCAAATACAACCGGTCCGGCCATCCCGTGTAGGCCTTCTCGATGGTGTTGTCGAAGCCATCGAGCACTGCCGGGAACTTAATCCCCAGCTTGCGCACGCAGGCCCCCGCGACGAATGCCCGCTCTTCTTCATTCTTGGGCGACGCGAACACAACCTGATCCTTCAGATTGCTCTCCATCTGCCAGACGTCGCTCGGATGGGCTTCCAGGATATACACCGCCAGGAAGCTCACCTGGTTGCCATACTGCTCGTAGAGTTTGTTGAGGGCAGGAACCTCCCGCCGGAAAGGCGGTCAGGTATAGCTCCCGAAGACAAGGACCACGGGCCCCTTCGCCGTCAACGAAGAGAGAGGAACATGCGAGGTTTTGTCGAGCGTCATGAGGTCGAACTCGGGCGCGGCATCACCGGCCTTGAGATCGCCCGCCCGCGCCCGTACCCACATCGTTTCAAACGGCGCCGCCAGAAACACCGCCGGGATCGGCATGCGTTTCATGACCGCGCCGAATTTCTCCGGCGGCTGTTTCATCGTGTGCCACATGAAGGCCACGAATCCCAGCCACAGCACGAACAGGACGAGCGCAGCCCGCAACACGAGCGGCTTCCAGCGGCGCATTCTGGATGGCTTCGGCGGCAGAGTCGAAGGAATCGTGGAGGTAGACATAAATAGGGTCGAACCGAGAATGTCTCGTTATTCTCGCACACCGTCAATACTCGAATCAGGTTATTGACGGAGTCCCCTCGAAGTTGCCGGGAAAAACTCGTCCCTCCGGAAACCTGAGACCAGACCGCTCTTCCACAATTGTGCAAAGAATTACGACGGTGCCCTTCGTAACCTCCAGTGAGTACGTGCGTTAGCCCGCCGGATTTGGTATTGGGCTTGCACTCACCCACGGTAGAAGTGACTGCCCGTCCCGGCCCCAGTCCGGACAGGCGAAGTACCCGTATCTCAGGTTGAAAGTCGGAGACCCTGGCCATGAAAACGACCCTGTTTGCTTTGTTCCTGCTCTGTGCTTCGGCCGCGCTCGGCCAGTCGGTCGGCGCGTCCGTTCTCAACAACGAGCCAGTCATCGTGCAAGTTCCAAGTCATCAGGCTCGGGCGACGCAGCACCCCCTCGCCGAGGAACGCAGCATCCTCTTCACCTCCACTGCCACTTATGCGCGCGGCGAGCGTCCGCTCTGGGAAGTAGCCAAGCCTGCGCCTGAGGTCCCGCTCGGCGACGTGGCCCGCATGCTGCGGCAGCAGCACGCCACCGCCAAGAAAGCCGTCATGGTTCTGGAAAAATAGGACTCGTGCGTGATCCGCCGCACCGCTTCAAACAGCGAGTGTGCCCGCCGCCGATCACCATCGCCGCTCGATCTCATTCCGCTACTGGACTTCAGTTACCAAAGCCCCTGCCCTGTCCCGCGTTTGTGCGCTACACCATGCGTATCTGGAGTCGCTCCGCTCCCTCCGCTAGACTCTACTGGACGCTCGCACCCTCCCCACTCAACAACCCGGAAAGCCGCGCCTAGCGCGCCAACAGGAGCTCGCCACTTCGATGCACGCGATGGATATGTTAAACCGCATTCCTTTCACCACGTTCCTTGCTTACATCCCGGTGCTCGCGACCGTCGTGACCTGTTACTTCAGCGTGGTGCTGGCGCGAGCCACGCTTCGCTACGTCGCCGCGACCGACAAAGGCCTTGCTCTGGCGCGTGAGGAGTTTGAGCGCGAATGGTCGCCCGAACTGCACCTGAAGCTCGAACGCATTTCTCCTACCGAAGCCCGCATCGTTGCCACCAACCTGGCCAAACTCTCCGTCCTCCTGCAGCTTTTGCAGATCCGCAAGATCACGTTCCTGGTGCCGTTCGAGCGCTGCGTGCTGAACGAACCACTGGTCGGCGGCATGACCTGGACACAGGACATCGGCAAGCGCCTGATCAACTGCACGGGTGCTGATTTCGAAGGCCAGATCGCGGCGTCGATGACCTTCTTCGCCTCCGGACGCATGTTCCGCACCGACTGGTTCCGTTTCCACATCACCGTGGAGCGCGGCCGGATCCTGCGTCTCGACCCATCGAACATTCCCGCGCGCCGCGTGCGCGTGATCACCAACCGCGAGGGCCAGGAGCGGCGCAAGGAGATGGTCCTGGACGTAGCCGGGGGCTCGGCGAGAGCCAAGGCGCCTGAGAGCGAGCCGGTTCAGTCGTAGTTTCATACCTCTTGCGAAGTGTTCCACGTGGAACATTGTCACTGCCCACTTATAAGCATCGATATGTACGTACAATAAAAGTTAACTGCATCGGCAGCAACGCTCTAAGGGTGGTCAACCCGGCTGGGTGCTTGGAGGGTTGAAATGCCGAGTTCCTGGGGGCGACCCGGCAATATCCCAGCGAAGTATTCCTGTCCTTTTGTCCACGCGTGTTCAGCAACAAGCCGGCCTAGCCGCTGTCCGGCGAGGTCGGCGGCGCGGAAGTGGATGCCGCCGTAGCGGCGCGACATGCCCGCTTCGACGGCAGCGTCGGCGAAGGTCTCCCATTTCAGCATGACCGGCTGGGACGGAGTGATGCCGGGCTCGATCTTCGAACTACCGGCGGCCAGCGTCACCGCATCCCCGAAGCGGTCACTACCAGTCCAGCGCTGCAGGATGCGAGCGGCGGCGGCGCTGTAGGTGCTGTGGCCGGAGACATATTCAGGGAACGGCGGCGCGGGAAATGTTGCTGGTTGGTACGGAATCCATTGCGATCCATCCATTTCGACAGTCCCCTTGCCCGGGCCTCCCCAGGATCGAATCTTCTTGCCGTGGAGCAGCAGCGGAATCGCCGTGACCGGTCGGACGGAGTCATACTCCCGCTTGGCGTCCCAGGCGGCGATGCTGGCATCGAACATTGCGTTCGAGAGGACGAAAAACATCTTCACGTCATCGTCGAGTGTGTGGTGATCGCGCTCGGAAACGAATTGGGCGAACCGCAACCAGTGACCGGGAGGCTGCTCGGTGCCGGGACCGTCGGACCAATACTCGGCAATCATCTTCTCGCGGTCGGTGAGGTTGGCGCTCAGCGCGATCAGTTCTTCGGCCTGCTGCTGATATCCGGGCGATCCATATTTGAAGGGACCGGGCTCGACAGCGGAGCGAAGTTCGTCGCCCTTGGTCAGGGCGAAGGGTGTCACGTAACACCAGTGCGCGCCCGCGAACATCTGGAGGACGAGACTGCCGGTGGAATCGGTGTAAGTGAGCGGCTGCCAGTGCTCGGAATTCAGCGGCTTGAGAAACGAAGCGCGTGCCGGAACCGTGCCCGGCGGATTTACCGGACGGTATCCGCTCCAGTCGGAATAGGGGCCGTCCGCCAAATCGCCGAGTTGGTTGGACTTGTCGTGATGGCGGAATTCGAGGACAGCGGCGCAGGCCACGTTGCCGATGCCTTCGGGCGTTTCAATGTCGGTCGAGGTGTCGTCGGGATCGTAACCGAGTTGCCGCATCAGCGGACGATAAACGGAGTTCGTATCCACCGGCAGAACGTCGGCGAGGGCGCGATAGGCGGCATAGCTGATGGCTTTTTCTTTGTTGGCTTCGGTCCGCTCTGAAGCGGGACGTCGTAATGCGCCCGCTAACTGCGTCCCCACGGCGCGCTCGTCGTAAGCCGCCCAGGCGTCGTACATGCAGGTGTGAACGATGGCGAGTGCGCGAGCAGTCATGGGTGCGCCGAGTTTCGCATCGCGGATGCCCTGAATGGACGCGGGACCCCAGAAAAGAGCGGGGTTAGGCTCGGGCTCGGCGGCGCTGGCGGAGCTTGCGAGCATCAAGACGACGCTCAACAAAGCTGTGAGGATCGTGCGCGTCATAAAAATCGAAGTTGCCCCGCTTCGCAGACACGCTGCACCCGCGCGGGATCACGGCGTGACAGTTACTACAATAGTATTCGACGTAACGATGCCCGTCCCTAACTCAGGTGGGAGCTGACGCTGCACTCGAATCTTGTACTCCCCCGGCTGGCTCATATCGCGGAACGCGCTTACCTCGATGGTGTCTTCCCTCGATTCACCTGGCTTGAGTCTGGCTATAAAGTTGCGCTGGTGCGCGCCCTTCGTCGCCGCTTTTATCTTCCGTGCCAATCCAGTATCGGGAACGATGGTGCCGTCAGATCCCCGCACGTCCAACACCCAGTCCTCAAGTACGCCGCCCTCATGAACGCTGACTGTACGGCTGGAGCGGTTTGTAATCGTGACTTGCAAGTTCACTATCGAACCAACGCGAACACTGTCTTTTTCCACCTTAATCGTCAAGTAGAACCGCACTGGTTCACTCTGACCACTTCTGCCAGTAATGCCGGTTAACAGCAGCAAGCCCATGGTGGAAAGCTTAGCTAAGGCATTCATCGATCTCCTCCGGGTTCCTTGTCACTGAACCGAGCAAAGCTGTGTGTTGTTGGGTATGAATGACGACCATACCGGAAATGTCGGACTTACCTGAAACGGATCAGCACTCCCAGCAGCGCCTGCTACCAGCTTCCAAGTTCCGTTTGTCAGCTGAGCGGCACCTGACCAGCGCCAAGTAACAGATCCGAGCGGCACATCGATGGAATTCGCCAAGTGAGAATTCCAAATCAGGTACATCTGCGCCAAAAACATTGCCGAAGACTGATTTACGTTGCCAATTTCACCAGACAGAAGCGTAACACTTGGGCTGTCTCTCGTTGTGTTTGCCGTGTCGTATGGGTAGGCGTTGTCAAGTTGCGGGGCTGCGGTGTCTGTAAAACCCGCAACACAAGTCTCCGTCTGGGTTCCGTTCTTCCGAATCTGCTGGAATTGCAGGATTAACTGAACCCACTTTAGAGTTCCGCCAGCAGGCTGAGACGCCACCGACCACTTGAACTTCATTCCTGGCGTTCCGGCCGCGTTGCCAAACCCTAGCTCAGCCTGGCTAAGGATCTGGACTTTTCCTGCTGTGGTCGTCACTGCGGGCCCGGACGGGCCAGCGACGTTAAACGTGGCCGTAACTATCGGACTGCACTGATTGTTGGCCATGCAATAACTGTATTGAACCGTCTCTGCCACTTGACCTCCGGGCGCATAGACCCAGTAAACGGTAGCGGATGGGTTAGTGAACACTGGAGCAACGACCGACGCGCTAGTACCGGATGCGTTATATCCACCTACGATCGTTCCCGGAATGGTCCAGCTACTGCCGGTGATCGCCACGGGATTGTTCGCAACCGTGCTCAAAGCAATCTGTTGGCCCACCACGACATTAGTAGTGGTTCCGGTAACATTATTGCCGTTGAACCATATCTGCGGCGCTGGCGCTGCCAGCGCTGTCACACTAACTGATACCGGGCCACTTTGTGCCGACTGCCCTGGCCCGCCAAGAAAACCACTTCCGCCATATCCGCTATTCGTCACACTAACGCTCACCGATTCATCCGGTGTGACGGCAGCTACCGTTATGTTGGCCACGATTTGCGTGTCGTTGTAACTTGACAACGTGTAGCTGATCCCCGTGCTGGGAGAGAAGTTCAGCGTTGGCGCGTTGGTCCCGAAGTAGCGACCGCTGAGGGTGACCTGGGTCATGGCTCCGGCATTCCACACGTTGGGGTTCACCCCAGTGATTACCGGCGTCGCATCCCCCACCGAGCCGCTCGCGCTGCCGCCCACACCGAACGCCACCGGGCAGGGGTCGGGCAGGCCGCCACCTGTGCACACCTGGGCGGTGTAGATCGGTTCGGTACCATCTGATGCGCTCACACCTGTCGATCCAGCGATAAGGCCGGTCACAAGACCGTAATTCACGGTTATATTACCGCCACCATTCCAAGTTGCGGACCCGCTTATATCGTGGACCGAGTTGTCGTCCCACACGGTGGAGAATGTCAGTTGTGTAGTGTTCTCGACCAATACGGAAAATGGGTTCGGTGTGATTGAGGCCGTAACCCATCCATCGCAGGTGAAGCAGATTTGGTTGCAGGTGGCCTTGCGCACGTTGTAGACGCCGGCGTCGACGGCAACCAGAATACGCTCGTGGTCGGCGCGGCTGCCCGTGATCTTCGCGCTGCCTTCATGGATCGACGCCGGGATGATGTTCCCCTCTGAGTCGGGAACCATGGTTTGGGCAATTTCAGACACATTGAAGGTTCGCGTCGCCCTCGGTTCGAGGTGGATGGGTAGGGCGTAGTGCCCACCGGCAAAGAACATCTTGAACACGAGATCTTGAGGCTCGTCGGCGGGATTCCACATGGTCACCATAGTGTCGTCCCCATTGCCGGTACTCCAGTACTGCATTGACTTCGATGCGCTTTCCCGGATGTCCCGTGGCGTGACCTCAAAGACATAACTGTTCGTCTGGTCCACGCTTCCGGCGGACGCGAGCACCGTTCCCGGTTCTGCTTCCCCATCCAGGGTGAGATTGAGAGTCCCATTGAAGTGCGACGAGACGAAGTGTGCGACCGCACCTGCAAGATCGATACTCTGCGCCTCATGTGGGAGCAACTTGACCTGCGGAAGTTTGGCGGAATGGGCGGCTGCTCCTTCCATCCACCAGACCGTGGGTGTTAGCGATACGGGTGTGCCCGAAGCATTGCGGAGGAACGTATACGGAGTGAAAGTTGTACCGGCCGGGAACCTCATCATAGGGTCGGCGGCGCCCGCCATGAGACCGAGTTCGCCGATGCTGGCTGGCACAGGCTTCTTAGGTTGCTGGTGCGTCGCAGCGAATGGAACGACGGCGGAATAACCGACGCTTTGATCTTCGAGTCCGCCGTTAACAATCAGCTTGCCAGCCGCAGCAGGGGATGTAATGCGAATTCCGCCTTGAGCACCGGTGACCGACTGCAACTCGCGGAGTTGTATTAGTTTCATGCCATGCGGGGACACGGTGACGTTGTGCTGAGCGATTGCCTTCGATTGGGAGTCCGTCACCTCCACCGACACTGGTACAGGCTGAGACGATAAGTTCGCCAGCGCCACGAACCCAGTAACGTTGGGTTCCTGCTTCCACCACATCCCTTCGATGGTGGTTGATGAGGTTGGCATATCGGAGTTGTTGGCGCCTGTTGCCTGTGGATGCACTCCGTAGGTGAAGATCAAGCTGTGTGCTACATCGACTACCCGGATGGTTGCGCAGAATGGATCCCAGGGCCACTTATACTGCAGTTCGATGTGGCCCTGCAACGTTGCCCACGAGGAAATGCCTTGCTGCGCCAACCCGTCGTTGATATCAATGATCGCGGTTCCGGCAGGCTCCACCGTCACTTTGCGCAATGTGTATTTCTTGCCATTGCTGAGATAGAGGATCGGAGTCACCGTAATCGGATCGGTCTCGACGACGTTCCTCAAGTAGATGGAAGACTTGTAGTTGGCGTCGGTCATCCAGACACCGCCGGCCATGGAGCGCGGCGTTGCTGGGATCTCTAACTTGAGTGGCTTCTCTACACGGGGAGAAATTGCCCGGTGCGGGGCAAGCACCTTGGGCTGCTGGGCCAGTAATGTCCAACTGTAAACGGTCCACAGCGCCATGAGACCGACACGCCGAATGCGGAGATGACCTGAAGCTGGGGCCATTGACCTGCCCTCCCGATCTTTCGATTGTCCCTGGGATGAGCCCACAACTCAGCTGTGGCGCCAGCAGACACTCACGGCACGCCGAACCATCTCACAGCTGCGGCTCTCGTTGCCGGGGAAGTGGCAGGCAGAGCCACACTTCGATCACAGCTCGCTAGGTTTTCGAGAAGTTACAACGAGACACTTTGGCAGTCAAGCAGAAATCGTAAGAAGTACTCCTTCTTTCTTCCATCGTTAACATGCGGAGATATGACGGCGGGTTCGGCAGTTGGCGGGCAAGCCGGTGCTGCAGAAATCTCCGCAGGTGAAGTAAACTCATGTTGCTCATGAACAAAGCATGGTTGTGGACCGTCGGCCTTCTTTCGATCACTACCCTCGCGGCGGCGCAGCAGTCGAACGTAAGAAAAGATGCGTCCGCCGTTCAGCCTCCTGTTGCGATGCGCGAACTCTCCTGGGACACCTACCTCGACAAAGTCCAGGGCGCGTGGCTCGGCAAGATGATCGGCGTCACTTTCGGCGCGCCGTGGGAATTTCAGTACCAGGGCACGCCGATCGGATTCGATATCACCGACTGGCCGCTCTCGCCGACCCGCATGAAGGACTACCGGCAGCGCGCGTCCAACAAGCCCGGCGATGGGGTCGCGGTCACGAGCGAAGCCGACAATCAGAAAGTGAATATCAACCACGACTTCATCCTCGATTCCGAGAAGGAGCATCCCAGCTTCGGCATCCCCGACAACGACGACATCTACATCAACCTGCTGTTTCTCTATTGCCTGCGTCGCTATGGCATTGACGTCGATCCAGTGACAGTCGCCCACGAGTGGGACAAGAAGATCCGCCAGGTGTGGCACGCCAACGATGCCGGACTCGCGAACATCCGCAAAGGCATTCTGCCGCCCGATTCCGGCAATCCCCGGTACAACCTTCACGCCGACGACATCGACTTTCAGATTGAGTCCGACATTTTCGGGATGATCGCTCCCGGCCTGCCGCAGGTTTCCAACCGCTACGGCGAGCGCATGGGACACATCATGAACTACGGCGACGGCGTCTACGGCGGCATGTTCGTTTCCGCCATGTATACGCAGGCGTTTTTCGCCAAGAACATTCGGGAGGTAGTCGAGGGCGGCCTGAAGGCCATTCCCGCACAGAGCCTGTATGGGCAGACGATTCGCGACGTCATCACATGGCATGACCAGTATCCCAACGACTGGCTCAAGACCTGGCACATGGTGCAGGCAAAATGGGGCGAGGTCGACCATTGTCCCGACGGCTACAAGAAGCCATTCAACATCGATGCCAAGCTGAACGGCGCCTATATTGTCATGGGGTTGCTGTACGGCAACGGTGACTGGTACAAGACCATGAACTACGCTACGCGCGCCGGACAGGATGCGGACTGCAATCCGTCGAACGCGGCGGGCATTCTAGGCACGCTGATCGGCGCGCACGCAATTCCTGCCGAGTACACAGAGCCGGTTCACAATACCTACTGGAACAAGACGCTTGCCGGGCTGCCGGATGCTTACGAGATCGACGTGCTGGCCGAGGATACCGCACAGGTCGGTCTCAAGGTTCTAGTCGCCCACGGGGCGGAGGTTGTAACTCGATCCGGCAAGCTCGTGTTGCGAATTCCCTGGCAAGTTCCGGTCGCGCCGTCGAAGCTGGAACAAGTAACGTGGGACGGCGACAAGGTAATTTTCTAGCGCCGTCCCACCCAACATACGTTCTGACGTCAGGCCGGAGATTTTCTTCAGTTCGCCACCAGCTTGTACAACGTCCCACCATAGTTGAGCACGTAGAGCTCGTTGTTCCCGGCGCGACCGAAGGCACTGATGTTGAAGCCGGCATTCAAGAGCTGCGCGCGCGTCCATGTGCCTGGCTGTGTTTCCTGTAATGTCCAGATCTGGCCGCTGCCGTAGTCGCCGAATACATAGAGACCGGCCAGCGCCGGGATCGCCTTGCCGCGGTAGACATAGCCACCAATGATGGCGATTCCTTCGGAGTGCGAGTACTCGGTGATCGGAGGGATCAGTCCAGTAGGGTTACACGTCGACCCAGGAGGATAGCAGTGATTTCCCTCCATAATGTTCCAGCCGTAGTTACCGCCTTTGGTCAGGATATCGACTTCTTCCCAGTTGTCCTGCCCGACGTCGCCGATAACGATCCGCTTGGTCTTCTTGTCAGATGAGAAACGCCAGGGATTGCGGAACCCATACGCCCATATCTCACCGCGCGCCCCACTTACCCCAACAAACGGGTTGTCGGAAGGAATGGTATAGGTTCCCGGAGTGGATACATCGATTCGCAGCATCTTGCCCAATAGAGTAGAAAGTTTCTGACCATTTCCCTGGGGATCGCCGCCCGATCCTCCGTCACCCGTGCCGATGTAGAGCAAGCCGTCAGCGCCGAAGACGAGCTGGCCACCCTTGTGGTTATCGAAGGGCTGATCAAAGGACAGTAACACCTTGCCGCTGCTGGTGTCGGCAAGATTCGGGTCGGTCGACGATACATGATACTCGGCAATGGCGGTCTGGAGCTGGCCGTTCACCCGCCGCGTGTAATTGACGAAGAAACGGCCGTTCGTCTTGTAACTCGGGTGAAAGGCGAGGCCAAGCAGCCCCTTTTCGCCGCCCGATTCGATGATGGTATGGATATCGAGAAACGGTGTGGCGAGCAGCTTCTTGCCTTTGACGATACGGATGGTGCCACCTTGCTCGACAATGAAAAAGCGGCCGGTGCCGTCACGGGAGACCTGGAAATCGAGCGGAGCGTTGAGACCGGAGACCACAGGCTGCAGAGTGGCGGCGGGCGCCGCCCAGGCCGGGACGACAATGAGCAGGATGCTCAAGAACACAGAGGGCATGCGCAGGACGGCTGCACGGTGAACACCCTGCGAACCTAGCCGGGAAATCCGAAATTGCTTCATAGCGTTCCTCCTCGAGGGGAATGAGGGTAAGTCAGGTTGCGGGAGACGGACTGCGTTCAAGGCTAGACGGGTTGGTTGACGCCGGCAAAATCACTAGGACGTATTTGAAGGAGTCCATGATGGTAGCCAACTTTGACCGATCAGGCACGACAGCGCGAGTCAGCGACCGGAACCCGGCCTGATAACCAATTCCCTTGCCCACCGTCAGATGGGTAGATAGTAGCCGTGCGTTGCTTGGGTATTCCAACAGGAGACAGATAAGACATGAGGCGAGCCTTCGGGCTGTGGGTCTTGGTGTGCGCGGTGAGCGCGTGGGGCCAATCGATGTTTCACGGGAATGCGGCGCATACGGGCGTGTATGAATCGGCCGGTCCCAAGGAATTCAAGGGCGTGAAGTGGAGCTTCAAGACCGGCGGCGCGATTGTGGCGTCGCCTGTGATCGCCGATGGAATTGTCTATATCACCAGTCTCGACGGACACCTGTTCGCCATTGACCAGGAAACCGGCAAGGAAAAGTGGAATTTCAAGTCGCGCATGCCGATCGCTTCGTCTCCGGCTGTGAGCGGCGGAACGCTGTACTTCGTATCGTCGGCGGGTGCGCTGGCGGCGCTGGATGTCGCAACCGGGAAACCGAAATGGGTCTTCGCGGCCGAGTATGAACGCAAATTCGAAGCCAGGAATCTGCACGGCTATCCTTCGCCAGCGCAGACCATCCCCGATGCCTGGGACATCTGGATTTCATCTCCGGCAGTCGTGAACGGGAGGGTTTATTTCGGCAGCGGCGACGGCGGCGTTTACGCGGTCAATGCCGATACTGGGACCGTCGCGTGGAAGTTCTCGACCGGCGATGTCGTGCATGCGTCGCCGGCAGTGGTGAATGGCGTGGTCTACATCGGAAGCTGGGACAGCCGGCTGTACGCGATCGACGCGGATACCGGGCAGGAGAAGTGGGCGTTTCAGGCAGGTGAGGACAACACGATCCACAACCAGGTCGGATTCCAATCGTCGCCCGCAGTGGCGGACGGCGTGGTCTACGTCGGGTGCCGCGACGGACATGTGTACGCGATCGATGCCGCGTCAGGCCACAAGAAGTGGGACTATCCAACCAGCAAGTCATGGGTGAATGGAACGCCCGCTGTGCGCGATGGCGTGATCTATGTCGGCACATCGGATAGCGCGCGCTTCATGGCGCTTGACGCGAAGACAGGACGACTGCGGTGGAACTTCAGCGCCAAGGCTTATATGTTTTCATCGGCGGCGCTGGCGGGCGATCTGGCCTACGTCGGCGATCATAACGGGAAGTTGTATGCGGTCGATACGAAATCCGGCAAGCTCGCATGGGAGTTCCAGACTGAAGCCGCGAAGAGAGATCCGATGAAGGTCCTGAACGCTGATGGTAGCCTGAATCAGGAAGCGTTCGCGCCGACGTTCGGTGATTTCGAAGATATGTACATCGATTTCTATCGCTTCATTTCCATTGGCGCGATCATGTCGTCGCCTGCGGTGGATAAGGGCGTCGTCTACGTCGGGAGCATGGATGGGAATTTGTATGCGCTGCAATAGGCGCTGGCTGATCGCATGGCTGCTCGCTATTTCAACCCTGCTGAGCGGGCAGAACGTGAAGCACGACCGCGCGTTCTGGCAGGCCATCGCCAGGAACAAATATGCCGTGCCCGAGCACGAATCTGCCGATACTCTCGTCCACGAAGTGAGTGCGATGTTGGCATCTCCCGACCCCGAACTGCGTGACGAGCTCGCATATTCGATCCTGGAGCGATGGATCTACAGTCGCAACCATATTCTTTCAACACCCACTCTGCTCTCGCTCACCGACGAGTGGCGCGCGAATCTGAAGAGTGGCATTGGAGAAACCGGCGCCAACTCCGTGTTGAAGCGGTCGTTCTCCGCGCTCTGTCTCTCGCTCATGGCCCGGCGCGAAACCAAAGTGCCGTTCATGGGAGCTGAGCGATATCACCAACTCGTCGCAGAGGGCGTGTCCTACCTGCAGGCCGAACGCGATCTGCGCGGCTACGACGCCACTCTGCACTGGATCCACGCTACCGCCCACACCGCCGACTTGCTCGGAGCCTTGGCAGACAATGCGTCGCTCACGCGGGAGGAGGCGGCAGCCATCCTGTCGGCGATCGATGCGCGTTTGGCCACCGCACCCGAAGTCTACACGCAAGGCGAACAGGATCGACTGGCAGATGCGGTCGTTTCGGTGGTTCGGCGTTCCGACTTCGATACGCCGACTTTTGACTCGTGGCTCGCGCACATTCAGCACGAAGATCAAGACGTGTGGACGGCAACGACGGTGGCATCCCTCGCCCGCTACCAGAACCACAACTACATGCTGCAGGCGCTGACCGTGCATTTGTCGCTGGAACCCGAGTCGTTGCGGCTTACGGATTTCAGGCAGAAGGTCCTGGGGCTCCTTCGCACGCGCGAATGACCCATCCCGTGATGGTCGTGAGTAACTCCCTTCGTGATTACCTTCCAAACATCTCTAACTGGATGAGTAAAGTTCCGCCCTTAATTACCGATGTTATAGATGGGTGTAAGAAGGAGTGTCTCTTCATGGTCAACCCGGTCAGCAGCGCACACCAGACGCACACGCACCAAACGTCCCAGGTCACGCCACAACAACAGCGGTCCCAACCCAAGCCGCAGTCCACGGAAGTTCAAGACAAAGTCACCCTCAACAAGTCGGGCGACGTCGATCACGACGGCGATAGCCGCTAAGCCCCGACTCCAAATGTCGATCGCAACGCCGATCCGTCTCACCAAACGCCTGTTCCGGAGGACCTCGCCCGCAAACCCGGCCCTGTCCGACCCGCTGCATTCCAATGTGCCGGCCCTATGCGGTGCGGAAATTGCGGCGATTTATCACGGATACCGGGTCGCCGGAGATTTCTACGAATTTCTGCGCGTAAGCCGGACGCGGGTCCTGTTTGGGTTGTTCGATATCGCCGGACGGCGTGAAGATACGCGCGAATACCTGATCGCTGCCCAGCAGACATTGCGTGATCTCGGACCCCAGCTTTTCGCAGCGCATGACGCAAATGAGCCCGTGGCGATGATTGAGTTGTCGCACGAACTCAACCGTACGATACTGCGCTCAGCAGGCGTGCGCAGTTGTCCCGCCTTTCTCGGATGTTACAACGAGGACCTGGGGACGGTCTGTTACGCCAATGCCGGCCACACTCCTGCTCTCGCGCGCGATCTGCACGGCATCGCGCAACTCGAGGCGACCGGCCTCCCGCTCGGACTGTTCTCGCACACCACACGCAGCGCATCGACCTGTGCCCTCGTCCCAGGCTCGGCGTTGCTGGTTGTTTCCCGCGGAATTGTGGAGGCCGAGCAGGATGGAGCGGAATTCGGCTTGCAAGGGGTTGCATCCAGCTTGCAAGAAGGTTCTGCCGCCAGCGCGCGCGATCTGTGCCTGAGGATTCTTCGCGATGCCCAGAACTTCATGCAGAGTGCTCCTCCGCAGAACGACGTGACCGCCCTGGCGCTGGTGCGTACATCGACCGTACAGGAGCACTCGCATTAGCCTTTTACACAGATCACCTGGCGCAAGGTGTGGACAATCTCGACCAAGTCTTTCTGCGCTTCCATGACCGCGTCGATCGACTTGTACGCCATCGGTGTCTCATCGATGACGTCGGCGTCTTTACGGCACTCGACACCCTTGGTCGCGGCAATGTGATCCTCGACAGTGAAGCGGCGCCTGGCTTCCTTTCGCGACATGGCGCGACCGGCGCCATGACTGCAGCTCAGGAAGCTTTCCGCATTGCCCTTGCCGCGTACGATGTACGAACGCGCACCCATGCTGCCCGGAATGATGCCCATGTCTCCCTCGCGTGCGCGCACCGCGCCCTTGCGTGTGATCAGCACGTTCTCACCGTAGTGGTGCTCCCAGGCCACATAGTTGTGATGGCAGCTCACGGCAGAGCAGAGCTCGCCTTCCTCGCTGTCCGAGGCCGCGCCTTTGTCTACTCCCGTTTGGAAGAGCGGCACCAGACCCGAGATTCGCACTGCCTTGATGATGTTCTGCATCATCAGCTGGCGGTTGGCCAGCGCGTAGTCCTGCGCCCAGTGCACGGCCTTCACATAATCATCGAAGTGCTCCGTTCCTTGCGGCAGGTAGGCCAAGTCCTGGTCGGGCAGGTTGATCATCCACTTGCGCATGTCCTCGCGCGCCAGTTCGATGAAAAATGTACCCAGCCGATTGCCCACCCCGCGCGAGCCGGAGTGCAGCAGGAACCAGACACGGTCGCTTTCGTCGAGGCACATCTCGATGAAGTGGTTGCCGGTGCCGAGCGTCCCGAGATGGTTGATTCGCTGCTTGTGTTCGAGTTTGGGATACTTCCCGACAATCTCGTTGAACTCCTCCTCCATCCGCGCCCATACCTCGAGATGATGCGCTGGGGCGTGCTTCCACGCGCCACGATCGTTCGCTCCGCCCTGGTCGGTTCGGCCCACAGGCACGGCCTGCTCGATAGCCTCACGAAGGCCATGCAAGTTGTCGGGCAGATGACTGGCGTCGAGCGAGGTCTGGACCGCCATCATGCCGCACCCGATATCCACGCCGACGGCGGCAGGAATAATCGCCCCGCGCGTGGGAATCACACTGCCCACCGTCGCGCCGATCCCCCAGTGCACGTCGGGCATCGCCGCCACCCACTTGTAGATGAACGGCAACTGCGCGACGTTCAGAAGTTGCTGGCGCGCAGCGTCTTCCAGGGGAACGCCCTTGGTCCAGGCTTTAATCGGGACTCCAGCCTCGGGGGCGATCACGTTGTAGGTTGAGTCGGACATAGTGCTTCTCTTCTATTGTCGCGCATGCGCAGAAATGCGTCTTGCGGCACTCCTATACTCTCGGCCTGCAGACTACGACCTGCTTCATATCTCCACTCGCAAAGGTCTTGCGCTTGAAGTCACCGTATTTCGCTTCGATTTCGAACCCGTTGGCTCTGACCAGCAGGTCCAGTTCCTGCGGGTAGAAGCACCGCAGGTGTAGCGGTTCCACGCGGAAATCCTTCTCCTCGGGAAGGCTGAAGTACAAGGTGATGCGGTTGACCTGCGCTGCGTCGTCATAGACGGCCGTTGTTTCCAGGGCCACCGTGCCGCGGCCGTCCGGATCTTCATACTCGCGCTCGAGATGGCGCCGACCGGGGTCGCGGCCTAAAATCGCGATGCTCGGATTGAACACATCGAAGGCGAACCTTCCCCCGGGCGCAAGATGGCTGCGCACGTGCGCGAACAGCGCGGCCAGCGATGCATGGTCGTGCAGGTGCTGCATGGAATTGAATGCCATGAAAATCAGAGCGAACTTTCGGCCCAATTCAAACTGGCGGCAGTCAGATTCGATCCACCGGATGTTGACCTGATCTGCAGCAGCCTTGGTGCGAGCGTGCGCCAGCATCGTCGCGGAGCGGTCGAGTCCGACAACTTCCACTCCACTCTGGGCGATAGGAATCGCGATCCGGCCTGTCCCGCAAGCGATTTCCAGTACGGGACCGTTGGCACCCTTGGCTTCCTCGACGTAGAACGGAACGTCGGCGAGATTCAGCGGGCGATTGAGCGCGTCGTAGTGGCGGCCGTCGCGATAGAGCGGAATGGTTTCGGACATAATCGATTCCTGGTCGAGTTGTGGAGGGACGGGCCGGGGATCCGTCACTCCATTCTTGGTTGTAGAGACGCGGTTGGCCGCGTCTCAGTTGGCGTTTCAGTTTACCCACCGTTCGCCGGCTCCTCCAGCGTGCGGATGTACTCGATGACCGCTTCCGACCAGCCATCGATGTGCGTCCACTTGCCGTAGCCGACGCCGTTCTTGTACGACGCCACGTTGATCACGTATCCCTTGCCCGTGGGCTTGGGCACGCTATCGTGCGCCTGCTCGTCGGTGATGACGATCAGGCGGTCGTAGCGCTCGTGCTCGTTCAGCCACTCCACGGCCTTGCCGAGATACGTGCCGTTATGCGGCTGCGATGCATCGATCGCGTCGCGCAGCGCGAAGCCACGGCGAGCCGGGACTTCGACCACGCGATCCGAGAACGAGTACACCGCCGCCTTCTCGGCGATCTCGCGCACCAGCACCGCGAGACCGTATGCGGCGTCGGTGCGCTGCATCTCCGAACGACGCGAAAGCGGCGCCGTCATCGAGCCGGAAATGTCGACCAGCACGATGGTGCGGCCGGCGAGTTTTGGCTGCGAAGCAACCGACCTCAGCATCGCCTGCTCGAGCGTCTCCTCCCACTGCGGCGCGTAACGCGCAGCAGCGAGGAAACGGAACGGCAGCACGCGCGCCGTGTTCATCTCTCCGAGCGCCGTCATCACCAGCGACTCGTCTACTCCGGCCTCGCGCAGATTGCGCAGGTTACGGAGCAGGGCGAGCGCGCCCAGCTTCTGCTCGCGGAGCAGACGCTCCCAGGCCTCGCGCTTGTCGTTCTTGTTGCCATCGCCGCCTTCCTTTCCCGACTCGGAGAGTGCGACCTCCCAGGTGTCGGGCGTGGCGAGGCGGCCCCAGACGAGCTTCTTCCAGACACCCGCCTGGGCCGCGTCGCGCGGCTTGGCGTGCGAGAGGAAGAGCACATCGCGCAGCCTGATCGGTCCGCCGCGGTCGTACTTCGCGAGCTGGTACTCGTCGAACTTCGGAAACGCGGCGGCCAGCCCCTTCTTCACCTGGGCGGAGAGCGGCACGCGCCCGTCCTTCCAGTAGATGGCGACGAACTCAGAGAGCTCGTCGGCCCGCTGGATAACACGCTCAAGCGTCTCGGCCACCAGGCGCCGATGCGTTGCGTGGCGCGCCATCTCGCGAACCAGGAGCAGCGGAGCATGACGCAACTTCATCTGCTCACGGGCCTCGATGGCGAGCGCGGCGACCTTCTCGACCGTGACCTTGGGGACGAGTTCCGCGATGCGGCCGGCGATCTCGACCCCGTCCTCGTAGAACTGCGATTCCCACAGCAGGCAGGCGAGGACCGAGCGGCGGAGCTGAAGCTCCGGCGAGATGTGGCGAGCGGGCGCACCCTCGTGGGTGCGGGGACCGATGCCGAGATTGAGTGTGTTGACACGTGCCATTTGGTTTGCTCCTTCCGAACTCTTCGTCTGTCATTCCGAGCGCAGCGAGGAATCCCTACGCCCACCGAGCTGTCAGGTGGAGTAGGGATCCTTCGACCCCGCAGGAACTCCGCTTTGCTACATCCCTGCTCCGCTCAGGAGGACAGAACGCAATATCATCGCCGGGGAATCGGTGACAACGGTATTTGGGTTCCGATGCTCTACCGGGCTGAGCTACAGGGCTTGCGTCCTGGCGGGATTCGAACCCGCGACCGTCGGATTATCGAAGGAACCGTAGTCTTCGCCACCGGCGAAAAGTGTATTCAGGTGTAGCGCCGGGGAACAAGCGATGCGGTAACCGGCATTGCTGCCGCCAGGCGCCCGTAGGCATTCCCGGTCCCGAAGTAACCGCGATCTATCACCACCGGCGAAGTCCGCTCTCTATTGCCCTTTCGAGGCCAGAGAGAACGCAGCACCGCGATATACTGACTCAGTTTGTACTTCCCGGCTTTGAGGTCACAAATTGTGACCTCAAAAAAGCCTCCGCGTTCTCCAAATTTGAAGTCGCAAAATGCGACCTCAAGATCGGTAATCGTTTGAGGTTGCAAAATGCAACCTCAAAAAGTGACCTATGAGCAAGCACATTGCGGTTCTCACGAAGCGCGTCGAATCCAAAATTTTTTCCATTCGTGGCTGCCGAGTCATCTTGGACTCGGACCTCGCCGAACTCTACGGAGTCGAAGTCAAGAAGCTCAACCAACAAGTCAAACGCAATTCGCGGCGCTTCCCCGATGATTTCGTCTTCCGCCTTTCCACAGGAGAAGCCGCAAACTTGAGGTCACAAATTGTGACCTCAAGTTCCAACCACGGCGGGCGCCGCCATCTTCCCTATGCCTTTACCGAACATGGCGCCATCATGGCTGCATCAGTACTGAATTCGCAGCGCGCCGTCGAAATGAGCATCTTCGTTGTCCGGGCCTTTGTGCGCATGCGCGAGGCTCTAGCCAGCAATCAGCAAATCCTGTCGAAACTCAACGAACTCGAGCGCCAGGTCGAAGGCCATGACGTCAGCATCCAGGAACTGGTCGAAGCCATCCGGGAACTGATGGAACCTCTCCCCGCCACCGGCCGCCGGATTGGATTCGCACTGGCGGCCTCGGCAGATGAAGATCCCGCCAAGTCACGCCGATAGAACGCTCCGATTCGTTCGCCCGGACTGTCTCGCAGATCCTCAGCCATGCTCGTCCATCACACAGACTTCCTCGTCTTCCGATTCATCGGCCGCCGCGGGAGCAAAGCCCGTTCCCGCGAAACCGCTCGGCTTGCGAGCCGGCTTCGTCGGGATAATCAGCGCGATGTCCTCCATCTGGGCCCGAGTCGGCAGGTTCTTGTTACTGAAGTCTGTGCAGTCCGCAACCTTGAACGGTACCTCGCGAAACTTGCTGAAGCAGCAGTAGACCGCTTCCTCACTCTCGCGAAACCCTCTCTGTATGTGCGCCCAGTAGCAGGCATGGCAGAGCGAGCGTTCGTCGCTCAGCGCCGCTTTCTTCATCACGATGGTGTTCATAAGTCGTTTTCTAACCGGCATGATGCCGGAGTTACCACTGTTGGTCCTCAGTCATCAGGTTTTAACGGCCACTGACAGCTGGCCGCCGTTCTTCGCCGGGGAACATGCGAAAAGAGCTCGAGGCCGTTTTCTCGAGGTACCTGCTGCTTCGGGGCTACGCCCCCGTCCCTCGCGATTCAGCGCCTCGGCAGGGTCCGCACCCTGCTCTGTTCGGTTGAAGCGAAGTAACTCTCTTCCTTCGCCACCGGCGAATCACCCAGGTCTCAGGCGTCAGTTATCAGGTGTCGGGAAAACCGCCGCGGTTCTCAGGTTTGCCTGAGACCTGACACCTGGGACCTGACACCCGTCTTTCTGGTCGGGGTACAGGTGGACACGGGAGTGTTGCTTGCACGAGGGGGATTCGAACCCCAGCGCTCTTCGGAAATTTCGAAGAGTGCCTGCACCAGAAGTATCCGTGCCCTTTCGCCACCGACCCTGTGAAAGTTGAGGATCCTCAGCCGCGATGATGGCGCGACTTGGGATGTTGAAGGTGGTTTGCTGCCCACGAATGGGCTTCGCTCCACCAGGTTCCGGGGAAGACGCTCCCTCGCCAACTGCGCTCGGGATTTCGGCAGCGGACTGCCGGCGTCGCACTCGCTCTGCCCACGCTGGCTGAACGCCTCTGATCCCTCGCAAAGAACGCTCGGGATTTCGGCAGCAGGCTCCCGGCCTCGCTGCCGCTCGGCCTCACGCCTGCTAGACGCCTCAAACTGGGGGAACATTCGGCAACGGTGCGTTTCCGCTTAACAGGCGATGGAACCGTGGCCTGCGCCACCCAGCAAAATTGTTGATTAGGTCTGCTTTGGGTACGTCGGAGACTTAGTAACTGACGCAGTCAAACGACGCCCGTAGCCAAATGCGACCCGGTTCGAGTCGTCCTGGCATTGGCAGCACGTTATGGGTTGTGCTCTTATCCGCCATTTGCGCGTCCTTTCAGAGAAGATATTAGAAGATACGATGACTTTGTTATCAGCGTCAAGTGGAAAACGCAAAAACCAGATGTCAGGTGTCAGGCGTCAGGAACAACAAATATCCCAGAGAATCCCGCGTTCGAGTTGAGAAGAATCCGAGACATTCGCATCTTCTGACCACTCCGGATTCCCTGACACCTGACACCTGCCACCTGCCACCTGACACCTGCTTTTGTGCTAGTGTTTTCTGCGACTTCCCCGTACCACAGGAGACCCAGGGTGAAATTTTCCAACACGCTTCTCGCGCTCACGGCACTCTTGCTTTCACCTTTTGCATCGGCTCAATTGGACGACGCCGCCACGCGCCAACTCGCGCACGACATCTTCAAGCAACTGATCGAAATCAACACCACCGACTCCGTCGGCAGCGTGACGGCAGCGGCCGAAGCGATGGCGCAACGCTTCCGCGATGCCGGATTTCCGGAGAGCGATATTCAAGTGCTCGGCCCCAATGACCGCAAGAAGAATGTGGTCGTACGGCTGCACGGATCGGGGAAAAACAAGCCCGTCCTCCTCATCGGGCATCTCGACGTGGTGGAAGCACGGCGCGAGGATTGGACCACAAACCCGTTCGAGTTCGTCGAGAGGGATGGCTTCTTCTACGGGCGCGGCTCGACCGACATGAAAGATGGCGATGCCATCATGTCAGCTACGCTGATTCGACTGAAGAAAGAAGGTTACGTACCGAACCGCGACATCATTTTGGCGATGACGGCCGATGAAGAAGGCGGCACGTCGAACGGCGTCGACTGGCTGCTCAAGAATCGCCGCGAGTTGATCGATGCCGAATTTGTCCTCAACCACGACGGCGGCGGCGTGGAAATGGACAAGGGCAAGCCCCTCTTCATGGATGTGAACGCCACCGAGAAGCTCTACGGCGACTTCGTTCTCACGGCAACAAACCCGGGCGGACACAGTTCCATCCCCACGCCCGACAACGCGATCTACGAACTGGCGAACGCCCTCACGCGACTGGAGCATTACCAGTTTCCGTTCGAACTGAACAACATCACGCGCGCCTACTACGAGCGTCTGGCCAAGATCGAGAAGGGACAACGTGGCGCCGATATGCTGGCGATTCTCAAGACTCCGCCCGACATGGCGGCCGTGGCGCGCCTCTCCACGAATCGCATTGACAACTCCCAGATGCACACCACCTGCGTCGCCACGCGACTGAGCGGCGGACACGCCAATAACGCCCTGCCGCAAACGGCGCAGGCCAACGTCAACTGCCGCATCCTGCCGGGACATCCATTGGAAGAAATCCGGGCAGCTTTGGAGAAGGTGGTGGCGGATCCTAAAGTCAAAGTACAGTTTCGCGAGAACAACAACGTGCTCATGGACCGCGGCTCGAATCGCAGCAGCTACGTTCCTCCAGCCCCGCGGAAAGAAGTCTTTGACCCTCTGGACAAAGTTGTCGCGGAGATGTGGCCGGGAATCCCTGTGTTGCCGAGCATGAGCACCGGCGCGTCGGACGGCGTCTACACCAATGCCGCGGGCATGCCGACCTACGCGATTTCAGGCGTGGAGTACGACCGCGACGACATCCGCGCCCACGGCAAAGACGAGCGCGAAATCGTGAGCGGATTCTATCGCGGCGTGGATTTTTACTATCGATTCCTGAAGGCAGTAACGGAATAAGGATCGCTGTGGGCCGTGGGGTCCGCTGTCAGCAATCGGCCTTCCAGCAACAACTCCCCCAGCCGATGGCTGGCCACGGCCCTTGACATTCGCCTAACTTTCGCCCATACTGCGCCCATGGCGATCACCCGGCGTCAACGCGAACTCTACGACTTCCTGTCGCGCTTCGTCTCCGAGCACGGATATTCCCCCTCCTATGAAGAGATCAAAGAGGGCATGGGCCTCAGTTCGCTCGCCACCGTGCACAAGCATGTCACCAACCTGGAGAAGAAAGGCTTGCTGACCCGGGACTACAACCGCAGCCGCTCGATTGATTTGCTCCCTCCCAAGGGGAAATTGAAGCAGTCCATGGCCGTGAATACGGCGATGGTGTTGCCCCTGGTGGGCCGGATCGCCGCCGGGCAGCCGATTGAGGCCATCCAGAATAACGAAACCATCTCGCTCGCCGATTTTGTGCGCTCGAAAGAAGTGTTCGTGCTCGAAGTGAGGGGCGAGTCGATGCAGGACGAAGCCATTCTCGACGGCGACTACGTACTGGTGGAGAAAACGAAGACCGCCCACAACGGCGATATCGTGGTCGCGCTCGTGGACGCCTCCGATGCCACGCTGAAACGCTTGTACCGCGAGGGCGATAACATTCGCCTGCAACCTTCCAACGCCGGCATGAAGCCGATCATCGTGCCGGCCGCCAGCGTCGAAGTACAAGGTCGCGTGATCGGAGTGCTCCGGAAATACTGAACGGCGGTGGTTAGTGTCGAGTGCCAGTTCGCTTCTGCTGGAGTTTGATCTCCCACACTTCCGAGACCATATCCTTCCGCCCCCAGCTTTCGTGGGGTTCCTGTTTGACCAGCCGGAAACCGGCCTGCTCGTAGATTCCTCGTGCGGCTTTGAGTTCGCTTTGCGTCCACAGGATCATCTTTTTGTAACCCACCTGCCGCGCGAAACGCACACATTCCTGCACCAGGCGCTTGCCGATTCCCATCCCTCTTGCCGATGGTTCGACCAACAGCAATCGCAGTTTCGCGACCGCAGCTGATTTGCGTACCAGAAAGACGGAGCCGAGGCGTTCCCCATCTCGTTCGGCGATCCAGCAGCGCTCGCGTTTGGGATCGAAGTTCTGGATAAACTCGGCGACGATCTCAGCGACCAGTGCTTCAAAGCGCTCGTCGTAGTGATATTCCTGCGAGTACAGCACGCCATGCCGATACACGACCCAACCCATGTCCCCGGGCTGGTGCGTCCGCAGGAGATAGGGCTCCCGCGTGTCCTGTGGCGCGGCGAGAATCCGCTCCACGGTTTGCAGGGAGCAGATCAGTTCGCTCTGCTCTGACGGCGTGATACGAGCCAACATTTCCTGCACCTGCCCGTTCGAGCGCTGGTCCAGCGGCAAGAATGCGGCCCGGCCTTTGGCGGTCAACGCAAGCAGGCTCTGGCGTGCATCGGCGGGCGAGGTGCGGCGGCTGATCCAGCCTGCCTTTTGGAACTTCGCCAGGACGCGGCTGAGGTAGCCAGGATCAACCTTCAGCTCGGCGCAGAGAGCCGTCGCCGTCACTCCCTGATGGTGCGCCAGCTCGTAAAGCACGCGGACCTCAGTCAGCGAGTATGGGCTTTCGAGCAATCGCTCGCGCAATACGCCAATGTGGCGAGTGTAGAAACGATTGAAATGCCGGACAGCCTGCACTCCGGCATCGGCTTCGCGCGACAAGAGAACGGAACCAGCGGGGGCCATAATCCTATGCTGATCCGTATAGTTGCCTATGTCAACTATATTATATGACCATGGCAACCAATGAAACCAGCCCAACGTTCCCCCCGGCCGGTCCAAATCCGCCACAAGAACCGCCGGGAACGGACGCGGCGCCCGTCCCCTCCAATTTTCAGTGGTGACGCTAACTGACGTGCTTATCGAGGGCCTTCTGAATGTCTTCCTTCGAGCGGTAGCCGACCAGTTGCTCGACAACCTGCCCGTTCTTGAAGACGAGCAAGGTGGGGATGCCCGTGACCTTGTAGCGCATCGGGGTTGCGCCGTTGCGGTCCACATCCATCTTGCCTACTTTCACCTTGCCGGTGTATTCGGTCGCGAGTTCGTCGACGATCGGTGCAATCGCCCGGCAAGGGCTGCACCAGGTTGCCCAGAAATCGACCAGCACCGGTTTATCCGACTTCAGTACATCCGAATCAAAATTCGCGTCGGTCACTTCCACGATCGCGTTACTAGCCATTGTTCCTCCAGATTCTCGATTCCCGGCTCCAGGGACTGTCAGAAGACCCTGCGCCGGGGCCCCCGCAGTTCGCGGGCAGTATATCGTAACACTGACAATTAGATGCGGCACAAGGACGTAGGTCGCAAGCAGACGGTACGCCCTAGCGGGGGCATGGGATACGCGGGAGCCACATCGTAGAATGGCGAGTCGTGAGTGATGCACTGCGTCAGCTTCGGGTGGTGATGGTGGGCACCCGGAATCCGCTCAATCTCGGGGCGGTCGCCCGCGCCATGAGCAATTTCGGGGCACGAAACCTGCGCGTCGTCAGGCCGTGGGAAGCTGCATTTCGCGAGGCACGATCAGCGGTCGGGGCCAGGGACTTGCTGGCTCAGGCGGAAGAGTGCCCGGCCGTAGCCGAGGCGATCGCCGATTGTTCGCTCGTCGTAGGAACAACCGCGGCGCGAAATCGCGAGCTCCATCATCCCATCAAGCGACTGGAAGAAGGCGCGCGGTTGATCCGTAAGAGATTAAGGGCGGGCTCCGTAGCGCTGCTGTTCGGCTCGGAAAAGGTCGGCCTTTCGAATTCCGACCTGAGCCACTGCCACTGGCTGCTGCGAATCCCAACCCGCCCAGAGCACGGCTCGATGAACCTGGGCCAAGCTGTTGCCGTTTGCCTGTATGAACTCGTAAGAAACCCAAGGTCCCAGCCCAAAAGAGAAACGCAGTCGAAAGCAAAAGCGGGCGAACTGGAGCGCATCACGGAACTCCTCTTTGACGCTCTGCAAAACAGTGGTTACGTGAAGCCCAGGACGTTCGACGTGACAAAGGAAAAATTGCGGCGCATGGTTCGCAGGATGCAGCTCGGCCCGGATGATGCCGTGGTATGGCTGGGCATGCTCCGTCGGATTGCCTGGAAGCTGGAGCATAGCGGCCATTCAAAGTGACCCGAGGAGGAGATATCGAAATGAAATTTGCGAAGGTAGTGTTTTGGGCTGCGGGTATCTGGGGCGTGCTGGTGCTGACGCCGCTGTTCTTCATCTTCGACATGATCGGCCGCAATGATCCCCCGCCGATCACCCACCCCGGCTTTTACTACGGCTTTGCGACCGTCGCGCTAACGTTCCAGACGGTCTTCATCGTGATTGCCAGGGACCCTGTGCGGTTTCGCCCGATGATGGTTCCCTCGGTAATCGAAAAGTTCAGCTATGCGGTCGCCGTGATCATGCTGTATCTGCAGCACCGGATGCGGGCAGGGGATTTGCTGTTTGTCGGAACGGACTTGATCCTGGGAGTGCTGTTTGTGGCAGCATTCCTCAAGACGGAACCGGTCGCGTAGTGCGTCAAAAGGGACGACAGGAAATCACGACAAAGTCGCCGATTTGACGCTCCGACTCTACGAAGAAGTAGTTCGACAAACGCGGTCTCACGAAGACTGGACTCTTTGCTTCATCAACGATGAGAACCTGTTTGTACGGAGAAAAGAACTTGTGCATTTGTTCGCTGCCCTGCTCAACCTGAACAAGCGGAGGAATGAGGTCGGTTCGGATGGAGGCTTTCACCTGGTCCCACAGTTTTTTGTCTTTGGTGTAGATATCGCCTGCGAATACCAGACGGCCCAGCTCCTCGAGGCCGTTGGACTCTGAGACCGCCTGCTCAACCTCCTTGCTGCTCTTGCCGGTGAAGTAAAGATAGAAGGCCTGACGCTCTCTATAAATAGTGCGTTTTTCTTCTCTGGATAGTTCGTATTGTGCACTCCGGCAAAAAAGTACCTTTGCCGGAGTGAAGAGCGGGACCCACGAACACGGATCATCGACGCTTTCGGCGCGTGCCAATACCAAGTCGTCTCGCATCACGTGAAGTGGCCGAAGGGCAGACGCGAGGCCATTTACCTTTCCGTTTTCAGGCAGGAAATGCCGGTAATCGTTATAGGCAAGAAGCACGCCGTTTGCCGTCGCAAACAAAATCAACACAGAAGAAGCAGTCCGCAGCCACCGCGTCGCGGGAGCGAATCTCTCGAAAGCCAGGACCACCAGATACACAATCTCCAGGCAAACCGTGGTGTGAAGAAAGTAGGCGCCATGCTGCGAAACGAGCAGAGCTGGCGAAAATACGGCATCTCCCAGCATCAAGAGTGTGTTGGCAATGCCCAGACCCACGATCGTCCACTTTGTTGCGCGCGATTTCACCGGCGGGGCAAGCGCGCAAGCGATCGTCAGAAACACAAGCATGAACAAGGCACCTCCAGCAACCCCGGTAAGGACGGACGGATGCAGGCCGATCAGCGCTCCCTGTGCCTGCGAATGGTTTCCCGGCAAGTGGAGCAACAGCCACGCTATGTCAAAGGCTGCGCAAATGGCTCCGTAACAGGCAACGATTCCGAATTGCCTGGGAAACCTATGCACGTTGAGGTTAGCCACAACGGCAACCGCGGTGATTCCCGCCATCATCAAGGTTGCGTAGGGAAACATCGCGAACGCCGCCGTCTGCAGAAAACACATCATCACCCAGTCTTGCCATTTCCAATGCTCCAGGGCTCGAACCTGGAACGTGAGATACGGAAACAGCAGCGCCACCGGAACTTGCGGGAAGACGGTGCGGATGTAGGGCAGGGCTAAACTTCCAAACTGAGCCACCGAAGGAAGATGCATCCAGGCTTGCAGCAGAGATCGAATCACGCCAAAGTTAAAGAAGAAAAGCAGGCTCGTTGCCAGCCCGACAATCCATACCGGCGCATCCGGATAGGCAACCCGCAGAAACCAGACTGCGCCCAGCGCGATTGCTGCCCACCAGACGACATTCCAGGTCAGCACCGCCCACCACAGATCATTGCCGGCAATTTTCGTCGTGAGACCAAGCACCCTGAGCGCGGTATTGAACGTCACATATCCGAATTCGCTTGATGGAGAGACAGTGCCAAAATAGGGATTGACGTTCGACAAACCCATTTTGCTAAGGTTCAGATAGAGGCTCAGATCCGCCGCGAAGGAGTATGGGACCTGCGTCGACTTCAGCGTTGCGCTGGTCGCTAAGTAGGGAAAACAGTAAACACTTAAAACGGCGAGAACGACGACCAGCTTCAGTCTGCGCCCGGAGCTCGCCACGGGTGGATTCATGAATGTCTCCACAATCGGATGGAAGGTTGTGAGCCGGAATTGAAAATATCACACGTACTCCCGGAGAACAGTTGCTATAGTGTGATCACACGCGCGTCTGACTTGAACCATCGTGTTGCTGCTGCATACACAAACTGACAGCCACCCTTGAGGGTCTGGAGTACATGAATTCGTGAGCAGGCGTATATCGATCGTCATTCCTGTTTATCGCAGCGAGGCGATTCTTCCCGAATTGGTCCGGCGACTGGAGGCTGTGCTCGCCACGGCCGCAGACAGCTTTGAACTTGTCGCGGTCAATGACTGCAGTCCCGACCGTAGCTGGGAAGTGATCAGCGAACTCGCCAGCCGGTATTCCTGGATTCGTACCGTCAACCTGATGCGCAATTATGGGCAGCACAATGCGCTGCTTTGCGGAATTCGCACGGCACGGTACGACGTCATCGTTACGATGGATGATGATCTGCAACATCCGCCGGAGGAAATCCCGAAGCTGCTGGCTAAGCTCGGGGAGGGTTATGACGTCGTCTACGGTACCCCCGAGCAGGAGCAACATGGCTTGGGGCGCGATGTTGCTTCCTGGATCACAAAGCTTGCTTTGCAGAATGTGATGGGAGCGCAGATTGCCAGAAAAGTGAGCGCCTTTCGCGCGTTTCGCAAGGATGTTGCCAGGGCTTTCGCGCATTATAGTGGAGCATTCGTTTCCATCGATGTGCTGCTGACCTGGGGCACGACACGATTTTCTCTGGTTACGGTTCGTCACGAACCGAGAAAGAGCGGCGTTTCCGGCTACACACTTCGTAAGCTCATGACTCATGGAATGAACATGATGACGGGCTTCAGCACGCTGCCGCTGCAATTTGCCAGTATCGTCGGCTTCCTCTTCACGCTGTTTGGCATTGGCGTGCTCGTGTATGTGATCGGACGATTCCTGATCCTGGGAGGAAGCGTGCCGGGCTTCCCATTTCTTGCTTCCATCATTGCTTTGTTTTCAGGGGCTCAGTTGTTCGCCATCGGCATCATCGGTGAGTACCTGGCCCGAATGCACTTTCGGATGATGGACCGGCCGAGTTATGTGGTTCGCGAAAGCGCGGCGAGCCCTTCCGGCTGGACTGAATCCGGGGAGCCGCGATGAGCTTCCTTCAAAGGAGCAAACGTATGGCTGCGGCGATTGCGACAGAATCAGCTCTGTTTTCGGAAGTTGATAGCGAACGCTTTGGGGTGCGCGTGGCCAGGGCCTATGTGGTTGCCGAAAATTGTTCTCGCGTTCTCGATTTCTGCACCGCTGAAAAGATCCAACTGCTGATTGCGCGCTGCCCGACTACCGATCTCGACACGGCACAAAGACTCGAAGCCCTGGGCTCTCAGCTGACCGACACTCTCGTCTACTACAGCTTTGACGTTGCCAAACGTCCGATTCCGGATGATTCCCCGCGAGCACTGGTTCGCGCGTTCCAGCCCGGCGATAAAGTGCAGGTTGAAAGGGTCGCCGCCGCCGCGTTCCACGGTTACTACGGACACTACCATGCCGACCCGAAGCTTGACCCCAAGCTGTGCGATGAAGGCTACATCTCGTGGGCGGTACGATCCTGCCTGTCCCGAGAGGTAGCAACTGAAGTACTCGTTGCCGAACTCGATAACAGGATTGTCGGCTTTGCTACACTCCGCCTGAATTCCTCGGAAGAAGGCGAAGGCGTGCTTTTCGGTGTTGCGCCGGAGGCGCAGGGCGTCGGCATTTATCGCTCCTTTATGGTTAGCGGGATGCAATGGTGCAAGCAGCAGGGCGTTAAACGTATGGTTGTCTCCACGCAGGTAACCAACGTGGCCGTGCAAAAAGTGTGGTGCAGAGTCGGCTTCGAACCGGCCCACTCCTACCACACATTCCACAAGTGGTTTAGTTGAACGAGGGAACGACAGTGACTTCGACCGAACGCACCAGTTTTACGGTTGGCGAGGAAGCCGCGCTGAACAAATCGTTCACCCAGGAAGAAGTGGAGCTGTTTAGCAGAGTATCGGGTGACACCAATCCTGTGCATCTCGACGAGTCCTACGCTAAAGAGACGCGATTCGGCGGTCGTATCATTCATGGCATGCTTGTTGCGTCTCTGATTTCCAGTGTCCTCGGAACCAGCCTGCCAGGGCCTGGTTGTATATATTTGAGCCAGCAGCTTTCCTTCCGCGCACCTGCCAGGGTCGGCGAACGGTTGACGGCCAGAGTGCGAGTGAACGAATGGGATGGCACCAAAGGCAGAATCATACTCGCGACCGAAGTAGTGAACGAGCAAGGAACTCAGATCATCATCGGTGAAGCCAAGTTAGTTCTTTCCAGTTTCTTGAAATGACTTACCGCGTCCCATTCAACCGCCCTTGCCTGACGGGCAACGAATATAAGTACATCGCCGATGCGATCGCCAACGGACACGCTTCGGGCGACGGGCCCTTCACCCTCCGATGTCACGAACTACTGGAGCGGGAACTTGGCGTGCCGCGTGTCCTGCTGACAACATCCTGCACCCATGCGCTAGAAATGGCCGCCATCCTCCTCGATTGCGGCCCCGAAGATGAAGTCATCGTCCCATCGTTCACTTTTGTGTCGACCGCCAACGCGTTCGCTCTGCGAGGAACCCGGCTGGTGTTCGCGGACATTCGTCCCGACACGCTCAATCTCGACGAGAACCGCCTGGAAGCGCTGATCACCCCGCGCACCAAAGCCATCGTCGTCGTGCACTATGCCGGCGTCGCATGCGAGATGAACGCCATTCTCGCCATCGCAGCCCGTCACGGCGTTCGGGTTGTGGAAGACAATGCGCACGGGCTCTTCTCCCGCTACCGAGGCGCCTACACCGGAACGTTTGGCTGCCTGGCGACGCAGAGCTTTCATGAGACCAAGAATTTCACCTGCGGAGAAGGCGGCGCTCTGGTCGTCAGTGATCCGGCCCTGGTGGAACGCGCCCTGATCGTCCGCGAGAAAGGGACCAACCGCAGCCAGTTCTTTCGCGGACAGGTCGACAAATACACCTGGGTGGATATCGGGTCGAGCTACCTGCCGTCCGACGTCCTGGCCGCCTTTCTTTTTGCGCAGCTCGAGAGCCGGTCGGAAATTCAGAAAAAGCGAGAGAGCATCTGGCAGAACTACCGGCAGAGCCTGGAGCCATGGGCAACGCAGTCCATTGTCCGTCTGCCGATCGTGCCCTCAGAGTGCGAGCAGGCCTATCACATGTTCTATTTGCTCCTACCCACCTTCGAGTATCGCCAGGCGCTCATCTCGCACCTGAAAGAGAGCGACGTGCTCAGTGTGTTTCATTACGTTCCCCTGCACCTTTCCGAGATGGGACAGAAATTCGCCGCCCGGCCTGCAGAATGTCCGGTGACGGAAGATGTCAGCGACCGCCTGCTGCGCCTGCCCTTTTTCAACGATCTGACGGAAGCCGATCAGGCGCACGTAGTGCAATCGATCACTTCGTTCGAGCAGAGTCTGGTTGTAGGGCGACTGCATGGGCGGGCAGTCTAGCAGGTCCAGCGCACATCCATTTACCCCTGGGATTTTGTGCTTCCGCGGCGAGCATGAAAGTGCTACAAAACGGAAATATGAGTACCACCCCGACTCCGACGCCTCAGAAGAAATCCATCGACATCGACCTTCCGCCGAGACGAGAGGCCGCCGACGTGTCGATGGTCTGTCCGAATTGTTCGGCGCCGCTCCATTCCCACCGCTGCAAGGTCGTGTGCAAGAAGTGCGGGTTCTACTTGAGCTGTTCGGACTTCTACTAAACCACAGACCGTTGATTGAGCCGGCTACTGGCTGTCGCGGGTAACAGGCCGCCAGTCGCCGTTGTTGGATGAGTACCAGTTTCTCCATGCAGCCGCGTCGTGGGGCAGGGATTGCCCGGTGATGTCGCGCAGGGCCTGGAACACCCAGGTATGAGTCTGGGCGTCGAGAGACGCATCGTCGGCGAAATCCAGAAGTTGCGGCACCGCGCTGCGGCGCTGCTTTTCGCTGAGCATGCCCGATTGCGCCAGGCTGCAAGCCGCGCGCTCGCGAATTGTCGGCGAAGGATCGTCGTGAAAGATCTGCAATAACGGAGCAATAGTCTCGTCCGTTCCGAGATAGGCCAACCCTTCCACGGCCCAGTAGCGAACGTTCTCATTCGAGTCGTGGATCGACGCCAGCAGGATCTGCGCCGCACGCTCCGGTTCGATACCGCGATTCCCCAGCAGCGCAATGTCCCAGAGCGCATTGACGCGTGGGCCTTGCTCACCAAACCGGGCGTCGTGCTCCAGTTGATCGATCGTTGCCGCGCTTTTTTCGAGGTCGCGGCAGGCGAGATTGATTTCGATGCCAGCTGCGCGCACTCGTAGATCGTCGGAGTTGATCGCCGTCATGAACAGCGAGTTGAGCTTCTGATCGAGTTTGATCTTGCCGCGCCAGCGCCCGACACGCTCGCCGATCTCATCGTTCGCTCCACGGTAGTGGTTGATGGAACGCTCGAGCAGCAGTTCCGCCTGGCTCTGCGGCGGCATCTGGTTCAGCCCTTCGGTCTCATGTTCGGAGAGCACGTTGGCTGACGCCGGCTCAGGTTTTCCCTGCAAGCTGAGAAACCGGGCAATCTCATGCCACGCGGCGCCCGCCTGATCCCGGCCCAGGAAAAGGGCGCCGAGCAGAATGCCGGCGCCGATCGCCATCGCCCGGCGCGCGTTTGGATTCCCTCGTGGCGCAAGCGGATCCAGGTCCGGCCTGCTGGCTGCCTCCTGCAAGTCGCGATTGGGCGTAGTACCCACGCGGGAAGTATAAGGAGCGGGGGGGTCTCCGAGAAAGATTACGTCCGGACCGAAGTCAGGTAATGCCTACCCCTCAAGCCTCCAGTTGGAACTGTGCTCCTGCCCATCCCGTAATGCCGAAAATCGTGATCCCTTTTACAATGACTGGGGTCTCATCAGTCATTTTCAGAAGCGAGGAGATGTGGAATGCAACGTAAAGCCAGCGCAGTGTGGAAGGGCGGTCTGAAGGACGGAAAAGGAACGGTCTCTTCGACCAGCGGAATTCTGTCGAACACGCCGTACTCGTTTAATACGCGGTTCGGGGACACTCCTGGGACGAATCCCGAGGAACTGATTGCGGCCGCGCACGCGGCGTGCTTTTCTATGGCGCTCTCGGCGCAGTTGGGCGAAGCGAAGCTGACGCCGGAAAGCATTTCGACCTCGGCCACTCTCACCATGGAGAAGCTGGATACAGGATGGACGATCACGGCCGTGCACCTGGACGTCGTCGCGAAGATTCCGGGAGCCAGCCCGGAGGCTTTCAACACCGCTGCGGGGAACGCGAAGGCGGGATGTCCCGTGTCGAAAGTGCTGAATGCCAAAATCACGATGGATGCGAAACTGGGCTAACAAGGCCTGGCTCACGTCTCGCGTTTGAGGTCCGGGCGTGAGCCTAATTCTGCGCCCGCAGGATCTCGCGGAGCCTGCGATTGAGGCTCACTGCCTCCTGCGACGCCTGGTCCATCATCTCTAGCCACCGGCGCGCGCTTCCCGGCAACTCCGCCTGGGTGAGCAGGTAGGTGGCTTGGACGATCGTCTCAAGGGCGTTGCTCAGATCGTGGGACAGGGAGCGGAGTTCGCGCGTGATTTCTGGGGAGATCCTGTTGTCTGCCATGATGTCTAGCGCCCCGGGTAAGTACCTTGAAAAATGCGGAAGTCGCTCAGGGCTACGAAGAACGCAGGCTCCCTCGCGGAATTGACGCACTTCGATCTTAGAGTCGGCCGGGCAGTTTGACAGCCCGCTGCCGGCCAGTAGATATTAATGTAGTCCCCTTCAAAAAGGGCCGCCGCGATTGTTTTCCTTCATGCGGATATGGCGGAATTGGCAGACGCGCTAGGTTCAGGTCCTAGTGACCGCAAGGTCGTGGAGGTTCGAGTCCTCTTATCCGCACCAATATCAGTGGTCGGTGGTTAGTGGCTGGTGGTCAGTTGACGGCCCTTGAGTTCCATCAAATTCCTTGGCCCCCAGGGCGGTGCGGTCCGCAGCATGGACTAACCACGAATCACCAACCACGAAGCACTGGTTCTACGCCCCGGCGGATAGCCGATGTGTACTCCTGCTCTGCGCGATCCCATATTGGCGAATCTTGTAGAGAAGGGCTTTATAGCTGATCTTCAACAGCGCGGCCGCCTGTTTGCGATTCCAGTTGGTCTCTTCCAGGGCGCGGGCGATCGCTTCCGCTTCGGCTTCATCTTTCGCGCTTCGGGCCAGTGATTTGAGGCCGCCGCCCGCGTCGACGCCGGCGACCGCCGCCTTGCCGGCAGGGTCCACGCGCACGCCGCCACCGCCATCCGGCCTTGGTTGCAACTCGGTTACGGCCAGCGATTCGTCTCCCAATACCAGGTACCGCTTCACGAAGTTGCTGAGTTCACGCAAATTGCCGGGCCACGGATGTTGCAGGCAGGCATCGAGCAGCGGCGGCGACAGCGGCAGCGGAGCCCGGGCGTAGAGTTCCGACATCCGCGCCATGAAGTGCTTCAGCAGGATCGGGATTTCTTCTTTCCGTTCGCGCAAGGGCGGCAGCGAGAGCGTAAACGCGTTGAGTCGATAGTAGAGATCCTCCCGCAGCCGCTTCGTAGCTAGCGCTTCGGGAATGTTGATGTTGGTCGCGGCCAGGATGCGTACGTCCACCTTGATGACCGAACGGCTCCCCAGGCGCGAGAACTGCTGATCTTGCAGGACGTGCAGCAGTTTCGCCTGCAGCAGCGGAGGCATCTCGCCAATTTCGTCGAGCAGAATCGTGCCTTTATTGCAGAGTTCGAACTTGCCAGGCTTCGGATGCGTGGCGCCGGTGAAGGCTCCCGCTTCGTAACCGAACAGTTCGCTCTCGAGCAGGTCGGCGGGAACCGCGGCGCAATTGACTTTGAGGAATGTCCGGTGCGCGCGCGGAGACAGCTTGTGAATCAGACGCGCCAGCACTTCCTTGCCGGTGCCGCTCTCGCCCAGCAGCAATACGGGAATGTCCACGTTAGCGACGAGCGCGGCCTGGGACCGGATCTTCTTCATCTCAGGACTCGCCGCCACAAAGAAGACGTCGTCACACAGCTCTTCGACTTCGCCCGCGTAACCATCCCCTTTGGCCTGGCCGATGCATTGATCGATCACCGCATCCAGTTCGGCCTTCTGGAAGGGCTTTGTCAGATAGTTGGAAGCCCCGAGTCGCATCGCCTGCACGACTTTGCGGGTATCGCTCACGCACGACAGCATGACCACTTTCATGCCGGGCTTGATCTGGCGGAGTTGCTCGAGAGTCTGCAGGCCATCGATACCCGGCATCAGCAGATCGAGCAGCACCAGGTCGGGTTTGAGGCCCTTCTGGACACGCTGCACTGCTTCCTCGCCGGTGGTGGCGGTTTCGACCTTGTAGTCGTCCACTTCGAGAAGGGTTCGGATGTACCGCAGCATCCCTGGTTCGTCGTCGACCAGCAGGATGTTGGCTTCGCTCATTTGCTCGATCCTCGTGAGGAAGTACTTAGAATTGGTTTGAGGGGAACGAGGAAGGAGAATTTGCAGCCGGCTCCCGGCTCGCTTTCCACCCAGATCTTTCCGCCCATGCCCATGACGAGTCGGCGGCCGATGGCCAACCCGAGGCCCATGCCGTCGGTGGCTTCGCTGCCGGGCAAGCGGAAGAAGTCGTCGAAAATTTCCTGATGGTACTCAGGGGGAATACCCGGTCCAGTGTCCGATACGCTCACCTTGACGGCATTGGGGCCGGTCGGGGCCTGTCTGCGCCGTTCGCCGCCTCCAGCCGGTTTCGTGGTCGCACGTCGCTCCCACATGTAGGGCTCAGCATGCAGCCACACCGTCCCGCCTTGCGGCGTGAACTTCGATGCGTTTTCCAGAAGGTTCGAAGTCACTCGCTGAATCTTCGCGGAATCGAATGGGAACGGCGTGAGTTTGTCGTTGGCCAGGAAATACAGAGCAAGACCGCGCTCCTGAAATCGGTTCGACCAAAGCCGGCATACCTCAGAGAGACAGGCATTGAGGTCGCCGAGTTCGTACTGCATCCGCAACTCGCCCGTTTCCAGTACGCTGAACGTCAGAAAATCCTGGATGAAGTGCTGTAGACGCTGGCCGCTGGAGAACATGTCCCGCATCACTTCGCGCTGGCGTTCGTTGAGCGATCCCAGTTTCTCGCTTTGCAACAGTTCGATGTAGCCGTTGAGGATGGCCAGCGGAGTCTTCAGATCATGAGCAGCCGACGCAAGCGCATTCGTCGTGCGCTGAAAACGCTCGCGCAATTGTTCGTACTCACGCAGGACATCCATACCCGTGTCGGTTTCGGCTACAGTCTGGTTGACAGAGGCCGACGGGTGGTCCTCGTCCCGACGGGTAGGCGCGGACGAACCTAGACTCTTGTTGGGCGTTGCGGCCATCTTGGGACCCAATTGTTGACAGTAAGGGGAGGGGTTAACTACCGCCTGAACGAGGGTAAAGTCATCGTATGTTAGCCCCATGTAGCTGTCAATTAGAAACGCACTTTAGACGACACGGAAGCGAAAACTGTTGCACTTTGTGACACTTGCAAACAATTAATTCCAAATTCCGTAGAAAATGGATTCTGCTAGAATCCCCATATTCGTGGTGAGGTTTAGCTCCGTTTTGGGAATCAGATCAGGGCCGGCCGGGGTTTGGCCCCTAATCTGCGGGTTTCTTGGGTCCTGACTCTATTTCAGCCGAGGCAACCGGTGGCCCGTACCTCCTCAAGCCGAGAGAAACGAAAGTGGCCCAGGCTGGACCTCGCGATCCCCGTCTTCATTCGGAGCCGAGAGGATAACGGTAAGGAATCACTGGAGTTTGCAACCGCCGTGAACATCTCGGCCGGAGGCGCTCTGGTAGTTGTACGACGCCCGCTGTCCAAGTCCAGCGCGGTTTCTCTGGAGATTCCCAGCGCGCCGATCGGTCCCATTGACGGTGTCCGGCGCTCGTCTCGCGCACTTCGCGCGCGCACCGTTTGGGTCGCTCATTTGAACGACTATCACCTCCTCGGCCTGAAGTTCACCCGGCCATTGCAGACCGATTCGGCGGTGGCCATCCACGCGAAGTTGAGGAAAGCTGGTTCTGCGCTGTGAAATGTTTTTCCCTCTCGGGACCGTTGATCAGTGCAGAATCCGGGCCATCACGCCGATTACCAGAGGACAGCCCGCGCCATCTCTAACCAGCAGATCAATAACCGCTTAAGTCACTTTTCCATCGGAAACAGGGGTAACTTGCGGGTTTGGTGCTTGGGGTGCACTTTTAGTGCAGGACGGGTGACACCCACCCTTGGGGCATACGGTAAATGACGACACTTTCTGTCAGTTCCCTGGCGCAGTCGCTAGGTGAAATTCCCCCGGATAACATCATTTTTGGTCATTCCGAGACCATGCAGGCGGTTCGGTCGCGACTCGCCAAGGTCGCCGCGGCCAACGTTCCGGTCCTGATTCACGGCGAAAGTGGCACCGGCAAGGACATTATCGCCCGGTTGATCCACGGGTTGTCCCCCTGGAAGGGCGGACCGCTGGTGAAGGTGAACTGCCCTGCCATTCCCGGGACTTTGCTGGAAAGCGAACTGTTCGGCTACGAAAAGGGCGCCTTCACCGGCGCTTTTGGTTCGAAGCCGGGCCGCGTGGAACTGGCCCACCGCGGCACCTTGTTTCTCGACGAGATTTCGGAACTCGATCTGTCCCTGCAGTCGAAACTGCTGCAACTCCTGCAGGATGGCCAATTCTGCCGGATCGGAGCTCAGGAAGACAAGAAAGTTGAAGTGCGCGTGGTCTGCGCAACCAACCGTCACCTGGAATCGGAGATTGAATCGGGGACCTTCCGCCAGGATCTGTTCTATCGCATCAACGTGGTGAATCTGCACATGCCTCCCCTGCGCGAACGCCGCGGGGACATTGAGGATCTCGCCAACTATTTCCTTGAATACTACAACCGCAAATACAACTGCCGCGCCAAGCCCCTGTCGAACGAAGTGATGAGCGTTCTGCAGAAGTATCACTGGCCCGGCAACATTCGTGAACTGGAAAACCTGATCAAGCGCTACGTGATTCTCGGGCACGAAGAAGTCATCACTAACGACCTGGTGGCACGTGAGCCGGATTTCTTCAATCCGGAAATTTCACTCGATGGCCCGATCTCACTGAAGAAAGTCACGCGGCAGGCAGTCCGCGAACTGGAGCGGAAGATCATTCTGAAAGTACTGCAACAGCATCACTGGAACCGCAAGCAGGCGGCACGGACTTTGAGCATCAGCTATCGCGCTCTCCTGTACAAAATTCGCGACGCCGGTTTGCCCTCGAACCGCTCCCTGCGTCTGCGGCAGCAGGAAAACAACACCGCCAACACTGGAGCGGCGGCAGACTGAAAACCCGGCAGGCGCTGGCGAGTAGGCTGTGGGCAGTTGGCCGTAGGTCGTCCGTTACCGGCTCGGCAGTAGAACGTTCTCAGCTATCACCCCGCCAGCCGCCTTTCCAGATCGCGGAGAGCCGCGCTCCATTCGTTCAAACCCTCCGCCTCCAGCCACAAGTCCTTGAGTTCGGAGTTCGTTCTCACTCTTTGCACTGCACGCATTGCCACGGCACTCAGCTCGGCGCCTGATTCCGCTTTCACCTTGGAGACCCACTCAGTAATTTCGCGCGGAACGGCCTCCGACGACGCCCCCTTCAGAGCGGCCACCACTTCCGCGGCGGCAACCGCAACACTGCTTTCGGGCGCCTCCAGGTAGCCATCGTTGTCAGCGGCACGACTCAGGATCGGCGACAAGTCCTCCATTGTCAGAGACGTCAACTGACCCAGCCAAGCCTGCGCATCATCATTTTCAAAGTTGCCTGACCCCCACGCACCCATGCCGCCTCCACCTACCCGGAACTTGTGTATCACGACGCCGCGTACACGGTCCAGGTACCACGGTGCGCTGACTTGGGCGGCAGTGCTCCTACCCTGACTTGCGACGCCCCACTTGCTCCAGTGAGGGAACGGAGTATGACTTCGTGGCGGCGTGTTCGGGAGGTTGCGTCCCGGTTCGAATCGCGGTGGCCAGAATCTCAATAGCCTGCCCCGCGTTGGGAGGAATGTAAACGGTGGCGGCGAGCAATCCGTCGTTAACCCATGCTTGCCCCGTGGCGGGTTGACCGTCGCAACCGGTAAAGGGCAGACTCAGCCACCGTTGCCGCTCTCTTTCCGGGCCGATTTCCTCAAAGGCCTTGCGCGCGCCCATCGCCATGGAATCGTCCTGCGCAGCGATCAGGTTTACCGCCGCGCTCTGAGACGTCGCGAGTTTCAGCCATGAGCGCACGGCCCGCTGTGCGCTTTGCTCCGTCCAATCCCCCTTCAGTGTGGCCATCACGTGGACGTTAGACGGTTTCGTTTCCATCATTCCCTTGGTGCGCTGTTCCGCGGCCGAACTGCGCGAGGGCCCCTCGATATAGAGAACCGACCCGCCCTCGGGAAGCAGCGCCGCGAACTGCCTGCCCTGGATGCGTCCAACCTCGACATGGTCGGATGTGAGCGCAAAGACGGGAGCCTTGGCGGATGCTCGCAGCTGCGCCAGATACTCGGGCGTGCGATTGAGGACGGCCCAGCCCATCCCTGCGTCGCAGGCGGCACGCGCAGCCTGCGGCAACGCAATACTGCTGATCGGCTCTACCACGATGGCGTCGGGCCGCGATTCGGCCGGAGCTTGAATCGCCTTCAGAATCTGCGTGCTCTGGTTTACCGCGTCATTGTCGGAGTACACCAGTTCGAGGTCGGCCCCGAGTTTGCGCACCGCCTGCTCGGCGGAGGCCGCCTGCGCCATCTGGTAGTCGTTGTCCAAGGTGTGTAGGGATAGGAAAAATCTGAATTTCTTCATAGGAGCCAACACCAGCAGACTCCCGCGATGAGCGCGTTGTCAACAGCAGATTGCTGTGCTGCTAGGTCCAATAAGTGCGGTCGAGAGTGCGGTACTGGATCGCTTCAGCGATGTGCTTCGGTTCCAGGCTCGGTGTAGCCTCCAGATCCGCGATGGTGCGAGCCACCTTCAGAATGCGGTCGTGGGCGCGGGCACTGAGCCCCTGCTGGGTCATGGCACGCTCGAGCAGGCGCTCGCAGTCGGCCGATAGGTCGCAATGCGTCCGGATGTGGCGCGGCGACATCTGCGCGTTGCTGTAGAGCTTCTCCCGGCCGCCGGCGAAGCGGGCCAATTGGGTTTGGCGCGCCCGGATGACTCGCTCCAGAATCTTTCCCGAACTCTCAGGTTCGCTCCCACTGCGCATCTCTTTGTAATTCACCGCCGGCACGTCAATGTGAATGTCGATCCGGTCGAGGAGAGGGCCGGAGATCTTGGAAATGTAGCGCTGGATCATCGGCTGCGTACAGTGGCACTCGCGCGTGCGGTCGTTGTGAAATCCGCAAGGGCATGGATTCATGGCCGCTGCCAGCATGAACCGCGCGGGGAAGGTCAGGGACATGGAGGCCCGAGCGATGCAGACGGTCCCATCTTCCAGCGGCTGCCGCATGACTTCGAGCACATTGCGGGGAAATTCAGGCAGTTCGTCAAGAAACAATACGCCGTTGTGGGCGAGTGAAACCTCGCCCGGGCGGGGGATAACGCCTCCGCCAATCAGGCCCGCGTCCGAAATCGTGTGGTGCGGCGAGCGAAATGGACGGTTGCCCACCAGTCCGGTGCGGGCATCCAGAACCCCGGCCACACTGTGAATCTTGGTTGTCTCCAGAGCCTCCTCAAAGGTCAGGGGTGGCAGGATCGTGGGAATCCGCTTGGCAAGCATGGTCTTGCCGGACCCCGGTGGCCCGATCATCAGGATGTTGTGACCGCCGGCACAGGCGATCTCGAGCGCGCGCTTGGCCGTCTGCTGGCCGCGGACGTCTTTGAAATCCACCGTGAATTGGTGCGCTTCGCTGAGCAACTGGTCCCCGTCCACCTGCAAGCGGCTTACACCGTTGCCGGAATTGATGAAGTGGATGACATCCAGCAGCGACTTGACCGGGTAGACTTCCACGCCATGAACCATGGCGGCTTCCCGGGCGTTGACTTCCGGCAGGATCAAACGTCTCACTTTCTTGCTGCGCGCCTCGATCGCGATCGGCAAGGCACCGCGGACTCCGCGAACGCTGCCGTCAAGGGAGAGTTCTCCGACAAAAAGCGCGTCGGGCACTTCCTTCTTGTTGAGCCCGCCGTAGGCGCCGAGGATTCCCAGCGCCATGGGGAGATCGAAGCCCGACCCTTCCTTGCGGATGTCGGCCGGCGCCAGGTTGATGGTGATGTCCGTGGGAGGAATATCGTAGCCGCAATTCTTCAACGCAGCGCGGACGCGGTCGCGGCTCTCGCGCACCGCGGCATCGGGCAAACCAACCGTGTGAAAGCGATCTTCGTTCTGCTTGATGCCCGATACATCGACTTCCACTTCGATGAGATTGGCGTCAATGCCGTATACAGCCGCGCTTGTCGTCTTGTAGAGCATGCATGCCGGGAGGCACACGAAGGGAAGACAGCGGGCGGGAGAACCCGCAGTCATCATAGCAGCCCCGAACTGCCCGGCGGTGACCGTCATCACCCGTTACCGTGATGGAACGTTTCTGCGTGGTGCGCGGCATTCGATGCTACGCTGGAGGTGAATCTGGCGGGACGGCTGCGCGTTCCCCCGAATCTGTCAGCGCGCTTGCGAGGTTTCCCGAATGCCCGAACAAGGCGAGGCCCCCAATCGTCCGGATCTTCCTCCCAGCCATCTGGACCGAGAGGAAACCCAACTCTGGCGCTGGGCGCTCGGCCTCATCATTCTGTTCGCCGTGGCCGTAGCGGTATTGTCGTGGGAACAGCTGAAGAATCTGCCCTATCGGTTGTGGGCCATTCCGGTGGGCTTGCTGATCCTGTCGGTCTTGTTCGCGGTGTACGCCTTCGGCCGCCGCCGCGAAGTGTCGGACCTCAAGCACCTTCTGAAAAACCTGCAGGACCGCGCCGGAGTGATGCCCTCCGACGAGCAACTGGATCAGCTCACTCAAATCATTGCGCGCTCGCAGCGCAACTTCAAGGAACTGATCGATTCGCTCGACGACGCGGCTCTCGCCATCTCCCTGGACGGCACGCTGCGGACCGTGAACCGGCGGGTCACGGACATCCTTGGAGTGCCCTATTCCGACATCGTCGGACACAAACTCGCGGAATTTCTGCTCACGGATCTGCGGACTGAGAGCGACGCCAGCCTGTCGCGCTTCCTCGAAAAGCGGCACTGGTCCGGTGTTGTCGAGATCCAACTCAGGAACGCAGCAAGTCCACGATACTTCGACTGCGTCGTCAACGCGATTATCAAGAGCGACGAGGTTGTCGGCGCCAGTGTGCTTGCCCGGGATATCACCGAACAGCGGGAAAAGGAACGCCGCTTCACTCAATTGTTCGAAACCCTGCAAGAGGGTGTGTACTTCAGCACGCCGGAAGGAAAGTTGCTGGATGTGAACCCGGCTCTGGTTCGCATGCTGGGATACGGAAGCCAGGAAGAACTGTTGAGTCTGCCTCCGGCAGGCCTGAACGCAGAGAACGAACAGGAACCGGTGCTGGGGCGGGTTGGCAGTCAGAGCGGCAGCACGCGCACCCGCGAGGTGCGCGTGAAGCGCAAAGATGGCAGCATCGCGGTGTGCGTCGATACTTCCACCGGAGTCATGGATGCCGGCCGCATCGTTCGTTACCAGGGAACTCTGGTGGACGTGACCGAGAAGCGCGCCATGGAGCGGCAACTGCGGCGACAAGAAGAATTCCGGCGTCACCTGCTCGAAAGCTTCCCCGACTTGATCCTCGTGCTCGACCTGAAGGGGAGTTTCACATTCGTGAGCTCGCGAATCCGCGACCTGCTTGGCTACGGGCCGGAAAAGCTGCTGGGGAAGAAGATTGAAGAGGTAGGAGAAAGCTCGCCGGAACTGGTGGCCTTGTACCGATCGGTCGCTGCCGCGCAAAGCCCCCTGGCATCGTCAGAGTACGGCGCTCGCCACCAGGACAGCACCTGGCGCACCATGCTTGGCACCGCCAGTCCACTCCTCGACGCAGAAGGCAAGCCGTCGGGCGTCATCATCTCCGTGCGCGACGTGACCACGGAAAAGAAACTGGAACAGCAGGTTATTCAGAGCGAACGTCTGGCAGCCATGGGACAGATGATCGGAGGTTTTGCCCACGAACTGAACAACCCCCTCACTAGCATTCTGGGCATGACGGACCTGCTTCAGGAAGCGGAAACCAGCGAAACTGCGCGCAAACAACTCGGCATCCTGCATCACGAAGCCCGGCGGGCAGCCGAAATCGTACAGAACCTGCAATACTTCGCTCGGCCGCCCGCTCCGGGACGCAGTCCCGTCAATCTTGGCGAACTCATTCAGCGCACTCTGCACCTGCAGGCCTATCCTCTGCGCAAAAGCAACATCACCGTCGATTTCCTGCAGGAGCCATCGCTGCCGCCGATCATGGCCGATCCCAATCAGCTCATGCAGGTCTTCCTCAACCTCATTCTGAATGCCGATCAGGCGATCCGCGAGGGCCGGGATCGCGGAACCATCCGCATCCGTCTCGGCCGCAGTCAGGATTCGGTCTGGGTGATGTTTCAGGACGACGGGCCGGGCATTGCGCCCGAAGTTCTGCCACATATCTTCGATCCCTTCTTTACCACCAGGCGGCCAGGACGGGGGACAGGGCTGGGACTGAGCATCTGCAAGACTCTGCTTCGCGAGCATGGCGGAAACATCGAGGCAGCCACTGCGCAGGATGGCGGTGCGGTGTTCACCATCACGCTGCCCATTACGGGCACGCCCGAACCGCAGGCGAAGCAGCCGGCACCGACCTCGGGAAAATCATGATCCGGACCATTGAGCACGAGGGAATCCGGGAGTTGCGGCTCGACCGGCCGCCGGTGAACGCTCTTTCGCCCGAGTTGATTGCTGCCTTGCGGAAGGCGATTCGCACAGCGCCCGACGAAGGCGTAAGAGCCCTCATACTCTCCGGTACTCCCGGCCGGTTCTCCGGGGGACTCGACGTCCCTCTTCTGCTCGGACTCGACCGTACCGCGATGGCCAATCTGTGGCGAGACTTTTATGGACTGCTCGGTGCAATTGCCAACTCGGCGGTGCCGATCGTGGCCGCCATCACCGGACACGCGCCCGCTGGCGGCACCGTGCTGGCATTGTTCTGCGATTGGCGGGTGATGGCGGATGGCGACTTCAAGCTCGGCCTCAATGAAGTGCGGGTCGGGATTCCGCTACCGCCGGTGATTCTGTCCGGGCTGCGCAGGCTGGTTGGGTTGCGCCAGGCAGAGCGGCTGGCGGTTACGGGAGAATTGCTTTCTCCGCGAGATGCTCTGCAGGCAGGCATGGTCGATGAATTGGTGCCGCTCGAGCGCGTTACGGAACAGGCGCTGGACCGATGCCGGAATCTGATCGCGTTGCCCCCTGACGCCATGTCCGGCACACGGCGCCTTGCCCGTGCCGATCTGGCGGCAATTTTCCAGGCTGATCTGGAACCAGAACTTGAAATGGTGATTGCGACCTGGTGGAGTTCGGAGACGCAGAGCACGCTCCGGGCCCTCGTCGAGCGTCTCGGGAAAAAGACCGGCTGACCCTCTTCGTCCCTAGCGCTCGACCGCCATCGCCACGGCATTCCCTCCACCCAAGCACAATGCTGCAACGCCGCGATGCACGTCGCGGCGGATCATCTCGTAAATCAGCGTGACGAGAACTCGCGCGCCGCTCGCCCCGATGGGATGGCCCAGAGCGACTGCCCCTCCGTTGACGTTGACCCGGTTCAGGTCGAGGCCGAGTTCGCGGATCACACCCAGAGCCTGAACTGAGAAGGCTTCATTCAGTTCATAGAGATCGACGTCGTCTTTCTTCCATCCTGTCTTCTGCCAGATCTTCTGCACGGCTCCTACGGGAGCCATCATGACCCACTTGGGATCGATGCCGCTCGTCGCTTGCGCGACGACGCGAACCATGGGCGCAGCGCCAAGCTCTTTCGCCCTGGCTGCACTGGTCACCACCACGGCGGCCGCGCCGTCATTCACTCCGGGAGCGTTTCCGGCAGTCACGGTCCCGTCTTTCTTGAACGCCGGTTTCAGGGCGCGCAGAGTTTCGATCGTGGTGTCCTCGCGTGGCCCTTCGTCTTTGTCGAAGATCACGGCAGGCTGACCTTTCTTCTTCGCGGGGAGCTCGACGGGAACGATCTGCGACTTGAACCGGCACTCTTTCTGTGCGGCGATAGCCTTTCGATGCGAATTCACGGCGAACTCGTCCTGCTCTTCGCGGGTGATGCCGTACTTTTCCGCGACGTTTTCACCAGTGATGCCCATGTGGTAGTCGTTATAGATGTCCCAGAGGCCGTCGTGCACCATGGAGTCGATCAGTTGCCCGTTGCCTAGACGGTATCCCTTACGGGCATTGGGAAGAAGGTAGGGCGCGTTGGTCATGGACTCCATACCGCCCGCGACCACGATCGAACTGTTGCCGGTTTCAATGGCCTGCGCCGCGAGTGCAACCGCCTTCAGCCCCGAGCCGCAGACTTTGTTGATCGTCATAGCGCCGACTTCCGGCGCGAGCCCCCCGAAAAGCGCGGCCTGCCGTGCTGGATTCTGTCCGAGTCCGGCGGACACCACGTTGCCCATGATGCATTCATCAACTTGCTCGGCCTTGAGATTGGCGCGTTTCACCCCTTCACGCACGGCGATCGCGCCCAATTGCGGCGCGCTCAAATCACTCAGACTTCCCTGAAATCTTCCGATCGGCGTACGGCATCCGGAAATGATCACGACGTCACTGGAACCAGCCATCACTGCGCTCCTTCACCTGTCGATCTGCTGGCAAACCGGCCTCTATTATAGATGTCCGTCACCTGACGAACGTCTCGTCGCACCCGTTGCGTTGGGCCGTGCACCGCGCGCGCAAACTCGTCTGCGGACCAGTGCGAAGTGTCGTCCATCACCTCTCGCCGCGCCCATGACGACGCGAATTTTTCTTCGGCGAGTGCGCGCGATGACCTTGGTACAACGTTTCGCGTCTCACGCACGATCATTTTTCTCTTGACTTCGCTTCGCGTTGACTCTATACATTCAATCAGTTGCAACTGAAGACCGTTGCAAAATTCCATGAAGAATGGAAAGGGAGAATAGATCCATGGCAACCAAAAAGAAAGCAAAGAAGAAAGCAAAGAAGCACTAAGCAACTGCAACAGGCAACGAAAAACGGGGACGCGATGAGCGTCCCCAAAGTTTTTTGTGGTGAAGTTGTTCCCGGCGAAGGCACCCTCCGCGCGCAAGACCTGGCGCCTCGGCTCGCTCCCGCGTCAGTTCGCGCGGGATCTCTGCTGCGGCAGATACACGATCTTCTCGGTCGCGGGGCAGAGATTACGGTAGGGGCAAAAGCCGCAGTGGCGGCCCGGTTTGGGATGAAAATCTCCCGCGGCAATCTTGCCCGCCGCTTCCTCGACCCGCGCTTTCGCTTCTTCCAGCTCCGCATCGTTGCGTGTGGTCACGATGAACGTGTTGCTTTCGAGGTTGTAGAACATCAGCGACTGGGCGCGCTTGCCCCACGCCTCCCTCGCCGCGAGCCCATAGAGAGAAAGTTGCAGGCTGTCGTCGGCATCGTCTTGAGACTTGGCTTTGCCCGTCTTGTAGTCCACGATCGCCACGGCATCGCCCACGCGATCGACTCGATCCACGCGGCCCGTAACTTTCGCGGATCCAATCTGCATTTCAAACCGGTACTCTGTTTCGACAACATCGGGCGGAGGAGTGGCCCGCGCCACTTCCAGGAATTGCTGCAGTTGTTCGATTCCCTGCCGCAGATAGAGATCGTACTGGTAGCGGTCCGCTATGCCGGTCGAGGCCAGGTCCTGGCGGAACTGCTCCTGCAGCTCGGCATCGGAGATCTTCCGTCCAAAGCGATGCGCGTCGTAAAACGTGCGCAACACTCGATGCATGGCTGCGCCGTATTGCAGCGCCGCCGAAACGTCTCGCGGAAGATTCCATTCCCGTTCCAGTTTGAAGCGCAGTGGGCACTCCTCATAGATCTCGATGGCCGAGGCGCTCAAGCCGGTCACGAAGTTCGCCGATGGTGGCATCAGCAGCCACGCCGCGACATTCGAACTCTCGATCGCGATCTTCTCCTCTTCGCCAAACAGCGTGTCCTGCACGGCGGCCGCCTGACGCCGGATCCAGAAAGGCTTGAGCGCCGGAAGCGCCATAAACTCGCGCACGAACTTGGTCGGAACGGGGTCTTTTTTGCTCCGGCCCTGATGAGCATAGATCGCGAGCGTGTCTCGGGCGCGCGTCATGGCTACGTAAAACAGGCGCCGCTCTTCTTCCTCGTGTAGGATTTTGTCGTCAGCCGAACTGAGTTCCGACGAGCGAAGCTCCGTCGGAAATGCGACCAGCGGTTCCCGAGGGTGGCAGGGAAACCACGGAGAAGATCCGCGCAGAATGGCGACGTGGCGGAACTCGAGTCCCTTGGCGGCGTGCGCGGTCATGAGTTGCACCGTGTCGCCGGGAGCGGCGGGCAGGGCGATGGAGCCGCCCGCCTGACTGAAGTAGTCAAGGTACTCCACGAATTCTGCAGGGCTGCCGGATTCGGCAATCGCCTTCTCCTGCCAGCTTTCGACATATTTCAGGAATGCCACCACGGTCTTGGCCTGCTGCAGCGCAAATTTGCGGATCACATACCCGACGGCATCCGCGGCGCGGATCCCTTCCTTATTCAATTCGGCGTGCGCCTCATCCACGCTCTGCAGCACCGCCGCGCCGTTGGGCAGTTTCTCGAGCACGGTACGGAGGTTGAGTTCGTCGCGCCGAACTGCCCTCATCGCAGCGCGAAGCCCGGCCGGTTCAATCTTGAACTGCGGCAATGCGGCCACGCGGAACAGACTGGCAGCGTCACCGGGCGAAACGGCCGCCGTCAGGCAGGCCACGACGTCGCGAACCTCCGGAGTGTCGAGAACGTTCAGACCTTCGATCGAGAACGGGATGTTGCGCTCCATCAATTCCCGCACCAGTTCGTCCCGATGATTGTGCTGCCGATACAGGACAGCGAAATCGCTCCAGCGGCAGCGTTCTTCCTTCCGTGTCTTCTGGATCGAACGGGCAAGAGCGGAAGCCTCCACTTCCTTATCTCTCCACGTAACGATTTCCGCCGGCGCCGCGGTGATGGCCTGCCCCTCTTGCCGGGCAGCTTCTTCGCGCTGCGATTCCAGCGGAGTCCGCCGGTAGGCTACGGGCGAACCCTTCTGCGCAAACACAGGCGGGTTGGCGTTCACGATGCCGAAAGCGCAGCGCAGGATCGGCGAGAGCGACCGGCGGTTCTTTCCGAGCACAACGAATTTGGGATTGCGAAAGCATCGCGCAAAGAGATTGAACGCCTCGCTCGATGCGCCGCGGAACTGGTAGATCGCCTGATCCGGATCTCCGACAGCAAACACGTTCGCCTCGCCGCCGGCGAGCAGTGAGAGAATTTCCGCCTGGGCGAAGTTTGCGTCCTGAAATTCGTCAACCAGCAGAAAGCGAATGCCACGCCGCTCTTCTTCCAAAAGCGCAGGCTCGTTATGCAGAAGCGCGTGCGCGCGCGTGATCATGTGGCCGAACGTCCCCAGGTTCTTCTCCTCAAGCAGGCGTTCCACCTCGGCGAACACGCGGGCGATCTCGCGGCACCGGTCGAGAACTTCCGGCGCCTGCAGTTCGGCTTGCTTCTTCGTGCTGGTCACCCGCGGCAGCGGAATCTCGCCGCGCTCCAGCCGGGCAACATATTGTGCGTACTGCTCCGGTCCCACCAGTTCGTCCTGACAGCGGCGCATGAAGTCGAGCAGGTCGGTCAGGAACTGCCCGACATTGGCAGCCCGCACGAAATGTTTAAGCTGCAGATCGCGAATCCGACGCCGCAGGAAGACCCACAGGTCTTTGTCGTCGAGCAGATCGAAGCGCTTCCCCCGCCGGTCGAGCAATCCGTTGCACCAGGCGTGGAAGGTCATCGCCTGCAGGCTGTCACCCGTCTGGCTCGCCAACTCCGCGCGCACGCGCTTCTTCATTTCGTCGGCGGCGTTATCCGTATAGGTGAGCGCGAGAATTTCGTCGGGCCGGGCATGTCCTTCGCGGATGAGGTGAGCGATCCGCTCGATCAGAACGGTGGTCTTGCCCGTCCCGGCGCCGGCGATGACCAGCATCGGGCCATGCAGGTGCTCGATTGCTTCCCGCTGGCGTTCGTCAGGTGTAACTTTCGTCGCGGACAAGACGGCGGAGCTCACTTCGTGGAGCATATCAGAGGTGGTTGTGGAAGGATGTGCAGAACCTCACTGCAGCGATGCAAGCGCCAGAGCGGTGGCGACGATGGCGGCCGTTTCCGCCCGAAGGATGTTGTCACCCAGCGACGCAGCCTTCCATCCCGAGTCATGGAACGATCGCGTTTCCTCCGGAGTCCACCCACCCTCAGGACCGATCGCCAGCACCAGGGGCGATGAACCGGACGCAAGCACATCGCGGAATCGCGCTTTCTCCCCCGACTCGGCAAGCACGACGCGAAGCCCGCTCGCAGGTCCCGCCAGCTGCTTGAGTTTAACGGGAACGGCAACCTCGGGCGGCGCAGCCCGCCGGGATTGTTCCGAAGCCTGCAGCACCAGACGCTGCCAGCGCTCACGCCGCTTCATGGCAGCCCCAGCAAGATGAGAGTCCGTCCGCTGAGCGATTACAGGCACGATGCGCGTGACCCCGATCTCCGTGCACTTCTCGATCGCCCACTCCATGCGATCGAATTTGAAGACAGCCAATACCAGAGTGACATCAGCGGCGGGCTGGACCAACTGCTCGTCCCCCAAAGCAAACTCAACCCTCGCTTCAGAAATCGAGGTGATCGCCCCACGGCGAACGCCATCGCCAGTCGCGATGTCGAACTCCTGTCCGACTTGAGCACGCAGCACCCGGGCAAGGTGGGAAGCATGCTCGCCCGTGAGGGCGGCAGTGTTTCCGTGGATTTCGTCCGCAATCCAGCGGCGGCGTGTCATAGAGCAGTTCTCAGTTCTCGGCTCCCAGTTCTCAGTTAACACCCACTACCGATCAAGCACAACTGAGAGTCTCCGAGGAGAGATTAGAACTGAGAACTGAGAACTGAGAACTGAGAACTGAGAACTGAGAACTGAGAACTGAGAACTGAGAACTGAGAACTGAGAACTGAGAACTGAGAACTGAGAACTGAGAACTGAGAACTGAGAACTAAGAACTGAGAACTGAGAACTGAGAACTAAGAACTGAGAACTGAGAACTGAGAACTGAGAACTGGGAACTGAGAAACTGGCAACCGGCAACTGCTCTATGCAAACATATCTTTCATCCGCCCCAACAGTGACCGCCGCTGTGGCTTGTTCTCCACCGGTGTCAATTGTGCGAACTCCCCCAGCAACTCGCGCTGCCGCTTGCTGAGCTTGCCCGGTGTCTGCACGCGCACTTCGACGAACAAATCGCCTTTGCCATGTCCATTCAGGATGGGCACTCCCCGGTTGCGTATGCGGAACGAAGTCCCCGACTGCGTGCCTTCGGGGATCTTCAGCTTGTAGTCGCCCTCCATGGTGGGCACGACAATCTCGGTGCCCAGCGCGGCCTGCGGAAACGAAATCGGCACGACGCAGTAAAGGTCGTTGCCTTCCCGCTCGAAGAACGGATGCTCCTTCACATGAAGAACAACATATAGGTCCCCAGCGGGACCGCCGAACGCGCCCGCTTCGCCGAGTCCGGCAAAACGTATGCGCGTGCCGTCTTCCACTCCGGCCGGAACCTTCGTTTCCACCGTGCGATCGCGCACCAGACGCCCTTCGCCTTTACACTTCGGACAAGGATCGGTAATCACGCTCCCGGCGCCCTGGCACGTCGGGCAAGTGCGCGCGATACTGAAGAATCCCTGCTGATAGCGCACCTGACCGCGTCCGTTGCACGTGCGGCACTGCACCGGCGCCTTCCCCGGCGCCGCGCCCGACCCATGACACGCATCGCACGCCTCATGGCGCCGTACTCTGACCTGCTTCTCGGTGCCGAACACAGCCTCGTCGAATTCGAGGTTCAGATCTTCACGCAGGTCTGCGCCACGCTGCGCCCGCGTACGACGGCGCCCACCACCACCGCCGAACAAGTCGCCGAAGCCGAAAAACTCTCCGAAGATGTCGCCGAAGTCCTGAAAGATGGCTGGGTCAAACCCGGCAGGACCAGTCCCCGCTCCGCCCACTCCCGCATGCCCAAAACGATCATAGAGAGACCGTTTTTCGCCATCCGCCAGGATCGCGTACGCTTCGGTAATTTCTTTGAATTTGTCTTCCGCATCCGGATTATTCGGATTGCGGTCCGGATGGTACGTCATCGCCAGCTTGCGATAGGCGCTCTTGATCTCGACGTCAGTAGCCGTACGGGTGACGCCCAGCACTTCGTAGTAATCGCGTTTGCCGTTGTTGGCCAAGTCAGTTCTCAGTTCTCGGTTTCCAGTTCTCAGTAGAGGCGAAAGCTTTCGGTTCTCCGGTTTTCACTGGGAACTGAGAACTGAGAACTACGTTTTCCTCGCCACCCTCACCATCGCCGGACGCAGCAGCCGTTCCTTGTACTTGTACCCGCGCTGCAGCTCATCGAGCACATGATGGTCTTCCACTTCATTGCTGTCGACCATCTCAATCGCCTCGTGCACCCGCGGATCGAATTCCTTCCCCACCGAAGCAATCGGCTGCACACCCAGCTTCTGTAGCGCGTCTTGAAACTGGCGGTCGATCAGTTCCAGCCCGCCTCGCAGATCCTTGTCTTCACCGGCCGGCGCTTTCAGCGCGCGCTCGAAACTGTCCAGCGCCGGAAGAATGGCTTTGATAGCATCCGCGGCGGCATAGTCGCGGAACTCCTGCTGTTCGCGAGCCGCGCGCTTGCGCGCGTTATCGAACTCGGCCTGCAATCTCGCCAGCCGATCGATCAGCGCATCGCGCTCGGCGCGCAACTTCTCGATCTCCGATGCCGGGCTAACAACGGAAGCCACACTCGCATCCGTAGCCGTCTCTTCCCCACTTTCCGCCGCGGGCAATTCGTGTTCCAGATCGAGTTTCACTTCGCTTTTTCCGTTTCCCTTTCCCATACTCTTGCTACTCCGATTCGTTCAGAAGCTTGTCAAAGAGCCGCGCAATATACGAAACCGCCGACATGGTGTGCTGGTAGTCCAGCCGAGTGGGCCCAATCACCGCCAGCGACCCCATCACCTCGCCGCCGACACGCGCCGGAGCGCCAATCAGCACGAAGTTGCGCATCGACGGCAGCGCTTCATCCAGCCCAATCACCACCCGCACCGCCTCCTGCCGCGTGTCGAGATACGCGCCCAGCAGCTTGACGACTTTTTCTTTCTCTTCCAGCGTGCGTAGCAGATCCTGCAGACGCTGCCGGTCTTCTTCGCCCGTGACCAGATTCGCCGCGCCCTCCACGAACACCGCTTCCGGAGCGTCGCCCGTCGCCAGCGCGCCTTTCTGAAAAAGCTGCTCCAGAGACTTCATCAGACGGTCATACTCGCTGCGTTCTTGCTCGATGCGGCGCCCGATCTCGGCGCGCATATTGTCCATCGTCCAGCCGCGAAAATTGTCGTTGATGTAGCGCGCAGCAAGATCGAGATCAGCCTGGGGCAGATCGAGCCGCAGCACGCGATCGCGCACTACGCCTGAGCGCGTCACCACCACAGCCAGAACCTTCTGATCGCCCAACCGCGAAAAGTAAACATGCTCGAGCGCGTTGCGCGGGCCGCTCGAGGCCACCGTCACCCCAACATTATGGGAAATCAGGGAGAGCACATGCGAGGTGCGTTCCATGAACTCTTGCACATCGCTGACCCCGGTGAGCGTGTCCTGAATGATGCTCTCGTTCTCGGTCGAAAGGTGTGCCTCGCCGCTCAGTTGCTCGACGTAGTATCGATACGCCTGCGTGCTCGGAATCCGTCCCGCGGACGTGTGCGGCTGATCGAGAAATCCAGCGTCCGCCAGATCCGCCATCACATTCCGGATCGTCGCCGCGCTCAGGCCTTCGCGGCTGGAACGCGCAAGTGTGCGCGAGCCCACAGGTTCGCCGGTGGCGATGAAAGTCTCGACAATGGCGGTCAGGATTTCCCGTTCCCGATCGCCCGATGGTCCAGCTGGCATAGATTCCCAAAGGCGGAGACCAGAGGTCCCGTCTAAATTCTTTAGATGCAGAGGCTTAGATTGCGATTCTGAGGCCCCATTTCGATTCTAGGGAGCACCAGAGAGGGTGTCAAGGATACAGCGGGATAGGCTTGTATGGCCGGGAAAACTGCTGCACCCCTGCCTCTCACGATCCACAATCCACGAGGCCATGCCATCGCGCCAAGCTGGGCGACGTGGGGAAGTGCGCGCGAGCGACCAGCGCAGTCCCGACCGCACGCACGTAGAAGGCGAGCGCGAGCCTTGGCTACCTCGTTGCTTAGCATGCAGTGCTCTGAGTTTGTGACTTGTTTCCTTGACATACGCCCGCGCTGCGGGACAGCATGTCTCACGAAGTGCTTAACCCCACTTATAAGGAATGAGGATCGATTGAGTTATCGAACGCGTCTTTCAACCCCAATCATCGTAGCCGCCTCCCTCATTTTTGTTAACGTAGTCGCGGCGCAGACGAGTAGCGGCGGTCAAGGCACCGCTGCACATTTCTCCGACGACGTTGCAGGTTTGTACAAACGTGTGTCACAAGTCTCTCCTCCCAATGGCGCTGATGTACTTCTTCTGGAAAACGAAGAAGCTCTCACATTCGATGGCCAGGGTAAAGCTACGCGTACGCGTTACCTCCTCTACAAGATTCTGAGCCAGAAAGGAGCAGAAGGGTGGTCCGATGTGTCCGTGTATTGGGACACGTGGCGCGAAGATCGTCCTTCAATTCGGGCTCGCGTCATCACTGCGGACAGCATTGTGCACGCTCTTGACGAAAAGACAATCACCGATTCACCCGCGAAAGAGACCCAGGATAGCGTGTTCAGCAATCGCCGCGTCATCAGAGCACCTTTGCCTGCGATTTCGACCGGCGCGCTGGTAGAGGAGGAACAGACCGCCAATGAGATCTCCTTATTTAGTGCAGGTACCGTTGAACGTTTTTATTTCGGTGGCTCGGTCACCATTGAGCATACTCGTCTCATCCTAGACCTGCCTTCTTCAATGCCTCTTCGCTATGCATTTCAGCTCTTGCCTGATCTGAAGGTGCAACGGACAGAATCCGATAATCGCGTGCATGTGGTCTTTGAAAATGGCCGCATCGATTCAATTGACGAAGAGGAACCGTGGTTGCCGAGCGACGTGCCCAGTTATCCAAGTGTCACTTTTTCTACCGGCAACTCGTGGCAACAAGTGGCGGCAGAGTACTCGAAGCTTGTAGATCAGACACTTGAGGCTGTTAACCTGAGGGCGACAGTATCAGGGTTGCTGTCTGGACTGAGGTCTCGGGATAAGAAAATAGCGGCCATCTTACAGTATGTGGATCGCGAGGTTCGTTACACGGGGGTTGAGTTTGGAGAGGCTACCATCGTTCCTCGGCCACCTAGTGAAACCCTGACCCGGAAATATGGAGACTGCAAAGATAAAGCAGCACTACTCATTGCGATGCTCCGTACGGCGAACATTCCGGCTCACATCGCACTCCTCAACGTCGGAGCCCGTGAAGATGTTCCTTCGGATCTTCCGGGCATGGGGCTATTTGACCACGCTATTGTTTATATTCCGGGATCTCCTGATTTGTGGATCGATGCCACCGATGAATATGCGCAGCTTGGAGAATTGCCGAATTCCGACCAAGACCGCCTCGCCCTGATTGCACGCACTGGCAGTAGCGCTCTCGTGCGGACGCCTTGGAGCCCTTCAGTAGTAACCAAAAAACGTGAGATTTTTCTCGCCGACAATGGTCCCGCTCGAATTGTTGAAACCTCAGAACCTCGCGGAACCGATCAGTCCTTCTATCGCCACTCATACATCGACAAAGACAACAAGCAATTAAAGGAAACCTTATCCGATTACGTACGGCGAGAATATCTAGCTGACGGCTTGGATCGGATCGAACGTTCGGATCCCAGTGATCTGTCCACTCCGTTCCAACTGGTACTTGAGAGCAAGCATGCCCGACGTGGTGTGACTGAGCTAAACAGTGCGGTCGCAGCCATCCGATTCGAGAATCTGTTTAACCATCTTCCTTCTGACCTTTGCCAACGCGAGACAGAAGAGCAGAAGAAGCACAAGGATAGCGATCGCAAACTAAAGAAAACACGCACAGCCGATTATCAACTACCTGAGTCATTCATAAATGAGTGGCAATACACCATTGTGCCGCCAGCAGGTTTTCAGCCAAAGCCTCTTCCACAAAATATCGATCTCTCTTTTGGCCCCTCCAAGTTTCACGAAGAATTTGCCAGCGATAAGAACGGTGTCGTCCATGCGACTGTACGTTTCGATACGATCAAACGGCGCCTGACCCTGTCTGAGGCCACGGACCTGCGTAACAAGGTTGCGCAACTGCTCGATGGCGAACCCATCACTATCTACTTTGAACCAATCGGTGAGGCATTGCTGAGTGAGGGTAAGGCACGTGAGGCGCTGCGGGCATATCGTGACGTTATCTCGGCTCATCCTAAGGATGCAGTTCATCATTTGCGATTGGCCAAGGCATACCTGGTAGCAGGACTGGGAGAGGCTGCCCGGTCTGAAGCTCAGACCGCTGTAAAACTCGATCCGACCTCCGCGCTGGCGCAGGAAACGCTGGCCGACATTCTCGAATATGATTTAGTCGGTCGCAGATTCCGACCGGGCAGCGATTATGCAGGAGCCGAAGCAGCATTCCATGCTGCGGAAAAACTGGATCCGGAGGACAAAGAGATAGTCGCACATCTAGCTATCTTGCTTGAATTCGACCGCTGGGGATTACGATATGGGCCTGGCGCCAAGCTCAAGGATGCAGTATCGGAATACCGTAAGCTCACGATTGAACAATTACGCGACTTAGGGGTGCAGAACAATCTCGCCTTTGACTTGTTTTACGCAGGCGAGTTCTCTGGAGCGCAAAAGTATGCAGAAACACTCAATCCGCAACCCACTGCCTTGATAGTAGCCTGCGAAGCGGCGATGAACGGAAGCCAGATGGCGCTAATCGAAGCCAAAAAGCGCAGTGAGAGCACAGAGCAATTCAAACAGGTCGCATCCGCCGCCGGACAGATGTTGATTAATCTGCGAAAGTACTCAGTCGGAGCGGACCTCGAAGAAGCAGGGGCATCCGGAGACAGTGCATCTGAAACCGCTGCGTATGCTGCCCTATACCGCAAGACCGTACCCCACGAAGAACTTCAGCTTAAAGATGATCCAGTGGGGGTTTCTCTGCGACTTGAGATTCTCACGTCCGACCCCAATCTCAATGCCACTAAATTAGGTTCAATTGCGAGCCGAAATGGCGCCAAGGCTTTTGTGATTCCACCGGTACTATCTAACTTAGTCAAGGACGCAAAAGCCACTATAAGCAGAAAAGCGAGGCGAGGCGAATTCGCCGATGTTGGACTCGATCTTTCAATTACAAGGGCCCAAGCACAGTTAGAAGGAAACGATACTATCGGTTACAAGGTAACACTTTGGCCCTCCACCAGTTACAAAAGTGTTCGTTATATCGTGAAGGAAGATGGACAATACAAGGTGTTGGGCTTTTACCGCATAGAAGGCGTCGCGCTGGAGGTTCTGGATCGAATCGCTGCAAACGATCTGACCGGCGCACGCGCCCTCCTTGACTGGCGCCGTGAGGATTTGAATTTGCCTTCCGCTGACGACCCCCTCGGTGGCTCTCCTTTTGCCAAGATGTGGACGAAAGGTAAGGGCGGCGATGCTGAGTCTATGAAGGCGGCCGCCGCTGCCATGGCCGCGGATCATTATAACACGGCGCCGACCGCGCTGCCCATACTCGAAGCTGCTCTCAGGTCTACTTCAAGCGATGCGGATAAAGTGAGCATCATGGTCGCCTTGATCGAAGGTTATGAGATTCTCGAAAGCTACGAAAAGGCTCTTTCCGTCGCAGTTCAACTTGCCAAGCAATACCCTGAATCAAAGTCGCTATTCTTGAGCCAGGTGTATGAGCTTCGCCTTCTAGGCCGATTCGACGACGCGGACAAACTGGCTGAAGAGCGCCTGCGGCTTATCCCGGGCGATTCGGATGCGATGCACGCTCTCGCACACAACGCAACCAGCCGTGAGAATTATGCTCAGGCACGTACATTGTCCAAGAAGATAGTTGAAGCCGGAAAGGCCGATGCTTCAGACTTCAACAATATTGGTTGGTATTCGCTCTTCATAGATAAAGTAGACGCTACAGACATTGAAAATGCTCTCAAAGCAACTCAGTCGAGCGATAAAAAACCGTATAGCCTGCACACCCTAGGTTGTGTTTATGCGGCAAGCGGCAGGACGAAAGAAGCGCACGACGTTCTTCTTGAGGCAATGGATGCGAGCGACCTCGATGAACCCGACGCTAGCTATTCCTTAGCCTTTGGGCTGATTGCCGAGCAGTATGGAGAACGTGATATTGCCCTAGCTCACTATGCTCGTGTGGAAAAACCGGAAAAAGCCCATCAGATTCCTAGTTCGTCTTATCGATTGGCACAGATTCGGATTCAGGCGCTTCACAGTGGTAAGGAAGCGCGACGATCCCCTTGAGGCTGACATCATCGCTCATTGGCCTCCACGCAGCTTGTGGCCTGCTCTCCGTTGGAGTAGCCGGCATCGGCGACCACATGCAACTGCGCACCGGTTCTGTCTAAGGCGACTTGCGCAGCCTCCATCTATGACACTTTGGCCAAACGTGAGAAGCCCTCGTCGTACGCTTTCAGCCATTCCTCATTGAGTTGCCGGATCGCTTGCTCGTCGCTGCGGGCGGCGCCGGCTCGCTCCGCTGCAAGACTCGCCAACAGCGTTAGACCACCAACTAGCGTTCATGCCAGAACAAACCAGCGGTTGCGCGCCATAGACTCTTCTCCATTTGCGCTTAATCGGATCAAAAAGGCTTGTACTCTACACTCACCGTTTGCGACTTGCCTGCCGCGAACCCCATGCTGAAATACACTCCGGCGCTGCCATCGCCGAGGAAGGGAGTCGTCGCAGGAACCAGGCCGAATGGGTTGCAGGCGTCCGGTCCAACGGACGTGTTTTGCGCGAATGCTCCGAACTGAGGGAAATTGGCCTTTCCCGACATCCGTAGTCCAAAAAGCCCGTGGTTCGATCCCCAGGCCGCGTCTTGGCCGAAGTCGAACTCGTTTTGAAAATCGCCACGATCCGCACTATTTGCATCGATGTCGGCGAAGCGCACCAGGTAGGCCTCATTCAAGACTGCCCGGTTGTTCTTCAGCGTCATGCTGACATTCGCACTCTGATCCGCGGAGTTGCGCGTGAAAGTCTGCGTAAGCGTGTAAAAGCCGTCCGCGGTCGTCCGCGCGATCTTGAGCGGGAAGGTATTGGGTCCACCAGGCTGGGTCCGGACCGGAGCGTTCCAGTTTCCCGAGTCGCCCAACTCGGCGTAATCGAAATACCGGGTGTCGTTGCTCAGGTCGCAGATGGCATAGCCTTCACTAATGGTTCCTTCCCGGATATGTTCCCACCCCTGTGGGCTTTGGAATTCTGCGACATTGCCGTTCACCGTCACGCAGAATTCAAGAAACGTGATTCCGTTCCCTGAAGTGAATGTCGATTGACAAGTGCCGGTAGCCAGTGGGGCTGCTGAGTTAGGTACCCGCGACTGAGTTTGGCTGAACCCCACCGCCGCCAGTATGAGTGTTGCCCACAGAAATAACAGGCTTTTGCGGATCATAGATAAACTCCTGCTCAAAAGATTTTCGAGATGCTCTTGCTGACCCCGCTGTCTTGCGCTCGTGGTAAAGAACTGCTGGGCGCTACAAGCGCTGATATTTCACGGTGACGGTTTTGGTTTGACCTGGCTTGAGTGTCAGCCCATAACGCATCGAGGCGCTGCCGTCCCCCAGGAATGGCGCTGCCGAAAGGTTCCCCGGAGTGCAGGGAGAAATCCCGCCGGTGTTGTCTTGCACAATGGCTTGATGGAAGATGTTCGTTGGCGCGGAAGAGATCATCAAGCCGTACCGTTGACGGTTGTATCCCCAGGCGGACTGGTAGTCGTACTCAAATTCGTTGTGATAGTCGCCGCCATCGGCGTTGTTGGCATCGATGTCGACATAGCGGAATAGGTTGAGGTTTCTGGTTATGGCACTTTGGTTCTTGACCGACATCGTGATCTTCACCATCCGCTCGCCCGTGGTTCGCGTAAAGCTTTGTTTGAACGTAAAGACGCCATCCGAGGTGGTTCGGGCAATTGTCAGAGGAAAAGTGTTGAGCCCGTGCGGTTGCGTGAGAACCGGGTCATTCCAGTTTTCGGAGGCGCCACCGTCTGCGTAGTCGAAATATTCAATGTAGTTCCCGGCTACCGTGTAGTCGCAGATGCCGTAGCCTTCCTCGAAGGATCCCTCGCGGATATGCTCCACTCCCTCCGGGCTTTGGAATTCCGTAACGTTTCCATTGGCCGTGACACAAAACTCAAAGAACGTCATTCCACTACCGGAAGTAAAAGTAGATTGACATTCATCGGTAATCACCCCTGGCATGTTCAACGACTTCTGTTGGCCTTGCCCAAACAAGCTCACTGAAAAGGCAAGCATCGCCAGATACAGGAACATCCGCCTGGTCGCCATATTCCACCTCCTCACAGATTTGTGCCCCTAACTGCTGCATGCGCTCGAGCCGTCCGTCGCCCGACCACGCGTGCATGTTGGGTGAACTCTGCTTTTTTGCCAATGGCGAAGGCATTACGGTTTCCTTAAGCTTTTCTGGCTCTGTAAGTCATAGGCAACACGTGAGATTGCCTCGACGGGACTCACCGGACACAATGTTTCGAATGGGCCTCGCGGGATTCCAGAAGCGGGTACCCGTACCGCCATCCCAGATGCGATTCTCATCGACATTTCTGACAATCGTCGGGGCTCATCCGTGCTGCGCATCTCCACTCAGTCACCTCCGGTTGCACGTCTGTTCGTTGACAATTTTTTCCCTCTGGTAGATAATCACATGCACATTTGTATAGCTCCTTGACAACATGCAGAGCGCACTTCCCCACGTCCCCGGGTTGAGAGGATTTTGTGGACTTTCCTGAGAGCTGACTGCCAAGAACTGGGAAGTTGATGACTGAGAACTGGAGAACTGAGAACTGACTCCCATAACTCCTTTGTATGCAAGATTTTGACCTAACCCATTGGCGCTCAAGATTTTGCGCGTCTGTGCTCCTCCTAAGTCCTTGCCCCTCAAGATTTTGACACGGGAAGGGGGAGGGGGAGGGGGGGTACCAGTGATCACCCGATTAATGGAGCAGGATCAGAGCTCGGGTTCGAGCATCGGCATCACCCGCCGCCGAGCCTGCAAACTCGGACTGGCCACGGCCATTGCCGCGAGCGCCGACCCGGCAGCCATACTGGCTTTTTCTCCGAATGACGATACCCTTGACGCGCTAAGACCGATGAACAACCAGCCTCACATCGCCGTCGTCGGCGCTGGCGCTTTCGGCGGTTGGATCGCTCTCCATCTCCTCCGCGATGGCGCCCGCGTCACCCTGCTCGATGCCTGGGGCCCGGGAAACTCCCGGGCATCCTCCGGCGGCGAGACCCGCGTCATCCGCGGAGCGTACGGACCGAATCAGCCCTACACAAAACTGGCCGCCCGCGCCCTCGAACTCTGGAAAGAAAACGAGACGAAATGGAAGCAGAAGTTCTTTCATCCTGTCGGAGTTCTCTGGATGGTCGAAGGCGACGGCGAGTTCGAGCGCGGCTCGCTGCCCATGCTGAAAGACGCAGGAATTCCCTTCGAACAACTGCCGGTCAGCGAGTTGTCACGCCGCTGGAAGCAGATCAACTTCGACAAGGTTGAGTGGGGCATCTGGGAACCGCAGAGCGGATATCTGCTGGCTCGCGCCTCGACACAGGCGGTCGTGGAACATTTCGTCGCCGAAGGCGGCGAGTACCGGCAATCCGCCATCGCCCCCGAGGGACTTGAAGACGGAGTTGGGAAGGGCTTGTCCCTATCAGACGGATCAAGCCTTGTGGCCGATCGCTACGTTTTCGCCTGTGGTCCGTGGCTGGGCAAGCTATTTCCGCACACCGTCGCACCGCATTTCGTTTCCACCAAACAGGACGTGTTCTTCTTCGGCACGCCCGCGGGCGATAACCGCTACGACGAAGGCACTCTGCCCGTCTGGGCCGATCACAGCGATCACTTCATGTACGGAATCCCCGGCAACCAACTCCGCGGTTTCAAGCTAGCCGACGACACGCGTGGTCCGCAATTCGATCCGACGTCAGGCCAGCGGATAGTCGACAACGATGGACTAGCCGCCGCCCGCCGCTACCTCGCCTACCGCTTTCCGGGAATGAAGAACGCCCCGCTGGTGGAGACTCGCGTCTGCCAGTACGAGAACACGAGTGACCACAACTTCATCATCGACCGTCATCCCGCGAACCCGAATGTCTGGATCGTCGGCGGCGGCTCCGGGCACGGGTTCAAACACGGCCCCGCGCTCGGAGAGATGGTGTCACGGCTGGTGCTGAAAGATGAAACAGGGGAGGAAGTCTATCGGCTGGGGAGATTCAAGAATCGCTGAACGACCCAGCGTCACGAATGACCCAACCTGAGAACTGCTTTCACTGAATCTGAATCACGCCTTCCGAGCTGCTCGACTTGATCTCTTCGACGCGCGCCGCTACTTTCCGCGCGAATTCATAGAGCGACTTGGCGTGCGGCGAGTCTTCGCCCTGGAGAACAGCAGGCGTCCCGCCATCGCCCGCTTTGCGAATCTCCGGATCGAGTTCGATGCTGCCCAGAAATGCCACGTCAAACTGCTTGGCCGTCTTCTCCGCTCCACCGCGCGAGAAGATATCAATTTCATGCTGACAATGGGGACACACGAAGTAACTCATGTTCTCAACCACGCCGACGATATCCACTTTCATCTGCCGGAACATCTCGATCGCTTTGCGCGCATCCTGCAACGCGACGTCGGAAGGCGTAGAGACCACAATCGCCCCAGTCAGCGGGACCGTCTGAATCAGCGACAGGGCCACGTCGCCGGTTCCAGGCGGAAGATCAATCACGAGGTAATCGAGTTCACCCCACGCGACCGACCCCAGAAACTGGCGAATAATCGAGTGCAACATCGGCCCGCGCCAGATCAGCGGCTTGTCGCCAGGATTGAGCAGCCCGACGGAAATTACTTTGAGCCCGTGTGCCGTGAGCGGTTCAATCTGGCCTTCCCCCACAACTCGAGGCTGTTCGCTGGTTCCGAGCATCAGCGGGACGTTGGGACCGTACACATCGGCGTCAAGCAGGCCAACTTTGTGGCCCTGCTTGCTCAGCGCGATGGCCAGATTGACGGCCAGCGTCGTCTTGCCCACTCCACCCTTGCCGGAACCCACGGCGATGATGGCGTTAACGCCGGGAAGCGGTTGGGGAGTGGGCTGCTGCTGGCCGGGATGATGGGAATGAGTACTCACGGAACCACCTTTCAGAGAGACCGCGGAGTGCGGTGAATCCTTAGATTATACGGAAGTTCGCGGAGACATTGCTGGCCGTGGAATGCAGAATGCAGAAGTCAGATTGCAGAAGTAAAACCTCTGTCGCTAACGACAGCCATGAAGCCCTGAAACCGTTACTTCTGCAATCTGATTTCTGCAATCCTAGTAGTGTCCCTCTCCCACCTGCACCTTGCCGCGAAACATTCTGTAGATGAACACGAAATACGCGACAGCCAGAATGGCCCCAAAACACCACCAGACCAGTCCCACGCTCAAGCCGTGCGCGCCCGCAGCGGTGTTGTAGATGGTCAGGCTGTATTGCCGGTCTCGTGCGGGAAGCACGACAGGATAGAGAGCAAAGGCGGCGCCCACCAGCATCCCCGTGATGTACAGGCTCGAGGCGACGAAGGCCAGTTTCTCTTTCCCCTTCGGGTTCGCCCAGATCATCACACCGAGACTGCCAAAGACGAGGATCGGCACCAGGAGCCCGATCATGTGCTTTCCATAATTCGCCATCACTTCGGGCCGGACGAAGTAGGTGGCCACCAGGCTCACGATGGTGAAAAAGAACTGCAGGGGCCAACAGAGCAAGGCCACGCCGCGCGCGCGCCGGCCGAGGTCCTCGTCGGTTTTGATCGCAACATAGTAGGAGCCGTGCGCGGTCAGTGTGACCAGAGCCATCACGCCGATCAGGACCGTATACCAGTCGAGGATGCCCGGCTGAGCGCTCAGTTGAAAATTTGTCCAGAGCGGCTCGAAGAAGTAGCGGGAGGCGTCGAGCGGCACGCCGCGAACCACATTGCCGAGGGCAGCGCCGAAGAAAATCGCCAGCAGGATGCTGGAGACACTGAAGACGACGTCGAAGAAATTCGTCCAGACGGGATGGTTGACGTGCGCGCGGAACTCGATGCCGATGGCGCGCAGCATGAGCAGCCACAGCACCATCATCAGGGGAAGATAGAATCCGCTGAAGCTGGACGCGTAGAGTTGCGGGAACGCGAAATACAACGTTCCGCCGGCGGCGAGCAGCCAGACTTCATTGCCGTCCCAGACGGGGCCAATGGCGCGCAGCACACGGCGGCGCTCTTCGTCAGTTTTGGCGATGGCCAGATAGATTGCGCCTGCGCCGAGATCAAATCCGTCGAGGACCACGTAGGCGGTTACCATTACGCCGACAATCCAGAACCAGAGTCCAGGCATGATCAGTTTGCCCCCTTTCCGGTCTGCGCTGTTTGGCCAAGCGGACCGATCTCCAGTTCCCTTCTGACAAGAAACAGGAAGAGGATGCCAAGCACGGTGTACATGCCCATGAACCCCAGCAGCGTAAACATGCCATTGCCACTCGAGACTGTCTTCGAATAGCCATCGGCAGTGCGCATCAGGCCATAAACCAGCCACGGCTGGCGGCCAAGTTCGGCCGTCATCCACCCGGCGGTATTGGCGATATAGGGCAGCGGCGCAGAGAGCATCAGAATCCAGAGCATCCAGTTCGCGTGGTAGAGTCGGCCTCGCCACAGAAGAAAAACTGAGACAACCATCACCGCGATGAAGATTGTTCCCAGGCCCACCATGATGTGATAGCTGAAGTAGAGCAAGGGAATATTGTCAGGCCAGTCTTGCCTGGGGAAGGCGTCGAGCCCCTGCACGTGCGCGTTCCAGCGGCGGTAGGTCAGCATGCTGAGCATGCCGGGGACTTCGAGCGGGTTGTCAATCTTGCCTTGTTGTTCGTTGGGCTGCCCCATGAGGACGATCGGGGCGGCAGGTTGGCCTGTGAACAGGCCTTCCATCCCGGCGAGAGCAGCGGGCTGATGAGTCGCGACCATCCTTCCCTGGCCGTCACCGGTGGGGAACAGTTGCAGGATGCTGAAGATGCATCCGGCGATGACGCCGGTCTTGACGAAGATGCGAGCGTGCTCGGTCCATTGTCCCCAAAGTAAATAGAACGCCCCGACTGCCGTCATCACGAACGCGCCGGTGATGGCCGCGCCGCTCATATTGTGGGCGTACTGCCACCATGCCCACGGATTCAATACCAGATCCCAGAAGCTGGCTAACTGCGCCGAGCCATCGGCGGCGGTGACGTAGCCGACCGGATTCTGCATCCAGGCATCGGTGGCGATGATGAAATACCCCGAGAGCCACGAACCGAAGAAAACTGCAATCGCGGACAACCAGTGCGCGCGCGGGCTCAGACGCTTCTCGCCATAGAGGAACAATCCCAGGAACGCCGACTCGAGAAAGAAGGCAAACATGCCCTCCATGGCCAGCGTTTGTCCGATCACACCGCCGGCGAATCTCGAGAAGTGCGACCAGTTCGTGCCGAACTGGAACTCCATCGGAATGCCGGTGACGACGCCGAGCACGAAGTTGATGCCGAAGATCTTCGCCCAGAAGCGCGCCGCCTGGTGATAGACAGGATCGTTGCGGCGATAGGCGATCGTCTTCAGCCACACGATCAGCAGCGCCAACCCCATGGTGAGCTGCGGGAACAAGTAGTGGAAAGTTACGGTGAAAGCAAAGTGAAGGCGATGAATCAGAAGTGCGCTTTCCATAAAGAAGGTCTCAGGTCACAGGTGACAGGTCTCAGGCCTACGCTGCAATCAGCCGGAGACCGCGTTCGGCCGGGAAAGTTGCAATTATCCAGCGCAACCGGCCCACTGGATGTGACCGCCATCACAGAGCGGGCTAGGTCCGAACCTGCTTTCTGCGTGCCGACTCAGCCTGGCGCGCTTCCCGGCGTCGGAGGGCGTCTTCGTAGCGCCGCTTTTCGTCGTCCGTCTCGGGGAGAACTGGCGCAACCGGCAAGGGGTGGCCGCTGGCGTCGACGGCTACAAACGTCAGGTACGCGGAACTGACGTGGCAGGTCGTGTCTTTGTGATAGTTCTCGACCATCACCTTGACGCCGACTTCCATCGACGTATGAAAAGCGCGGTTCACCGACGAGCGCAGGATGACAATGTCGCCCACGCGCACGGGCATGAGAAAGTCCAGATGATCGACCGACGCAGTCACAACATACTGCCGCGAGTGGCGATGGGCGGCCATAGCTCCAGCCAGATCGATCCAGTGCATCAGCCGTCCGCCAACCAGCGCATTGAGGGGGTTAGCATCGTTCGGCAGCACGATCTCCGTCATCTCGGACTTCGATTCGCGCACCGGGATCGGCCGCAATGTTTTCCCATCATTCATAAGTAGCGCCGGCGACCTGCCCAGCAGTCAGTCGCTTCCCCTAGACGACAATCCCGCCTCGACGGCCATGGGAGCGTGCCGCGCCCGCCAGGCCTCAAGATAACAAAGGGCCAGCCGCTGCACCCTGGGATCGGGATGGGCACTCCGCTCCGTCCGCCCCATCAAGTCGAAAGTTAATTTCCCGTGCTCGACCGGCGCGTGCTCCCGCTCACAAACGTACCAAAGAGCAATCTGCTCGTCACTGGCGAGCGCGACAGAAAAACGAACCGCGTCCCAGTCGCGCTCAGGAGGAAGATGAGGGCATGCGTGGGCGTTGCCGAGATTGCAGAACTCGCGGAGGGCGGAATCAGTAGGAGTGGCTTCCTGTCCGGACGCGCAGCAGGAGCCGTTCCAACCTGCGCCCAGCGGCAACCGCGAAGGATGCGGCCACGAGCCGTCGTTCAAGATCTCCCGCGGGACAAAATAGGGGCAAGCCAAGCAGCGTTCTCCGCAGAAAAGTCATTGTAACGTGCGAGGTGTCAGGTGTCAGGTGTCAGGTGTCAGGTGTCAGGAAGCGCGATGCGAGTTCCTGGCTGAGAGTTGCGAACTCTTCAAGGGTCGAGACTGACGCAGGCAACGGAAAGCGAATCGCATCCCAGTCGCGCTCGACGGGAAGATGAGGACAAGCGTGGGCAATGGTTTATGCTGAGACCTGATACCTGTCACCTGAGGCCTGCCTTTTCATGGATCGCATTGCCATGTTGACCGAAATTCTGACCGCCAATCCCGGCGACGCCTTCGCTCGTTACGGGTTGGCGATGGAATACTCGAAAGCGGGCGACGTTGAACGGGCACTGGCGGAGTTCACGACACTGCTGGAAAAGAACCCTGACTACACTCCTGGCTACTTTATGGCGGCCCAGACGCTGGCCGGCGCCGACCGTACCGACGAAGCCAAGCGCATGCTGGTGGACGGCATCTCGTCAGCCCGGCGCACTGGCAACCAGCACGCGCAGTCGGAGATGACGGCGATGCTGGAAAGCTTGAGCTGATTGCAGAGGGAGGGTTCTTGGATTCAGGTTTCAAGGTTTCAAGGTTTCAAGGTTTCAAGGTTTCAAGGTTTCAAGGTTCAGAGATGGTCTATTCCCGCTGACCTTGCAACCCTTGTTTTGCAATCATTGCAATCAATGCTATCATTGATGGCATGGCGAGCATTACGATTCGCAAACTGGACGAAACCACCAAGCACAAGCTCCGAGTCAGGGCCGCCGCCCATGGCCGGTCCATGGAACAGGAAGCACGTGAGATCCTTCAAATTGAGCTTGCGAGACCAGTCCGGACTGGGAAGGATCTCGTCGATGCGATACGGCGGCGCTTTGCTCCGTATGGCGGGGTCGACCTTGAAATCCCCCCGCGTGGCCCGATTCGCGATCCCAAAATCCGGTAAGCAAGAGTGACGATCCTCGACACCAATGTCGTCTCCGAGTTGATGGCGAGCACGCCATCGACGATAGTGCTCGGCTGGCTCTCGGGAATCCGATCTGCCGACGGAGTCTTCATTACTGCAATTACCGTGGGCGAGATTCTCTACGGTATTGAACTCCTGCCGATCGGCAAGCGACGGAGCAAGCTTAGTGCGGACGCGGAGCATATGTTTGCCGAGGACTATTCCGCGCGCATCCTGGTCTTCGATGAACTCTCGGCACGGGCCTTTGCCCAAATCGCCGCCGCACGGCGCAACCTGGGCCGTCCGATCGCGGAACTGGATGCCCAGATTGCTGCGATCGCACGAGTGCACGATGCATCGATCGCGACGCGCAATACTGCTGATTTCGCCCATTGCGGCGTGCGTCTGGTCAATCCCTGGGAGTAGACTACGGAGTCTTCTTTCTTGGAGGCCTTTCATGCGCCGTCTTCTGCTCCTTTTGCTGTTTTGCTTGTCCCTTCCTGCACTCGCTCAGAGCAAGCATCCCTTCACCTTCGAAGACATGATGAAGCTGAAGCGCGTGGGCGAGCCGGTGCCTTCGCCGGATGGGAAGTGGGTGCTGTTCAGCGCGGTCGATGTGGATCTGGCGGCGAACAAGAAGACGCCGCACATCTGGATCGTGCCGCTGGCGAGCGGCACGGGAGCGGGTAGGGGTCCCTCCACTCCGCCGAAGGATTCTGCGAATCCTTCGGCTCCGGTCGGGATGACAAGTGGAGAAAGAGTGCTGATTCCCGATCAGGATGGGGATCGTCCGCGGTGGGCGCCGGATGGGAAGCGGTTTGCGTTCATCTCGAACAAGGACGGTGGATCGCAGGTCTGGGTTGCGGAGTTTGATGGAGCGGTGGGCGCAGTGATTGGGGTCCACAAGTGGACCTCCATTGCGACGGAGGCGAGCGGCGAGCTGTGGTCACCGGATGGGAAGACCATTCTCTTCACCTCCGACGTTTATCCCGAATGCGACGCCGCGCCCGACGCCGAGGCCGGGTGCAATGCAAAGAAGCTGAAAGAGGCGGAAGAGTCGAAGGTCAAGGCGCTGATTTTCGATCGGCTTTTGTATCGGCATTGGAATGCGTACAAACGCGGGATGCGCACGCACATTTTTGTAGTGCCGGCACCCACCCTCCCCTCCGGGGAAGGGTGGGGCACCCCCATCTTGGCGGGTCGTGACCTCACGCCCGGCGATTACGATTCGCCTGTGTTTTCGTTGGGCGGGCAGGATAACTATGCGTTTTCGCCTGATGGGCAGGAGATTTGTTACACGTCGAATCACGACAAGGTCGAAGCTACTTCGACGAATAATGATTTGTGGATTGTTCCAGTGAATGCGGGGACAGGCGGGGCGCCCGTCGCTCCAAAGAACATCACCGCCGACAATCCGGCGAGCGACTCGACTCCGCTCTATTCTCCCGATGGCGAATACATCGTCTACCGCGCGCAGCAGCGTCCGGGATATGAGAGCGACCGCTTCCGGCTGATGCTGTACGACCGGAAGACGGGGGAGAAGAAGAATCTGACGGAAGGCTTTGATCAATGGGTCGGGACTTTCACATGGTCTGTGGATTCGTCACGCATCTACTTCAGCGCGGAATCTACAGGAATGGCTCCGGTGTGGGAGGTCGATCTGGTTGGGGCTAAGGCGAAGGCTCCTTTCATTAGTGTTAGCACGCCGGAATACAGTGACGATCTTGTG
>Ga0335076_10000067_pt1 | contig 80427 bp, 71 predicted proteins | sample Lox_Sample_25_FD_206717 | JGI IMG/M metagenome (GOLD analysis project Ga0335076, IMG submission 206717) | Soil microbial communities from Loxahatchee National Wildlife Refuge, Florida, United States - Lox_Sample_2.5 | ecosystem: Environmental > Terrestrial > Soil > Wetlands | place: USA... | reverse complement strand
CAAAATGGCAAGAAATTCTTCCTGCCATCGCGGGCTAGCCGGCTCGCGGTTCTTCCCCAGATCGCGGAGCAGACCGTCGCTCACGGACCGGGACGGCGATCTCCATAGGGAGGCTTCATGGCTCACGACATCAACAAGATGATCTACGTCGGCGAGGTCCCCTGGCATGGGCTCGGCGTTCGACTTCCCGCTCGCGCCGGCCACGACGAGATCGTCGCCGCCGCGGGCTTCTACGAGGCGGTGGAGCGGGACGTCTTCATCCCGCCGTTCAGCGCCCCTATTCCCGACAAGAAGGCCCTGGTCCGAGGCGACACTGGCCAGTACCTGTCCGTCGTCGGCAAGAGCTACGAGGTCGTTCAGTTCGCGGAGGTCGCACGCACGCTCGTTGAGGCGGCAGGCGACGTGAGGGCGGTCTTCACCACCGCAGGCACGCTCGGCCCTGTCGGAATACGCGGATGGCTGCTCGGCGAGCTGCCGAACCCCATCAAGGTGAAGGGTGACGAGAGCGAGATCCGGAAGTACGTCCTTGGATGCGCTGGTCACGACGGCTACACCGCCGTCGTCATCAAGAACGTGGCTACCCGCGTCGTCTGCGCCAACACCTTGGGCGTCGCACTCGGCGAGCGCGGAGGCGCCAGCTGGCGCATCCAGCACACGGCCAACGCGAAGGAGAGGCTCGAGGAGGCAGGCAAGGCGTTCCGACGCATCGCCGAGTCCTACGAGACCTTCGGGGAGCTCGCGAACGTGCTCGCTGGTACTCGATTCACCGGTCGGCAGATGCAGTCCACGATCGACCAGGTCCTCCCCATCCCTGTGGACGACCGGGACCACCGCAGGCTCCTCACGGAGCGGGAGAAGGTGCTCCGGCTGTTCGAGACGGCCACAGGCGTCGAGAAGCTCCGAGGCACGGCCTGGGCGGCGTTCCAGGGCTGGACCGAGTACGCCGATCACCACCGAGCGCTCCGCGACACCGGCCGGCAGGAGCCGCGCAGGGCCCGGCTCGAGTCCATCTGGATGGGGAGAGCGTCGGGGATGAAGCAGGCGGCGCTCGGTGCCATCGCACAGGAGACCGGCATCCAGCTAACGGCTGCGTGACAGGGACGGGTTGCAAGAGACTCGACGGTCTCCAGGCTGGCGAGGTGGCCTGGAGACCACCACCACCAAGCCCAGGGCCGATTTCGACGCGTAACCTAGACGAGCGCGAATGTCGGGTCTGCGGCCGCGTCGGCACAACCATTCACCTCGACCGTGACGTGAGCCAGATCCTTGAACCCACTCAGGAGCTCTCGGTAATGCGATGGATACTTCGGCGCGTGGGTCACGACCGATACGATTGCCGCCAGTTGGCGTGGTCCAACACGCCAAACGTGCAGGTCTGCAACTCGATTGTCGGCGTCGGCCTCGATCATCCTGGTCATGGCCTCCCTCGACCGGGCCTCAACCTCACCGTCGAGTAGAACCTGGCTAGTGTCGCGCAGGAGTGACCACGACCAGCGCGCAATCACTAGGGAACCCACGACACCCATCGTCGGGTCGAGCCAAGTCCAACCGAGGCTCCGACCTGCGAGCAGTGCGAGGACCGCGAGAACGGAGGTCAGCGCGTCCGCGAGCACATGGATGTAGGCGGCACGCAGGTTGTGATCGTGGTGGCCATGATGGGGGTCGGTCTCCGGCTCGTGCTGGCTGCTGCGGTAACCATGCGGCGGGTGTTCACCTCGCAGCAGGTACGCGCATCCGAGGTTCACTGATAGGCCGAGCAACGCGACGCCGATGGCCTCATCAAAGTGAATGGAGACGGGACTCCGCAGCCTGATCACGCTCTCGCAGAGTACGATCAGCGCAACCACGGCCAGCCCAACGGCACTGGCAAAGCCGCCAAGTGCACTGACCTTCCCGGTACCGAAGCTGTACCTCGGGTCGTCCGAGTGGCGCCGCGCATACACGTAGGCGAACACTGCGACGCCTAGTGCTGCCGCGTGCGTCCCCATGTGCCATCCATCCGCGAGCAGAGCCATCGAGCCAAAGATGGTGCCAGCGACGATCTCTCCGGTCATCATGGCAAGCGTGATGCCGACCACCCAGCGCGTCCGCCGCTCCCCCTCGTGAGCCTCACTGCCGTAGTCATGGCGGTGCTTCCAGCGATCCAGGTTCTCGAAGTGCATAGGGTCTCCCCGGCAAAGGGCAGCTCGCCGCAGGTCATAGTGGCTCCCAACTCATCGCGCAGAGGCTAAGCGACACCGCCGCCTCAACACGGGCACCGTCGGCGTCGAGTGCTGTCCGATCACGCCGCATGCGACCCACGCGTCGCATTGAGCCTGCCCCGAATTCGTGGACACCGGAGGTACGATGGAAACTGGGTCTGACCTCCCCCCGAAGGTTGGACGGTTTTTAGGTTGAGGAAATCGCCTCTTTGGGCCCGTCCATTCTCACCATGCGTGCGAACTCGACCGGGGTGAGATTGCCGATCGAGCTGTGGGGGCGGTTTTCGTTGTAGTCCCGCCGCCAGGCTTCGAGCTTCGTCCGAGCATCAAGCAAGTCAGAGAGTAACTCAGCATTCAGGCACTCGTCTCGCAGCCTACCGTTGAAGCTCTCGATGTGCCCGTTCTCCATCGGTCGACCAGGCCGGATGAAGTCGAGCTTTACGCTGCGACGGTACGCCCAGGCATCCATCGCCTTCGAGAAGAACTCCGTGCCGTTGTCGACCGTGATCTGGCCCGGGTACCCGCAGCTCTCCGCCGCCCGGAGATGCTGGCGCTCTTCCATGAGCAGGCAAGCAAGGCGGTCGCTGGGATCGCGATCGAGTCCGTGGAGAGGCCCTTCGCAGTCCCCGTCCACGACCCGGACACCGGAGAGGTCCAGGACGAGAACCTGATCGGAGCATTCGACCTGGTGGTGAACGACGGTCGTCACCGTACGATCGTCGAGAACAAGACCAGCGCCAGGAAGTTCAGCGAAGACCAGATCCGGTGGGACATCCAGCCGACCGGATACCAGTTCGCCGCCAAGCAGATGGGGCTGGGCGCCGTGGGCGTGCAGTACCAGATTCTCACGAAGGCGAAGACGCCGGCGTTTCAGGTCATCGACCTCGAGCGGACGGCGGAGGACCAGAATGAGTTCCTGCGTGTGGCCATCGGCGTGATGCGGGGGGTGAACGCTGGCGTGTTCATGCCGGTGCGGTCGTGGGCGTGCCGTGGCTGCCCGTTCGCTCACGTCTGCCGGCCTACTCGGGTGAAGGTCGGGCCAGCAGCGTAGATGCAGTTCGGGATGCTGGGCCAAGATTGGCCCGCTTCCCTTTAGTTCTTTAGCGCCCCACTCGCCCGGAGTGGACTCAGCGATCTCCCATCCCCAGACTTCGCGCGGCCCCACCTGCAAACTTTCACTTTCCGTCCCAGGTGGGGCGACCCTTGACGCCCATCAAAACCAACCCTTTGCGACTGTTGCAGGCGTCTCGCGAGGGCGAGCAGCATCCGCGACATCACCTCGCCGATCCGTAGGCTCACCGGGCTCGCCCATCATCGTCGAAGCACGTCCATCGAGGTGCCAATCCCGGCAAACGGGAGGGCTCCACGGTAGGAAGGCAATCCAGTGCGCTCGCATATGTCACTATTCGTTATACTAATCAGTTCTCCGCACTCGCGGAAAGCGAGGATCCATGTCAAAGGTTATTGCGGTTGCTGTGACGATGATGTCTCTGGCGGTACTCACGCTTACATTCAAGACCATCGATGTTCCCGGCCCGCTCGCAGTTAACGGGACCTTCGTCGACGGCATCACCGACCTAGGCGAGATCGTCGGCAACACGATAGACGGTGCGCCAGGGCCGGCAGGGCCCTACGAGCATGGGTTCTTGATGGCGAGGGATGGGAAGATCACAACCCTCGACGCGCCCTTCCCTGAAGCGAATTGCGGCACATACACCGCGGGGATCAACTTTCAGGGCGACATCACCGGTGGGTACTTCGTTGGCGACGCCGACTGCAATTCGACAACTTACGGCTACGTGCGCAGCAAGGATGGTACCTGGACCAAACTCGATTTCCCTGGTGCAACAAACACCTTTATGGGCGGCATCAACAGCCTTGGCGAGACCACTGGGACCTACTGCACCGACGCTGATTGCAACTACTTCCACGGCTTCCTTTTCAGGCCCGGGTTCGGGTGCGGGCCAGGAACGTACCTGTCCTTCGATTACCCGGCGTCCTTTGGGACGGAAGGCTACGGCATCAACGACGCAGGCGATATCGTCGGTGATTACTACGATGCAAGTGGCAACGGCCACGGGTTCCTTCTGCACGAGGGAACCTTTACTACCATCGAACCGGTGAGCTTGGGCGCAGTTGGCTCCGTGGCGCGCGGCATCAACTTATTTGGTGAGATCGTTGGCGTTTGGAATGGTTCGCACGGTTTCATTTTCACGCATGGGACCTACACGCCACTAGACATGCCCGGGGCGACGGGCACCCATACACGAGCGCTAAACGACGAAGGCGTCATCGTCGGGTATTACGATGACAGCGCCGGCTTAGCTCACGGCTTCGAGGCTAAGCCGTCTCGATAGCTGGTGACGGCCAGCTAGCGCAGGCGCGGTAGCGGCCATTGCGCCGGGCCGTTCTGGCGACGGGACCGCCCGCTGCATCTCTGGACTATTGCGGCCCAGGTCGAGTCTGCTTGCCTCCGGGGCTATCGGCCGCCGCCGTGTATCGGATGCTGAGGCTACCCGGCCGGAAGTCACCGGCGCCGACGGGGGTGCGCGGTACAGTCCCCGCCATGCAGGTCTCCCGCGAGCAGCTGGCGGTCATAGCTCTCCACGAAAGCGGCCATGCTGTGGTCGCTCTGCTGCTAGGAGCGCCGGTCCGTTTTCTGTCGCTTGTCCCTCGGCCGCGGTTCGGGGACATCGCCCACGTGGACCGTCCGTGGACGGGGGACCTCAAGCGCGAGCTTGTGATCGCCCTGGCGGGCTTGGCGGCTGAGGCGCTTGCGGATGGCGGCAGGTACAGGACGTTGGCCCGGGCCGCAGCGGAGTACCCAGACGGCGCCGACGGCGACCTCGCCCTCGCGACGAACGAGTGCCGAGCGACGCCCCAGGGAGCTACGGGAGCCCTGGAAGGTGGCGCGAGCACTGCTCCGACCCGCCTGGCCGGCCGTACAAGCCTTGGCCGATGAGCTCCTCCAACACCGGAAGGTGTCGGGTACCCGCGCGGCCGAGATCCTAACCCGGCGGCCTGCCGTAGGGGCTGGCGCCAGGCTCCGCTCACTGGGTCGCAGGTAGGTTGACGCTCGTTAGGTCACCGGCCGTCCTTATCGCTGTAGGGAGTCTACAGGGGGGGCGTATTTTGCCCAAGAGATCGCTCCCTGGCTCATGGCCGAGCTCGAACTTGCCTGGGTTGAGCGCGACAACGCTCGTCTGGACGCTCTCAGGGAAGCGGCCCACCTGCTCGAGAGCAAGCTCACGGAGCTCGCTCGTCGGGGTCCTCCTGGTGGCGCGGGCAACGGGTGCGTGCATTGCGAAGACATGGTGGCGAGGCGCCTCGCCGCAGAACTCCGTGCTCGTGCCGGGGGCGCGAGGCGAGGATGACGTAGGGGCGGCACTGCGAGGCGACCTGCATTGACCGGAGGCCCTTGAAAGCCCGGGCGCCTTCGCCATACCACCACTGCGGCGGCGGCCGCTGGGAGCGTTGACCTTCCAGCCTATAGCGGTCAGTTCGCAGTGCGAACGGGCGCCACGAGGCCGAGGTCCACCATCCGCGCCGGCAGGTTCCCAACCGCCGCCGGCTTTGGCCGGAACGGCCCGCTGATGAGCTTGCCGAGATCCTTCCAGGACATATGACGGCTGAAGGAACGGAATAGGTCCCAGGTGCGAACTGGTCGATTCACGACGCGGTGCGCGAGGAGCCGGAGGTACCCCTGCATGCGGATGCGGTTCACGTCGTCGTTCGGAAGCGTATCTGGGTCGATGTCGCAGCACTTGAAGGTCTTATCCCAGTCGCGGGCGTCGTCGACGATGCCGCGCTTCACGTAGTCGTCCCAGAGCGGGGTGCCACGGTAGACCGCCAACCGGTTGAACCCGAAGGTGTCGATCTGGAGGCGGGCCGCGTAGCGGAAGGTCTCGCGAATGTCTTCAGCGGTCTCACTCGGGCCGCCGATGACGAAGAAGCCGTGCACCCGTTCGATGCCATGCCGTTTCGCCTCGCTAACGGCGTGCTCCACCTGCGCGAGGGTCTGACGCTTCTCCAGGCGGTCGAGCATCTTCTGCGTCCCCGCCTCCACGCCGTAGGCGAGCCAGTTGCACCGGGCCTTGCCCATGAGTGGAAGCTGTTCCACGCCCACCGAATCGACGCGCCCCTCGCATCCCCACCTGAACTGGAGGTTTCGATCGATGATTCCGTTGCAGATGTCGGCGATGCGCTTTCGCTTCAGGAGGAAGTGGTCGTCCGTCAGGTAGATCGAACGGTATCCGCGATCGGAGAGTTGCTGCATCTCGCCGAGGACGTGCTCGGCGGACCGGCTGCGCCACTTGCCCTCGGCCAGCGATGGGATGTCGCAGTAGATGCAGGTGTATGGGCAGCCGCGCGAAGTCTGGATGGTACAAAACTTGTCGAGGGAAAGAACCGCCGGAACGTCGAGCGGGAGCGACTCGATGTAGTCGATGGGGAGGCTCTCCCGATCGGCGTAAGGGAACCGATCGAGGTCCCGGAGGAGTGGCCGGGAGGCGTTGCGAACCACGTTGCCGTCCTTCCGCCACGACAGCCCTGCCACTGCCCCGGGATCTTCGAGGTGGGCCAGGTAGTCGGGGAGCAGTTCCTCTCCCTCTCCGGCGCCGACATGGTCGATGAACACGCAGTCCCCGAGGATGCGGTCGGGACTGATGGTGGCGAAGGCGCCGCCCACGATGATGGGGATCCCGGGGTTTACCTTCTTAATTCGCAGGGCCGTTTCCTTGAGGGCTGGGTAGGCCGTCACCGACAGGAACGAAAGCGCGATGACGTCTGGGCGCTCCTCTCTCGCCGCCTCGGCGATGTGCTCCGCTTGCATCCGGGGGTGGCAGGTGTCGAACATCCGCACGCGATGTCCGGCCAGGCGTAGCACCGGCGCGAGCATTTGGATGCCGAGCGGCGGGAACGCCATCACCTGGACTCGCCCATCCGGGCCGCTGTCGACTGGCTGCCCGGGGAGAAGGTGGAAGTAGTCCGCGTCTCTCACGTACGCCAGGTAGACGTTCATGGAAGCAATCTAAACCGGCCAGCCTCAGAAGTCGCAGGGGATGACGCCGACGACCCGGGACTACGATTCACCCATGCCGCGTATGGATAAGCCCATTCGATGGCTTCTTGCGGAAGGTGCGCCTGCTACCGCCAGGAAATGAATCTTTGCTGGCAAGCCTGTGCCTGTGGATCAGGCGCCGGTTGCGGGCCTTGCACAGGGCTCATGTAGCTCAAACTCGTCTGGGCTGAACGTGACTCCGCCCGCCAGGAGGCACTACGGGAAGCGGCGCAGTGCTCGAGGGCCAACTCACGGGTCTCGCTCGAGAGGTCCGCCGGGTACCAACGCCGGCCATGGGTGCGTGCATTGCGAAGACGTGGTGGCGAGGCGCTTCGGCGCAGAGCTCCATGAGCGTTCCGGCGGCGCGAGGCGGGGATGACGTAGCGGCGCAGCCGGAGGCCGTTCCCGGGTGACCGAATCGAGAGCAGGCTTCTGACGTGGCGCTTCTATGCGGCCGTGCCTGCTAAGTCTGCGCGAGCATTGGCAGCATGAACGGTTCTGCCGGAAGCGCCACCGCACCCCGGATGAATAGCGTCTCGTCGCTGGGTTCGACCGCGCGAGACATGGGGACCCAGAGTTCCGGACAGAAGCCGAAGCGGACCCGCGCGATGGGTGCCCGGATGAGCATGGGGAAGATGGGCAGGAGATCGAACCGACGAGGCGCCGCCAGATCAAGCAGGTGACCACGTCTACCTGCTCGACGGGCTGCTGCGCTGCGCCTCCTGCGGCGCGAACATGACGCGGGCAACCGGCACCAGCAGCAAGGGCGGGACGTACTTCTACTACCGCTGTGGCAACAAGCACCGGACGGCCAACACGAAGTGCAAGGTGCGGGACATCCCGGTGGCAGCCGTGGAGACCTTCGTCATCGAGCAGCTCAAGAGGTACGCCCTCGACCCCATGGCCATCGAGGCCGCGGTCCAGGCTGCCAACAAGGGCCGAGATCGCGAGCTGGCCAAGGTGGAGTCGGAGTTGGAAAAGGGGAGGGGGGCCTTCACGGCAGCCACCAGGGCCGTCACCGCGCTGGTGGACGCGGTTGAACGAGACATAGTCGAAGCAGGTGGCCGTGCCGGGCAAGGGCTCCGCACGCGGCTCCGAGAACGAGAGGCAGCCGCTCGGGCACTGCTGGCCGAGGTGGAGGACATGGAACTCCGTCGGGACGCCCTCCGGCAGAAGCTGCTCGATGCCCAGGTGGTCGTCGAGAGCTACCGGAGTCTGCCCAGGGTCCTGGACGCGGCTCGGGAGCAGGGCGCACACGAGGAGGTGCGAGCACTCCTACAGGCGATCATCGACGTGGTGGAGTGGCGCGAAAACACGACAGACCGGACGCGGGGGACTGCCACGATTCAGTTCTTCGAGCTGCCGTCGGGCTTCTGGGAGAGAACGTCTGCCCACAAAATCGAACAGCACAATGAACCCCTGTTAAACGGGGGTTCGTTGTGCTGTCCAGAATGGCTCCCCAGGCATGACTCGAACATGCGACCCGGTGATTAACAGTCACCTGCTCTGCCAACTGAGCTACTGGGGAATGCAGGGCGGGGAATCTAGACGCGGGCGCAGTCGATGTCAACGACCTGGGCAGTCCCCTGGCCGGGGTGTGCCGTGGGAGTAGCGCCGAGGTTTGCGGCCCGCGAGGCGGCCGTGCCATGCTCGACCGGTGCGGCTCGCGTCGTTCGTTCATCGCGCCGGCGTCCACTGCGGATCGACGGCACTGGCCGACGCGCTGCGGGTGCGCGGCCTGGACGTGTCCGAGGCCATGGCCTTCGGCCTGGGGGCCGGTCTCGGCTTCTACTACCTCCGCTCCCCCGGGCTCAGCCCGACCCACTACATCCAGGGCCGCCAGTGGCCGCTCGAGGAGACGGCCTGCGAGGTGCTCGCGGCGCCCTTTCGCGTGCGAACCGAGGACGACCCCGCCCGGGCATGGGAGGGCGCTCGCCGCGCGCTCGCCCGCGGGCTGGCACCGATCCTGTCCACCGACCTCCGATTCCTTCCCTACTGGCGCAGTTCGACCCCCTTCAACGGCCACCGGGTGGTGTTGGCAGGCTTCGAGGACGATCGTGAGGTGGCCTGGCTCGCGGACACCGACCGGGCCAGCCTGCAGGAGGTCCCGCTCGCGGATCTGGAGCGAGCTCGCGCCTCGCACGGTCAGCCTCTCGGATACACTGGGCGGCTGTGGATGGAAGTCGACGCGCCGGCGGCGCCACCTGCATGGCGGGACGCCGTGGCCGACGCACTGCGACGGCAGTCGCGCCACATGCTCCTCGCCCAGGACGGGCACAGCGGCATTCCCGCGCTGGAGCGCTTCGCCGAGGAGCTGCCGACCTGGCCCGAGACGGCCCGGGACGATGCGGACCGGGCGTGGTGCTTCCGCTTCGCGTACCAGGCGATCGAGAAGCGAGGCACGGGAGGCGGCAACTTCCGGCTGCTCTACGCTCGGTTCTTGGAGGAGGCGAGCCGGCACCACCCGGCCGTGGAGCGGCTCGGGCTCCCGGAGCGAATGCGCGAGATCGCGAGCGGCTGGACTCGGCTGGCAAACTCGTTCAAGGATCTGTCCGAAGGGTACGGGGGAGGGGTTCCCCCAGAGGTGACGGCGCTGGCTCGAGCCATCGCCCGGGACGAGCGCCGCTTCCTGGAGGAGGTCGCCGCACGCATCTCATGAGGACGGAGATGCCACAGACGCCGGCCCGGGCCAGGTTCGCCGCCCTCCTGGAGCGGCCCGAGATCCCGCTCGACGAGGCGGCGCTGGCGATCGCCTCCGAGGAGTACCCCGGCCTCGACGTCCGCTCCTCCCAGGCCCAGATCGACGCTCTCGCCCAGTCGGTCGCAGCGAAGCTCGAGGACCTGCGGCCGCCCCTGCGCACGCTCCAGGCCGTCCAGCGCGTGCTGCGCGACGAGGCGCGCTTCCGGGGCAACGACAAGGACTACTACGACCCGCGCAACTCCTTCCTCAACGAGGTGCTGGAGCGCAGGCTGGGGATCCCCATCACCCTCTCACTCCTCACCATCGAGGTGGCCCGCCGCGTCGGGCTGCGCCTCCACGGCGTGGCGTTCCCCGGCCACTTCCTGGTGAAGTGCCCGGCCCAGCCGGGCCTGCCCGGCGAGATCTTCGTCGACGCGTTCAACGGCTGGGAGCTGCTCGGCGCCGAGGAGTGCACCGCTCGATTCCGCGCTGCCCTGCACGCGAGGGCGTTCGACCCGGCGTTCCTGGAAGCGGTGGACGGACGGCACATCCTCGCGCGGCTCCTTCACAACCTGAAGCGGATCTACGTGGAGAAGGGGGACGACGTTCGAACGCTCTGGGTCGTCGATCGCCTCCTCCTGCTGCAACCGGAGAACCTGGAGGAGCGCCGCGACCGGGGGCTGGTGTCGGCTCGCCTGGGCGGGACCGCGGCGGCGGTGCTCGACCTGGAGGCCTACCTGAGCGGCCATCCGGGCGCCTCCGACGTCGAGGAGGTAAAGGCCCTCCTGCGCGAGCTCGGGAGCCGCGCCTCTCTCATGAACTGACCAGTCAGCGGGTCAGGTGGTCGCGGACGGAGCGCCATACGCGCGAATGCGCAGCCGCTCCACCGGTCGGCCGCTGACGAGGTGGGAGTCCACGATCTCGAGGACGTCGGCGGCGCTGACCGGGCCGTACCACACTCCCTCGGGGTACACGACGAGTGCCGGACCGTGCTCGCAGGCGTCGAGACATCCGGCGGCGTTGACGCGCACGCGGGACTGCAACCCCCGGCGCTTTACCTCCGCCTTGAGCGCCTCCCGCAGCGCCAGCCCCCCTCGCGCGGCGCAGCAGCCGCGCCGGTCTCCCTCTGGTCGACGGTTCTCGCACACGAACACATGACGCTCGAAGCGCATGCCACGGAGTCTAAGGACGGGCCTCGACTACCGCCACCTCCGGCCAGGCGTCGACCGGGAACCCCAAGCCGAGGAGAGCGCCGTCCGCGCGGCCGGCGAGCGACGCCAGCGCCCTCGGCGTGTCGAGCCCGTTGGCCCAGACGCACGCCGGGACCCGGACCGGCAGCCGGCTCAGCAGCTCGGCGGTCTCCGCCAAGTCTCCCGACGGCAGAGCCGCGAGGAGGAACTTCGAGTCCGCGTCCCGCGCCCTTTCCCATTCCTCTGGGGTGCGGACGAGGAAGACCGGGGTCATCAAGGTGGACCGGGCCGCCTGGGCCAGCCGGCGCAGCTCGGCCTTGTCGAGGAACGCGACGGGCAGGGTGACGGCGTCGGCGCCGGCGAGCCGGCCCTCCAGGACCTGGCCCTCGGACACCACCGGGTCGAGGAGCAGGATCGGCGTGGCGGGCAGGCCTTCGCTCGCCGCGCGCATGCCGGCGAGCGAGCCTCCCCAGGCCGGGCCGGTGGCGAAGGCGAGCGCGGCGACGTCAGCCGAGAGCGCCCTCTGCGCGAGATCTCGGCCTGCGCCCTCGTGCGGTGGTGAGAGAGTCGGGATCCCGACCAGGTCCTGGCGCCCAGCGCGGAGCGCCGCGCCCAGATCGCGGATCGACGGGGTCACCCCGCGCGGGTCGGGCCCGCGGACCCGCACCGCCTCGCCCCTCCGCCTTGCCACCCACTCGGCGAGCTCGATCACCGCTCCGGGACGTAGCCGCAGGGCCGCCTTGCCGCAAGCGCCGATTCCCTCCCGGGGCGCGTCCGGATAGCATGCCCCCCGTGGCGTATCGTGAACGGTCCCGGACGGCCGGCGGGCGCCCGACCCGACCACGCTCGGCAGCGGAGGGAAGCGAGCGCGGGCGGGCCCGGACGGGCGCACGGACCGCGTGAGGCCCACGAAGACCGGCGCGGCGCCAGGATCTCGACCCATGCCCCGAATCCGAGCCGTGGTCACCGATCTCGACAACACCCTCTACCCGTGGGTGGACTACATCGTGCCGAGCCTAGAGGCGATGGTGGACTCGCTCGTCACCACCACCGGCCTGCCGCGCATACGGATCGTGCAGTCCTTGAAGGCCGTCTACACGCGCTACGAGTCGAACGAGTACCCCTTCGCCATCCAAGAGTCGGACATCTTCCAGCCGTACGAGGCCGACTTCGACTCGTTCAATCGACTGGTGGTCGATCCGGCCCGCCGGGCCTTCAAGGCGGCCCGCGAGCGGTGGCTCAAGCCCTACCCGGGCGTCCCGGAGACGCTCGACTGGATTCGCGCGCAGGGCCTCGTCCTGGTGGCGCTGTCGGACGCGCCCCGCAACGCCGCCGAGCTGCGGATCAAGTGGCTGAAGCTCGACGGCCACTTCGACGCCCTCTACACGCTCCCGGGGTACTCGCTTCCGCGCAACGTGGATCCCGAGATCCGGCGGCGGGAGGAGGCCGGGCACTACCGCTCCCGGAGCCCGGTGCGCGAGCTTGCACGCGAGTCGGAGAAGCCGAGCCCGGCGGGTCTCCGCCAGATCCTCTCCGACTTCGACCTTTCGGGGGCCGAGATCGTCTACATCGGCGACAGCGTCAAGAAGGACATGCCGGTGGCAAGGGCCTGCGGGGCGCTCGGCGTCTGGGCCGAGTACGGCACCTACATCTCGGCCGAGTATCGCGAGCGGCTGGCGGTCATCTCGGCCCAGGCGGTGACGAGGCGGCACGTGGCGGACGAGGGGCGGGAGCGCTGGCCGCTCTCGGTCTCCTCCTTCACCCAGGTACGCGAAGTGGTCGAGGGAGCGCGCTGGACGGTCCCGGGGCGGGGCCGGAAGGGAAGGAGAAAGCGGTGAGCGCGATCTCGAGGTACACCGACCTGGCGGATCGGCGCGCTCTCGTCACCGGGGCCTCGAGCGGCATTGGCCTCGCCATCGCCGAGGCATTTCTCGGCCAGGGGATGAAGGTGGCGGTTCACTACCGCAGCCACCGGCAGGAAGCCGAGGCTTTGGCCGGCTGCCATCCCGGGCAGGCCTACCCGGTGGGCGCGGATCTCGGGAACGAGGCCGGTTGCGTGCGCCTCATTCGCGAGTCGGCCGCGCTTCTCGGCGGCATCGACCAAATCGTGCACTCGGCGGGGATCTGGAACCGCGGCCCCATCGGGGAGATCCGGGCCGAGCAGCTGGAGGAGATCTTCCGCGTCAACGTCTTCAGCGCGTTCTACCTGGTGCGGGAGGCTCTCCCGTGGCTCACGGCCGGCGGCAGGGGAAACATCGTCTTCGTCGGATCGACCGCCGGACAGCGCGGGGAGCCCCTCCACTCCCACTACGCCGCCACCAAGGGGGCGATCCAGTCGCTGATGATGAGCCTGGCGGTGGAACTCGCTCCCGCGGTTCGCGTGAACCTGGTGAGCCCGGGATGGGTGCGCACCCCCATGGCGGAGGAGGAACTCGAGACCCTCGGCCCGCTCATCGCAGGGGCGATCCCCAATCGGCGGGTCGGCGAGGTGGAGGACTGCGCCCAGGCCGTGCTCTTCCTCGCCAGCGGCGCCTCCGCGCACCTCCTGGGTCAGGACCTGTGCGTCTCCGGCGGGGCGCTGCTCGTCGTTCCCCGCGGGCAGATCGTGGCCCGCGAGGCGTGAACCTCGGCTAGCATGGTGCCCATGGCGGATGGACCGCGCTTTGTGCGCCTGGGCGCCTATCCGGGGCGCGAGGGCGAGGGGCTGGGCCTCCTCTCCGAGGCGGGCGAGGCGGCTCGCGTCGTGCGGGTGTACTGGCTAGGCGGGATCTCGCGCGAGTCCCATGTGCGCCTGGTCCGGGAAGTGGCGCGTGCGGCGGATGCGCTTCACCACCCCCACATCCAAGCTCCCTTGTCCCTGGAAGCAGCGGACGGCGATCTGGGCCTCGTCACCGAGTACGTGGACGGGGAATCCCTGCACGAGATCCTGGAGGCGGGCGGCAGGCTGCCCCCCGCCATCGCCGCCCGCCTCATCCGCGACGCCTGCGAGGCGCTCCACTTCGCCCACGAGGAGGGGCAGGAGGACGGCCCCTTCGTCCACGGTTGGCTCCGGCCGGGAAACCTCCTCGTGTCCCGGTCCGGCGTGACGCTGGTCTCCGGCTTCGGGTTCGCGGCGGCCCGCTCCGTCACCGACCTGCTCCCCTGGCAGAGCCCGGAGCAAGTTCTCGGCGGGTCGCGAGCCGCGTCGCGCCACAGCGACGTGTACGGACTCGGCCTCCTGCTCTACGCCTGCCTGGCGGGCGAGAACCCGTTCGCCGCGGAGCCGGACGTGGACGTGGCGATCCTCTCCCGGCCCCCTCCGCCCCTGGAGCCGCTGGGAGTGCCGCCGGCGCTGGCGGCGGTGGCGCGGCGCGCCCTCGCCGTGAAGGCCGCGGATCGATTCCTGGGGGCCGACGAGATGGCCCACGCGCTCGACGCGGCCGGCGAGGTCGCCTCTCCCGGCGCCGTGGCCGCCTGGGTGGAGTCGCTCTTCCCGGTGGGGATGGGGACGAGGGTCCTGCGGCAGCGCGCCGTGGAGGCGGCGGCCGAGACCGCTCGACAGCTGTCCCTCGCCCCCTCCGCTCCGCGGCCCGCCCCCGCCGAGGAGGTGGAGGAGGAGCAGATCGTCGCCGAGCCCGTGCCGGGCCCGGGCCGGGAGGAGGAGGCGACCGAGGACCTCCGCACCGGCCAGTTCCAGTTTGTCGCCCCCCCTTTCCCCCCTCCGCCTCCCGCTGTGGTGGAGGCGAAGGACATCCTCGGGGAAGCCCCCCCGCGCGTCCGGACGGGTAGCCGGGCCGCTCCACGCCCCCCGGCGGAGCCCGGCGGTGCGGGCGCTCCCGGTTTGCCCGCGCCGCTCCCTCCGCCACTGGAGCGCTCGCGGAGGTTCCGAGCCCTGGCGGTGCTCGTCACGGTGGCGGGGCTGGCCCTGGGCTACTGGCTCGCCACGGCCGGAGGGCCGCGAGAGGAGCCCCGGGAACCCCCCCCCTCCCCGACGCTGGAGCCGGGGCGACCTCCGGACGGGGCTCAGGCGGAGTCGCCCACGCCGTCGTCGCCCCCGCCGGCGCGAAAGGCGACCGCGGCGGCTTCCAACGCCTTCCAGCGATCGCTGCTCGACGTCACCGCGAGCGCACCCGGGGACGTTCTCGTCGACGGGCGTCGGGCCGGCCGGGCTCCCCTGTCGCGAACGGTTCGTGCGGGCCGCCACGAGGTGCGCCTCGTGAACCGCAACCTGGGGCTCGACGTGGCGCGCTCGGTGGAGGTGCAAGGAGCGCGCACCGCGCTCCGCATCGAGGTGGGCAAGGGGCGACTCACCGTCACCGCCCCGCCCGGAGCCGAGATCTCGCTCGACGGGCACCCGGTAGGGACCGGCCAGGTCCGCGACCTCGAGATCTGGGAGGGACGCCACGACCTGGTGGTCACCTTCGCCGGAGCCCGGCACGAGCACGCGTTCCAGGTCTCCGACAAGGAGAGCTACGAGTACGACGTGACGGCCGAGGCGCGGTGACGCCGCCCGCCGCTCCGGTCACCAGTGGCCCCAGCGCCGGCGGAGGACCCATTCGCCGCCGAGAGCGGCGGCGAGGGCCGCCAGGTACCACCAGCGGTTCCAGATGGGCACGTCCTTGCGCCGGCCCACCTCGACCACCTCCGGGTCCGCGAGCCGGAGCGACGGCAGGCCCCGGTGCGGGAGCGCGGTGAAGGTCCCGTTGGTGGCCTCGGCCACATCGCGAAGGAGCTCCGGGCGCGGAGCGGCGTCGGAGTCCTCGGGGCCGCTCGAGCGCACGGAGACGGCGCTGGTGGCGCGCTCCGCCGGGAAGCCCGGCCGCTCGGCCAGGGCCGCGACCTTGTAGGCCCCGGGAGGCGGGGAGGGGAGTTCGAGCCGGGCCACGCCGTCGGAGCCGGCCACGCCCTCGGCGCGCCCCACCACCTTCCCCTCGTCCGAGACCAGCTCGGCCGACACCTTCGCTCCCGGGGCTGGGCCGTAGTCCGGCCCCCTCACCGCCACCGACAAGCCCACCGGCTCGCCGGGGTCGACGGCGGGGCGATCCGGCTGGACCTGGAGGGGAGTGAGATCCGGGTCGCGCACCAGCCAGCGGATGGCGTTGTTCCAGAATCGCTGGTAGGCGCGGTTGCCCTGGCCTTCCTCCGCGGCCACGAAACCCCAATACCAGGAGCTGTCGGTGGTGACCGCCAGCGTCCGGCCCGCCCCCACCTCCCGGACGGCGACCACCGCCGCGGGAGCGCCGTTCGCCAGCACCGACGGGGCCTCGAGCAGGACCCGCGCTCCCGCGCTGGCCCCGAGCGGCAGCGTGAGGTTCAGGCCCGGCAGCGCCGGCAGGGCGTCCCAGGCCCCCTCGTTCGGGCCCTCGCCGGGCAGGAGGGCCGTCACCGGGTGGCGGCGCCCCTCTGGGGTGAGACGGGGCCGAAAAGGCTCGGCGGTCGAGCCCAGGCCCTCGGCCGGGTCTACCGCCAGCACGTCGGCGAGCGGGGTGCCGGCGTAGTGCCCCTCGCCGAAGCTCTGGTCGCCCCCCACCATCGCGAAGGCGCCGCCGCCCCTCACGTACTCGCGCAGGTTCGGCAGGTAGTGCTCGATGTCGAGCGCGCGATAGGGCTGGTATGCGAAGTTCACGAAGAGCACCGCATCGAAGGTGCGCAGCTGGTCGCCAAGGATGTCGGCGACCGGGAAGGGGATGAGGGAGAGTTCCTCTTGCGGCCCGGGGTTGTCGCCGCTCGTCCGCAGGATGAAGAAGCTCACCAGGTCTACGTTCGGGTCCTGCTTGAGGAGCCCCCGCAGGAAGCGCTCGTCCCAGCTCGGTCGCCCGGCCACGAGCAGCACGCGCACCCGATCGCGGATGACGCGCAGCACGAAGGAACGGGAGTTGTTCTCCGCCACCGCCTCCCCGGGAAGGACCGGGGTGGCGACCGTCAACACGAATGTCCCGGTGGTGTCGGGCGCGAAGGTGAGCGGGACCTGGTAGCGCTCCTTTCCGGGCTCGAGCCTCACGTCCGCCTGGGCCACCACCGCCCCCTCCCGGCGCAGCACGACCTTCACATCCTCGCTGCCGAAGCCCCGCGCCCGCAGCGTCGCCTCCACCGTGAGCTTGCTGCGGACGAAGGCGAAGTCGTCCACCGCCACCCTCTCCACCGCCAGGTCGCGCGGGGCCTCGGTGCCGACCGCGACCGCGTTCACCGGGACCCCGAGCGCCTGGAGCTCGGCGCGGGCCTGCGGACTGACGCCGTCCGCGAGGGCTCCGTTGTCGGCCCCGTCCGAGACGAGCAGGACGCCGGCGAGGCGCCGACCCGAGCTCGATCCGCCCGCCACCGCCCGGATCGCAGAGAGGATGTCGGTGTGTCCGCCCGGGGCCGGTCCCCCCCTGGCCAGCGCCGAAAGGTCGGCGGGCCAGGCGTCTCGGTCGAACCCGTAGCCTTCCAGGGTCACCTCGCTGCCGAGGCGCTCCAGTTCCACCCGGCTCTCGACGAGGAAGCGGTCCACCGCGCGGGTGCGGGGCTCGCCCCCCGGCTCCACCGGGAAGTTCATGGACCGCGATCGGTCCACCAGCACCGCAAGGCGGTTCTTCACTCGGGCGGTCTGGAGGAGCTGCACCGCCGGCTCCAGGAGGAGGAAGAGGGCGGCGAGGGCGGACGCGGAGCGGAGCGCGACGAGCAGCGCCCTGCGGCCGGCCCTGGGCTCGCCGCGCAGGCCCCACCAGGCGAGGGCCACTGCTGCCGCCGCCGCCAGTGCCAGCAGGAGGAGGACCGGCCTGGGCCACGGAGAGAGGAAGGCGATGCGCCAGGCGTTGTAGGAGGACCCCACGTTCCCGCTCACCCGCTCGATCGCACGCCGCTAGCTCCGTCGCTTCAGGATGAAGGGTAGGTGCACGGCGTCGTCCTTGTAGTCCGTGCACAGGGCGTACATGGCGACGTTGACGCCGATGCGGAAGGCGGTCTCGCGCTGCGTCTCCCCCCCGGGGGTGCAGTCATACTCCCATTCGCCGAGCGGGCCGCGCGCCCAGGCGCCACCCAGGTCGTTCTGCGAGTAGACCACCGCCAGCCGGCCCGAGAGAACCTGTCCCTCTAGCCACGGCTTCGTGAGCACCCGGCCTCCCTGGTGATCGAGGAGGTAGAAGCTCTTGTAGAGCACGTGCTCCCGGGGGATGCGGCCGAGGGGAGATGCCGGCAGGAGCCGCTGCAGCTCGCGCCTCACCGACAGGTCGAACCCGGTGCCGTCGGAGCCATCGGCTGCGTCGACAAGGAGGAAGCCCCCGTACTGGAGGTGCCGCCGCAGCGCCGCGATCTCCGGCTCGGCAAAGGGCGGGAGCGCCCCGTCTCCCGCGAGGTAGAGCATGGGGAGCCGGTGGATCCCCGGCCGCCCCAGCCTCACCGGGATGGCGTCCCCGGCGGCCTCGATGCTCGTCCGCTGGGTGAGCTCCCAGCAGAGGCGCCGCACGGCCGCCGGGCGCGGGTTCCAGCGACCGCCGTGTTCAATCTGTCCCAGGGTGAGCCGCGAGGCGTCGCCCATCGCTCTCGCCCGGCGCGGAAGCGCGAGCGCGCCGGCGCCGAGTGCCGCCATCTGTAGGAAGGTGCGCCGGCGCATGAGAATTGATGGAAAAACTACGCGGGCGGGCGCGGAATTCCGCCGCCGATGACGGTCGCGAGCCTACCATCTCCTCTGATAGATTGCGCCTGTGCCGAAGAAGGAACGCAAGGGAAGCCCGGAGGCGCGCCTTCGTGCGCTCTTCGAGGCAGGTGACTGGCGGGCGGCCCGGGCGGAGGCGGAGCGGCTGCGGGCGTCCGGGGGCGCCGGAGCGGAGGTGGCCGCGGACGCCGAGCAGCGGATGAGCCCCGACGGGAGCGCGGTGTGGGCGGCGGCGGTGGGCGCGGGGTTCCTGGCGGCGGTCGCCGCGGTGGGCCTCTTCCTGAGATGAGCGCGTTCCTCGCGGACCTCGCCGGAGCCGTCGAGGCGACGATGGGGTGGACCGCGACGCTCTCCGCCGAGGTCGCTCGAGCCCCGTGGCCCGTCCCGGCGGGGCTCCTCGCGCTCGGGCTGGTGGAACTCCTCGCCGGTGCACGGCTCCGGCGGCCGGTGGCGGCCGTGGGAGGGGCCGCGGTCGGAGCCCTGGCGGCGGCCTCGTTTCGCGAGCCGCTCGGCCACCTCGTCGGCCTGTCCCCGCAGGCCCTCGGAGGAGTCGCCGCCGCCCTCCTCGGCGGGGCGTGCGGGGCGTTCCCTCCGGTGTTTCCGTTCGCGGCCGGGGCCTTGCCCGGAGCCCTGGCGGCGGCAGCCCTGGCGCCGGAGTCCCAGGGGCCGGTCGCGCGCGCGGTCGGGGCGCTCGTCGGCGGGGTGGCCGGGCTCCTCCTGGCACGGCTGGTGGCAGCGTCGGTGGCGGCGGCGCTCGGAGCCCTCGCCGTCTCGCTCGGGCTTGCCGGAGCGCTCGCCCGCGCCGGAATCGGCGGCTTCTCGAGACACCCCGCCGCGGTCCTCGCCGCGGCTGCGGTCCTCGCCGTGGTCGGAATCGCCTTCCAGCTTCCAGACGCCTGGAGGGCGGCGGCCCCGCGGGCGGGGGAGGCGAGGGAGGCGGCGGGCGGCGAGCCCTGACGCCCGCGCCGGCCGGGGCGAGCTAGAGGGGCTCGATCCGGAGGTGGTCGAAGAACAGGTCGGCGTCCCAGGAGGAGAAGCCGAAGCGATCGTGTCCCTCGCCCTCGAGAGGCGCCGGGTCGTCGAAGGCGAGGAAGAGGTCCCCATCCACGTACCAGCGCAGCTCCCGGCCCCGCCTCTCGACGCGAATGTGGTAGCGCTGGCCCGGTACCACCTTGAAGTCGGCGCGCTCCTTGCGATCGGCGCCATGCTCGTCGAGTCGCGCGATGGCCGATATCTGGTTGCCCCAGCCGCCGAGGACGAGGACGTAGCCCGAGGCGTGGTCGCGCCCGTTGCCGAACACCTCGAACTTGATGTCGCCGGCGCGCGGGCCCGACGAGGTTTCGCTGCGGGCGTCGAAGTCGATGGCCACGTCCCTGGGTAGCCGCATGCGGAGCCAGAGCGGGTTGTTGCGGGCCGCCGGGGCCCAGAGCTCGCCGGCGCGGATCTGCCACTGGCCCCCGGCGGACCACCAGTCCCGCCCCAGGCGCGGGCGCTGGAAGTCGTCGGAGAAGCGAGGCCCGGGGACGGTGACCAGGGGTGCGGGGCGGAGCCAGAGCTGCAGGAACGCGGCGTTGGCGGCGACCACTGCGGCGCCGACGGCGAGCCACCCGCGCCAGGAGAGGGGTCTGCCCGGGGGCTCGCGTCCGGGGCCCGGTTCCGTTCCTGGAGGGCTCACTCGGCTGGACCGAGGAGTTCGAAGTCCGGGATCTCCTGACGGAGGTACTCGCGGAGCCGCGCCGTCAGCTTTGCCTCGATCTGGCGCGCGCGCTCGCGGGTGAGCCCGAACTGCGCGCCGATCTCGTGAAGGGTGAGCGGGGGCGTCCCCTCCGGGGGGAGCAGCCGCTTCTCGAAGATGGCCCTCTCCCGCGGATCGCTGAGCGTCCCGGCGAAGGCCTCGAGCTTCTCGCGGAAGACTCGGCGCAGCTGGGCATCGCCCAGGGTCTCGTCGGCCGGCGTCGACTCGTCCTCGAGGTGATCGAGGCGGGTGGTCGACGCCTCCCCGTCGGAGCCCCGCAGGGGCACGTCGAGGGAGAGATCCTCGCCCGCCATACGGGCGGTCATCTCGGCGACGTCCTGCTCCTCCACCCGGAGGTTCTTCGCCAGCAGCCGCGGGGTCGGCTCGATCCCGCGCGCCGCCAGCCTCTGTCTCTCCTTCGCCAGGTTGAAGAAGAGTCGCCGCTGCGCCTGGGTGGTCCCGAGCTTCACCTGCCGCCAGTTCTCCATGATGAAGCGGATGATGTAGGCGCGGATCCACCAGGCGGCGTAGGTGCTGAGTTTCACCCCTCGGAACGGGTCGAACTTCTTCACCGCCTGCATCAGGCCGACGTTGCCTTCCTGGACCAAGTCGAGGAGCTGGAAGACGGAGCGGTGGTATTCGCGCGCAATCTTCACCACCAGGCGCAGGTTGGCCGTCACCAGCTTCCAGGCCGCCTCCCGGTCGCCCGTTTCGGCGTAGCGGATGGCGAGGGCGTGCTCCTCCTCGCGCGTCAGGATCGAGTAGCGCGCCACCTCGGCCATGTAGGCCCGAAGCGCGTCGTAACGGACGAGGCCGGCCTCGCCGGCGCCCCGGGGAAGGGGCTCCGCCTCCCCGGCAGGGAGCCCGTCGGCGGGGGGCAGGGCGGCGCCCTCTCCCTCTCCCTCGATCGGCTCTGCTGCGCGATCCTGGGCCAGAGGCTTCGTCTCTCCGCTCACTCGGGCTCCGGCGCGAAATGCGCGGGAATTTCTGAGGTTGCGAGTGGTTGTGATATACAGCAAACGCCTTGGTTGCAAGGCGCGCGGCGCATGGCGGGTTCGCGCGACGGCGCGGGCTCCTCTCCTCACACGAGCGGGGTCGACGCGGTCCCAAGCGAGCCGCCATGCGCCCTCTGACAAGAGAGGTGTGTGGTGAGCGACGTTGCTCCAGGGAACGGGGCTGCCGAGGCCCGTTCCGACTATGTCTCCGAAGCTTCGTTCGACGAGATGGGGCTCTCCGAGCCCGTGCGCCGCGCCATCGCGGAACGGGGCTACGTGCGACCCACCCCGGTCCAGAGCGAGACGCTGCGCCCGATCCTGCAAGGGCGCGACGTCATCGTCCGCTCGAAGACCGGAACCGGCAAGACGGCTGCATTCGCCATCCCCATCCTGGAGAGGATCCCCGAGGGGCGCGCGCGCCCCTCCGCGCTGGTGATGACCCCCACGCGCGAGTTGGCGCTGCAGGTGGCGGACGAGTTCGAGGCGCTCGCGAAGCACAAGAAGCTGCGGGTGGCCACCATCTACGGCGGTGCCTCCATGGCCGTCCAGCTGGAGGCCCTGAAGCAGGGGGCGGAGATCATCGTCGGGACTCCGGGCCGGATCTTCGACCACATCCGCCGCCACACCCTCGACCTCTCGGCCTGCATGGTGTGCACGCTCGACGAGGCGGACGAGATGCTGAACATGGGGTTTTTCGAGGAGGTGACGAGGATCCTCGATCACCTGCCCGACCAGTGCCAGCAGCTCCTCTTCTCGGCCACCGTGCCGGCGGACATCGAGCAGATCATTCGCGAGTACCTGACCGATCCGGCGACCATCCTGCTCTCCGGCGACGAGTACCGCGTCGACAACATCCGCAACGTCCTCTACCACACCAACGAGGGCTACCCGAAGCCGCGCAACCTCCTCTACATGATCGAGATGGAGCAGCCGGACTCGGCCATCGTCTTCTGCAACACGCGCTCCGATACCTCGCTCGTGACCGCGGTCCTGAACCGCAACGGGTACGACGCCGAACTCCTGAACGGCGACCTGCCGCAGCAGGAGAGGGAGCGGGTGATGGCGAAGGTGAAGCGCGGCGAGGTGCGCTTCATGGTGGCAACCGACATCGCCGCGCGCGGGATCGACATCTCCGACTTGTCCCACGTCGTCAACTACTCGCTGCCCGAGGACCCGGCCGTCTATCTCCATCGCGTGGGGCGCACCGGGCGCATCGGCAAGAAGGGAACGGCCCTCTCGCTCGCCACCGGGGCCGAGGGGATCACCCTCGGCATCCTGCAGAAGAAGTTCGGCATCGTCTTCGAGGAGCGGCAGATGCCGACCCCGGAGGAGGCGCGGCGCCAGTGGACCGAGCGCCACGTGCACGAGCTCAAGGAGGCGACCAGCGCCTCGATCTTCGAGGGCTTCATCCCGCTGGCCCAGGAGCTCAAGGGCCGCGCCGACGGCGATCACCTGATGGCCTTCGCGCTCAAGTACTTCTTCACGCACCACCGGATCGAGAAGGTGCAGGACATCGCCAAGGCCGTTCACAAGAAGGAGGAGCACGAGCGGCGCGAGAGGACCGATGGCAGGGGGCGACGCGAGGAGCGCGGCGGCCATCGCGATCGCAGGGAGCCGAGGGAACGCCGTTCCGAGGCGCGGGTGGAGCGGAGCCGGGAGGGGGTCGCCGAGCCGGCTGCCCGGCCGGCCCCGCCGGCGGCGCCGGAGGGGAGCGGGACGGCCCCGGCCGCCCCCAACCCGCGCCCGCCCCGGTCCCGGGTCTTCCTGAACGCGGGAGAGGCCGACGGAGCCGACGAGGCGAAGGTGCGGGCGCTCGTGGCCGACCTGGCGCCGGGGCTCGACGTCCTGGCGGTCGAGATGCGGCGGGCGCACAGCTTCGTCGAGGTGAAGGCCGAGGAACTGGAGCGCGCGGTCGCCGCCCTGCACGGCAAGGCGGCTCTCGGCAAGACCCTGAGCGCCGAAAAGGCGCGCCGCCGGCGGCGCTAGCGCTCCGGGCTAGGCGACCGGGGCGCGGTCGAGGCGCTCGCGCACCGGGCCGATCTTGGCCTCGAAGTCGGCGCGCCACTCGGCCGGCACCGGTTCCCCGCGGGGGATCTCGAGGCGCAGCGGGTTGACGAACGTCCCGCCCTGGCGGACGGCGTAGTGGAGGTGCGCCCCGGTCGCGAGGCCGGTCTTCCCGACGCGCCCCACCACCTGCTTCTGCGCCACGCGCGAGCCGGCGGCCACGGTCACCGAGGAGAGGTGGCAGTAGAGCGTCTCGAAGCCGTTTCGGTGGCGAATGGAGACGGACAAGCCGCAGTCGCCGCTCCAACCGGACCTGGTCACCACCCCGTCGCCCACCGCCCACACCGGGGTTCCCTCCGGGGCGCCGTAGTCGACTCCCTGGTGGGCCCGGACGTACTGGAGGAGGGGATGGCGACGGTTCCCGAAGCGGGAGGTGACGTTGACGTAGGGGACCGGCGCCTTGAGGAAGCCGCGCTTCGCGCTCTGGCCAGCGTCGTCGTAGTAGGCGGTCTGGCCGGCCGGGTCGGTGTAGCGGAAGAGCCGCTTGCGGCCCGTGGCCCGGCCGTCATACTCCGCTGCCAGCACCTGGCCGTAGCGCAGAAAACGGCCGTCCGCCTGGACGCGCTCGACCACCACCTTGAGCGTGTCTCCCGCGCGCACGTCCTGGTAGAAGTCGACGTCCCAGGCGAGGACGTCCGAGGCGGCCGCTGCCAGGCTCGGATCCTCGCCCACCGCCTGGATCGCCCCGTAGAGGGAGGAGCGAATCGTCACCGCCACCTGCGCCACCTCGCGGGTGAGCTCCACCTCGCGCCGCGCCGCGCACAGGGAGGCTCCGCAGCGCCGCACCAGGACCTCGTCGGCCGGCCCCTGCCTCCAACTGAGCGAGCGCAGGGCGCCGTCGGCCTCTCCCCGCTCCACCCGGATCTGGTCGCCCGCGCGCAGCCGCCGGAAGGGGAGGAGCTTCTCGAGCGCGCCGAGGACCGCCGGAAGCTCGTTTCCGTCGAGGCCAAGAGCGGAGAGCGCCTGGGTGGGAGTCTGGTTGCGCCCGAGCCTTCCGGACACGGCGCGCAGGCGCTCGGGTGGTGGCGGAGGCGGAGACGGGAGCGCGAGCGGCACGGCGGCGGGGGCGGCCCGCCGGGCGAGGGCTTCGAGGAGTGGGGCGCGGCTCGAGGTCGTCAGCACCCCCGCGGCGCCGAGCGCGCCGAGGGCGAGGAGGCCGCCGAGCGCCAGCGTGGCGGCGAGCATCGGCCCGGCGGGGCGGCGAGGCGGCTCGTCGGGGTCCGTGATCCTCATGCGAAACTGGGCAATCTACCGGTACCGTTCGAGAAAGGGAAGCGCCGGGCGCCTCTGCGGCGCCCCGGGGTGGACGGAACGGGCTTCCCAAGCGATCCTCCGCCCGTGAACCGTGCCGGCCGGGCCAGGCTCGAGATCGTGGCGGCAGCGCTGCTCTTCTCCACCGGGGGGGCCGCCATCAAGGCCACGAGCCTGTCCGGATTCGAGGTCGCCGGGTTGCGGTCAGGGATCGCCGGCCTGGCGCTCCTGGCCTGGCTGCCGGCGGCACGGCGGGGCTTTACCTGGCGGGGAGCACTCGTGGGTCTCGCCTTCGCCGGCTCTCTCGTCCTCTTCGTGACCGCCAACAAGCTCACCACTGCGGCCTCCGCCATCTTCCTGCAGTCGACGGCTCCCCTCTACGTCTTGCTCGCCGGGCCCTGGCTCCTGCGGGAGAAGGCGAGCCGCAGCGACCTCGTCCTGATGGCGCCCGTGGCCGTGGGACTCCTCCTCGTCTTCCTCGGCGCCGGGCCCCCGGGGCGCACCGCTCCCGACCCGTTCCGCGGCAACGTGGTGGCCCTGTCGTCGGGGATCACCTGGGCCTTCGCCATCATGGGGTTGCGCTGGATCGGCGCCGACCCGCGCAGCTCCTCGCTCGCGTCGGTGGTGATGGGAAACGCCATCGCCTTCCTCGTCTGCCTGCCGCTCTTGCGCTCTCCGGCGGCGGTGCCACCCGCGGACTGGGCCGCCATCGCCTACCTGGGGGTCTTCCAGGTGGCGCTCGCCTACGTCTTCCTCACCGCCGGGGTGAGGCGCCTCCCGGCGCTCCAGACGTCGCTCCTTCTCCTCGCCGAGCCGGCGCTCAACCCGCTCTGGGCCTGGATCGTCCACGGCGAGAGGCCGACCGCGCTGGCGCTGACCGGTGGCGTGCTCATCCTCGGGTCGACCGCCACCAAGGCATGGGTGGACGCCCGCATCCCCCCGGCGCCCGGGATCACGAGCTGACCGGTCGCTACCGCTCGACTCGCCGGTCCGTGTGTTCCTTGCCGTCGAAGTGCATGAGGGCACCGTGCCCCTCGATCTTGGTGGCCAGGTTCACGGGCCGGTGCCAGAGCGAGTGTAGGTTTCGCAGGGTGTCGCGGGCGTAGTCCGCCTTCAGGTCGACTCCGTCGTGCCGGTGCAGGAGCAGGAGCTCCCCGCGGTTCTCGAAGTTGCCGTCCTCCACCACGATGAGCGGCTGCCCGAAATTGGTGAGCTGGTGGAGCAGCTTGTCCTTCACCTTCCGGAACTCGCGGGTGACGATCTCCCAGCGCTGGTGCTTCTCGCTGAACCCGAAGCCGAAGAGCCGCTGCTGCTGGCAGAACTCCGGGCTCAAGAACTCGTCGATGAAGGTGACGTCGTTGTAGTGGCGCCGCACCTCGAAGAGCTTCTCGCGCCCCTGGCCGAGCTTCTTGTCCCAGTGGCGGCGCTCCTCGAGGGAGTCGCACTCGTCGTACTCCTTGCCGAACCGGCCCCGGTCCCAGCGCTCCTCGATGTCGCGCCACAGCTCCACGCCCAGCTTGTAGGGGTTGAGGTGTCCGGGCTGGGTGGCGAGCGTTCCCGAGTGATGGTCGGCGTAGTCCACGATCTCCTCGGGCCGCAAGGCCTTCTCCGTCATGATGCGAGAGTGCCAGTAGGTGGCCCACCCCTCGTTCATGATCTTGGTCTGCCCCTGGGGCGCGAAGTAGTAGGCCTCCTCCCGGATGATGGAGAGCACGTCGTGCTCCCACGGCTTGAGGGGCGCGTGCTCGAGGAGGAAGAGGACCACGTCCCGCTCGGGCCGCTCGGGAAGCTTGCGCTCGCGCGCCGCCTCGTCGTCCAGCCGGCGTTGCTCCGCGGCCAGGAGCTCGGGGGGGTTGATGTACCCGGCCATGTACTCGCGCTCGGCGCGGAAGCCGGTGGCCACGCGCCGCTCGTCCTCGGGCGCGGCGGCGGGGGCGGTCCGGCGCTTCACGTAGGGGGACTGGTAGTCGACGAGATTCTCGAGCGACAGGCAGCGGTCGACGAACTCCTCTACCACCTCGACTCCGTGGCGGTCCTGGTAGCGCCGCACCCGCGTGGCGTGGTTCGCCATCTGGTCCATCATCTTGCGGTTGGTGTGGCGGAACATGAAGTTGTTCTTGAAGAAGTCCACGTGGCCGAACACGTGGGCCATGACGAGCTTCTGGTCCACGTCCATGTTGGACTCGAGCAAGTAGGCGTAGGAGGGGTCGTTGTTGACCACCATCTCGTAGATCTTCGAGAGCCCGTACTCGTAGCCCTTCGCCAGGCGCTCGTACTCCATGCCGAAGCGCCAGTGCGGGTAGCGGTTGGGGAATCCGCCATAGGCGGCCACCATGTTCATCTCGTCGAAGCCCAGCACCTCGAAGATCACGTCCCAGAAGTCGAGCCCGTAGGCGCGCGCGTGCGCCTCGACCTGCCGCCGCATGTCGTGGAGGTGGGCCGGGAGCGCGCGCGTTGCCATCGCTAGCGCCCTTTCCCGAGGAAGGTCTTGATGGACCCGTAGATCGCGTCGCGGTCCGCGATCTCGGAGAGGGCGACGTTCTCGGCGCTCCCCACCTGCTCGCGCAGGTCCTTGATGAACTGGCCCGACCCGTATGGGCTGTCCACCTGGCCGTAGCAGAAGAGGTTCACCACCGGAAGGATGCCCTCGCGCAGGAGCTCCACGCAGATGCGGGTGTCGTCGGTGCTCCAGTTGTCGCCGTCCGAGAAGTGGAACGGGTAGACGTTCCACCCGCCCGCCGAGTAGTCCGCCTCGATGATTTCCCGGCAAAGCTTGTACGCGGACGAGATCATCGTCCCACCCGACTCGCGGGTGTGGAAGAAGGTCTCGCGGTCCACCTCGCGCGCCACCGCGTCGTGCACGATGTAGCGCACCTCCAGGCCGGGGTAGTGGCGCCGCAGCCAGGCGTCGATCCAGAAGGACTCGGTCCGGACCACGTCCTTCTGCTCGTCGCCCATGGAGCCCGAGACGTCCATCATGTAGAGGATGACCGCGTTGGTGTCGGGGATCGACACCTGCTTCCAGGTGCGGTAGCGGCGGTCTTCCCGGACCGGCACCACCACCGGGCGGAACCAGTTGTAGGTTCCGGTGGCGATCTGCCGCCGCAGGGCCTGCTTGTAGGTGCGCTTGAAGTGTCGGAGGGATTCGGGGCCGGAGGGGGAGATCCCGGTGTACTTCACCCGCGTGGCGACGATGCGGTCGTTGCCGCGCGGCTCGATGCGCGGCAGTTCCAGCTCCTCGCCCAGGATGTCGGCCAGCTCGTCGAGGGTGACGTCCACCTCGAGCGTGTGCTGGCCCTCGCCCTGGCCGGCCTTGCCGGTGCCCCCCTCCGCGTCCTGCTGCGGGGAGAGCGGATCGCCCGGCTCTCCCTCCCCCTGCCCGACGCCCCCCTGCTGGCGCTCGCCGAAGCGGAAGTGGGGGATGTCGATGGCCGGGATGGGGATGGTGACGAAGTCCTTTCCTTTCTTCCCGAGGAGTTCGCCATGCTGGATGTACTTCTTCAGCCCTTGGCGAATTCGGCCCCGGACGATGGCCCGGAAGCGCGCCTGGTCCTGCTTGATCTTGAGAGACACCTCGGGGGCCCCTCCGCCTACTCCTTTGCGTCCCCGCGCGCGAAGATCGAAGCCACGAAGTTGAGGACGTCGGTGGAGCAGATCTCGCAGTAGCCGTGACTCTTGATGAGGCGCTCCTTCACCACGTCGATCTTCTCCTGGGTCTCGCGGTCGACGACGCTGGCGACGAGGTTCTTCAGCTTGATGGAATCCTTCTGGTCCTCGAAGAGCTTCAGCTCGAGTGCCTTGTGCAGGCGCTCGTTGGTCCGGTAGTTGAAGGTCTTCCCGTCGACCGCCAGGGCTCCGATGTAGTTCATGATCTCGCGGCGGAAGTCGTCCTTGCGCGTCTCCGGGATGTCGATCTTCTCCTCGATCGAGCGCATCAGGCGCTCGTCCGGCTCCTCGTACTGGCCGGTGTACTTGTTCCGCACCTTCTCCTTCTGCGTGTACGCCTTGATGTTGTCGATGTAGTTGGAACAGAGCTTGGTGATGGCGTCTTCGTCCGCGCTGATGGCGCGCTGGACCTCGTTCTTCACCACGTCCTCGTACTCGCGCTTCACGTCGGCGAGGAGGTCGCGGAAGGACTTTCGCTGATCCTCTGAGCTGATGAGGGAGTGCTGGCGCAGGCCGGCCTCGAGCTCGTTCAGCACCATGAAGGGGTTCACGCACCCCTCTCCCTTGTCGGAGACCAGGGCGTTCGAGATCTTGTCCTGCACGTACCGGGGGCTGATGCCCTCCATCCCCTCGCGGGCCGCCTCCTTGCGGAGTTCCTTGATGTTGTCCTCGGTGAAACCGGGAAGAGTCTTGCCGTTGTAGAGCTTGAGCTTCTGCATGAGCGAGAGGTTGTGCTTCTTCGGCTCCTCCAGGCGGGTGAGAACCGCCCACATGGCCGCCATCTCCAGGGTGTGGGGGGCGATGTGCTTCCCCCGGATCTTGTGAGCGTTGTAGTCGCGCTCGTAGATCTTCACCTCTTCGGTGAGGCGGGTGATGTAGGGGATGTCGATCTTGACGGTGCGATCGCGCAGGGCCTCCATGAACTCGTTGCTCTGCAGCTTGCGGTACTCGGGCTCGTTGGTGTGCCCGACGATCACCTCGTCGATGTCGGTCTGGGGGAACTTCTTCGGCTTGATCTTGTGCTCCTGGGTGGCCCCGAGGAGGTCGTAGAGAAAGGCGACGTCGAGCTTCAGGATCTCCACGAACTCCACCACCCCGCGGTTGGCGATGTTGAACTCCCCGTCGAAGTTGAACGCTCGCGGGTCCGAGTCCGATCCGTACTCCGCGATCTTGCGGTAGTTGATGTCTCCGGTGAGCTCAGTCGAGTCCTGGTTCTTCTCGTCCTTGGGCTGGAACGTCCCGATGCCGACCCGGTCCTTCTCCGAGAGCCCGAGCCGCCGCACGCGCACGTGCCCCACGACCTTCTCCCAGTCACCTTTGTACTCGGTCATGAGCTCCTGGTAGACGAAGCGGCACGCGGGGCAGAGGTCGCCGGTGTCGGGGATGGTGAAGCCGCTCTCCGCCGAGGCGAGATCCTCGTATACCCTCTGGCGCCACTCGTTGGGGACGAGGTGCAGGGGCTCCTCGTGCATGGGGCAGGGCATGACCTCCCGCTTGCGCTGCCCGTCGAGACCGGTGCGCTCCACGTCCCAGGAGTAGGTGTAGAGGGCGCCGTCCGGGGTGCGGGAGTAGGCCTCGAGTCCCTTCTTGATGAGGCGGGCGATGGTGGACTTCGACGATCCCACCGGTCCGTGCAGCAGGATGACGCGCTTCTCGGTGCCGTAGCGCTGGGCCGCGCTCTTGAAGACGTTGACGAGCTTCATGAGCGCGATGTCGAGCCCGTAGATGGCGTCCTTGCCGCCGAACTCCGGGTCGGTGAAGAAGTTGTAGCGGACGAGCCGCTTCTTGTTGTCGATGTACTCGGTCTTCCCGTGCGACAGGATCATGTCGTAGACGCGCTGGAAGGCCGTGCGAGTCACCTTGGGATTCTGCCGCACGATCTGGAGGTAGTCCTCGAACGCCCCCTCCCAGTGCTGCTCGGCGTAGCTCTTCCGATCCTGCATGGAAGCGATGCGGTTCACCCACGTGGTCTGCGCCATTCACACACCTCCGCCGAAAACCGGCGTGAGATGGGTCCTTAACCCCGGCAAGGGCTTGCCGCCACGCGCCCCGCCGGTCGGGACCGGCACCGGCGCGCCCGGCCTGCGACGGCGTCCGCCCTAGCCGCCGGGTGCCGGGGCCGGGGGCGCGCCCGCTTTGGCGCCCGCCGGCCGCGCCGCCCTCCGCGCCCGGAAGAACTCCACCTGCCACTTCTGGACAGCGGCGGAGTGGCAGCGGAGGTCCGGGCAGAACACGTGGCTCCCGTCGTTGCGGGAGACGAAGTAGAGGTCCCGGCAGTCGGCCGGCGAGAGCGCCGCCTCGAGAGAGGGCTCGCCGGGGTTGGCGATGGGGCCCGGGGGCAGCCCGGCGTTCAGGTAGGTGTTGTAGGGGTGCGGGGTCAACAGGTCCTTCTTGGAGATGTTGTTCGACCAGCGCCCCCCCTGGCGCAGCATCGTCGCGTACATCACCGTCGGGTCGGTCTGCAGCTTCATGCCGAGCCGCAGGCGGTTGTGGAATACGCAGGAGATCCGGGCCCGCTCGTCCCCGCGGCCGGTCTCCTTTTCGATGATGGAAGCGAGGACCACCGCCTGGGGGGCCTCGAGAGCGACGCCCGGCTTGCGTCGCGCCTCCGCGCGCCGCCAGGCGTCCCTGAACCGGTCCACCATGGCCCCGAGGATGGCGCGCGCCTTGACGCTCCGCGGGAACGCGTAGGTGTCCGGGAAGAGGTAGCCCTCAAGGGTGGGAGATGGAACGCCCAACTCCTTCGCCAACTCCGGGTCGCGCACCAGCGCGAGGAGCTCGTCCGCGTGCGTCAGGCCCGCCTTCTCCACGATGGCCGCGATCTCGTCGCTGCGCACGCCTTCGGGGACCGTGAACCGGTAGGTCTTCACGTCGCCCCGGTAGATCCTCTCCAGCACGTCGTCGGGGACGTGGGGCCCGGTGAAGGCGTACTCCCCCGCGCGCAGCGGCCGGGGGTCGCGCTTCCACCAGTGCAGGTAGCGCCAGCCCACCTCCTCGTCGGCGAGGACGCCCGCGCGCGTCAGCAGGCGCACCACGCCGCGGGGGCCGGTGCCTGCGGGGATCTCGACCACCTTCTCCGTCCCGCTCCCGAATGGGGTGTCGCGGAAGTGCCGCAGCTCCCGCCACGTCTTGAAGACGAAGGCTCCCCCGGCCAGGACGGAGAGAAACACGAGCACTCCGAGCAGCTTCACGATGCGCACGCGCCCCTCCCGTCGAGCCAACCCTGGAGAATGATCGCCGCCGCCTCCGCGTCCACTCGCCCCTTCATCTCCCGCACCGTGAAGCCCTGCGCCCGGAGGCGCTCCTCGGCCTCGAAGGTCGACAGCCGCTCGTCGAAGAGCTCCACCGGGACCCCGAGCGCCTGCTCCAGGGGTGGGGCAAAGTTCCGCGCCATCCGCGCCGACGCTCCCTCGCTGCCGTCCATGTTGAGCGGGAGGCCCAGCACCGCCTTGCCCACCTCGTACTCGGCTGCCAGAGCCTTGATCGAGCCGAGGTCGGAGGGGTCGGCCCGCCGCTCGAGCACCGTGAGGGGCCGGGCGGTGCGCAGGACGTCGTCGGCGAGCGCGAGGCCGATGCGGGCCCGCCCGAGGTCGATGCCGAGGTAGCGCACCCCGGCAATGTAGGCGGCGCCGCGAGCCTCGGTCAAACGTCCGAAGCTCGGCCCGGCAGGCCGTCCGCGGTCCCGGCCGGCGTCGGGAAGCGAATCGGGGGCACCACCCGGCCCTGGCACGGTTCGCGCTCTTCGGTCGGGAGGGAGGTGGGGATGACCCGGGCGGCACTCGAAGGGTGGCCGGACGACGTCGCAGACCTCGAGCTCGCCCGGGACGATCTCTTGCGGCGGCTCGCCTCGGACCCGCGCGACGCGCGGGCATGGGCGCTCCTCGCCGAGGTGGAGCGAGCGCGCGGGCAGAGCCGGACGGCCCGCCTCTGCGCCGCGGCGGCCTCGAGCCTCCGGCCCGACGGCGCGGCCGGACCGGAGGCGGCCGAGAGACGTCTCGACCTCGGGCGGCGTCCTCCGGGGCCGCGCCCGGCGAAGCGGTAGGGCGCGGAGACTGCGCGCTTGCGGACCCGAGCCGCGCGGGCCTATGCTCCGCGGCTCCAATGTTCCGATTGGTCCTGGTCTGCGCCGGAGGTGCGCTTGGGAGCGGCGCGCGCTACCTCGTCGGTGGGTGGGTGGCGGCGGCCGTGGGAGCGAGTTTCCCCTTCGGCACGCTCCTCATCAACGCGGCCGGCTCCTTCCTCATCAGCGTGGTGATGTACCTCGGGCTCTCGGCCGGCGCGATCGGCCCCGACCTCCGGCTGTTCCTGGCGGTCGGGATGATGGGGGGGTTCACCACTTACTCGTCGTTCAACTACGAGATGCTCGCGCTCGCGCAGCGCGGGGCCTGGCTCTTGGCGGTGGGGTACGGCGCGGCCACCTTGTTCGGGTGCCTGCTGGCGGGGGGGCTGGGCCTCGCCGCCGCGCGCGGGTTGGCCGGGGCTTGGTGATTGGGGCGGCGAGTGCGCGGGGCGACCGCTCACCGGAGTCAGGGTCCCGCATGCCTCCTGCGCCTCTCCCCGGGAAAGGCACGCGGTCTCGCTGGCGCTCCGCGCCGAGGCCTGGCGCCCCGGCCGGAGCGCGGCCGGTGAAAAGCGCACGCTTGACGGTTCCCTTCGGTTTCGGGGATATTTCGCCGCCGAGGTCCGGACAGGAAGTGTCCGGGCTCGGGGTGGCAGGCCCCGAAACAGGAAACGCAACCGCTCTAAGAGGATAGAAGAAGCGATGGCAACCGGTACCGTGAAGTGGTTCAACGATGCGAAGGGCTTCGGGTTCATCTCGCAGGAGGGGGGCGAAGACGTCTTCGTTCACCACACCGCGATTACAATGGAGGGGTTCCGCACGCTCAAGGAGGGCGAGCGGGTGGAGTTCGAGGTGGTGCAGGGGCCGAAGGGGCTCCAGGCGGCCAACGTTCGCCGGGGCTAGTTTCCCCGGCTTCTGAAGGGAAGCCACCGAGCGGCCTCGGTCCCGGGGCCGCTTTCGTATCAAGTGGGCAGAGACGGGAGAGCGATTGAGCGAGAAGGAAGCAGGGATCGAGGTACAAGGCACCGTCGAGGAGGCGCTCGCGGGCGGCATGTACCGCGTCAAGGTCGACAACGGCCCCACCGTGCTCGCCTACGCCTCCGGAAAGATGAAGAAGTTTCACATCCGCATCATCCCGGGCGACCGGGTGAAGCTAGAGCTCAGCCCCTACGACCTGACTAGAGGCCGCATCACCTACCGCGACAAGTAGTGGGGCGCCCTCCGGAGGGTCGGTAGCGGACGCGAGTTGCAGTGGTCGCGGGCGCCGTGGCAAGTTCGCCCGCCATGGAGGGACCCCAGCGAAAGCTGTGGCTCGACTGGCAGCGCGGGCTGGCCGTGCTCTTCATGGTGGAGTGGCACACCTACGACGCCTGGCGGCTCGACGCCGTGGCGCAGGGGCGGCTGCACGACTGGCTCAACCTGATAGGCGGGTTCGCGGCTCCGTCCTTCCTCTACATGGCCGGCCTCTCCCAAGTGCTGGCAGACGGGGCGCAGGAGCGAAGGGGCACCCCGCCGCGGGCGAGGCGCCGCGCCGCCGCCGGGCGGGCCGTCTGGCTCCTCGGGGTCGCCTACCTTTTCCGCCTCTCCCTATGGGTGGTCGACGGAGGCTGGCGGACCGGCGGCGGGGCGGGCGGGCTCCTGAGGAGCTTCGCCCTCGACGTCCTCAAGGTCGACGTCCTGAACGTCATCGCCGTCGCGCTCCTCCTGTCGGCCTGGCTGGTGGTGGGGCGCGGGGCACTCGGTGCCCTCCTCGCGGCCCTCGTCGCCGCGCTCTTTGCCTTCCTCGCGCCGGTCGTGGCGGCGGCCTCGCTCGCGGATTCCCCGGTGCTCGAGTACCTGTGGAATGGAAGGGCGAGCTTCGCGCTCTTCCCTTGGGCGGGCTTCCTCTTCGCGGGCGCCGTAGTGGGCCGGCTCGCCTCCGCCCACAGCCGACCGGTGCTCCTCGCCGCCGCCGGCGTCGCCCTCTGGCTGGGGGGCGGCGCCTCCGATCGGATGACGCCCGTCTACGCGCACCAGGACTTTTGGAAGACGTCGCCCTCCTGGTTCCTCATGCGGCTCGGGGTCATCGTCGGGATGACCGCGGTCCTGCAGCTCTTGCCGGCGGCGGCGGACCGGTTGCTCTCCTGGCTCCGGACGATGGGGCGCCACTCCCTCCTCGGCTACATCCTCTCGGTGGTGTTGCCGTACGGGGGCGTGTCGCACCGCCTGCGCCACCGCCTGTCGATGCCGGCGGCGCTCGGCGCGGTGGTCGCGATGATCGTCCTCATCTGGGGGGCGTCGGCTCTGGAGGATCGGCGACAGGGTCGGAAGAGGGCTCGTCGTCCTCAAGAGGCGCCGGCTCGGTGAGCGGCTCGGCGGGCCTCGGCCCGAGGCGAAGGTCGAGCGGCTCGTCCAGCGCGCGGTTCAGCTGCTCGTCGGTGAGTTGTCCCTGGATCCACATCTTGCCGAGGATGTCGGAGATCCGGTCCTGCCACCAGGGCGAAACGCCGGCGCGCCGCAGGCGGGCGGCGAAGCGTTTGGGGGAGGGGATGACGCTCGCCAGGAAGGCGCCCTCCTTCGGCGACAGCTCTCGGGCGTCCTTGCCGAACCAGAAGCGGGCGGCCTCTCCGATGCCGTATACCCCTGGGCCCCACTCGGCGATGTTCAGGTAGATCTCGAGCAGGCGGGCCTTCGGCACCGCCGCCTCGAGCGCCACGGTGGCGAGCGCCTCGCGTACCTTGCGGGAGACCGTCCGGTCCGGCGAGAGGTAAAGGTTCTTCGCCACCTGCTGGGTGATGGTGGAAGCACCCCGCACTCGCCCGTTCCTTGAATCGACGAGCGCGCGGGCGATCTCCTGGAAGTCAAAGCCGCGGTGGGCGAAGAAGCCCGCGTCCTCGCTGGCGGTGACGGCCCGGACGACGCTCGGGGGCAGCTCGGCGAGGGGAACGAACCCCGGGCCCCCGGGCCCCACCACGATTTCCCGAGCGGTTTCCCCCGGGCCCGGGTCGGCGGGCCGGTACCGGAACGTCCCGAGCAGGCGGTTCGGTCGGGCCCGCGCCACTCGCCTCAGCTCCTCGAGGTCGAGGTCCACATCCGCCGTCCAGTCGCCGCCGGCGTGTAGGGGCCCGGAGAGGTCGAGCCTCGCCGACAGGGGCCCGTCCACCTGCGGCGCCGCCTCGGGCGGGCGCAGGTCCTCGGGCAGCGCGGAGAGGAGGTCGGACCAGCGGAGGTCGTTCGCCCGCACCGAGAGCGAGATGCGGGGCTCGGGTAGCCAGGCGAGCGTCCCCTCCACCGAGGCTGCGGCCGCGCCGAGGGCGCCGAGGGAGATCCTCCCCTGGGTGAGCGCGCCCCGGCCCGCTCCGCGGTCCCACTGGAAAGTCCCGGCCGATCGGGCCGCGAAGGGCCCGACGGGAGAGGGCCCGAGCCAGGGCGCCGACAGGAGGAATCCCTCCAGGTCACCTCGAAACTGGCCTGCGCCGGCCCGGAGCTCTGGGTCCCCTCTGCCCTCCAACCGCAGCCGCACCTGGCCAGCGGGGAGGTCGACCGGAAGGCGGCCAGCGACGCCCGCGGGGAGGTCTCCGGGCAAGGACATGTCGACGTCGGCGTCGACCGCGGCGACGCCGTCCTGGCGGTCGAGGCGGAGGGAGGCGTGACCGCCGGCGGGGAGCGCGAGGCGCGCCTCGAGGGTCGCGCGACCCCCCTCGTCGCGGGTGAGCGAGGCGTCGAGGTCCACCGGTCCGAGCTCGGCGGGCCGACCTCCCCGGCCGTCGAGGACCACGGTGACCCGGCGCAGCGCGAGGGACGGCTGGGCGCCGCGCCCAGCCCCTTCGCCTCCCCCCTGGCGGGCCCGCAGCCGGCGCCAGGCTCGGCCGAGCTCCGCCCCCCCGGGCCCAGGCTCGAGCCTCACCTCGTGGGCGGTCACGGCGCCGGGCTCGATGCGGCCGAGGAGGAGCGCGAGGAGCCGGGGGCGGACGACGACCCGGGCGATGCGCAGGAACTCCCCGCCTGGGCGAGACCCCGGCACGACGACAGGCCCGAGCTCGGCCCGGAAGAGCCAGTCGATGCGGGCGTCGCCCACTTCCCCCTCGCCGAGGCGGTCCCGCAAGAGGCGCTCGGCGCGGGCGCGCAGCCTCTCGCGGGCTGCCGGGGAGTTCGCGGCGCGGTGGACGCCGACCCAGAGGGTGAAGGCGCCGAGCGCGAGGGCGGCGAGGACGAGGCGGCGCCCCCGAGACCGGGACCCGCCGGCGCGAGAACGGAAGGCTCGGCGAAGGAACATGGGGCGGTAGAGGGTCGCTGACTTAGCCCCTGCCCGCCCCGGGGTCAATGAGTCTCTGTGCCGCGAACAAGAGCGGGAATTTCCAGGCGAAGTCGGGAAGGCCGGGGCGGGCGCCCTCTGTTAGTATCCGAGAGATCCGCGGATGAGTTACCTCGGCCCAAGCCTGCGCCGCCGTCGAGCGCGAACGTGGAAGGGTTGGCGGCTCATCGCCGCCGCCGCCTTCTCCGTGGGCCTGAACCTGCTCGTCCTCCGGCTCATCCAGGTGGACTGGGTGGGGCTGTCGGCCTCTTCCAGGAACGAGGCGAGGCCGGTGGGGCTCGCACCCCTGTCGAGCGAGCAGTGGGCCGCGAACCGGCGCGTGACGGACGGCTCGAAGCCGGCGCCGCGGGAGGCCATCGCCCCGAGGCCGCTGGCGGCCGTGAAGCCTCCCGAAGCCCCCCGGATGCCTGGGCAGGTGGTGGACGTGGCTCCGAGCGCCAACAACAAGCCGCCGCCAGCGAGCCGCTTCCTCGCCGAGAGCAACAACACCGTGGAGAAGGAGACGGTCTCTCGTTTCCGCCGCCCCGGGTACGAGCGCGCCGCCCCCAGGCCGAGCCAGGACCAGGCTCCCCAACCGGCGCAGGCGCAGCGCGGGGACCAGGTGGCCGAGGGGAGCAAGGACGCGACCGGCGGCGATGCCCGCAAGGCGGGCGCGGTCCGTCCGGCGGGGAAGGCGCCATCCCCGTCGGCGCCGTCGCCCGCCGAGAAGCTCGCCATGAACGTCGACCCCGAGGGCCTGCGCCGGGCCCCCGCCCCGGCCGCGGAGAGCAAGCCCGGACAGACCGAGGCGCAGGGCGAGGCGGGCGAGGGAGGGGAGGGTGCGAAGCAGGCGGGCAGCGGCGGCCGTCCCATCCTGCAGCCCACGGCGGCCTTCTACGACCAGTTCAAGGGCGGACCGGCGCCCGACCACGTGGAGGGAGTCGATGTGGGCGACTCCACCTTCCTCAACACGCGCGAGTGGAAGTACGCGGGCTTCTTCAACCGCGTGAAGCAGGCGATCTCCGAGCACTGGGATCCGAGCAGCGCCATGCGGGCCCGCGATCCCAGCGGGGAGAAGTTCTTCTACAAGGACCGCAACACTCTCCTCAGCGTCACCCTGAACGAGCAGGGGGCGCTCACCGACATCAAGGTGACGCGCTCGAGCGGGCTCGACTTTCTCGACCAGACCGCGGTGGAGGCGTTCCAGAAGGCGCAGCCCTTCCCGAACCCGCCGAGCGGGCTCGTCGACAGCCACGGCCAGATCTCCTTCAGCTTCGGCTTCTACGTGGAGACGGGCGGGGGCGGGTTCCGCTTCTACCGCGGCAGCAGCACGCATTAGGGCCCGTGCTGCTCGCGCGGCTCGGCTGCCTCCTCCGGAAGGCGCCGCCGGGAAGGGCCCCAGGCCTCTCCGACCTAGTCCACCTTCATCCCGGGCTTGAAGCGCAAGAGCGGCTTGCGGGCAGCCCGGGTCTCGTCGAGCCGGGATCGAACCGGCTTTCTCGGGGCGGCCTTCAGGGCGGAGGGGTTCTCGCGAGCCTCGGCGGCGATGGCGCGCATCGCCGCGATGAACCCGTCGAGCGTCTCCTTCGACTCCGTCTCGGTGGGCTCGATCATGAGGGCGCCGTGCACCACCAGAGGAAAGTAGACGGTGGGAGGATGGGACCCGTGGTCGATGAGCCGCTTCGCCACGTCCATGGTGGTGGCCCCGCCCTCCTTCTGCGCCTTGTCGTCGAAGACCACCTCGTGGAGGGTGTCGGTGTCGTAGGGCAGGTTGAAGTGCCCCTTCAGCCCGGCGCGCACGTAGTTGGCGTTCAAGACCGCGAGCTCCGCGACGCGCCGCAGGCCATCCGGCCCGAGCTCCCGGATGAGGGCCCAGGCGCGCACGAACATCCCGGTGTTGCCCCAGAACTCGCGGAGCCTGCCGATGGTGCGGGGCCGCTCGACGGGATCGGTCACGAGCCGGAACTCCGTCCCCTCCTTCACCACCGTCGGCAGGGGCAGGAAGGGCACGAGCTCCTCGCGCACCCCCACCGGGCCCGAGCCCGGACCGCCCCCCCCGTGCGGGGTGGCGAAGGTCTTGTGCAGGTTGTACTGCATCACGTCGAAGCCCATGTCGCCCGGGCGCGCCACCCCCAGCACCGCGTTGAAGTTGGCGCCATCGCCGTACACCAGCCCGCCGCGGGCATGGACGATGTCGGCGATCTCCCGGATGTGGCTCTCGAAGATCCCCAGGGTGTTGGGGTTCGTGATCATGATGGCGGCGACGTCGTCATCCATCGCGCGCGCCACGGTCTCCGGGTGGAGACGCCCGTCGCTCCCACTCTCGAGCTCCACGGTGGAGTAGCCGTTCAGGGAGGCAGAGGCGGGATTGGTGCCGTGCGCGGTGTCGGGGATGAGCACCTTCTTGCGCGGGTTGCCGTGGGCCACGTGGTAGGCCCGGATCATCATCAGGCCGGTGAGCTCCCCGTGCGCCCCGGCCGCCGGCGAGAGGGTGGTGGCCGCGAAGCCCCCGATCTCGGAGAGGGCCCGCTCCAGCTTCCACATGAGCTCGAGGGCGCCCTGGGCCATCGAGGCGGGCAGGAGGGGGTGCGCGAAGGCGAAGCCGGGGAGCCGGGCGAGCGCCTCGCTCGACTTCGGGTTGTACTTCATGGTGCAGGAGCCGAGCGGGTAGAAGCCAGTGTCGATGCCCCAGTTCCACTGGGAGAGCCGGGTGAAGTGACGCACCACCGCGAGCTCGTCCATCTCGGGCAGGCCCTCGATCTCGCCGCGGAGCAGCTCCTTCGAGATCTCGGAGGCCGGGTCCGTTCCAGCCGGGACGTCGGGGAGCGAGATGCCGCTCCGGCCGGGCGAACCCTGCTCGAAGACGAGGGGCTCCTCCATGACCAGGCCGCGGGTGGCGCCGAGGGCGCCCGCCTCGCCGGGCTCGGATCCCTCGCCGGCCTGCTTCTCCATGTTGGGCTTCCAGCCGGTCGGATTCGACATGGCGTTATCCCCGCACCGTCTGGGCGAAGAGCTCGATGAGCTCGGGAGAGTGGACCTCGGTGGCGGCGCTGAGGAGAACGCCCTTCATGCGCGGGTCGTCCGGGTAGTAGCGCCCGAGCGCCACCCCCGCGGCCAGGCCGGCCTTGGCGAGCCGCTCGACCACCGCCTCGGCGTCGCCCACCTCGAAGGCCGCCTCGTTGAAGGTCGGTCCGGAGAAGCGCACCCCGAAGCCCGCCTTCTTCATGGCCGACCGGAGCTGGTGCCCGCGGGCGAAGTTGAGCCGCGAGAGGCGGGAGAGCCCCGACTTGCCGAGCAGGGAGAGGTGGATGGTGGCTGCGAGCGCGGTGAGGCCGGAGTTGGTGCAGATGTTGGAGGTGGCCTTGTCCCGCCGGATGTGCTGTTCGCGGGTCGAGAGAGTGAGCACGAATCCGCGGCGCCCCGCCTTGTCGACGGTGGCGCCCACGATCCGGCCGGGCATCTGTCGGATGTTGGCTTCGCGCGTGGCGAAGAATCCCGGAGCGGGGCCCCCGTAGTTGAGGGTGTTGCCGAAGCTCTGCAGCGTGCCGGTGGCGACGTCGGCGCCGAGCGCGCCGGGCGCCGCGAGGAGGCCGAGCGCCACCGCCTCCGAGGTCACCGAGACGGCGAGGGCGCCGGCGTCGTGGGCGATGGACGCCGCCTGCGGAAGCGCGTCCACCACGCCGAAGAAGTTCGGGTAGCCGACCACCACCGCGGCGGTGCGGGCGTCGACCGCCTTCTTCAGGGCGGCGAGGTCGGTCCGGCCGTCCTCGCCGTAAGGCACCGCCACCACCTCGTCGCCGGTCGAGGCGAGGTAGGTGGCGAGCACCTTCCGGTACTCCGGATGGAGGGCGGCGCTCACCACCACCCGGTTGCGTCCGGTGAGGCGGGTTGCCATCAGCACCGCCTCGGCGGTGGAGGTGGCAGCGTCGTACATCGAGGCGTTCGAGACCTCCAGGCCGGTGAGCAGGCAGACGAACGTCTGCCACTCGAACAGCGCCTGGAGCGTCCCCTGCGAGAGCTCGGGCTGGTAGGGGGTGTAGGCGGTGAAGAGCTCGCCGCGCAGCAGCAACTGGTCCACCACCGGGGGCACGTGGTGGGGGTACGCCCCCGCGCCCATGAAAGGCGGGTGGTCGGTGCGGTTGCGTGCCGCCAGGTGCCGGAACTCGTAGAGGAGGGAGACCTCGTCCACTGCCGCCGGGACGTCGAGCGGGCGGCGGAGCCGGAGCGGCTCCGGGATGGAGCGGAACAGGTCTTCGAGGGACTTCACCCCGCAGGCGTCCAGCATGGCGCGGACGTCCTCCGGCGTGTGCGGGTGATAGCGCAAGGTCTACTCCTGCTCTTCCTCGACGAACTTCTCGTAGGCAGCGGCGTCCAGGAGGTCGGACTGCTCCGAAGGGTTCGCGGCCTCGACGACGATCATCCACCCTTCCTCGTAGGGATCGTCATTGACGGTCTCGGGTGCGTCGGTGAGGGGGTCGTTCACCTCGATCACCTTCCCGGAGACGGGGGCGAACAGGTCGGAGACCGCCTTGGTGGACTCCACCACCCCGAAGGCCTCCCCCTTCTTGACCATGTCGCCCACGTCGGGAAGCTCGACATACACGACGTCGCCGAGCTGATCCTGGGCGAAGTCGGTGATGCCGACCGTGACGCGATTGCCCTTCACGCGCGCCCACTCGTGGTCGCGGGTGTACTTCAGGTCCTCGGGGAAGTTCATGGTCATGTCCTCTTGTAGAAAGGCGTCTTCACCACCTGCGCCGCAGCCGGTCGTCCGCGAATGTCGACGGCGAAGGTGGACCCCTCGGCGGCCAGGGCCGGCGGCACGTAAGCGAGCCCGATCGAGGTCTTGAGCGACGGCGACCGGGTGCCGCTCGTGACCGTCCCCACCTTCTGCCCGTCGCGGGTGACGTCGTAGCCGTGGCGGCCGATGCCCGAGTCGGTGAGCACGAAACCGACGAGCTTCCGCGGCAGGCCTCCCGCCTTCTGCCGCAGGATGGCGTCGCGCCCGACGAAGTCGCCCTTCTCCGTCTTCACCACCCAGGCCAGCCCGGCCTCGAGGGGCGTGGTGGTGTCGTCCATGTCGCTGCCGTAGAGCCGGTAGGCCATCTCCAGGCGCAGGGTATCCCGGGCGCCGAGCCCGGCGGGCTCGAGGCCATCGGGCTTGCCGGCCTCGAGGAGCGCGTTCCACAGCCTCTCCCCCTGGTCCGGCCGGCAGAAGCACTCGAAACCGTCCTCCCCGGTGTAGCCGGTCCGGGCAAGGATGCAGGGGACGCCGGCCACTTCCCCGTCCGTGAACCGAAAGGTCTTCAAGGAGCCCAGGTCGACCTTGGTGAGCCGTCCCAGGATGGCGGCGGCGCGCGGGCCCTGCAGGGCGAGCTGGACCCAGTCGTCGGACTCGTTGCGCACCTCGGCTCCGCCGGCGTGGTCGCGGAGCCACTCGAAGTCCTTCTTGCGGTTCCCCGCGTTCACGCAGACGAGGAGGTCCTCGGCTTTTCGGCGGTAGACCACGACGTCGTCGACGATGCCGCCGTTGTCGCGACATAGGCAGCCGTACTGCGCCTGCCCGTCCATCAGGCGGCCGAGGTCGTTCGTGAAGACGCGGTTGAGCGCCTCGAGCGCTCTCGGCCCCCGGAAGACCACCTCGCCCATGTGGGAGACGTCGAAGAGGCCGGCTCGCGATCGCACCGCCTCGTGCTCCGCCAGCAGGCCCTGGTATTGGACCGGCATGTCCCACCCGGCGAACTCCACCATCCGCGCACCGGATCTCACGTGAACGTCGTAGAGCGGGGTACGCTGGGCCATCGGGACCACCTGGTTGGAGGCGCGCCGGATTCTAACGGGCGGGGTGGGGGGGTCAAGGTGCTCCGGCAGAACAGCGGACGGGCTCGCAGGGGCCGCGGCCGCTGGCGGCGCAGCACTGCACCGGCTCGCCGCGGTCGTTCACGAAGCGGTAGGCCCAGCGCCCGTCGCCCACCTCCAATACGCCGAATCCCCAGATGGTGGAGGCGAAGAGGAGCCTCGATCCGGGAGTGGGGTGGTCGAAGCGCTCCTGCGGCCGTCCGCGGGCGGTGTTGCCGGAGATGAGCACGTCGTATCCGGCCGGCGAGCGCAGGTGCTCCATCTGGTGCTCGTGGCCGGCCAGCCAGGCGACGATTCTCCCCTGCGCCGCGGCCTCGATGCGCTTCACCCGGGCCACATAGTCGGGCGTGCCGTCCGGGTAGTGCTCGCCGGCCGAGGCGGAGGGGTGGTGGGCGACGAGGAAGCAGAGCTTCTCCGCGCACGGTTCCGACGCGCGGGCCACGAAGGCCACCTCGTCGTCGAAGGAGAATCCGCCGTAGTCGCCCTTGAGCAGGTTGGAGTCGATGGCGATGAGCCGGATCGGCCCCCGGGCATCGACCAGCGAGGCGAGCGGTGGGCCACCTCGGCGCAGGCGCGCGCGCGGGCGACCGCCGCGGGGTCCTTCCCCTCTCCGCACTTGCCGCTCGCGTTGACGTCGTGGTTGCCGAGGACGAGGAAGGTCGGTACCGGCTGGCCGTCGCGCCGCACCTCCTCCAGGGGCGCCTCGAACTTCTTGCGGAAGCCCTCGTCGGCGGGAGGCGAGTAACCCGGGGAGACGGTGTTGCCGTCCGGCTCGAAGGCGCAGGCGGACGGGCCGGCGGGGACGTCCGGGCCGCACTCGTAGACGTTGTCGCCCACCGAGAGCACCAGGTCGACCGGGGCGGTGGCCGAGAAGGCCGCCATGGCACGGGCCACCTTTCCCTGCTGGATGGTGTCGTCCCCGAAGTCGCCGAAGTGGAGCACGCGCAGCTTCACCGGGAAGGGCGGCTGGGCCGGGCCGGGCTCGGCCGGCCGCAGCGCGAAGTGTGGGCTCGTGCAGCGTGCGCAGCCGGCGGCCACGAGCGCGACGAGCGCCGTGACCCGCCTCAACGGTGCCCCCCGAGGGCCAGATCCACGGTGTTCACGAGCAGCATGGCGATGGTCATGGGCCCCACGCCTCCGGGGACCGGGGTGATCGCCAAAGCCCTCTTCGCCGCCTCGCCGTACTCGACGTCGCCGGTGAGTTTGCCGTCGGGCAGCCGGTTCATCCCCACGTCGATGACGACCGCTCCCTCCTTCACCCAGGCCCCCCGGACGAGCTCCGCCTTCCCGATCGCCGCCACCAGCACGTCGGCGCGACCCACCTCGGCCGCGAGATCGGCGGTGCGCGAGTGGGCGACGGTCACGGTGGCGTGCCGCTCGAGGAGCATGGCCGCCATGGGCTTGCCCACGATGTGGGAACGACCGATCACCAGCGCCCGTTTGCCCTTGAGGTCGACCCGGGTCTCGTCGAGGAGCCGCATCACCCCCGCCGGAGTGCAGGGGCGCGGGGCGGGCTTGCCGAGCCAGAGGGCGCCCACGTTGACGGGGTGGAACCCGTCCGCGTCCTTGCGCGGGTCGATGGCGTCTAGGAGCGCGCTCTCGTCGAGGTGCTTCGGCAGCGGCAACTGCACCAGGATTCCGTGTGTCTCCGGGTCGGCGTTGAGCCGCCGGACGAGATCCATGAGCTCGCCCTGGGTGGCGGTGGCGGAGAGGTGGTGCTCGACCGAGCGCATCCCCACCTCCTCGCAGGCCTTTCGCTTGCCTCGCACGTAGATGGCCGAGGCCGGGTCGTCTCCGACCCGAACCACGGTGAGCCCCGGGACGACCCCCTCCCGGGACGAGGCCTTGACCCGCACGGCCACCTCGGCGCGGACCTTCGCCGCGATCTGCTTCCCGTCGATGATCATGAGGCGCGAAGTATAGCGCCGCCGGGCGGCGCCGGGCGCGCTATCATTCGCCGAGCTTCGGAGGACTCCATGGACGTCGCCACCTGCCCTACCTGCAACACTCCGCTCGATGTGGAGAAGTCGTGCGTGACCTGCTCCGCCGAGGCGGAGGGGCTGAGGCTCATCAGCCGGTCGGGCTACTCCTCGGTGAAGGAGATGATGGAGCTCCTCGAGTCCGAAGGGCTGGCGCCGGCGATGGACCAGGTGCCGCCGCGCCGGCCGGAGGAGGTCCTGCACCCTTTGTGGAACCTCTACGTCCCCGAGGCCGAGGTGGGGAGGGCGGCCGGGACGCTCGAGAAGGACTGGATCCACCTGGTGGAGGATCCGGCGGCCATCGCCGCCGCCGCCCGAGGTCTGAAGGGGGTGGACCTCGATGCCGGCGGGGAGATCGAGTGCCCCGCCTGCGGGCACCGCTTCCTCGCCTCGGCCGCGCAGCCCGAATGCCCCGACTGCGGCCTGGCGCTCGGCGCCCCCTCCGACTCGGCGCCGGACGAGGCGGAGACGTAGGCGGCCCGCCTCCCCGGGAGATCCCGTGCCTGCGGAGCTCTGCGACCTGCACGTCCACGTGGGCGGTGCCGTTGCGCCCCACGTCCTGTGGTCGATCGCTCACGATCAGGGCTTCAAGCTCCCGGTCGCCAACTACTGGGAGTTCCGCGAGCTCGTCTCCGCCCGGCCGGGCAAGGTCCGGTCGCTCGAGGAGTACCTCGCCGTGCTCCACCAGTGGACGGAGAAGATCCAGTCATCCCCCCAGGCGATGGAGCGGAGCGTCTACGAGATCATAGGCAAGGAGTATCGCTCCTCCCGGGTGAGCCTGATCGAGCTTCGCTTCAACCCCATGAAGCGCAACCAGGGCGGGGAGAGGGACCTCGACCACATCATCCACGCCGCACTGCGCGGCATGGATCGCGCGGTGCTGGAGTACGGAGTCCGCGCCGGCCTCATCTTCTGCCTGGCGCGCGAGTTCGACCACCGGCTGAACGAGATCCTGGTGGAGAAGGCCAGCAAGTACCATCGCCGGGGGGTCCTCGGCATCGACCTCGCCGGCACCGAGAAGCTGGCGCTGGAGCTCGACCCGGCCGAGGTGGCGCGCTACCGGCAGCTCTTCGCCTATGCCCGCAGCGTCGGCCTCAAGACCACGGTGCACACCGGCGAGACCGCCGGCACCGGAGCCGAGGGCGTGCGCGCCGTGGTGGAGGAGCTCGAGCCGCACCGGATCGGCCACGGAATTCGCGCCGCTCAAGACGAGGCAGTGATGGATCTCCTGCGCGAGCGGGGCGTGACCCTCGAGATCTGCCCCACCTCCAACCTGGCCACTCGGGCGGTGTCGTCGACCGCGGAGATGCGGGAGATCCTGCAGAAGCTGTGGAAGCGCGGGGTCCGCTTCACCATCAACACCGACGGTCCCTACCTCCTCGACACCAGCATGGCGAGGGAGGTGGAGATGCTGCGCCGCCACGGGGTGCTCGCCGACGAGCAGATCGAGCAGACCTTCCGCTGGGCGCGCGAGGCCTCCTTCGTGGAGGCGCCACCGCAGGCGGACGACCCCGGTCTGCCCCCGCCGGAGTGAATATCGGAAGGCGGCGCTCCGTCTCCCCTTGCGAGCGAAGTCCGCGGCATCCCCGCCGCGGCGAACTCTAAAAAGGAGAGAACATGAAGCTCGCATCCAAGGTCGCCACGGGGCTCGCCGTCCTCGCCCTCGCTTCCCCCGTCCTCGCCGCCCCCGCCAGCCCGGCGGTCCAGGCCCCGGCGCAGCCGGTCGCGCAGTCGAAGACTCACGCGCAGAAGCAACACGTGCGCAAGGTCGCGCAGACCGACGCGAAGAAGGGCCAGGAGAAGAAGCCGGAGGCGAAGGGGCACGAGAAGGCGCCGCCCAAGGCTCCGGCGAAGGCAGGGGCGCAGGGCGAGAAGGCTCCTTCTGCCCCGGCGCAGGCGCCCGCGAAGTAGGAAGCCAGAGGAGAAGGGATCCGGCGCGGCGCGGGCCCAGAGCGGCCCTCGCCGCGCCGGTCTCATCGGTCGCCCTGCCTTCAGGGGGGAGCGACGAGGAGCGCCGTCACGGTGCCCGGGCGAGCGGCCTCGCCGGCGCGGAGCGGTTCGAGCTCGGCGGCCCGGTTCCTCGCCAAGGTGGCGAGGAGCTCGCCGGGCTCGCCCGCCCCTTCGAGCCACGGTGAGGCGAGGGGCTCGAGCGCGCACGCCGCTCTCGGGACCTCGTCCCGCGCGATGGGGGTGGCGGCGAAGGGGCGGCCGAGCCGCTCGTTGGCGAGCGCGGTGAGGTAGAGCGCCGAGAGCGTGGCCTCACCCGGGAAGCCGACCGGGCGCTCGAGCCCCAGGCGCCGAGAAAGCGCGAGGAGCCCCTCGGCGGCCTCAAGGGCGGAGAGGGCCTCCCGGACCTCGGCGGTCGAGCGAAAGGGCCGGGCGGTGAAGGCGGCGGTGGCGGGAGCGCCCCACTCGGCGCGGGGCATGGAGAGGCCCGGGAAGTAGCGGGGCCGGCGCAGGCGCAGGGCCGCCACCGCGTCGCCGAGCGGGGCGTCGAGTACCGGGCCGGGCCCGAGGGGGGGCTGGGCGAGGCGCGCAGCGCGCCCGTGGAGCTCGAGCAGCTGTCCGAAGCCGCGCTGGAAGATGCGCTTCAGCGGAGTCGAGGCGAGGACCGCCGAGGCCGACTCCTCGTCGCCTCCGGAGGCGGCCTCGAGGCCCATTTCGAGGAGCGCCCGGGCGCTCTCGAGCGCGCCGGCGACCTCCTCCGCGTCGGAGGGATCCACCCGGTCCGCGACCAGGACCGCGTTCGCTGCCGAGAGGAGCTCGGCCTCGAAGCGGGCCGCCGACTCGGGGGGCAGCCTGGCCGCGGCCCGGTCGAGGAGCGAGGGAGTGCGGTGGGCCGCGAGCCAGAAGCCCGGAGGACGATGCGGGAGCCCGGGAGGCGCCTCGCCGGCCGCCGCCGCTTTCGGGCGGGCGAACCAGGAGAGCGCCTCCTCGAGGGGCGGGAAGCCCAGGTCGGCGAGCCGGCCGGTGCGCCAGCGCAGCTCGGCCTCGGCGAGCTCTGCCTCGATCTCCTGACGGAAGGAGGCCAGGCGGCGTCCGGCCTCGAAGGCGTCCTCGGCGTACAGGTCGTCGAGGAGCCGCCGCATCGTGAGGGAGTCCGGGCCCGCGGGGACGATCTCCACCACGAAGCGGCCGTCGGGGGTCTTGAGCCAGGCGTCGGCCTCCAGCTCCGGGTCGGGCTCCTCCTCCAGGTCGTGCACGCGGAGCGTGCCCCGCAACAGCAGGCTCACGAGTTCCGGGTCGAGCGCAGCGAGCTTCTCCCGCCACCTCGCCACCGCCTCTTCGCCGGAGAGCGAAGGTGGGCGGGCGGCCTTGAGCCACGGCAGCGCTCGCTCCGGAGAGAACGCCCGGTCGCGCCAGGCGCCCAGGTCGAGGAAGGTGCGGAACTGGTCGGGGGATGCGAGCTGCACCAACTCGGCGGCGTCGGCGAGGCCGGCCTCCTGGATGGCGTGAAAGAGCTCGTCGGGCGGTAGTGCCTGGACCGCCTCCACCGGGTCGCGCTGATCGAGAAGGAGGTCGACGCGGCTCTTGCCCCGGCGCTCGGCGAGCCCGCGACGCAGCTCCGCCAGGCCCGTCGGGGGCGCCTCTCGCCCCGGCTCTCCCTCGGTCATGACGCGATCCCCGTGCCCCGCGCCCGCGGAGCGAGGGCCCCTGCTACGCCTTGGCCGCGGCCCGCTTGCCGTGGTGCGCGGCCTTCACGACCCTGCCGGCTTTGAGGCAGCGGGTGCAGACGCGGAGGTGGCGGACCGTTCCCTCCACGTCGGCGCGGACGGAGCGGAGGTTCGGGAGCGAGCGGGTCTTCGTCTTGTTGTTCGCGTGGGAGACGTTGTTGCCGACGAGCGGCCCCTTCCCACAGATGTCGCAGCGACGTGCCATTTTTGTGATTCCCAAGAAAAGAGGGGAGCTTATGCCCTGGACGCGACCAAAGGTCAAGCTCCTTCGCCTCAGGGGCGGTTACTTCGGCCTCGGCTTCTTCCCCAGGTAGGCCTCGATCCGGTCGGCGGCTTGGAGGGCGGCGTGAAATTCGCCCTCGAGCCCCAGGCCGGGGGCCACCTCGCGCCCGGCGAAGAAGAGGTTGGGGATGGCGGAGCGAGTCGGAAGCCCGGTGACTCCGAGCATCTTCCCCAGCCTCACCTCGTAGAGGGGATGGGCGAGGAGCCTCGTCCCGCGCCGGCTCGCCTCCGCCGCCAATAGCGGCACCGACTCGAGCAGGACCTGGCGCTCGAAGAAGGGCAGGTACTCGTCGACGGCGGCGCGGATGCGGGCCACATGCTCGGGGATGTGCTCGGCCTCCCGGTCCCGGCCGCGGGTGGGGATGAAGGCCCCGGCGGTGAGGACGCACGCCTCCGGGCTCGCCTCGCCGTTGCCCTTCCTTCCAGGGCGGAGCGCCGGCAAGACCTGCAGGAGCAGGGTCTCGCCCAGGCTCGAGCTCGAGAGGAGGGCGGTCTGTCCGAGCGGGGACGGGAGCGCGTGCGCGCGGACCACCCAGTTCACCGAGAGGAGGCGCCGGGCCGGGCGCACCCCGTCGAGCTGGGCCGCCAGTTTCTCCCCCCCGCCCGGGACGATGCGGCGGAGCGCCTGCGCGTCGGTGGCGGAGACGAAGGCGCGAGCCCGGTACACGTCGTCGGAGTCGGAGAGCCGCACCGAGGCGACGAGGCCCCGCTGCACGTCGAGTGACTCGGCGACGGTGGGCGAATCGGCGCTCCCCAGGAGCTCGCCGCGCGACTCGGCGATGCGGCGCCGCAAGGCCTCGCGCAGCCCCACCTCCCCCCAGGGGAGCCGGTGGGTGCCCTGCAGAATGGCCCCGAGAACGCGGACCATCCCGAGCCGCGGCGGCGGCCCATCGAGGTGGGCGAGGAAGGGGTAGGCGCTCCGCAGCGCGACCGCCAAAGGGTGCTCCCCGAGGTCGGCGAGCGGGGCGAGCCCCCCGTCCCCGCCGTCGGGAGAGTGACGCCGGGCCCGCGAGAGGCGCCAGCGCTCGGCGATACCGCGCGCGGGGAGCGGCGGCCGGGCCGAAAAGAAGGGGCTCTCGGCGTCGAACAGGCGCACCGCCTCGGCGATGGCCGCCGCCACTCTCTCGGCGTCGGCGCCGAACTCGCGGCGGAGCTCCGCGAGGCGCGCTGCCTCGTCCCGCCACAGGTCCAGGCGATGGCGCGGGAGCAGGATCTGCAGGTCGGGCACGCAGGGCTCGAGCAGCCGGCCGACATCGGCCGAGAGGGAGAGCTCGGAGAGCACCGCCGCCCCGGCGGAGAAAAGGCGGGGCGAGGGGAGAAGGGCCGGGCCGTAGGGAAGGAGCCAGCCGCCGTCGGCGTACGCCCGGCCCAGGCCGTCGTGGTCGAGGTGCAGCACGCGGAAGCCGCGCCTCGCCAGGAGCGCGCCGGCGGCCACGCCGCCGAGCTGCGACCCCAGCACGCACACGTCGTAGGCGCGCTGGGTGGAGGTGGGCTTTGGGGCCGTCGGCACCCTAGCGATCCCGACAGGGGTTGGAGACGTCGTCGAGCGAGGGAGCGGCGGCGTCGAGCACCGTCACCCTGCGCCCGGCCAAGGTGAGCCGCCCCTCGGCGAGCCACTGGATGGCCTCGGGGTAGATGCGGTGCTCCTCCGCCAGGATCCGGGCCGACAGCGACTCCTCGGTGTCGCCGGGGAGCACCGGCACCACGGCCTGCACGATGATGGGCCCGGTGTCGGTGCCGGCGTCGACGAAGTGGACGGTGCAGCCGGAGAAGCGGGAGCCGTATGCGAGCGCCTGCCGTTGCGCGTGAAGGCCGGGGAAGCTCGGGAGGAGGGCAGGGTGGATGTTGAGCACGCCCGGGCAGCCTCCGCGCGCCGGGGAGGGCGCGAAGGCGTCGAGGAAGGTCGGGGTGACGAGGCGCATGTAGCCGGCGAGGCACACGATGTCGACCTCGTGGCGACGCAGCACCTCCAGGAGCCGCTCGTCGTAGGTGACGCGGTCGGTCACGCCCTTCGAGGGGACGAGCTCGGCCGCCACGCCGGCGCTCCGGGCGCGCTCCAGGGCGCGCGCTTCGGGGGCGTTCGACGCCACCACCACCACCTCGCCCTCGATGCGCCCCTCGGCGCAGGCATCGAGGATGGCCTGCAGGTTCGATCCCGAGCCGGAGGCCAGGACCGCGATGCGGGTCACCGGAGCACCTCGCAGGTCGCCTCTCCCGCACCCGCTGCCACCTCGCCCACGGTCCAGCTCTCGAGGCCGCGCGAGCGGAGGACCTCGTGGGCGCCGCCGGCGCTCTCGCGCGGTACCACCACGACCATGCCGAGCCCCATGTTGAAGGTGCGGTACATCTCGTCGCGCGACACGCCCCCCTCGCGCTCCAGGAGCGAGAAGACCCCCGGAACCGGCCAGCTGCCCTCGCGCAGGATTGCCCGGGTGCCGTCCGGCAGGTTGCGGGGCACGTTCCCGGGCAGCCCGCCGCCGGTGATGTGCGCGACGGCGCGCACCGGGACCTGCTCGATGAGGGCGAGGAGGTCCTTCGCGTAGATGCGGGTGGGCTCGAGCAGGGCATCCGCGACGGTGCGCCCGCAGAGCTCGGCAGGCCGGTCGGAGAGCTCGAAGCGGGGCAGGAGGACCTTTCGGGCGAGGGAGTAGCCGTTCGAGTGAAGCCCGGAGGACGCGATCCCGACGAGGACGTCTCCGGGTGCGACCGAGCGCCCGTCGAGGATGCGCGATCGCTCCACTGCGCCCACCGCGAACCCGGCCAGGTCGTACTCGCCCGGCTGGTAGAATCCAGGCAGCTCCGCGGTCTCGCCGCCGATGAGGGCGCAGCCGGCCCGGCGGCAGCCCTCGGCGATCCCCTTCACCACCAGGGCGGCCTGCTCCGCCTCGAGCTTCCCGGTGGCGAAGTAGTCGAGGAAGAAGAGCGGCTCCGCCCCTACCACCGCCACGTCGTTCACGCACATGGCGACGAGGTCGATCCCCACCGTGTCGTGGCGCCCGGTGAGAAACGCCACCTTGAGCTTGGTGCCGACGCCGTCGGTTCCCGAGACCAGGACCGGCTCCCGGTACTTCCTCGGGTCGAGGGCGAAGAGCCCCCCGAAGCCGCCGATGCCGGCGAGGACCTCGGGGCGCATGGTGGGGCGCGCGTGCGGCTTGATGAGTTCGACGAGGCGATCGCCCTCCTCGATGTCGACCCCGGCGTCGCGGTAGGTCGTGGCCATGCGCCCCCCTTACCGCGTGCGTCACGGCATCGCAAGGCGCACGAGCGTGGCGCACCCCGCGTTGACACCGCCGAGCCGCGTCGGCTAAGCACCGGTCGTGGCTGCCGACGACCTCTTCCGCCGTTTCGGCCGCGAATTCCCTCGCGGCACGGTGCTCTTCCGCGAGGGGGACCCCAGCGGCGAGATGTACGTCGTCCACCAGGGGAAGGTGGTCATCTCCAAGCGGGCCGGAGGGGTGGAGAAGGTGCTCACCACGCTCGGGCAAGGCCAGTTCCTCGGCGAGATGTCCATCCTCAACCACGCGCCGCGCTCGGCGACGGCTACCTGCGCCGAGGACTCGAAGCTCCTCGTCGTCGACGCCAGGACCTTCGAGGCGATGGTGAGGGGCAACGCCGAGGTGGCGCTGCGGATGATCCAGACCCTGGCGGCCCGGCTGGCCGAGGCGGACCGGCAGATCGAGAACCTCCTGCTCCGCGACGCGCGCGCCCGGGTGGTGCACTACCTGGCGGCGACGGCCGAGCGCGACGCCCGCGAGGGTGGGGGGGCCCGCCTCGAGCTCGCCGCCGAGGACCTGGCGGCGCGCCTCGGCCTCGAGGGCGCGAAGGTGAGCGAGGTGCTCGACTCCCTGGCGAGAGCCCGGCTCCTGGAGGTGCAGGGCCGCGCCTTGGTGGTCCCGGAGCCCGGGCGGCTGCGCCATTTCCTCGACTTCCTGGAGCTCCAGTCCGGGGGCGAGGGGGCGACTTGAGGATCCGTGTCCTCGGCGCCTCCGGCGGCGAGCTGCCCGGGCGCAGCACCACCTGCTTCCTGGTGGACGGCCGCCTGGCGCTCGACGCCGGGGCGCTCACCTCCAGCCTCTCCCTGGCGGAACTCGAGCGCATCGACCACGTGCTCCTCACCCACGCCCATCTCGACCACGTGAAGGATGTTCCGCTGCTCGCCGACCTGATGGCAGGCCGGAGACGGAAGCCGTTCACCGTTCACGCGTCCCCGGAGGCGGTGCGGACCCTGAGGCGGCACCTGTTCAACGGCAAGCTCTGGCCGGACTTCACCCGCATCCCGAGCCCGTCGCACCCGGTCGTCCGCCTCCAGGCCTTTCGCCCCGGCAAGCCCTTCCGGGTCGGTCGCTACTCGATCGCCCCCACGAAGGTGCGCCACGTGGTGGAGTCGACGGGGTTCGTGGTGTCGCGGGCCGCCTCGGCGTTCGCCGTCTCCGGCGATACCGGGCCCACTCGCGCCTTCTGGGCATCGCTCTCCGCCGCCCCCCCGCTCGGCGCCCTCTTCGTGGAGACGAGTTTCCCGAGCGCGATGCAGTGGCTCGCCGATCTGTCCGGACACCTGACCCCGAAGACCCTGGTCCGCGAGCTCTCCAAGGTGGAACGGGCCGGGATTCCCGTGTATCTCTACCACCTCAAGCCCGCCTGGGAGGCCGACCTGAAGAGGGATATCGCCTCCTTGCGGATTCGCGGAGTGAAGGTGCTCCGCAAGGGCGACGTCATCGTGGTGTGACGGCGGCCGCCGTCCGAGGGTGCTCATGGCCTGGTTCTCCAAACGACAGACGCTGAAGGCGCAGCCGGCGCAGGACAAGCCCACCGGCCCGGTCCCGGCGCGCAAGGGTGAGGGGCTGTGGACGAAGTGCGACGGCTGCGGCGAGGTCATCTACACCCAGGAGTGGGAGGGGAACTGGAACGTCTGTCCCGCCTGTGGGCACCACGACGCCCTCCCGGCGCGGAGGCGCCTGGAGATGATCCTCGATCCAGGAAGCTTCGAGGAACTCGACGCCGAGCTCATCCCCGAGGACCCGCTCGGCTTCTCCGACTCCAAGAAGTACCGCGACCGCCTGAAGAGCACCTACAAGGCCACCGGGCTCCGGGACGCCTTCATCTCGGGGGTAGGTGGCATCGACGGCCGCCCGGTGTCGGTGGGCACCTTCGCCTTCGAGTTCATGGGCGGTTCGATGGGATCGGTGGTGGGGGAGAAGGTGACCCGGGTCATCGACCGGGCCTACGAGCGCCGCACGCCCTGCGTGGTCTTCAGCTCCACCGGCGGCGCGCGCATGCAGGAGGGCATCTTCTCCCTCATGCAGATGGCGAAGACCTCGGCGGCCCTGAACCGCTTCCGCCAGGTGCGCAAGCCCTACGTCTCGGTGATGCTCCACCCCACCACCGGGGGAGTGGCCGCGAGCTTCGCCTGGCTCGGCGACGTCATCCTCGCCGAGCCGAAGTCGCTCATCGGGTTCGCCGGGCCGCGCGTCATCGAGCAGACCATCCGCGAGAAGCTGCCGCCGGGGTTTCAGCGCAGCGAGTTCCTGCTCGAACACGGGATGATCGACGCCATCGTCCCGCGCCCGAACCTGCGGGAGCGTCTGAGCCAGATCCTCTCGCTACTGAGCTAGAGGCCGTCCCGAGGGCAACGGCGCGGCGGTGGGCGGCGCGGAAGAGCTCGATGCAGCCACAGGCTTACTTGGATTCGCTCCAGCCGCTCGCCATGCGGTTCGGGCTCGAGCGCGTGGAGCGCGGCCTCGCCGCTCTGGGGCGGCCCGACCGCGGCTATCCCATCCTTCACGTGGCAGGAACGAACGGGAAGGGCTCGACCTGCGCCATGGCGGCGGCTGCCCTGCGCGCGGCCGGGCACCGGGTCGGGCTCTACACCTCGCCGCACCTCGTCCGCTTCCACGAGCGCATCCAGGTGGACGGGGAACCCATCTCGGAGGAGCAGCTCGCGGATCGGATCGAGGAGGTCCGGCGGGCGTGCCCTTGGAGCGAAGCGGGAGGTCCGGAGGAGCGCCTCACTTACTTTGAGTTCGCGACGCTCCTCGGCCTTACGCACTTTGCCGTGGAGGCGGTCGAGGTGGTCGTCCTCGAGGTGGGCTTGGGAGGCCGCTTCGACGCCACCAACGCGGTGACGCCTCGGGTGACAGCGGTGAGCCGGATCGGCCTCGACCACGTCCAGCTGCTCGGGAGTACGCTCGACGCCATCGCCCGCGAGAAGGCCGGCATCTTCAAGCTAGGCGTCCCGGCGGTGGTCGCCGGCAACCAGGCGCCCGAGGCGCTCGCGGCGCTGGAAGAGGAGGCACGCCGCCGCGGGGCGCCGTTCCAGGTCGCCGCCTCCTCCTACCCGGGGAGGATGAGCCTGCGCGGCCCGCACCAGCGCGAGAACGCGGCCCTGGCTGAGGCTGCGCTCCGGCTTCTCGACTCGGGGGGCGTGCGCGTGGGCGAGGGGCCCCTCGCGGAGGGGATTGCCGGGGCTCGCTGGCCCGGGCGGCTCGAGGAGATGAGGGGCGTGGTGCTCGACGGGGCCCACAACCCCGACGGCGCGGCTGCCTTGGCGGCTGCCCTCCCGGCCCTCTACCCGGGCCGGCCGGTCGAGCTCGTGTTCGGGGTGCTGACAGACAAGGACCACCTCGGGATGCTGGAGGCCCTCGGGCCGGTGGCGAGGCGGATGCACCTCGTGGCACCGGACTCGCCGCGCGCTCGAGCGCCGGGTACCTTTCTCGAGCTCGCCTCGCGCCGCTGCGCGGCCGTGGACGTGCACGAGAACGTGCTTGCCGCGCTCGCCTGTGCCCGCGGGGCCGCGAAGGACGGCGCGCTCGTGTGCGTCGCCGGGTCCCTCTACCTCGTCGGCGAGGCGCGGCGCCATCTCGAAGAGGGGCGCGCGGAGTAGGACTCCGAGCGACATTTCCCCACCGCCACCCGTTTCTTGGTGGTCGCCGAGCGCGTGCTATCCTCGCGAAAAGCCTGAACGGGAGCGCCCGATGCGCCTTGTCACCTTTCTGACCGCCGCGCTCGTCGCGGGCCGCGCCCTCGCGCAAACCGGCGCGCCCAATGTCGTCACCGAAGTGGGCGTGCGGGAAGAGGGCGGGGCGGTCCTCGTCTCGGTGCAGGGGTCGAAGCCACCGAGCTTCACCACCTTTTCCATGATGGACCCACCCCGCTTCGTCGTGGACGTCTCGGACGCCACCTTTCAAGGCGTGCCGGCCGAGACCGGTGGCACCGGCGTGGTGCAACTCGTGAAGAGTCTCTCCTTCGGCAGTGGCGGCTCGGCGGTGGCCCGCGTCACCGTGGTGTTCACGAGGGAAGTGGAACCTCCCGACGTTCAGGTAGTGGGTAACCGCCTGGTAGTGCACGTGGTCCAGCCCACTCCTTCGCCCGCTTCCGTGGCGGAGGCGCCCGCCAGCCCGCCGCCTGCTCCCGCGGTGCCTCCCCCGGCGGCAGTCGCCCCGGCGGCCGCTGCACAGGCCCCGGCCGTGGCGCAGGCGCCGGGGGTGGCACCGGGGCCGGTGGCGCCACAGGCACCGGTGGCGGCAGCTGTCGAGCCTTCCTCGGCCGCGCCGCCCGCCGCCGCGGTGGCGAAGGCCTCCGACGACGGCGCGCAGGCGGCGATGGCCCGGGCAGAGGAGCAGGCGCGCCTCGAAGCCCAGGCGAGGCAGGATCGAGAACGGGCCGAGGCCGCTGCCAAGGCGGAGGCGGACGCGCGGGCGAAGGCGGAGGCCGACGCCGCCCAGGTGCGCGTCGAAGCGGAGGCGCGGTCCAAGGCCGAAGCGCAGGCGGCCCAGGCCCAGGCGGCAGCCGAGGCTGACGCACGCGCCAAGGCGAAGGCCGAGGCCGAGGCGGCGCAGGCGCGGGCGAATGCCGAGGCGGAGGCGCGCGCCAAGGCGAAGGCGGAGGCGGACGCCGCTAAGGCCCGCGCCGAGGCCGACGCTCGCGCCAGGGCGGAGGCCGACGCCGAGGCTCGGGCGCGGGCCGATCGCGAGGCCGCCGCCGTCGCGGCCCGGGAGAAGGAAGAGGCCCGGGCGCGGGCCGACGCCGAGAGTCGTGCGGCGGCGTCGGCACAGGCGGACGCGGAATCTCAGGCCGCCGCCCAGGCAAGGGCTGAGGCGTTGGCGCGCGCCCGGGCCCCGGCCGCGCCCGCGATCGCCAAGGCGGCGAGCGCGCCCCGGGTGGCCGCCCTCTCCGCACCGGTGCGGGCACCCGCAGACGCTTCGTCCACTCGACCCAACGTGGTGGAGTCGATCGGCTTCCGCCAGCTGGGAGACGTCTCGCAGGTGTTCGTGAAGACGAAGGGGGCGCCTCGGTTCCGCATCTCCGAGGCCGGGGAAAATGTGGTGCGCGTGGAGATGCCGAACACCCGCGTGCTCACCCGAAACGACCTCAACTTCCTCGACACCTCGTTCTTCCCGTCGGCGGTGGCGCTCGTCACCCCCATGCGGCACGGGCGCAACTACGTGGTGGAGATCAAGCTCCGGCAGAAGGTGGCCTGGCAGCAGCGCGTGGAGGGCGAGACGCTCTCCATCGACTTCGAGCGCCCCGCGAGCCTGCGGGCGGCGCCGGCGGCCGGAAAGGTGGAAGCCGGCAAGCCTTCGCCCTCGGAGTAGGTAAAGGCCGCAAGCGGCGCACGCGAGCCGTCGGACCACGCCCGGCACCCGAACGTGCTACATCATGGCGCGACCGATGGGCGCCGGAGCGACCGAGAATCGGCAACGGCCGCGGGCCACCCGCACGGCCGGCTTCGCGGTCGTCCTCGTCGTCCCAGCGCTCCTCGCCCCGGGGCTGTCCAGTGCCGCGAGCGCCACGCTCCCGGGGCCGGGCGGCACGGTGGATGTCGAGGCACCCGAGCTCACCTACGACGCCGAGACCGAACGCTTCACGCTCAGCGGCGGGGCCCGGCTCCGGCGCGGCGCGCTCCTGCTCCGGGCCCGATCGGTGCGCTACGACCCCAAGACCGGAGAGGTCGACGCCGCCGGCGACGTGTGGCTCACCGGGCCCGGGCGGTTGCTGGTGGCCGACGGACTGCACGCCTTCGTCGACGGGCCCTGGGAGGCCCATCGGGTCTCCACCTTCGTGAAGTCGCGCCCGCTCAACCTCGACCGGGTGGGAACCGCCGCCGAGGCGATCCGGGAGGGGCGCAACCGGGTGTCCCTTTGGGCGAAGGAAGTCCACGGGGCCTCGCCGCCCGGGGACGCCAACGCCCCCTTCACCGCGGAGAGTGTTCGCCTCACCCTCTGCGACTGCGGGAGCGGCGCCCCGTCGTGGGAGATCCACGCCAGCAAGGCCGACGTGACACCGGGGACGAGCGCGGTTCTCACCTGGCCGGTCATCTACGTCACGCCCCGCTTCCTCTTCATCGACAAGCCCATCCCCATCCTGCCGCTGCCGTGGCTCTACGTCCCCCTGGCGAGCCGGCAGAGCGGCTTCCTCTTCCCGTATTTCAACATCGGGTCGCGCAACGGATTCGAGCTCGGCGAGCCGTACTTCCTCACGCTCGGGGAGAGCTGGGACGCCACCTTCACGGCGGGATACTCCTTCGGCCCGAGCAGCTCCGCGATTCAGGGGGCGCTGAACGCCGTCCCCCAGCAGAACGCGGGCGTGCGGGGGGCGGAGGGGAGCGCGGAGCTCCGCTGGGCGCCCGTCCAGGACGTGAACGGCGAGACGAAGCTCTACTTCATGCACGACACCATCCCCTACGTGTGGAAGCCGGCCTCCGGGAACCGGATCGGGCTCACGCTGCGGAACGGGGCCCAGTTCTCGGGAACCTTCGTCAACGCGGAGGCGGGGCTCGTGGGCGACGCCGCCTACCCCCAGGACTTCGTCGGCGACCTGCTGCTCCGGAACGCGCCCTACTTGCGCTCCTCCCTGGCGGCCGGCCACGCCTTCTCGGACGTCGTCGTCGAGGCGGACGTCACCTACAACGAGGAGATCGGAACCCTCGGTCAGCCCGGCGTTCCGGTCGTCTCTTTCGGCGTCTTCGGCGGATCGGTGCCGTCCTTCCACCGGCTGCCGGCCGTCTCGGCATCCCTCCTCCCGGTCCCACTAGCGGGGCCGGTCCTCCTCCTCGGGCAGGCCGGACTCGCCCGCTTCGCGCCCCTGTCCGGCTTGACCGACCAGAGCGTGCGGGGAATCGGGCCGGGCGAGCGCTTCTGGCCTTTCGTGCCGCTCCCGACGCCCCCGTTCCCCGCGCCGCCGCCCGCCGGGGAGAGCTGGGAGCCCGGACAGCGCCTGGCGGCGAGCCGGGCCTTCGTGCGCGCGGAACTGCGCGCGCCCCTCTCGGCCGGGCGCATCCTGGAGGTCGAACCCTGGGTGGCGGGGAACGCGGCCGGCTACCTCTTCGACCAGGACGCGCAGCCCGCGCTCCTCGACGCCTGGGCCACCGGCGGGGCGGTCCTCTCGACCCGCCTGGAGCGCGCCTTCGGATCGGGCGCGGACGCGCTTCGCCACGTCATCGAGCCCAGGGTGGAGTGGCGCGTGGGCAGCGCGGTGGCCGGCCCACAGCTCCCGGCCTACGCCTACGACGAGGTCGACGCGGCGCCGGTGCTGCCGGGCGCCCCCTGCCTCAGCCCGAGTTCCCTCAAGCTCTCGAGCGTGAGCGGCGGCTGCCTGCCCATCCGGGCCCTCTCGTCGACCCTCCCGGGCGGGTTCGACCAGATGCGCATCGCTCTCCGGAACCGGCTCGTCGGCCCGCTCGCCTCGCCGGCCGGGACGCTCTCGGCGACCCGCATCGAGCTCGACCTCGGGCAGGACGTCGACCTCCAAGCCGGCAAGCTCGGCGAGACCTGGGTGCGCGGCGGGGCGAGCTGGGGGCCCATGAACGGCAGCCTGCTCGCCCGCTTCTTCGCCTTCGGCGCGGCGCCGGCTGCGGGGGCGTGGACGCCGGTGAGCCCCAACTGGCTCGACCACTTCACCGAGCTGCGCCTCGACCTCAGCGCCATCGACGCGCGCGGCGATCGCGCCGCCCTCGGGTTCCTGGCGCTCGGGTCGTCGGCCTCGGCGGCGATGAGGGCGGGGCTCGACCCGCTCTTCGATCCGAGGCCCATCCCCTTCCAGGCCTTCGGCCAGGTCACCGGCTCCCTCAAGGTCCACGTCTTTGGAGGGCTCGACGCGCAGTGGGACACGTGGTTCTCGGTGCGCTCCATCGAGACCTACCCTGGTGGCGCCGGCAACCCGAACTACAACTCGGGCCTGCCCGTCCCGTCGCCCCCGGGGTTCCAGCAGAACATCGTCACGGTCAGCTGGACCTCCCCCTGCGAGTGCTGGCGCGCGCTCATCCGGGTGCAGGTATCCCAGGGCGGCTTCTACTCCGTGAGCGGTGGTCTCGACCTCTCCCAGCTCGCGGGGTTCCACCTCTCGCAGTAGCACCCCTCGCCGGCCGTTGACTCCCGCCCGGCCGGCGGGTAGCTTCCTGTTGATTCTGGAGTCAACGTGCCTCGGCTGAAGCGATATTCGCCGCCCGCTCCCGGGCAGGACGACCTGGGCGGGGAGCCTGAGAAGCGCCGGGCCATCCTGCACGCCGCGCTCCGCGTGTTCGCCGAGAAGGGGTACCACGGCTGCCGCATTGCCGACGTGGCGCGCCAGGCAGGGGTGGCCTACGGGCTCGTCTACCACTACTTCCGCAACAAGGACGAGCTGCTGGAGAGCGTGTTCGAGGAGCAATGGGCCATCCTCATCGGCGCCATTCGGTCGATCGCCGAGGGGCCCGGAAGCGCCGGGGAGCAGATCGCCTCGGTGATACGGTTCGCGCTCGACGTCTTCCGGACGGCCCCGGCGGCGGTGCGCGTGCTCATCCTCGAGGTGCCGCGCACGCCGGGAGTGATTCGCGCCGGCAGCAACCGCCAGACCTTCGAGACCGCCCTGGGCCTCGTCGCCGACATCGTCCGCCGCGGCCAGCGCGAGGGCGAGCTCCGGCGCGACGTGGACGCGCTCGTGTGCGCCGCGAGCGTGCTCGGTGCGCTCGACATGAACCTGACGGGAATGGTGACGGGGATGCTCACCGCTCCCCAGCCCTCGGAGGAGGAGCTCGAGCGGATGAAGCGCGAGGTGGTGGCGGTGGCGCTGCAGGCGATCCAGGCGCAGCCGGGCCGCGCGGCAAACCGGGCGCCCGGGCGCTCGATTGACGACCCCGCCGCTCCCTGATAATTCCGGCGCGCCGTCAGGAGGAGGAGCCATGGCGCATCGGGTGCTCGTCGCGGACGAGCTGTCTCCCGAGGGAATCGAGATCCTCCGTCGCGCGGGGCTCGAGGTCGACGTCCGCGCGGGGATGAAGCCCGAGGAGCTCGAGGGCGTGGTCGGCGACTACGACGCCATCGCCGTCCGCAGCGCCTCCAAGATCACCGCCCGGGTGCTCGAGAAGGCCTCCCGCCTCAAGGTGGTGGGCCGGGCCGGTGTGGGCGTGGACAACGTGGACCTGGACGCCGCCACCCGGCGCGGGGTGGTGGTGATGAACACCCCGGGCGGCTCCGCAGTGACGGTCGCCGAGCTCACCCTGGCGATGATGCTCGCCCTGTCGCGCCACATCGCCCAGGCGACCGCCAGTGTGAAGGCGGGGAAGTGGGAGAAGAAGCGCTTCCAGGGGCACGAGCTCGCGGGAAAGACGCTCGGGGTGGTGGGAATCGGCAACATCGGCTCGGTGGTGGTGGACCGCGCCCGCGCCATGAAGATGCGGGTGATCGCCTACGATCCCTTCGTCTCGCCGGAGAGTGCCGGCGAGCTCGGGGTCGAGCTCGTGTCCCTCGATGACATCTGGCGACAGGCCGACGTGGTCTCGCTCCACGTGCCGCTCACCGACAAGACGCGCAACCTGGTGAACGCCGGCACGCTCGCGCATATGAAGCGAGGTGCGCTCCTCGTCAACTGTGCGCGCGGCGGCCTGGTCGACGAGCAGGCGCTGGCGGCCGCGCTCGCCTCCGGCCAGATCGGTGGCGCTGCCCTCGACGTCTTCGAGAAGGAGCCGGTCTCCGCCGACCACCCGCTCCTCAAGCTCGACGGCTTCATCTGCACCCCGCACCTCGGCGCCTCGACGGAGGAGGCGCAGGCGGCGGTGGCGGTGGCCATCGCAGAGCAGCTCGCCGCCTACCTGACCCAGGGCGAGGTGCGCAACGCGGTGAACGTTCCCGCCATGTCGCAAGAGGCCCTGCGCCGCTTCGGCCCCTACCTCACGCTCGCCGGCAAGCTCGGCTCGCTCGCGGCACAGGTCGCTCCCGGTGGAGCGCGGGAGGTGAAGGTGGAGTTCGCCGGGGAGCTGGCGGAGTCCCCGCAGCGCCCCATCACCGCCCAGGTGCTGAAGGGACTGCTCTCCCACTTCGAGGATGCGCCCGTGAACGAGGTGAGCGCGCCGGCGATGGCCCGGGAGCGCGGCATCGCGGTGCGCGAGGAGCGCACCCCCGGCTCGAAGGACTACGTGAGCCTGCTCACCGTCTCGGTGCGCGGCCAGGGGGGCGAGGCGGTGGTGGCCGGGACGGTCTTCGGAAAGCAGGATCCGCGCATCGTGCGCGTGAACCAGTTCCGGCTCGAGGCGGTCCCGCAGGGGCAGATCATCCTGTGCGAGAACGACGACGCTCCCGGCGTGGTGGGGAACATCGGCTCCACCCTGGGAGCGGCAGGGGTGAACATCGCCCTCATCTCGCTCTCCCGCGACGAGTCGCGCACGGCCGCCGTCTCCCTCCTCAACGTCGATTCCGCTCCCGGCCCCGATGTCCTGGAGAAGCTCCGCAAGCTGCCGCACGTCCGCCAGGTGCGCCACATCGCACTCTAGAGGCGCCTCGACCGATGCTCGACCTCTCCCTGCCCCTCGGCCTGCGGGACCTCACCCCCGACCACTCCGCCCACCTGGCCGAGCTCTCCGCGCGGTTGCAGGAGGTCTTCCGGGCCTTCGGCTACCGGCGCGTGCTGCTCCCCACCCTGGAGAGGCTGGAGGTGGTGGAGCGAGGGCTTTCCCCCCAGGCCGTGGCCGGGGTGCTCAAGTTCGTCGAGCCCGGCTCCGGCGAGGTGGTGGCCATCCGCCCCGACATCACGCCCCAGATCGTTCGCCTCTACGCGGCGCGGCCGGACGCCCTCCCCGATCCCGCTCGGCTCTGTTACGACGGCCCGGTGCTGCGGGCCCGCGAGGCGCGCGCCGGTCGGCCCCGAGAGGTCTACCAGGCGGGGGTGGAACTGCTCGGTGCCGGTGGGCCGCCGGCGGACGCCGAGGCTCTCGTGGTCCTGCGCCGGGCCCTCGACCGCGTCGGGCTCGCCCATGCCGTCCTGGAGGTGGGGCACGCGCAGTTCGCCGGGAGCGTCCTCGCCGCCGCCGGGCTCGCCGTCAAGGCCCGGGACGAGGCCCACGACGCGCTCTCGCGCAAGGACGAGGGCTCTCTCGCCGCGCTCGCCGCCAAGGCGAAGGGAGCGCCGGGGGCCCGCGCGGGGCTCTCCGCGCTCGCCACCCTATACGGGGAGGGCGCCCTCACTCGCGCGCGGGAGGTGGCCCGCTCCGTCCCGCGCGCGGCGGCCGCCCTCGCCGAGCTCGAGGGGGCGCTGCGCCTCGCGCGCCGTCGCGGCGTCCGGGAGGTGGAGGTCGACCTCGGCGAGGTGCGGGGCCTCGGCTATTACACCGGGCTCACCTTCGCCGGCTACGCCCCCGGCGCCGGGAGCGCGGTCGCCTCGGGCGGGCGCTACGACGGCCTGCTCGGGCGCTTCGGGCGACCGGGGCCCGCCATCGGCTTCGCCGTCGATCTGGAGTACGCCACCCAGGCGCTCGAGCGGCGAAACGGCCGCCACCTCTCCCGCGCCCGCCGTCGGAAGCGGTAGCGGTCCAGACCGGCCCCCTGGTATCGTCCCGGTCCGCGCGCGGGTGCCCCGCGCGCCCCCAGCGAGGAGTCCTGACAGATGCCGAACGTGGTCGTGGTCGGTGCCCAGTGGGGCGATGAAGGCAAAGGCAAGATCGTCGATCGCTTCACCGAGTTCGCCGACGTCGTCGCCCGCTACCAGGGCGGCAACAACGCCGGTCACACGCTGGTGGTCGGGGGCGAGAAGACCGTCCTGCACCTCATTCCCGCCGGCGTGCTCCACCCGGGGAAGGTGTGCGTCATCGGGAACGGCGTGGTGGTGGACCCGGCGGTCTTCATGATGGAGATCGATCGGCTGAAGCAGAAGGGCTACATGAAGGACGACTCCCAGCTCGTCCTCTCCCTCGACGCGCACGTCATCATGCCCTGGCACAAGGCGGTCGACGTGGCCCGCGAGCAGGCGATGGGCGCGGGGAAGATCGGGACTACCGGCCGGGGCATCGGCCCCACCTACGAGGACAAGGTCGCTCGCCGCGGCATCCGCGTCCGAGACCTGCTCGAGGAGGGGAGGCTCTCCCGCCGGGTGAAGGAGCGCCTGCCGGCGGCGCAGGAGGAGCTCCGCCGCCTGAACGCCCCCGCGAGCCTCGACGGCGCCGCCATCGCGAGCGAGTACGCAGGCCTCGGGAAGCGGCTCGCCCGCTACGCCGGAGACACTTCCCTCACCCTCGACCGCGCCATCCGCGCCGGGAAGTCGGTGCTGTTCGAGGGCGCGCAGGGAACGATGCTCGACGTGGATCACGGAACGTACCCGTACGTCACGAGCTCCAACACCGTGGCCGCCAACGCGGCGTGCGGCACGGGCGTCGGGCCGACGGCGATCGACGGGGTCATCGGGGTCTGCAAGGCCTACTGCACGCGCGTGGGAGGAGGCCCGTACCCCACCGAGCTGAAGGACGCGACGGGGGATCGGCTCCGGCAGGTGGGGAACGAGTACGGGGCCACCACTGGTCGGCCGCGGCGGACGGGGTGGTTCGACGCGGTGGCGCTGCGCTACGCCGCCCGGGTGAACGGGCTCGACGGCCTCGCCATCATGAAGCTCGACGTGCTCACCGGCTTCCCGGAGCTCAAGGTGGCGGTGGGGTACCGCCTCGACGGCAAGACGGTGGAGGAGCTGCCCGGCGACCCGGAGGACCTGGAGCGCTGCGAGCCGGTCTACGAGTCGCTCCCCGGGTGGTCGGAGCCGCTCGCGGGGGCCCGCGCCTTCGAGGACCTGCCGGCGAACGCCCGCAGCTACGTGAGGCGCCTCGAGGCGCTCTGCGGAGTGAACGCCACCTCGGTCTCCGTCGGGGCGGAGCGCGACGAGACCATCCTCCTCGCGAACCCGTTCTCGAGGTGACCCCCGCGTCGCGCGGTCGGGCGCCCGCGGGAGGAGGAGGGCGCGCGACCCCCCGCCGGCCGTTTGGCCGGAAAGGTCACCCGAGCCGCGGCGCTCGTCACGACAGGTGAAGTGCGCCACACGCCCTCGACCCGGGACGCATTGCGACGGTCGGGGTAGGCGCCGACCTCCGCGAAATCGGTCGACCTGACGCGACGCGGCAAGCGGGGGAGCCCCCGTCGGGGGTATGTCATGCTCGCTTGGCGCGCTTTGGGTCCTTCCTTAGGGGGTGTTAACAGAGCGGGTCAAACCCAAGAGGGCGTAGTTACAAAGGATATTGACCTAGCGCAATCGGTGTGGTAAATTTCCAACCCTGAGCCCTGCCCCATGTGCCCGACGAACGGGCGATGGCAGCGTCTGCGGCGGGGCGGAGGACCGAATGTCTGCATCGTCGAACCAGTCGGGCCCCACCTTCAAGGTGGGGGATAAGGCCGTCTACCCGGGCCAAGGCGTGGGCGAGGTGATGGGGATCGAGCACAAGGAGGTGGCCGGGCAGCGGCAGTCCTTCTATGTGCTGCGCATCCTCGACAACGGCATGAAGATCATGATCCCGATGAACAAGGTGGGGTCGGTGGGCTTGCGCGAGATCATCGGGGACAAGGAGGTCCGCAAGGTCTACTCGATCCTCCGCGAGAAGGAAGTGTCGGTGGACTCCACCACCTGGAACCGCCGCTATCGCGAGTACATGGACAAGATCAAGACCGGTTCGGTCTTCGAGATCGCCGAGGTGCTGCGCGACCTTTACCTCCTCCGGTGCGACAAGGACCTGTCCTTCGGGGAGAGGAAGATGCTCGACACGGCGCGTTCCCTCCTCATCAAGGAACTCGCCATCGCGAAGGACTGCGACGAGCAGGAGGTCGAGACGGAGTTGAGGAAGATCTTCAACATCAACTGACGCTCCGGGGAGGGTCCCGGCGCCGGGATCGCCCGGCGTGGTCCGCCGCGCGGCCGAGGGCCCGCGCGGCGGTCGCGTTTCGGGAGGTGCGGCTCCCTCGCGGTCGGCGGCTGGCGGCATCTCGGGGTTTCCATGGCAAGCCGGGTGCCATTCCCGGCGCGGAGGCACAGGTGATCGGCGCCGAGAGGGTCGGAGCCATCCTGGCCGCAGGCGGATCGGGCCAGCGAGCCGGGGTGGCGAAGCAGTGGCTCGAACTCGCGGGCGAGACCGTCCTCCGGCGCGCCGCCCGGGCGCTCGCTTCCTGCGAGCTCGTCGACGAGATCGTGGCGGTGGTCCCGGCGGGCGAGGAGTCGAGGGGAGAGGTCGCCCTCGCCGGCCTCGGGCGCCCGCTGCGGGTGGTGGCCGGCGGGGATCGGCGCGCCGACTCGGTCCGCGCCGGGCTCGGCGCGCTCGAGGGATGCGACCTCGTCGTGGTCCACGACGCCGCCCGTCCCTTCGCAACCCCGGAGCTCGTCCGGAGGGTGGCGCTCGCCGCGGCCGAGCGGGGCGCCGCGCTGGCCGCGCTCCGGGCGACCGACACCGTGAAGCGCGGGGACGGGGATCGGGTGAAGGAGACCCTCGACCGCAGTGCTCTGTGGCTCGCCCAGACCCCCCAGGGCTTCCGCGCCTCGCTCCTGCGGCGGGCCTTCGCGGGTGCGGGAGAGGCGGCGACGGACGCCACCGACGAGTGCATGCTCGTGGAAAGGCTCGGAGAGCCGGTGGCGCTCGTCCCGGGAGAGCCCGGGAACTTCAAGATCACCGGTCCCGCCGATGTGGAGAAGGCGCGGGCGCTCCTCGCGCCGCCGGTGGCGATGGGGGTCGGTTACGACGTCCACCCCTTTGCCGCCGGTCGCAAGCTCGTCCTCGGAGGGGTCGAGTTCGAGGGGGACGGGCTCCTCGGCCACTCCGATGCCGACATCTGCGCCCACGCCGTCGGCGACGCCATCCTGGGAGCCGCCGGTCTCGGCGATCTCGGCCGCCACTTCCCGGACACCGACCCCCGCTTCAAGGGGGTCTCCTCCCTCGTGCTGCTGCGCGAGATCGTGGCCAAGGCGGCCGCCGCGGGCTGGGCCGTCGGCAACTGCGACGTCACCCTGGCCGCGCGGCGCCCCAAGATCGCTCCCCGCGCCGAGGAGATGCGGGCGCGTCTCGGAGAGGCGCTCGGCATTCCCCCCTCCCGGGTGAACGTGAAGGCCACCACCGGGGAAGGGCTCGGGTTCGTGGGGCGCGGCGAGGGAATCGCCGCCCACGCGGTGGCCCTCCTGGTGCGGAGGGCAGGGTGAGGGCGGAGGGAAGAGAGGACGACCTGGCACCTCGCCCGGGGCGGTCCCCGATCTTCCCCGCGCTCGTCATCGGTGCCGCGCTCTGGCTCCTGTGGGACATGCGCTTGGACGTCGCCTACTTCGCTTCCTCGAAGGTGCCCATCGACCTCGGCGACCTGCGCTCCTTGCACCTCGAGCGGGCCCTGCCGAACCGGCTGGTGCGCGTCTCCGGGCCGCTCGTGGGCGCGGTGGGCGGCGTGGAGGGGCGAGCCGGCGAGCGCCGCCGGGTGAGCGGGCTCTTCGGCGCGAACCTCCTGGTCGACCGGCCCGCCGCCGCCTCTCCCGCCGCCGTCTACGAAGGGCGCTTGCTGCCGGCAAGCCGTCGCGTCGACTACGCCGCCTTCGCCGCCGAGCTCGAGAAGCAGGGGTGGGCGGGCGGGGAGCGCTTCATGGTCCTGCGCGAGGGAGAGCGGCCCGGGGCGCGCTACCGCGAGCCCCTCATCGCCTTGGGCCTCGTGTGCCTGGTGAGCTTCAACGCCGCCGTCCTCGCCCGCCGCGTCGTCCGGCGACGGACCCCAAGACCGGAGACCCCCTGAATGACCATCAAGTTCTTCGACACCCTCTCCGGGGAGAAGCGAGAGTTCCTGCCGCTCGAGCCGGGCCGGGTCGGGCTCTACGCCTGCGGCCCGACGGTCTACGACCACGCCCACCTGGGGCACGCGCGCTGCTACGTGGTCTGGGACGTGGTGGTCCGGCACCTGCGCGCCCGTGGCCTCTCGGTGCGCTACGTCCGGAACTTCACCGATGTGGACGACAAGATCATCAAGAGGGCGAACGAGCGCGGCGAGGACCCGGGCTCGCTCGCCCGGCGCTTCTCCGAGTCCTTCACCGAGGACATGGCCGCCATCGGGTGCCTGGCGCCGGACGCCGAGCCGCGGGTCACCGAGCACATGCCCGAGATCGTCGCCCTCATCGAGAAGCTCGTGGAGCGCGGCTTCGCCTACGCCCCGGGCAACGGCGACGTCTACTACAGCGTGCGGAAGTTCCCCCGTTACATGGACCTCTCCAAGCGCAACCTCGAGGACCTGCAGGCCGGTGCCCGCGTCGAGCCCGGCGAGAGCAAGCGCGACCCGCTCGACTTCGCCCTGTGGAAGGGCGCGAAGCCGGGGGAGCCGTCCTGGGACTCGCCCTGGGGCAAGGGGAGGCCTGGGTGGCACATCGAGTGCTCGGCCATGACGCTCAAGCACCTGGGCGCGCCCTTCGACGTCCACACCGGTGGCAAGGATCTCGTCTTCCCTCATCACACCAACGAGATCGCCCAGTCGGCGGCGGCGCTCTCCGACGCGCTCGACCCCCGGTCGTACGCCCGCTACTGGATGCACAACGGCTTCGTCGAGATCGACCAAGAGAAGATGTCGAAGTCGCTCGGGAACTTCTTCACGGTGAAGGACCTCCTCGCCCGCTACGACGGGGAGGGGCTGCGGCTCTTCCTCCTCGGGACTCAGTACCGGAACCCCGTCAACTTCTCCGATGGCCTCCTCGCCGAGGCGGAGCAGAGGCTCGGCTACTTCTACGAGACTCTGGAGCGGGCCGACGAGCTCGCGAAGGGGGCCCCGGACGGCGGCGCGCCGAGCGGTTGGCTCGAGGGGTGCCGGGAAGCGCTCGACGACGACTTCAACACCGCCGCCGTCTTGGGCCTTCTCGCCGAGGCCTTCCGCGAGGCGAACGCGCTCGCCGACAGGAAGGGGAAGAAGACGGCCGAGGACCGGAGGGCGCTTCTCGGGTTCGCGCGGGACGCCCGGGAGGTGGGGGCGGAGCTCGGCATCCTCGGGCGGCGCCCGGCGGAGGCCCTCCAGGCGCTGCGCCAGAAGGCCGCGAAGCGTCGCGGGATCGACCCGGTGGCGGTGGAGGAGAAGCTCCGGGCGCGCGACGAGGCGAGGCGTGCGAAGGACTTCGCCCGCTCCGACGCCCTGCGGGACGAGCTCCTGGCGATGGGGGTGGCGATCAAGGACGGGCCCGCCGGGACGACCTGGAAGGTCGAGTAGCCCCTCTCGGCCGTGACGCAGCGCGCGATGCCGCAGGCGTCGGCGCGCCGCTCGCCGACGCCCCCACCGGGACGGGACGGACTCCCCCCGTGTAAGCCATTATTCCGGGCCACCCCGCACACGGAGCCACTCCGGAGGTGAACATGGCCCGAAGATCCCTCCCGGCGCTCGTCCTCGCCGCTCTCGCACTGGCTTGCAGCAGCTCGACCACCAACTACGCGTATTCGGGCACGCCCGCTAACACCGTCGCCGCGAATGCCTCCCTGAGCGCGCAGGTGCAGGTCACCTTCGACTCGCTCGGCATCCCCTACATCAACGCCTCGAGCGACGACGACGCGGCCTACGCCCTCGGCTACCTCCACGCCCGCGACCGGCTCTTCCAGATGGACGTCCTGCGCCGCGCCGGCCGGGGCCAGCTCGCCGCCATGCTCGGGGAGGCGGCCCTGTCGCAGGACGTGACCATCCGCACCCTCTTCACCACGCAGACCCCCACCGCGAGCGGCAGCTACCGCATCGAGGACGCGATCGCCGCGAGCCTCCCCGCGGCGATGACGTCGCTCCTGCAGGCCTACGCGAACGGAGTGAACCGATTCCTCGAGGACCTCCGGACCGGCGCCAACGGAGCGCAGGTCCCGCCCGAGTACGTGGCGCTCAACGTGGCCGACCCCACGCATCCCTACGAGCCCACCCCCTGGACCATCGAGGACACCCTCGCCATCGGGCGGCTCCTCACCTTCCAGCTCTCCGAGTCGATCGAGGCCGAGGTGAACTACGGTCAGCTCGCCCAGGCCTTCCTCGCCGCCTGCGGCGCGACCCCGCCCTCGAGCTGCGCCATCCTGGGGCTCTTCGCTGACCTCACCCGCTCGGCGCCGGCGGCGAACGCCTTCATCATCCCCGACGCCAATCCGGAGCTGAAGTCGGGAGCGGTCGCCGCCGCCCCCTCCGTGCCCGGGCTCGCCGAGGCGCTCTCCCGGGCGGCGAGGTTCTCGGCGCTCTTGCCCCGCCTCGGCAAGAAGTTCGAGGTGGGCTCGAACAACTGGGTCCTCGCCCCCGCGCTCACCGCGGGCGGGGTCCTCGTCGCGAACGACCCCCACCTCTCCCTCACCAACCCCTCCATCTGGTACCTGGCAGAGATCTCCACCAACACCCGCAACGTGGGCGGCGTCACCTTCCCGGGCACTCCGGTCGTGCCCATCGGCCACAACGACTACATCGGCTGGGGCGACACTGTCGCCGGCTACGACGTGAGCGACATCTTCTTCTTCCCGGCGAACCCCGCGACCGGTCTGCCGGCCGGGGTCACCCCCATTTTCGCGACGAGCGGCACCATCCAGGTCCGCGGCGGGGAGTCGGTCACCGAGACCATCCTCGTCGTCCCCGGCTATGGCCCGGTGATCGCGGCCGGGACCACGAGCACCCCCTTCCTCACCGCGCGCTGGACCGGGCAGGAGGTCTCCGACGAGCTCCTCGCCTTCTTCGACCTGAACCAGGCGAAGAGCGTCGACGAGGCGGTCACCGCGCTCTCGCAGTTCGAGGTGGGGGCGCAGAACTTCGTCATCGGTGACGTGAACGGGAACATCGCCTACGACCCGCACGCCTACGTGCCCATCCGCTCCGCTGCCTGCTTCCAGGCCCCCTACGCCCCCTGGCTCCCCATGCCCGGGGGGGCCTGCGCCTGGACGGGCCGCATTGCCGACTCGGCGCTTCCGTTCGTGAAGAACCCGTCCAAGAATCGGGTGGTCACGGCGAACAACGACATCACCGGCATCACCAAGGGGAACAACCCCGTTCAGGCCCCCTCCGGGACGACCGACTACGTCCACTACCTCTACTACACGAATGACCTCGGCTACCGCGCCACCCGCATCGAGCAGCGGCTCTCCGCGAAGAGCTCGGGCTACACCTTGGACGACATGAGCTCCATCCAGTCCGACGAGATGTCGCTCTTCGCCGCCGACCTCGTGCCCGGGCTCCTCGCCTGGTTCGCGGCGGACCCGACCGACGTCCAGGCGAACAAGCTCGAGGGAGCGGTGGCCCTGCTACAGGGCTGGGCCGACCCGGCGAACCCCCAACAGTTCCAGACCCCGAGCGGTCTTGCCACGAACGACCCCGGCTCGGCGGCGGTCTCCGACGCCGGGATCCTGGCGGCCTCGAACGCCTCCATGCTCTTCCACGCGCTCGTGCCGCGGCTCGCGAGCCGCATTGTCGACCCGGCGCTGGCCTCGGCGAACGTCGTCTTCGAGGGGGAGCCCCTCACGGCGGCGCAGATCGGGAACCTCGTCGACGACCAGTTCGTGGCGAAGTACCTCGTGGCCCTCTCGGCCTACGCCCAGGGCGGAGAGTCCTCGGTTCCGCTCGCGACCGGGCAGGCCTTCTGCGGCGGGAGCTGCGCTCCCCAGGCGGTCGAGGCGCTCAACGACGCCGTCACCTTCCTCGCCTCGGCGCCGGTGTTCGGGAGCGCCGTCACCACCGACTGGGTGTGGGGGCGCAAGCACACCGTCACCTTCACCTCGGAGCTGAGCCCGTCCGTGACCCTCTTCGACTACGGGCCCTTCGCGAAGGGCGGCGGGCTCTTCACGGTGGACGTGGCGAACTTCGCCTTCTCGAACGACGGGCCGACCGGCTTCACCTTCGGCGCCGGGCCGAGCGTGCGCTTCGCCACCCAAATCGCGAGCGGGGCGGTGAAGTGGCGGGCGGTCTACCCCGGCGGCCAGCGGGACTACCCGTCGTGGCCCGGCTACCAGAACCAGGTGCCCACCTGGCTCACCTTCGGAACGAACGACCTGCCCTGGGGCGCCTCCGAGATCCAGGCGGCGGCGAAGAGCACGCTCGTCTTCACCCAATGAAGGGGAGGGCTCCGGGCGTTACATTTGCCGGATGCCCTTCGACCTCGCGACGCAGTTCGAGCCCAGAGGCGACCAGCCCCGAGCCATCGGCGAGCTGGTCGCCGGGCTCGGCCGCGGCGACCGCCACCAGGTGCTGCTCGGGGTCACCGGCTCCGGAAAGACCTTCACCATCGCCAACGTGGTGGCCCGGGTGCAGCGGCCGACCCTGGTGATCGCTCACAACAAGACGCTCGCGGCCCAGCTCTACGGGGAGTTCAAGGAGCTCTTCCCCACCGCCGCGGTGCACTACTTCGTGAGCTACTACGACTACTACCAGCCGGAGGCCTACGTCCCCTCGACCGACACCTACATCGAGAAGGACTCCTCCATCAACGACGAGATCGACCGGATGCGGCACGCGGCCACCCACGCGCTCCTCACCCGGAACGACGTCCTCATCGTCGCCTCGGTCTCCTGCATCTACGGCCTCGGCACCGCCGAGGCCTACTACGGGCTCCTGCAGCAGCTGGCGAGGGGACAGGAGTTCGTCCGCGATCGCTTCATCCGGTCCCTCATCGACATCCAGTACGAACGCAACGACACCGACTTCCACCGCGGCACCTTCCGGGTGCGGGGCGACACCATCGAGGTCTTCCCCCCCTACGAGGAGTCCAGGGCGGTGCGGCTCGAGTTCTTCGGGGACGTGGTGGAGCGCATCGCCGAGTTCGATCCCCTGCGCGGCACCGTCCTCGCCGAGCTCGACAAGGTCGCCATCTTCCCGAACAGCCACTACGTCTCCGCCCCCGAGGTGAGGCGCCGGGCCATCGAGGGGATCCGGGAGGAGCTCCGGCTGCGCCTCACCGAGCTCAAGGGCCACAACAAGCTCGTCGAGGCACAGCGGCTCGAGCAGCGGACCATGTTCGACCTGGAGATGCTCGAGCAGATGGGCTTCTGCACCGGCATCGAGAACTACTCGCGCTGGCTCTCCGGACGGAAGGCGGGGGAGCCGCCGCCGTGCCTGCTCGACTACTTCCCGAAGGACTGGCTCCTCGTGGTGGACGAGTCGCACCAGACCCTGCCGCAGGTGGGAGGCATGTACCACGGGGACCGGAACCGGAAGGAGACGCTCGTCGAGTACGGTTTCCGGCTCCCCTCGGCTCTCGACAACCGGCCCCTGCGCTTCGAGGAATTCGAGTCCCACGTGGGCCAGGCCATCTACGTGTCGGCCACCCCGGCGTCCTACGAGCTCGAGAAGGCCGGGGGGGTGGTGGTGGAGCAGATCATCCGCCCCACCGGTCTCACCGACCCGGAGGTCGAGGTGCGCCCGGTGGGCTCGCAGGTGGACGACCTCCTCGCCGAGATCCGGAAGCGGGCCGAGGCTGGAGAGCGGGTGCTCGTCACCACGCTCACCAAGCGCATGGCGGAGGACCTGACCGAGTACTACACCGACGTCGGGGTGCGCTGCCGCTACCTGCACTCGGACATCGACACCCTCGAACGCAGCGCCCTCATCCGCGACCTGCGCCGCGGGGAGTTCGACGCTCTCATCGGCATCAACCTGCTCCGGGAGGGGCTCGACCTGCCCGAGGTCTCGCTCGTCGCCATCCTCGATGCCGACAAGGAGGGATTCCTGCGCTCCGCCGTCTCGCTCGTCCAGACCATCGGGCGGGCCTCGCGCAACGTGGCCGGGAAGGTCATCCTCTACGCCGACTCCACCACCGACTCCATGCGCCGGGCCGTCTCCGAGACCGATCGCCGGCGCGAGATCCAGCGCCGCTACAACCTGGAGAACGGCATCACCCCGCAGACGGTGAAGCGCAACATCACCGACCTCTCCATGGCGGTGTACCAGGCGGACTACGTGACGGTGCCGCTCGCGGCCGAGGGCGCCGAGTACCAGAAGGAGCAGATCCCCGCCATCGTGGCCGAGCTGGAGGGGGAGATGCGGCGAGCGTCCGAGGCGCTGGAGTTCGAGAAGGCCGCCCAGCTGCGCGACCGCATCCTCTCGCTCCGGGACCTGGAGCTCGGGGTGACGCGGCGCGGGGCGGGGGCGAAGGGACTCCTCGGCAGCGGCGCCATGGCGGCGGCGGACGCGATGGGGAGGTCGGCGCAGCGGCGACCGCAGCGGCGCCGGAGGCGCTAGGCGGGCGTAGGATGGGCCCCGTCTCTCCATGGACGCCAAGCTGAAGAAGAAGCTCGACGAGCTCCCCGCCGAGCCCGGCTGCTACCTCATGCTCGACCGGGGGGGGAAGGTCGTCTACGTCGGCAAGGCGGCCTCGCTCCGCTCCCGGGTGCGCAGCTACTTCGACCGCGGCGGCGACGATCGCATCTTCGTGCCGCTCCTCGAGGACTTGCTCGGCGACTTGGAGGTGATCGTCACCCGCTCGGAGAAGGAGGCGATCCTCCTCGAGAACGAGCTCATCAAGAAGCACAAGCCGCGCTTCAACGTGCGTCTTCGCGACGACAAGGACTTCATCGTCCTGCGCCTCGACGAGCGCCACCCCTATCCCCGGCTGGAGGTGACCCGCGCCCGGCAGCGGAAGGAGGACGGGGCGCGGTACTTCGGGCCCTACTCGAGCGCCAGCTCCATCCGCGAGACCCTGCGCGTCGTCAACCGCTGGTTCCAGCTGCGCACCTGCAGCGATCACGTCTTCGACCACCGCAAGCGCCCCTGCATCCTCTACCAGATCCACCGCTGCCCGGCGCCCTGCGTATACGAAGTGCCCACCGCCGAGTACCAGGAGAGCGTGGAGGACGCCGTGGCCTTCCTGGAAGGGCGCGAGAGCGAGCTCGTCCCCCGCCTGCGCGAGCGCATGCGGAGCGCGGCCGCCACCCTCCGCTTCGAGGAGGCCGGCCGGCTCCGCGACCAGCTCCAGGCGGTCGAGCGGAGCCTGGAGAAACAGCGGGTGCTCATGGACGACCAGGCCGACCGGGACGTGGTGGGGCTCCACCGCGAGGGGCCCGACCTCGTCCTCCAGGTCCTCTCCATGCGCGGCGGCAAGCTCCAGGAGTCGCGCTCCTGGCCCTTCACCGGGCAGGAGTTTCCGGCGGAGGAGCTCGTCTCCTCCTTCCTCGGGCTCTACTACGAGCGCACCCCTCCCCCCGAGGAGGTGCTCGTGCCGGTCCCGCCCTCGAACGCCGCCGCCCTCGAGGAGGTGCTGTCGGAGCGGCGGGGAAGGCGGGTCCGGATCGCCCTGCCGCAGCGAGGGGCGAAGCTCGACCTGCTCGAGGTGGCCCGGCGGAACGCCGAGCAGTCCTTCCGCGGCTGGCGCGAGGAGGGCGAGCGTCGGGAGGAGGCGCTCGCCGCCTTGACCCGCTCGCTCCACCTCGCCCGCGAGCCCCGCTGGATGGAGTGCTACGACATCTCCACCTTCCAGGGGGCCTTGGCGGTGGGCTCCGGGGTCTCGATGCGGGACGGGGAGCCCGACAAGGCAAACTACCGGCGCTACAAGGTCCGCGGGGTCCCGGGACAGGACGACTTCGCCATGCTGCACGAGGTGGTCTCGCGCCGGCTCAAGCGGGCCATCGCCGAGGGCCTCTTCCCCGACCTCCTCGTCATCGACGGCGGGAAGGGGCAGCTGCAGGCGGCGCTCGCGGCCGCACACGACCTCGGCGTGGCCACCCGCCCGGCTCCCGGGAACCCGGGCGTGCCCTTCGTCGAGATGGTCTCGCTCGCCAAGAGCCGCTCGCTCGACCCGGGTTCGCTCGGCACCAGCCGGGTGGTGGGGCGGAGGGGGTCGCGAGGGGAGGGGCTGGCGGCGGCGGCGGAGAGGGCCGACCGCGGCTTCGTCGCCGAGGCGGCCCGGAGCCCGGAGCGCGTCTTCGTGCCAGGTCGCAAGGATCCCGTGGTCCTGCGGCAGAACTCGGCCGAGCTCTTCCTCCTCGTCCGGCTGCGGGACGAGGCGCACCGCTTCGCCATCGAGTTCCACCGGAAGCTGCGGCGCACCCGCAACCTCGAGTCGGTGCTGCTCGAGATTCCCGGGATTGGCGAGGGGCGGAGGAAGGGGCTCCTCCGCCACTTCGGGTCACTCCGGCGCGTCCGGGAGGCGACGGAGGAGGAGATCGCCCAGGCTCCCGGCTTCGGCCCGGCCCAGGCCCGCATGGTGCACGAGTTCTTCCACCGCCCCGACGGGCCGCCGGCGGCCGGGACGGCGGCGGAGGCCGAGCTCGACGCCACGCTCGCGCTCGAGGGCTCCGCCGGGGGTCCGGCCGAGGAGCCCGCGCCGCCGCGCCCGAAGGGGTAGCGGGGGCACCGCTCGACGGCGCGCCGTGCTCGCGCGCGGACCTTGATCGCGCCCGAAAGGCGGCTTATCTACGAGCCTCGCACAAGAGGAGCATCGATGACCCCCACCGCCGACGTCGCCATCTCCCCCATCGTCGAGGAGCTGTGCCGGGAGGCGGCCCCCATCCTCGCCGGCCACCGGCGCATGGTGCTCCCCTCGCGCGAGCGGGTGATCCAGCTGGTGGAGGAGATCCGCTCGGCGTTCTTCCCGGGCTACTTCGGCGACGCGGACCTGCGAGCGGACACCCTCGCCTACTACATGGGCTCGACGCTCGACCGGGTGCTGCGCGGGCTCGAGGAGGAGGTGCGGCGCGCCATCGCCTTCTGCGAGAAGCACGACTTCGAGAGCTGCAGCCACTGCGCCGAGGTGGCGAAAGGCGTGGCCCGGCAGTTCGCCGCCCGGCTGCCGCCGGTGCGGCGCCTCGTCGCCTCCGACGTGGAGGCCGCCTACGAGGGGGACCCGGCGCTCAAGACCCGGGACGAGGCCATCTTCGCCTACCCCGGCATCTTCGCGGTGACGAACCAGCGCATCGCCCACGAGCTGCACGTGCTCGGGGTGCCGCTCATCCCCCGCATCATCACCGAGTACGCCCACACCCTCACCGGCATCGACATCCACCCCGGGGCCCGGATCGGCGAGCGCTTCTTCATCGACCACGGCACCGGCGTGGTGGTGGGCGAGACGAGCATCATCGGGAGCCGGGTGCGCATCTACCAGGGAGTGACCCTGGGCGCGAAGAGCTTCCCCCTCGACGAGCACGGAAACCCCATCAAGGGAGTCGACCGGCACCCGGTGGTGGAGGACGAGGTCGTCATCTACTCCGGGGCCACCATCCTGGGGCGCATCGTCATCGGGAGGGGTTCCTCCATCGGCGGCAACGTCTGGGTGACGCGCCCGGTGCCCCCCGGCAGCCGCATCACCCAGGGAGAGGCCCGCGAGGAGCGCTGGGACAAGGGCGGCGGCATCTAGCGGCGCCCGCCAACTACCGCTTCGTCCCGCGAACCTACCGTGACGACGGCGACCCGCTCGACCTCCTCGTCTACCCCCGGGAGCCCATCGCCCCATTCGCCATCATGCAGGCCAAGGTGATCGGGGGGATGCGCAGGCGCGACGACAGGGGGAGGACGACTAGCTCGTGGGGCCGAGCGCCGACGACCCCGAGTACGCCGACATCGCCGGAACCTCCGAGCCGCCGCAGCACCGCATGCGCGAACCGCGTCGCTTCCTCGAGGACGACGAGGCGCTCGAGAACGAGAAGGTGCGGGTGCGGGAGCCGCGCGGGCGCGAGGAGGCGCTCGAGGTGCTCCGGGCGTCCATTCGTCTCTGCGATCGCGACCGGGTCCGCCTCGGCGGGGCCGCGCTCCCTGGGCGCCACCGGCGGGCGAGGCGCGGCACCTAGAGGCGCAGGGAGGCCTCCAGCACCCGCTCCAGTTCCTCGGGGCGGAAGGGCTTGTCGAGCCTGCGCTGCGGCAGCTGGGCGAGGAACTCGTGCGCCTCGTCGGTGTAGGCACCGCCCGTCATGAAGACCATGCGGCGGGCCAGCTTCGGGCGGCTGGTGCGCAGGGCGTCGTAGAGGTCCATCCCGCTCATCTGCGGCATCATCAGGTCGCAGATGATCCCGTCGAAGTCGGGGTCGGAGGCGAGGAGGTCGAGCGCCTTGGCCGCCGAGGCCACCACCGCCACCCGGTAGCGCTGGGCGAGGAGGCGCTCCATCGCCTTGCCCATGCGCGGCTCGTCGTCGACCACCAGGATGCGCGGTTTCGGCTCGCTCGGACCGCTCATCGCCTCTCCCTCCGCCGGACCCGGGCCCAGGCAGGATGCCCTTCGAGCCATATCACGGGGGGAGGGAGGGGAGCGAGAGAGGGAAGGCGGGACGGGCGCCGAACCCTTTTCCCCTGGCCCGGCTCTCACCGCCGATGCCCATCTTCGAGTACGCCTGCAAGAAATGCGACCGGGTCTTCGAGGAACTCGTCCTCCGGCGGTCGGACGAGGCGGCGGTGAGGTGCCCCTCCTGCCGGGGGCAGCGGATCGAGCGGGTGGTATCGCGCCCGGCCCGGACCGGCGGGGGGGACGCCGGCGGAAGGACCGGCCCCGGTTGCGGCCCGGTCGGCTGAGCGATCTAGCCTCCGCGCGGTCGCGCGGATGAAGGTTTCCTGACCACATGGGGACGGTCGGTGGGCGCGCCCTCGCGGCGGCGCGGCTCCCGCGATAGGATCGCTCTCGCTTCATGACCGCCCATCGAGCGAGCGATTTCAACCTAGAGTTCGTCGCCGAGACCCTCCAGAAGAAGGGGGTATTGCGCGACGACGACCGGCGCACCGCCCATGCCCGCGAGAACGTGCAGCGGACCAAGATGCTGCGCGAGCAGGCCGGGAAGGGGGGCCGGGCGCTCCGCCGCGCCGACCTCTCGCCCATCGAGCTCTTGGCCTCGTTCGGCTTCCCGGACGCCCGCCACGAGTCCGAGGTGGTGGACGAGGACAAGGCCACCCAGGTGGTGGCCCAGGCGGTGGGAGTCACCTACCGGAAGATCGACCCGCTCAAGCTCGACGCCCAGCTCATCACCCGGACCCTGTCGCGCCCCTTCGCGCGCAAGCACGCGGTGTTGCCGCTCGAGCGTCGCAACGGCGCCCTGGTGGTGGCGGCAGCGAATCCCTTCGACCGCGAGCTCTTCGAGAATCTCCACGCCCTCACCGGGATGGCGATCGAGATGGTGCTCTCCGCTCCGGCGGACATCCACCGGGCCATCGCCGAGGTCTACGGCTTCCGCGAGCAGATCCGCGAGGCGCAGACGCAGGTCACCACCGGCCCGGGCAGCGCGGGCCCGGACATCGGCAACCTGGAGCAGTTCGTCAACCTGACCGGGCTCGAGGCGCTCGAGGCCTCGAGCGAGCCGGTGGTGGCGGCCGTCGAATACCTGTTCCACTACGCCTTCGAGCAGCGGACGAGCGACATCCACGTGGAGCCGCGCCGGGAGGAGTCGATCATCCGGATGCGCATCGACGGGGTCCTGCACCCGGTGTACCGCATCCCCAAGGGCGTCCACGGAGCCATCGCCAACCGGCTCAAGATCATGAGCCGGCTCGACATCTCGGCCCGGCGCCCGCAGGACGGGCGCATCCGCACCGCCCGCGGCGACACCGAGATGGAGCTGCGAGTCTCCACCATTCCCACCGCCTTCGGCGACAAGATCGTGGTGCGGATCCTGGACCAGCAGGTCCTGGTGCGCGACCTCTCCGAGCTCGGCTTCATGAGCGACGAGCGCGAGCAGTTCGAGGGGTGGCTGGAGCGCCCCCACGGGATGGTGGTGGTGACCGGCCCCACCGGCTCCGGCAAGACCACCACCCTCTACTCGGCGCTGCAGGCGCTCGCCTCGCCGGAGATCAACATCGTCACCATCGAGGATCCCATCGAGATGGTGCACGAGGACTTCAACCAGATCGCCGCCAACCCCAAGACCGGCACCGGGTTCGCCGAGGCCCTGCGCCACGTGCTGCGCCAGGACCCGGACGTGGTGATGGTGGGGGAGGTGCGCGACGCCGAGACCGCCACCCAGGCCGTCCAGGCGGCCCTCACCGGCCACCTGGTGCTCACCACCCTGCACACCAGCGACACGGTGGGGGCGGTGGCGCGCCTGCGCGACCTCGGGGTGCCCGGCTTCCTCATCTCCGCCACGCTCACCGGGGTGGTGGCCCAGCGCCTCGTGCGGCAGGTGTGCCCGAGCTGCGCCGAGGACGTGCTCCTCACCGCCGACCAGGTGGCCGAGCTCGGGGTGCGCCACCCCGAGGACCACGCCGGGAAGCTCGTGGCCCGGCGCGGGGTGGGGTGCACCAAGTGCCGCTTCACCGGGTTCTTCGGCCGAACCGGGATCTTCGAGGTGCTGACGGTGAACGCGCGGTTGCGCCACCTCATCGCCGAGGGGGCCACCCCCGAGGTGCTCGCCCGGACTGCCCGCCAGGACGGGCTCAGGCCGCTGCGCGAGCACGCCGTCTTCAAGGTCGCCTCCGGGCTCACCTCCTTCGAGGAAGCGATGCGCTCCACCGCCGACGCGGAGGGACGCGGGTGAGGCCCCCGAGCGCCGAGATCGCCGACCTCTGGTCGGCGGGGACGCCGCTCCTCTACCTCGTCACTGCCGAGGAGGACCGGGCGGTGCGCCTGTGCCGGGCGGTGGCGGAGAGCTTCGACGCCACCGTCGCCGTCTGGTCGAGCGCGCGCGGCCTCGACCCCCTCTCCCCCTCGGCGCGGTCCCCGCTCGCGGCGGTGGAGGCGGTGCTCAAGGCTCCGGCGCCCCTCCTGGCGGTGCTGCTCGACTTCCA
>Ga0335076_10000065_pt1 | contig 81898 bp, 86 predicted proteins | sample Lox_Sample_25_FD_206717 | JGI IMG/M metagenome (GOLD analysis project Ga0335076, IMG submission 206717) | Soil microbial communities from Loxahatchee National Wildlife Refuge, Florida, United States - Lox_Sample_2.5 | ecosystem: Environmental > Terrestrial > Soil > Wetlands | place: USA... | reverse complement strand
TCATATCGTCGCTTTCTCGACCAGCCCCCGCTCGCGGACCCCGAACATTAGAACAGACCCGGCAGCGCGTTCGCCGCGTGCGTCGCCAGCGTGAACAGCGGCGACGGGAAGATCCCGAACACGATCGTCGCCGCCGCGAACACGGCCGCCACGAGCACGATCTCGATGTAGCGCAGCGCCGCGCCCGCCGAGGCCGGCCCGCCCACGTCCCACTCGTCGGACTCTAAAGACCCGCCGGCGATCGGCGCGAGCTCGCCCGGCCCGGACGACCCCGGAACCACGGTCGGGACCGGCACCGCCGGGCGCATCCACACGGTGGCGACGACCCGCAGGTAGTACCCGAGCGAGATCATCGAGCCGATCACGAGCACGATTGCGAGCCAGGTGTAGTCGCCCGAGACCAGCGCGTTGATCAGCTCGAACTTGCCGATGAAGCCGACGGTGCCGGGGATGCCGGCGAGCGCGAGCATCCCAATCGTCATCGGCCAGGCGAGCCACGGGTTGCGCGCGCCGAGGCCCGACAAGCCGCTGAGGTAGTCGCCGTCTGGTCGCTCGTGCTCCTCGCACACGATCACCGCGAACGGCGCGAGGTTCATGAACAGGTAGGCCATCAGGTAGAAGACCGTCGCCTGGATCCCGAGCCGAGTGCCGACGACGACGCCGGCGAGCATGTACCCGGACTGGGCGACGCCGGAGTACCCCATCATCCGCTTCAAGGACGACTGGCCGAGCGCGCCCGCGTTCCCGACGATGATCGTGATCGCGGCGATCGTCGCCAGTAGCGGCGCCCACGTGTCCTGGGCCCCGATCGCGGCGAAATCGAAGAAGCGGATGAACGCTCCCATCGCCGCCGCCTTGGTGGCGGTGGCCATGAACGCGGTGATCGGCGTCGGGGCGCCCTCGTACACGTCCGGGGTCCACTGATGGAACGGCGCGACCGACGCTTTGAAGGCGAAGCCGACGATCGTCAGCCCGAGGCCGGTGTAGACCATCGCGCTCCCGAGCACGCCACCGGAGAGCTTGTTCAACGACAGCGCCTGACCGATCGTGGCGAAGTCGGTCGAGCCGGTGGCGCCGTACACCAGCGCCAACCCGTACACGAGCGTGGCCGAGCCGACCGAGCCGATGATCAGGTACTTGAGCCCGGACTCGAGCGAGCCCTCACGGCGGGTCTCGGACGCGCACAGAATGTAGAGCGGGATCGAGAGCAGCTCGATCCCCAGGAACAGCGTGACCAGGTTCTGGGCCGAGACGAACACGGCCATCCCGAACACGCTGAACAGGAGCAGCCCAAAGTACTCGCCGTGCCCAGAGATCCGGGGGGCGACCGCGCGCCAGGACATCAGCACGGTCGCGATCCCAGCCACCGCGAACAGCATGTCGAGCACGAGCGCGAGGTCGTCGATCCGGAGCGCCCCTGAGATGATCGACGCCGGGTGGTGGAAGCGCCAGATGCACGCCGCGATCGTGCACGCGAATGCGATCACGGTCAGCGCCGGCACGATCTTCTCGCGGATCACCGCCGGGCGGAACAGGCCGACGAGCAGCACCACGACACCGCCCACGCTCAGACACAGGAGCGGCGAGAACGCCTTCCAGTCGATGTGCGGCCCCTTGATGTGGGCGGTGGCGATCAGCAACGGCGTCATCGGCTTGCCACCACCCGCACCGGACGGCCCGCCGCCAGCTTCGCGGCGCGGCCCGCAGCGGCCTGGGACTGTGCCGGCGCGATCGTCGCGCGCAGTGTCGGCTCCGAGCGCTTGAGCCCGAACTGCGGGTAGACCGCAAGCACGAGGATCACGAGCACGATCGGGACGATCGCCACCGCCTCGGTCAGCCCGACCTCACGCGAGGCCACCGAGCGCCCGACGCGGTTGTGGAACGCGGTGATGAACAGGCGTAGCGCGTACACGGCGGCCCCGATCACGCCGAGGAACGCGATCACCGACACGGCGGTCTTCGCCTGGAAGGTGCCGAGCAGGATCATGAACTCGCCGATGAAGTTCGACGATCCGGGCATCGCGAGCGTCGCCAGAGCGACGATCAGCGCGAGCGTCGCGAGCAGCGGCGCGCGGAACGCGATGCCGCCCATGTCGCGCAGGTCCTCCGAGCCGCCCGCGCGAACAGCGGCCGCGGCGACGAGGAAGAACAGAGGCGCGGTCACAAGGCCGTGGTTGACCATGTTCAGCAGCGCACCCTGGCCGCCGGCGGGCTTCAGCGAGAAGATCCCGAGCGTGATGAAGCTGAGCTGCGCCACACTCGAGTAGGCGACGACCATGCGCGCGTCAGTGGTCGTGAACGCAACCAGCGTGCCCCACCAGATCGAGATCAGGCAAAGCACGAGCATCGGCATCTGGAAGTGGACCGAGGCGTACGGGAACAGCGGCAGCACGATCCGCAGGAACCCGTAGGCGGCCACCTTCGAGACCACGCCGGAGAACACCGCCACCGCCGGTATCGGCATCGACTTGTAGCCGTCGGCGAGCCATCCGTGGAACGGGGCCAGCGGCATCTTCACGAGGAACGCGACCGCGAAGCACAGGAAGATCCAATCCTGCGAGCTGTGCGACAGGTGCACCTGCTGCAACGAGGAGAGCACGAACGTCAACGAGCCGCCGGTCTCATTCGAGGTCAGCACCCCGGTGGCGACCGCGCCGGCGAGCATGAAGAACGATCCGACCAGCGTGTAGATCACGAGCTTGGTCGTCGCCCGTACCCGCTCGCCCGAGCCCCACATCCCGACCAGGAAGTAGAACGGGATCAGCATCAGGTCGAAGAACGCGACGAACAGCGCCAGGTCCTGAGCGCAGAACGCGCCGAGCACCGCGCTCTCGGCGAGGCCGAAGTGGAAGTAGAAGCTCCGCGGCCGCTCCCACTCGCGGAACGACGACCACCACAGCGACGCGCTGAACAGCACGGTCGTGAGCAGCACAAGCACGACGTTCAGCCCGTCCAACCCGAGCTTGTAGTGGATCCCGAGCGCCGAGATCCAGACGTCGTCGGTGACGAACTGAAGGCCCGCGTGCCCGAGCTTGAACCGGGCGACGAACGAGATCGCCACGCCCAAGGTAACCAGGCTTCCAACGGCGGCAAACCGCCCGATCCACGGTTGCGGCATCAACGCAGCCAGCAACGAGATTGCGAGCGGAAGCCAGATCAGGATCGACAGCGTCATCGGCTGATGCTCCGGGGCGAACGGGAAGAACTGAGGAAAAGGAAGCGCATCAGCTAGGAGCTCGAGATCAGGAAGTAGAGGGCGACGCCGGCCACGCAGACGACCATCAGCGCGGCGTAGTAGCGCAGGTAGCCGGTCTGTGCGCGGCGGCCCGCCGCGCCGCCGGCGCGCACCGCGCTCGCGGTGCCGTCGGTGACCCCGCCGACGACGCCGCGATCCAACGCCGTAGTGACCACGCGTCCGAGCCACAGCGTCGGCCGGACGATCGCGAAGTCGATGATCTCGTCGAAGTACCACTTGTGCGAGAGGAACACGTACGCGGCCGAGAACCGCTCGATCAGCCGGGCCGACGTGCCGCGCTTGAGGACCCAGATGCGGTAGGCGATCGAGACGCCGGCGATCGCGATCAGTGCACCGATGACCAGGCCCACCCAGGCCGGCCCGGCGCTGACCTCGACGTGCACGTACTTGGAGTCGGCGAACGTGGGGTCGAGGAACTTCGTGATCGCGTCGTCGATCCCGGGGACCTGGACGAGGCCACCGAACACCGCCAACACGGCCAGCGCACTCATCGCGATCTTCATGGGCAGCTCGCGCTCGGCGATGAAGTGGCCGGGGCCGGGGAAGCCGACGTCGGTGTCCTCCTCCTCGCCGGTCATCGGGTTGCGCGGCACCTCGGCGTGGTGGAGGTGGCCGTGCTCGAGTTCCTGCGCCTCCTCACACGGCTCGTTGAAGAACGCCCGGAAGATCATCCGGAACGTGTAGATGCCGGTAAGGAGCGCGCCGAGGTAGCCGACGATGCCGAGGATCTCGAAGCCGCCGCCGCGGTGGTCGAGGAAGCCGATGATGTCGTCCTTGGATAACCAGCCACTGAACGGCGGCATCCCCGACAGGGCGAGGCCTCCGACGATGAACATGATGAACGTGAACGGCAGCGCTTTGCGGAATCCGCTCATGTGGTCAAGCGACTGGTCGCCCGCCATCGCGCCGATGATCGAGCCCGCCGCCATGAACAGCAGCGCCTTGAAGAACGCGTGCGTCATCAGGTGGAACAGACCGGCCGAGTAGGCGCCGACGCAGACGCCCATGATCATGTAACCGATCTGTGACATCGTCGAGTACGCGATCACGCGCTTGATGTCGGTCATCACGAGCGCGACCGTGGCCGCGACCACGAGCGTCAGGCAGCCGCCGATCGCGCCGACGTCGGCCGCCGTCGGCGCCCACTCGAACAGAACGTGCATGCGCGCGATCAGGTACACGCCGGCCGTGACCATCGTCGCGGCGTGGATCAGCGCCGAGACAGGGGTCGGGCCCTCCATCGCGTCGGGGAGCCAGGTGTGGAGTGGCACCTGGGCCGACTTCGCGAACGCGCCGACGAGCAGGAGCAGGCAGGCGACGACGATCGGGGCGCCGTTGTGCGCGAAGTCGTGCGGGACCGCGTGGAACACAGGCAGGAACTGCACGGTGCCGGTGTGCTGGAAGATGATGAACGTGGCGATCACGAGCCCTACGTCGCCGACCACGTTGATCACGAATGCCTTGATGCCGGCGCGGGTTGCGGTCGTGCGGCGGTACCAGAACGAGATCAGCAGGTACGAGGCGGCGCCGACGAACGCCCAGCCGACGATCAGTATCACGAAGTTCCCCGCTTCGACCAGCAGCAGCATCGAGAACACGAAGTAGTTCAGGTAGCTGAAGTAGCGCGAGTACCCCTTGTCGAACGTCATGTACGACACCGAGTACAGGTGGATCAGCGTCGACACGCCCGAGACCACGAGCATCATGAAGATCGACAGCGGGTCGATCAGGATCTGCAGCTTGGCGTCGACGCCGGCCGAGACGTCGTAGTCCCACAGCGACGAGGTGACCTGGCGGTGGTCGGGGCTGAGCCCCTGCAGCTTGATGAACGCGAGCACCGAGAACACGAACGACAGCCCGATCGCCAGCGTCGCTATCCACCCGGCGGACCGGCCGGGCCAGCGGGCGTAACCGAACCCGATCAGCATCGTGCCCGCGATCGGGCACGCCAGGACCAGCCAGCCGAAGGTCGTCGTGCTCATCCCTGCAACTCGTTCAGCTCATCGACGTCGATCGGCAGTTGCCGGCGGTAGATCGCCACGACCAGCCCAAGACCGACGGTGACCTCGGCCGCCGCCACGACCATCACGATCAGCGCGAATACCTGGCCCTCCTCGTTCCCCCACATCCGGGCGAACGCCACCAGCGCGAGGTTGGCGGCGTTCAGCATCAGCTCGAGGCACAGCAGGATCACGAGCGGGTTGCGGCGGACCAACACGCCGCCTGCGCCGATAGAAAAGATGATCGCGGAGACCACCAGGTACCACCCGATGTTCACCAGCCGCCCTCCTGGTCGGCGCCGTCGCCGGTGGTGGTCCCGATCGGCTGACCGCTCGGCGCGGGCTCGTCGGGCAGCGGCAGGCGGATGCCGCCCGCCTCGGCCATCGTTCCCGTCCATGCCGGCCGGGGAACTTCGACCCTCAGCTCGAGCTGCTCGTCGGGCTCGAGTCCGCGCCGACGCCGGGCGAGCACGACGGCGCCAACTGCCGCCACCAGCAGCAGGATCGACGCGGCCTCGAACGGGAACAGGAACTTGGTCAGGAACAGCTGGCCGATCGACCCCGGAGTACCGAACCCGGGATGGTAGGCAGCGCCCCGCGAGTTGACGCCCTTCAGACCGGCGCCGAGCATCGCGATGCACAGCTCGATCGCGACCGCGAGAGCGAACAGGGGCCCGAGTACGCGCAGCGCGCCGCGGCTCTCAAGCTGCTCTCCGCCGCCGACGTACGCGACCACGAACACGTACAGGACCATCACCGCGCCCGCGTACACGATCACCTGAGCGGCGGCGACGAACTCGGCGCGGAGTAGGAGGAACAGCGCGGCCAGCGAGACCAGGTGGAACGCGAGCGCGAGCACGCTGTAGAACGGGTTGCGCAGCATCACGACGCCGAACGCCCCGGTGATCGCGCCGATCGCGGCGATGAAGAAGAGAACCGCGCTCATCGCGCGCGCCGCTCCCGGTCGGGGCTCGCGTAACCAGGCTCGCGCGCCATCTACTCGCCCTCCCGGCGCAGCGGCGTGCGCTCGAGCGGCTCGGCCAGCAGCATCTCCTTGGTGAAGATCAGGTCCGAGCGCGTGTAGTCGGACATCTCGTAGTCGTGACCCATCGTGATCGCGTCGAACGGACAGGCCACCTCGCAGTAACCGCAGAAGATGCACCGGCTGAGGTTGATCTCGTAGACCGCCGCGTACCGCTCGCCGGCCGAGATTCGGTTCTCGGGCGTGTTCTCGGCCGCGACCACGCGGATGCAGTCCGCCGGGCAGGCCGCGGCGCACAGCGAGCAGCCCACGCACTTCTCGAGGCCCGTGTCCTCGAACCGGTGAAGCTTGTGGCGGCCGCGGAAGCGCGGGTAGACGGGCGTCTTCTCCTCCGGGTACTGGATCGTGACCGGGCCCTCGATAACCCGCGCGAACGTCGTCTTCAGGCCCCGGAGCGTCTCGCCGAACACTCGGTACGCTCCGGCCGCCGGGCCGCGCGCGGGCGAGCGGATGACCTCGATCACATCGTCGCTGACGTCGTACGGGGTCATGAGGCCACGATGATCGCGGTGACGAGCAGGTTGAGGGTCGCCAGCGGGAGAAGGATCTTCCAACCGAACGCCATCAGTTGGTCGTACCTGAGGCGCGGGAGGGTGGCGCGGATCCAGACGAAGAAGCTGAACACGATGACGATCTTCGCGAGCACGACGAACGGGTCCACCCAGCCCGGAGGGTCGAGCCCGAACGGCAGCAGCCAGCCCCCGAAGAACAGCGTCACGGCCATCGCGGACACCACGATCATGTTCGCGTACTCGGCGAACAGGTAGGCCACGAACGGGGTGCCGCCGTACTCGGTGAAGTAGCCGCCGACGAGCTCGGCGTCGGCCTCGATCAGGTCGAACGGAGCACGGTTGGTCTCCGCGAAGGACGCCACCAGGAACACCAGGAAGCCGGCGAACTGCGGGATGAAGTACCACATGCCCTCCTGGGCGTGAACGATCCCGGTGAGCGACAGCGTCTGCGCGGTGATGATCACGCCCACGATCGAGAGTCCCTGCGAGACCTCGTACGAGATGAGCTGCGCGGCGCCGCGCATCGAGCCGAGGAACGAGTACTTCGACCCGGATGACCAGCCGCCGAGCATGATCCCGTAGAAAGAGATCCCCGCCAGCGCGAACACATACAACGGGCCGATCGATACGTCGATGCCGTACAACCCCACCTGCTGGCCGAAGATGTGCTGGACGTCACCCCACGGGATGATCGCCAGCGCCGCGACCGCGGTGATGATCGAGATCACCGGGGCGGCCCGGAACAGGTATCCGACGGACGTCGTCGGACGGAACGGCTCCTTCATCGCGAACTTGACGATCTCCGCCATCGGCTGCAGCAATCCGAACGGCCCGACGCGGTTGGGGCCGTAGCGGGCTTGGAAGCGGCCGAGCAGCTTGCGCTCGTAGACAATCAGGATCGGGAGGATCCCGAAGATCACCGCGAAGATCACGAGCGACTTGACGATCTGAACCCACCAGGGCTCGAAGTAGTTGACCTCCGCCAGCGTGATCGTCACGGCTTGCTCACCTCAACGACCCGCTCGGTGATCGCGTTGGCCGATTCGTCGGCGATGCCGTCGGCCAGGAATGCGGTGCCGGCGGGGACGCCGGAACGGACGTGAGCGCTACCCCGAAGCGTCGTCCCGTTCGACGAGACCAGGATCGGGTCTCCCGAAGCGATCTCGAGCCGCTGCGCGTCCTCGGGCGAGATCTCGACCTGCTGACTGGCGATCGTGAACTTGAGCGCAGGGGATATTTCGACCTCTGGCGAAGCCCAGATCGAGCGGTATGTCCCGAGCCGCAGCTCGCCATTCGACGCAGCGACGGCGGCGGCGGGCTTCGGCGTCTGGCCGTGGCGGCCCTGGCCGGCTGTCGGCGCCGGCAGCTCGGACGCCACATCGAGCTCGGGCCAGCGAACGCCGCGGCCCGCGATCGCCTCGAGCGTGATCCCGCGGTAGAACGGAACCGCCTGCACGAGCTGTGCGAACGCCATCGGCGAGGTCAGCACTCCCGTGTCGAGCCCGGCGCGCCTCCCGACCTCGGCGATGACGGACCAGCCGGCGCGGACCGAGCCCGGGTGCGCGATTGCGGTGCGCAGCCGCTGGAGGCGGCCGTCGGGATGGACGACCGTGCCTTCCTTCTCCGCATAGGACTCGGCGGGGAAGATCACGTTCGCGTGTTCCGCGATTCCCTCGGTCAGGACCGAAGCGTGCGCGACGACGAGCGCGGCGCGGTGCAGCGCCTGCTCCCATAGGGCGCGGTCGGGGCGGTCGCGGATTGGATCGGTCTGGAACAGCCACAACGCGGTGATGTCCCCCTCGAGCACCGCCCGTGCGATATCCGCCCCGCCGCGACCCGGCGTGGCGACCTCGTCGGCGGACACATCGGAATAGCCAGGCCCACACCTCGGTGTCGCGCCGACCTCGCGGAGTCCGCGCCCGTTCGCGCCAGCGGGGATTTCGAGCAATCCCGCACCGTCGCGATCGGCGAGGCCGAGCCGCCCAGCGATGCTCAGGAGCGTGCCGAGCGCCTCCGCGGAAAGCGACCGCTCGCCCCACAGGATCACGATGTCCTCGCCGCGCTCACGCAGCAGTTGCGCGACCTGCCCCGCTTCGGAGTCGGAGTCCTCCCCGCCGCCGGCCAACGCGAGATCGAGGGCCTCCAGGAAGGAGCCCTCGCCGCCCGGCGGGAACCGCACGGACAGGCGTGCGTTCGGGTCGAGCGCGCTCGGCCGCGAGGTCGCGATCGCCAGGTTCACGCCGTGGCGCCGTATCCCCTTGCGGATCCGCAGGTCGAAGATCGGCGCGTCGTCGATCGGCTCGCACCCAACCATCAGGATCGTGTGGGCGAACTCGAGGTCGACCACGGTGGCTTGCAACGACGGCGCGGCCAGCGCCCGCATCAGATCTGGCGACAGGACCGGGCCGTCCCGCGAATCGATATCCGAGGACCGGAGCGCTTCGCGCATCAACCGCGCGATCAGGAACCCCTCCTCGTTCGTGGCCTGGCCGCCGACCAACGCGCCGACCGCCGCCTTGTGGCGCGCCAGGCCCGCGGCGGCGTCCAAAGCGCGCTCCCATGACACGGGCCTCAAGTTCCCCGCGTCCCTGACCAAGGGCTCCGTGATTCGCTCGTCGACGTGGATCGCCTGGTACGCGAACCGGCCTTTGTCGCACAGCCAGCCGTCGTCCACATCCGGATTTCCCCCGGGACCGCCGCCGGTGGCCGCGCCGGTGGCGTCGCGGCTTCGAACCCGCACGACCTTCTCGTCGCGAACGGTGAACTCGACGTTGCACTGCGACGGGCACAGCGTGCAGATCCCGCCGGCGCCCTCGATGTCCCACGGGCGCGCGCGGAACCGGTACGGCTGGGACGTCAACGCGCCCACCGGGCACAGCTCGACGATGTTGCCGCTGAACGGCGCCACGTACGGATGGCCGTCGAAGGTGCCGACGAACGTGTGGGCGCCGCGCTCGGTGAAGATCAGCTGGTAGTCCTCGGAGATCTCCTGGGAGAAGCGAACGCAGCGGTAGCAGAGGATGCACCGCTCGCGGTCGATCGCGATCAGCGGCGACAACGCGAGCGGCTTCTCGAAGTGGCGCTTGGGCTCGATGAACCGGGACCGCCCGAGGCCCCATCCGAACGTGATGTCCTGGAGCGGGCACTCACCGCCCTTGTCGCATACCGGGCAGTCGAGCGGATGGTTGACGAGCAGGAACTCGACGATCGAATTCTGCGCCCAGTGGACGCGGTCGGTCTGAGTGTGGACGACCATCCCGTCCTTGACCGGCGTCGAACACGACGTCTGGAGCTTCGGGATCCCCTCGATCTCGACCAGGCACATCCGGCACGCTCCGACCGGGGCGCCTAGCTTCGGCTCGTAGCAGAAGTAGGGGATCTCGATGTCGCCGTGCTTGGCGGCGTCGACGAGCATCATGCCCTCGGGCGCGCGCACCTCGCGGCCGTCGATCGTCAGCTGGATGATGTTCTCTGGGGGACGGGGCAAGTCAGTGCACAGGGAAAGGACCGGCGTGTTCGTCGGCGACCCCGATCGGGATCACGTCGTCCAACTCGGCCCCCTGGGCACGCTCCCGCGCTGCCTCGATCTCGTCCTCGAGCTCACTCCTGAACTTCTCAACCATCGAACCGATCGGCATCGCCATCGCGTCGCCCAAAACGCACAGGCAGTTGCCGATGATCTGCTCCTGCACTGACGCCATGATGTCGAGATCCATCGGGGTCGCCTCCCCCGACTGGATCCGCTCGAGCATCTTGACGGTCCAGTTTGTGCCCTCACGGCACGGCACGCACTTCCCGCACGACTCGTGCGCGTAGAACTTCGCCACCTTCAGCGCGACCTCGAGCACGCTGTGCGAGTCGTCGATGATGATGATCGCGCCTGAGCCGAGCATCGATCCCGCCTTCGCCATCGAGTCGAAGTCGTACGGGAGGTCGAGGTCGTCCTTGGTCAGCACCGGCGAGCTTGACCCGCCGGGGAACCAGAACTTGACCTCGCGTCCGGGCTGGGGGCCACCGGCGAGCCCGTAGATGATGTCCCGCGACGGGATTCCGAGTTCGATCTCGTAGTTACCCGGACGCTGCACGTCACCTGAGATCGACACGAGCTTCGTGCCCGTGGACGTCTCTGTCCCGATCTCGGCGTACTCCTTGCCGCCCATCCGAATGATCGCCGGCGCCGTCGCGAGTGTCTCGACGTTGTTGATCAGCGTCGGTCCGTGGTAGAGACCCTCGATCGCCGGGAACGGCGGCTTCAGCCGCGGGTTGCCGCGCTTGCCCTCGAGGGAATCGAGCAGGCCGGTCTCCTCGCCGCAGATGTAGGCGCCGGCGCCGCGGTGGAGCACCATCGACGCGCTGTGCTCGGATCCGAGGATCCGGTCGCCGATGTATCCGGCAGCCTCTGCCTCCGCGATCGCCGCCTCGAGGATGTCGGCCTGGTGCGCGTACTCGCCGCGGATGTAGATGAACGTGCGGCTGATCTCGCCCGCATACGACGCGATCAGGATGCCCTCGATCAGCATGTGCGGGTTCTTCTGCATGATCTCGCGGTCCTTGAACGTCCCGGGCTCGGACTCGTCGGCGTTGCAGACGAGGTACTTGTCCATGTCCCCGTGCGGCAGGAACGAGATCTTGCGTCCCATCTGGAACCCGGCGCCTCCGCGTCCCCGGATGGCCGAGTCCATCAGCTGGCTGAGGACCTCCTCCGGCGTCATCTGGAGCGCCTTGCGGAGCGAGTCGTAACCGCCGCGCCGCTCATACACGGGCAACGTGTTGAGGCCCGGCTCGTCGATCCGGTCGAACAGGAGTTTCATTGCCACTTAGGCGTCCTCCGCTTCCTCGTGGCCCTGCCCGGCGGGGTGCTGATCCTGGTCCGTGTGCGCCTTGGGCTCGGGGTGCTCTGCGAGTTGTTCGTCGGTCATCTCGATCGCGGCGGTCGGGCCCGGCCGGTCCTCAGTGTCGCCCTCGGGGCCGAGACCGGCAGTATCGGTCATCTCGGTGGTCTCCCGATCTGGCGGGCCGAAGTCCGCCTCTTCCTCGGCGACCTCCGGATCCGCGCTACGCCGGTAGCGCAGCTGCTTGTGCTCGAGCACGGACCGCCCGGCGCGCAGGTCCTCGACGATCCGCTCGGCATCCTCGAGGTCGAGCGGCCCGACGTATTCGCCGTTAACCGACGCCATCGGCGCGATGTCGCACGCCCCGAGGCACTCGAACGAGCGCACGTCGACGTCGGGGTCGCCCTCGGCCGCGGCCAGCATCGCCTCGAAGAACTCGTCGGCGCCGAGCAGCGAGCACGAGATATTCGTGCACACGTAGACGTCGTTGCGCGGCTTCGGGACGGTCGAGAACATGTCGTAGAAGGTCGCCACCGCGGTCAGGTAGGCCGGGGTGAGCTGCATCACCGACGCCACCTCCTCGATCGCCTGCGGTGAGCACCAGCCGTGCACCTCCTGTGCGGCGTGGAGCGCAGGGATCGCGGCCGAGCGCCGGTCCGGGTATTTGGCCATCGCGGCCTCGATCGTCTCCCGGAGCGCGGACGGGACCGACGTCGTCGCCGGATCGGGGACTCCCGCCGGCGGCTTGGTCAGGTCGACCGCCTCGTCCCACCCGGGGACGCGCGAGCCGTGGCCGAACCGCGGTACCGGCCGTCTGCCCGTCGCGCTCATCGGTCGATACCTCCGAGGATCGGGTCGAGCATCGCGAGCGTCGCGATCAGGTCCGCGATGTAGCTGTCCTTCACCATCGCCGCGAGGGCCTGCAGGTTCACGAAGCTCGGATCCCGCATGTGAACGCGTGCGGGCTTCGCCGACCCGTCGGAGCGGACGAAGCAGCCAAGCTCTCCACGCGGGCCCTCGATCGGGTAGTAGGCCTCGCCGGGCGGCACCCGGAACCCCTCGGTGACGAGCTTGAAGTGGTGGATCAGCGCCTCCATCGACGTTGCGAGCTCGTGCCGGGGCGGGAGCGCGACCTTGCGGTCGGTCGTGATGTGTGGGCCCTCGGGCAGGCCGTCGAGCGCCTGCTCGATGATCTTGCACGACTCGTAGAATTCGGCGTGCCGGACCCGGTAACGGTCGTAGTTGTCGCCGACGGTCCCGACCGGGATCTTGAAGTCGAAATGGTCGTAGCTCGAGTACGGGTGCGCCTTGCGCAGATCCCACGGCTCGCCGGCCGCGCGCAGCAGCGGGCCCGTGACCCCGAACTTGAGCAGCGTCTCCTTATCGAGCGGACACGTGTCGCGGAGGCGCTCGAGCACGATCTGGTTCTTCTCGAGCAGGTCGGCGTACTGATCCGCGCGCCCGGGCATGATCTTGATGAAGTCCCGCAGCTTCTTCTCCCAGCCGAGGGGGATGTCTTCCATCACGCCGCCCACCTGGAAGTACCTGGTGTGCATCCGCTGGCCCGAGGACATCTCGAACAGGTCGAGCGCGAGCTCCCGTTCCCGGAACGTGTACCAGAACATCGAGATCGCGCCGAGATCGAGCGCGCTCGTGCCGAGCCACACCAGGTGCGACGCGATCCGGTTCAGCTCGAGGTGGATCACCCGCAGGTACTGGGCGCGTGGCGGCACGTCGATGTCGAGCAGCGTCTCGACCGCCCCGCAGTACGCCATCGCGTTGAAGTAATAGCTCAGGTAATCCATGCGCTCGACTACCGGGATCACCTTCCAATAGGCCTTGTCCTCCGCTGTCTTCTCGATCCCCGTGTGGACATAGCCGATGATCGGCTTGATGTCGCGGACGACCTCGCCCTCGAGCGTCGTAAGCAGCCGCAGCACACCGTGAGTCGACGGATGGTGCGGCCCGATGTTGAGCGTCAAAAGCTCGTGCGTCTCGCCCATCCCCGCGGGCGAGCTCGAGAGCGTGATCGATTCTTCGCGCTTGCGGTAGTCCTCCGGGCTGAGCGTGATCTGCCCGCCGCCCGCGTCTGAACCGGTGGCAGTCACATGTACTTCCCGTAGCTCTGCTCTTCGTTGTACGTGAACAGCACCGGCTCGCCTCCGACCGGAAAGTCACGCCGCTGGGGGTGGCCCTCGTAGTCCTCGGGCATCAGGATCCGGCGCAGGTCGGGATGGCCCTCGAATACGACTCCGAACATGTCGTAGACCTCGCGCTCGGGGAAGTCGGCGCCGGGGAACAATTCGACGACCGAATCGATCCGCGGGTCGTCGGTCGTGACCCTGGCCTTGACCGAGATCCGGTCGACGCGCCGGCGGTCGAGCATCTCGTAGAGCACGCCCAGGCGCGGCTCGTGCGGGTAGTAGTCGACGCCGTGGAGGCTCGCGAGCATCGTGTAGCCCTTCCCCTGCAGGTGCCCGAGGACGGTCTTGATCCGGAGCGGGTTGGCGACGAGTACGGCCCGGCCACGGTGGAACTCGGTGTCGAGGATCGAATCGCTGTGCGCGTCGCGGAGCTCCTGTGCCGTCAGCTCGAGCTCCGTGGCGTCAGGCACCTGCGGTGTCTCCGGGCTTGAACACGCTGATGTCGGCGCTCCCCAGCGGCGCGGCACCCGGAAGCAGCTCCTCGGTGCCGTCGGCGGCGTAGCGCTCGCGCCAGCCTTCGGGCGGATGACCGTGGATCTTGTCGCGGAGCCTGAGGATCCCGTGCATCAGCGCCTCGGGTCGCGGCGGGCAGCCCGGCACGTGCACGGCGATCGGCAAGAACTTATCCGAGGGCACGAGCGCATAGTTGTTGAACACGCCCATCGATGAGCAGCAGGCGCCCATCGAGATCGCCCACTTGGGCTCGAGCATCTGGTCCCAGATGCGGCGGATCACCGGCGCCATCTTGATCGAGACGCGGCCCGAGAGGATGATCAGGTCCGCCTGCCGGGGCGATGCACGGAACGCCTCGAAGCCGAAGCGCGCGATGTCGACGCGCGCGGCGACGATGTGAATCTGCTCGATCGCGCAGCAGGCAAGCCCGAACGTGAGCGGGTAGAGCGAGTTTCCCTGCGCCCAGGCCACGGCCTTGTCAACCGTGGTCGTCATCACCCGCTCCTCGACGTAACGCTGGAGCGCCTCGTCGTCCATGCCGCGCAGCATGTCCTCGGCCTTCATCTGGCGGACGCGGAGGTCCGTTAGAGGCTCGCGCTTTACCGCCATTCGAGCGCCCCGCGCCGCCACACGTATACGAACGCGATCATCAGCAGCCCGACGAACGTGACGGTCTCGAACATTGCGAACGTCCCGAACGCGCGCAACTCCACCGCGATCGGGAACAGGAAGATCACCTCGATGTCGAACAGGATGAACAGCATCGCCACGAGGTAGAAGCTGATCCCGAAGCGGAAGCCGCGCTTTACATCGGACGGCAGGCCGCACTCGTACGGCTCCACCTTGAAGCGATTCGGGACTCGGCGGGAGACCAGGACGTTGAGCGTGCCGAACAGAACACCGACCGCAGTTCCCAGAATCAGGAAGACAATCGCAGGCAGATAATCGCGAAGCACGGGTGACCGTTATATCACCGCTGGTGCAGACCTTGTAACACTGTGTTACTTAGTGATGATTGCGGCTAAGTGATTTCCCAGAAATGAAGCAGATTCACCTCGTTGTCGGAGTTGTGACCATCGTGTTGTCGGGGGCCGCCGGGCTATGGGGCGCGTGGTGCTGGTGGCGCGTCCGGAACAGCCGCTGGTTCTGGTGGCTGCTTCGCGCCTCGCAGGTGGCGATCGTCGTCGAGGCGGCGCTCGGGGGAGTGTTGCTGCTGACCGGCCACAAGTCCCCCGGGCTGCACACCCTGTACGGGGTGCTGCCGCTGTTCGTCTCGTTCATCGCCGAGCAGCTGCGGGTCTCGACTGCTCAGATGGTGCTCGACAAGGGCGGCTTCGAGTCCGCGCAGGCGGTCGGCAAGCTGCCCGAGGCCGAACAGCACGAGATCGTGCGCACGATCGTCAGGCGCGAGATCGGCGTGATGACGCTGGCGGCGCTGGTCAACACGCTGTTGCTCGCCCGGGCCGCGATGACGTCTTAGTTGGGCCGCCTGCGGCGGCGTCCGTCGGATGTGGAGCGGCAGGCCCCGTCTGCGAGGCATGGACGCCGAGCGGGGCCGTTGCCGCGACCGCCGTTCCGCCGGACGTCCGTGCCCGGCGGTCGTTTGGGTCCGCTGTGGGCGTGGGGCGAACCGGGTCCTTAACGGCGGGCACCTGAGGGGGTGTCGCGAATCCGCCCGGACCGATGCTCCCTCGGACAACCTGCGGATCACGACAATCGACGCGACCCCGATGGACCTTGCCGCAGGACGCATGTGGGGCATGGGAACTACGTCACGGTCAGGCCGGAGGCGCTCCGTTGCCGTGATCTGCGTGCCCGGCGCCCGGTCAGCGTTCCGCCACGAGCCCGACGTCGTGATAGCGCCCGGCGTACCACAGCAACGGATCGCCGTCGCCCAGCCCCATCGACACCACCTCGCCGATCGCGATCGTGTGGTCCCCGCCGGCGATCAGCTCGCGCAGCGTGCATACGACCCACGACAGGGCGCCCTCGATGATCGGGACGCCCTCGCGGAAGCGGTGCGCCACGCCCTCGAGCTTCTCCGACTCGGGCAGCTTTGACGCGAACAGCTCGGCGATCTCCTCCTGGTCGGTGCTCAGCACGTTCACCCCGAAGCGGCCGGCCTCGCGGACGATCGGCAGCGTGCGGGCGTTGTTCTCGAAGCACACGAGCGCCAAGAGCGGGTCCAGCGACAGCGAGCACAGCGCGTTCGCGGTCATGCCACCAGAGGCCCCCGGTGTCGCGCTGGTGACAACGGCGACGCCGGTCGCGAATCGTCCGAAGACCTCGCGGAACAGCTCCCGACCAGGCTCGATCGTCATCGCAGAGATCCGTTATAGCGATCGGTCGCGTGACCCGGCGCCGGCCCCTCTGGTTGCCGCCGTCGGGACGATCGCGTCTTGGGGTTGGGACTGAGCGAACGTCTGCCGGCCGGCGCCGGGATTGGACGGTGCTTTCGGCGTGCACGCGCCGGCTCCTGCCTGGCTGTGGCCCGACTTCACGGGTAGGCGGAGCCTCAGAGCCGGCCGGGCGGACAGGCGGGCGCAGGGACCTCGCGGAGACGCCGGACGCCGTCGCCCGTGAGCCGGAGCCGATCGCGCGCTGAGCAGCGATGGAGGGGTCCCGCCGGGCGGTCCTTCCGTATGATCCCGCCCCGAATGAGTCGACCCGCGAAGGTCCTCCTGTTGGGCGCGTTGCTCGCGTCGGCGGCCCTATCGACCGCGTGCGGGACCCAGAAGATCTCCGTCCCGAAGTCCGAGCCGGTGCTGTACGAGGGCGCCACGCTGTTCAACCAGCGTTGCTCGGGATGTCACACGCTGTCCTACGCCGCCGCGCACGGCTCCGCCGCGAACGTGAGGACCGCGCAGTTCAACAACGGCCCGAACTTCGACATCCGGTGCGAACGGCCGGCGGCGCGAGTCCTGTACGCGATCCAGAACGGCGGCTTCTCCGGGGCGATCATGCCCCAGAACATCGTCGTCGGGGCCCAGGCCCTGGCGGTCGCGCAGTTCGTCGCGACGTACTCCGGGCGTTCGGCGCCGAAGATCCCCGGCGTGGTGCCGTGTGAGCAGGTCCCGATCGGGTCGATCTCCGCGGCGCTTTCCGGGTCCGCCGCGCCGACCGGGGCGCCCGGGACCGTCACGGGCAACAGCACGGCGACCTCACCGACGTCTCCCTAGGGGAGCGCGTGCTCGACATCCAGCTGATCCGCCGCGATCCGGACGCCGTCCGCGCGGCGCTTAGCCGGCGCGGCGAGGGAGCGGCCGCGGCCGTCGATCGGCTGCTCGAGCTCGATACGCGGTGGCGTGAGATCCGGACGGCTCTCGAGGAACTGCAAGCCGAGCAGAACCGCGCCAGCAAGGGCCGGAAGGGGCCGCCGACGCCCGAGGAGCGCGAGCAACTGGCCGCCCTGGCCGCGCGCGGTCGTGCTCTCAGCGACGAGGAGACGGCGGTGGCCTCAGAGCGCGAACGGGAGCTGGCGTCGCTGCCGAACCTGCCGGCGGACGACGCTCCCGACGAGGACACGGTCCTCTATGAGGTTGGGGAGGCCGGCGCCACCGGCAAGGACCACCTCGAGCTCGCCGGCGACCGGATCGACATGGAGCGGGGGGCGCGGCTGTCGGGCTCGCGGTTCGCCTACCTCCGCGGCGACCTCGTGATGCTCGAGTTCGCGCTCGTCCGGTATGCGCTCGAGAAGCTGCGCGGCCAGGGGTTCGAGCCAGTGATCCCGCCGGTGCTGGTGCGCGAGCGCGCCCTGTACGGCACCGGGTTCCTCCCCGACACCGAGCAGCAGATCTACCGGCTGCCCGACGACGATCTGTATCTCGTCGGCACCTCGGAGGTCGCGCTCGCCTCGCTCCACGACGACGAGATCCTCGCTGGGGACGATCTGCCGCTCCGCTACGCCGGCTTCTCGAGTTGTTTCCGGCGCGAGGCCGGAGCCGCCGGCAAGGACACGCGCGGGATCTTCCGCGTCCATCAGTTCGACAAGGTCGAGATGTTCAGCTTCGTCGAGCCCTCAGAGGCGGCCACCGAGCACGATCGCCTGCTGGCGATCGAGGAATCGATCCTGTCCGAGCTCGAGATCCCGTATCGAGTGGTGGCGATCGCGGTCAACGACCTCGGGTCCTCGGCGGCCAAGAAATACGACTGCGAGGCATGGCTCCCCGGGCAGGGCCGCTACCGCGAGCTCACCTCGACCTCGAACACCACCGACTATCAGGCGCGGCGACTCGGGATCCGCTACCGCCCGGCCGCCGGCGGCCGCCCCGAGCACGTGTGCACGCTCAACGGCACCGCGGTGGCGGTCGGGCGGACGATCATCGCATTGCTCGAGAACGGGCAGCTCGAGGACGGCTCGATCCGCCTGCCGGCCGCGTTGGTCGCAGCCGGCGCGCCGGCGGTCCTGCCGCCGGCCTAGCTGACGACGCGCAGCGGGCGCGCCTGCTGGTTCTCGAGCACGACGAGCGCGGCGCGCGGCGGTCCGCACGACGCCACGCGGGCCCGGAGCCGGACGCCGAAGGTGTTCCAGGGCCGGACGAATGCGCTCACGGGCTCGTCGGCGCCGGCGGCGGCCTCGACGAGCGCGGCGGCGAACCGCGCCGGGCGGCCGGCCTCAGCGTCGGCGGGTACGAGCAGCTGAATGACGGGGCGGTTGACGGCGCTGTCCTCGGTAACCCCGAGCAGCGTCTCGGCCCGCCACGACATCGCCTGCACGAGCAGCGAGCTATCGATCACCAGAAACGCGTCGCGGTGGCTCGGGACGATGTCAGCCCGCGCCTCGAGCATGACCCCGAGGCCGCAAGACCTGCAGACACGCGCCATCGGCGACGGCGGCTGCTCGCCGTTGGCGGGCGCCGCGCAGTGGCCACAGAACCACGTGAACTCGACCGGCTGGCCTACCGCCGGCTGAACGAGCCTCAACGCTGGACGAGAATTGGTGTGTGTCCCCATTGCCCCGAAACGGATGCTAACTCTGATTCTGTCGGAAACCAAGCGGCCCCCGAACATTTGTGCAACTTGTAAGGGCGGTCGACCGTTTTTCGGCCGACTGTGAAGTTCGGGCGCTCGTCTGGACGAATGAACGTTGCCCTAAACGGACCGTTCAGGGCCGGTTCCCGCGATGCTGCGCACGCAAATTGCGGCAATTCGTCTCCTCGTCCCCTCCTGCGGCTCTGCTTTTTTGAGCGATACCCACGAACGACCAATTTCTCTCTTCACATGCGGCTTTGGCCCCCCCGGTGGGGGGTTTGCCCTCTCAAGGTAGCGGCGTTACGGCGTTCGCCCGCCCCAGCTCATCGCGCAATTGCAGCATCTACGCGGACCCAGACGGACGCAGACAGACGGACAGCGGAGAGGGGGGGATTCGAACCCCCGAACGAGGTCAACCCCCGTTACGCGATTTCCAGTCGCGCCCGTTCAACCGCTCCGGCACCTCTCCGTGAAGGCCGGCCAAGCGTAGCGCGGCGGTACGAGGTCAGACCTGCCAGGCGCCGTCTTGAAGCAGGGGCACCTCGGCGCCATCGGCGGTGATGCCGGTGACCGCGACCTCGCGCGACCCGATCATGAAGTCGATGTGGATCTCGCTGCGGTTGATCCGCTTCTGGTCGTCCTCGTCGAGCACCGTGAAATCGAGCCCCTCGCCGAGCGCGATATGGCTCGCGGCGTTCTCGTCGAGCAGCGTGTCGAAGAACACCGTGTCCAGGCTGCCGATCCGGCTCTCGCGATCGACCAGCGCCACCTCGCCGAGGCGCGCCGCGCCTGAATCGCGCTCTGACAGCGCACGCAGCGTGTCCGCACCCTGATCGGCGCCGATCTCGACCGCGTGTCCGCCCTCGAACCGGACGTGCAGCCCCGTGATCAGCACGCCCGAGACGAACAGCGGCTTCGTCGACCGGACGTGGCCGTCGACGCGAGCCGGGTCGGGCGTGGAGAAGACCTCCTCGGTTGGCAGGTTCGGTGCATGCACGATCCCGTCGACGGTCGTGATCCGCGCGCAATGCCAACGCCCGGACGGCAGCAGGCCAACCGTGAGATCGGTTCCCGGCCCCTCGAATTGCAGCGAGTCGAGGCCGAGCTCGTCGAGCCTGCCGGCGACTGCCGTCAACTTGTCCATTCGCTCTTCCCACGCGGCGACCGGGTCGACCTCGTCGACCCGGCACACGTGCGTCACGTCCTGCCAGAGTCGCTCGAGCGCGTCGTCCGGCGACAGCTCCGGGTGAACCAGGTTGGCCCAGGCGGGCGTCGGGCATGGCGCCGCTGTCCAGTTCGTGATCCGCTGGTTCACGATCTCGATCGACTCGCGCAGCTGCGGCAGCAGGTCCTTGCCCAGCAGCGACGGGTCGACGCCGTCCATGACGTGGGGAGCCACCGGACCGGTGAGCGCGATATTCGCGCCGCGCTGCTCGGCGATTGCGAGCATCCGCTGGCCGTACCACGGCGGTACGAACCCGAGCGTGTCCGGTGCCGCGTACAGCGCGCGCGCGCGCTTAAAGTGGATGTCGAACACGGACAAGTCGACGAACTTGGCGCCCGCCTTGTATGCGGACTCCGCGACGGCGCGTGCCAGCGGTTCCTTCCCGGGCGCGGAGCTGAGGGACACGATCTGACCGGGTTGAACGTTCGCGCCGAAGCGGACGATCAGGTCGGCCAGCGCGTGGATTCTGTCGGTGGTGCCTGCACCCATGTGTCTGACCAGGATGGCACCCCGTGGCCGTGCACGCATCGACAACCATCCGCGCCCGCACCGGCAAGCGGGCGGATGGGCGGGAAGCGTAGAGTCGAGCCGGTGAGCACGGCGCTCCGCAACCTCGACGAGCCGCGCGCTGCGGTCCTCGAGTCGCTGTGCGAGACGATCGTTCCCGGATCCAGTCGCGTCGGCCCGGTCGTCTACATCGACGCGATCATGTCGGAGATGCCCGAGCCTCAGCGCGAGGCGATCTTGCAGTCGATCGACGCGCTCACGGACGCCGCGGCGGGCGGCGCCGGCGCGCTCGCTCCGCACGCGCTCACGCCCCCGTTCCTGCTGATCCGCGCCCTCGCCGTGGAGGCCTTCTACAGCGACTTCGTCGCGCCGGGGGCGAGTGGTCCGAGCGCGTACGAGGAGATCGACTTCCACTCGCCGCTCGCCATGCGGATCAAGAAAGACTGGTCGTACCTGGGGATCCCGGGATGACCTCGGAGCGATTCGAAGTGGTCGTGGTCGGCTCGGGCGCGGGCGGCGGCGTCGTCGCCGGCGAGCTCGCCGAGCGCGGACGCAACGTGCTCCTGCTCGAGGCCGGCGGTCACTACGTGGCGGCCGACTTCACCCGCTGGGAGAGCCGGGCCGCCCACGACTACTGGTGGCCGCTGTCGTTCGCGTTTCCGACCGGAGACCCCGGCCTCGGCCCGGTGGTGATGATCAGCGGCTTCTGCGTTGGCGGCAGCACCGTGATCAACACGAAGGTTGCGATGCGCGCGACCCAGCGCGAGCTCGACAAGTGGCATGCCGCGACCGGCTTGTGCAACCACCGCGGCGAGCCGATCTCCCGCCCCGACCTGGACCCGTACTACGACCACGTGGAGGCGTACCTAGGCGTGCGCGATCGCTCGACCGACTGGGACCTCAAGCGGTGCGTGCAGACCGCCAAGCGCGGGTTCGAGGCGGTCGGAGCGACGCTCGAGCCGGTCCGCGCCTACACCGACGAGAACTGCGAACAGTGCGGTTCGTGCCTGCAGGGCTGTCCCACCAACGCCGGCAAGTCGACGATGAACACCTACATCCAGCGCAACGTGCTGTCGGGGGCGCTCGCGCTGCGGCCGAACTCGTTCGTTCAGCGCGTGCTGATCGAGGATCGTGGCGATGGCCTCGAGGCGACCGGCGTCGAGTACGCCGACGCCTACGGGGAAACTCAGCGGGTCGATGCGGACGTCGTCGTGGTGGCCGCCGGATCGCTTCGCACGCCCCAGGTCCTGATGCGCTCGGACGTGCCGAACTCGAACATCGGCAAGCATCTCGGCTTCCATCCCGCGCACTTCGTGTTCGGCCTGTTCGACGAGCCCCAGGACGCGCACATGGTGGCGCCGATCACCGGGCACTGCTACGACTTCGCGGCCGACGAGGACGGCGGGTTTGCGGTCGAGGCGGTCACGGTCCAGGACCCGATCGGGTTCGCGGCCGGCCTGTCCGACGAGAACGGGCCGATGTGGGGTCAGCCGCTCGTCGACGCCGCCAAGAAGTACCGGCGCTGGATCGGCCTGCTGAACATGGCCAACGACGACAACAACGGCGCCGTCACGCTCGACGAGAACGGCAACGAGCTGTTCCTGTCGGACTTCCGGCCGCACGAACTCGAGCGGATCCACAAGGCCCGCGAGTTCTCGTCGCGGGTGCTCGAAGCGGCCGGCGCCACCCAGATCCTGTGGTCGGGGCTCGCTACCACGCACATGCAGGGAAGCTGCCGGATGGGCGCCGATCCCGCGAACTCGGTCGTCGACACGCACGGCGAGTCGCACGAAGTCAAGCGCCTGTACGTCGGGGACAGCGCCCTGCACCCACAGACGCTGTCGGTGAACCCGTCGCTGACGATCATGATGCTCGCCGCCCGCCTCGCCGACTACCTGGACTCGGGCGCCGGCGGCCAGCTGACAGCCGGCCGCGAGCAGCTGGTCGTGTGACCGGCGCGGGCCGGCCTCGCCCCGCCGAGGGCCTGTTCGCGCCTCCTCGACGTGTTGACGCGCTCGCCGACCTGCTCGCGAACGTGTGGCAGTTCGGCTACGTGACGACGGATCTGGACCGCGCGATCGCGTTCATGTCTGAGCGCTTCGGTCTCGAGCATTGCCTGAAGCTGCCCGCCGGCGGCGCCACCTTCCTGGTCGGCGACGAGCCCGCGGAGTGGGATGCGAAGTTCGCGATGGGCGCGCGCGGCGGCAAGATCGTCGAGCTGATCGAGCCGGTGGCCGGCCACGTCGGCTTCTACACGCGCATCCTCCCGCGTGACGGGTCGTTCGCGGTGCGCCTGCACCACATCGCCACGTTCATCGACAACGGCGATGGGGAGTGGGAGCGCGTCGGCAGGCTTCTGGCCGCGTCCGGCCTGAAGGTCGACTACACGGTGCTGATTCCGAACCGGGTGCGGGCCGGGTACGTCGACACGACCGCCGAGCTCGGGCACTGGATCGAGATCTGCCAGCTCCAGCGCGAGGACATCGAGTTCTTCGGCGCGCTGGCGGCAGATAGCGCGTAGGATCGCGCCAAGCCGGCGAGTAGGAGAGGAGCCTATGGGCGAGCCGATTTTGAACGGGCTGATGATGGACGACTACCCGTTGTCGCTGACCACCGTGGTCGAGCGCGCCGAGCAGCTCACCGGGGATCGCAAGGTCGTCTCGAGAAGGCCCGACGGATCGATTCATCGCACGACGATCGGCGAGTGCGCGGGACGTGCGCGCCGGCTCGCCTCCGCGCTCGCCGAGCTCGGGATCGGCGAGGGCGACCGCATCGCGACGCTGCTGTGGAATCAGCCCGAGCACCTGGAGCTGTATTTCGGCGTGCCTGCGATGGGGTCGGTGGTCCACACGATGAACCCGCGTCTGCACCCCGATGAGCTTGGGTTCATTGCCGGTGACGCCGGCGACCGGGCGGTCGTGGTCGACGAGTCGTTGCTGTCAGTGCTCGAGTCCTTCCGGTCCGCGCACGAATTCGAGCACGTGATCGTCGTCTCGCGAGGCGGCGATGCGCCCGCAGACGCGATCGATTACGAGGGGCTGATCGATGCGGCCGAGCCGATGAGCTGGCCCGATCCGCACGAGCGTCGCGCGGCTGCCATCTGCTACACGTCAGGCACCACCGGCCGGCCCAAGGGCGTGCTGTACTCGCACCGCGCGCTCGTCCTTCATTCGATGGCCGCCGCCCTGCCCGACGCTATGGACATCTCCACGCGCGACACCGTGCTGCCGGTCGTGCCGATGTTCCACGCAAACGCCTGGGGGATCCCGTACACCGCGTGCATGGTCGGGGCGTCGCTGGTGCTGCCCGGACCTCGTCTGGACGCCGAGAGCGTGCTCGACCTCCTGGCCGATGAGCACGTCACGCTCACCGCCGGCGTGCCGACCGTGTGGATGGCGATGCTGACGGCGATAGAGGCCGAGCCCGAGCGCTGGGACCTGAGCTCGTTGAACCGCCTGCTGGTGGGCGGTTCGGCCGTTCCCAAGAGCATGATCGAGGGTTACCAGCGGCACGGCTTTTTCATCGTGCAGGGGTGGGGCATGACCGAGACGTCGCCGCTCGCCAGCACCGCGATCGTGCCCCCGGAGCTGGACGACGCGCCCGACGACGAGAAGTTCGAGTACCGCGCCCGTCAGGGCGTGCCCGCGCCGTTCGTCGATATCCGCGCGCGCGGGGACGACGGCGAGCTGATCCCCTGGGACGATGCGGCGATGGGAGAGTTGGAGGTGCGCGGACCATGGGTCGCCGCGGCCTACTTCCAAGGAAGCGGCGCCGAGAAGTTCACCGACGACGGCTGGTTCCAGACGGGCGACGTGGTTCGGATCAACCGCCACGGCTGCATTCGCATCACCGACCGCACCAAGGACCTCGTGAAGTCAGGCGGCGAATGGATCTCCTCGGTCGATATGGAGAACCTGCTGATGGGTCACTCTGCGGTCGCCGAGGCAGCGGTTATCGCCATACCCGACGACCAGTGGGGCGAGCGGCCGCTGGCGGTGGTGGTGCTCTGCGACGGAGCCGAGGCGACCGCCGATGATCTCCGCGCTCACCTGGGCACCGGATTTGCGAAGTGGCAGCTCCCGGAGCGGGTGGAGTTCATCGAGGAGATTCCCCGAACCGCCACCGGCAAGTTCAAGAAGACCGCATTGCGTGAACAGTTCGTGAAGACGCCGGTGTGACACGCGTCAGTAATTGGTCCTCGTGAGAAAGCCGATATTGGTCCTGCCGGGGAATAGCTGAAACACGTTACGGCTGCTATACACCGACAGGTGCCGGCAGAGGAAACCGAAGTCGCCGCTTCGGTCGACACCGCTATCGGCGGGGTAGTCGTTGAAGCGCGCGATCTGGAACGTCAATACGGCGAGGGCGCGACCGCGGTCCACGCGTTGCGTGGCGTCTCGCTCGAGGTAGAGCGCGGCCATCTCGTCGCGGTCATGGGCCCGTCGGGCTCCGGCAAGTCGACGCTGATGCACATACTCGCGGGGCTCGACAAGCCCACGAGCGGCACGGTGACGATCGCGGGCACCGAGATCACCGGCCTCGACGACGCCCAGATGACCCACCTGCGCCGCGATCACATCGGGTTCGTCTTCCAGTTCTTCAACCTGCTGCCGATGCTGACCGCCGAGGAGAACGTGCTGCTGCCACTCTCGATCGCCGGCGAGAAGCCCGATGAGGCCTGGCTGCAACAGCTTCTGACCAAAACGGGGCTGTCCGAACGGCGCAAGCACCGGCCCTCGGAGCTGTCAGGTGGGCAGCAGCAGCGGGTGGCGATCGCCCGCGCGCTGGTCACCAAGCCGACGATCCTGTTCGCCGACGAGCCGACCGGGAACCTCGACTCGAAGACCGGCGGCGAGATCCTCGAGCTGTTGCGCGACTCCGCGCGTGACTACAACCAGACGATCGTGATGGTGACGCACGAGGCGCGCGCGGCCGCGATCGCCGATCGGATCCTGTTCCTCGCGGATGGATTGATCGTCAAGGAGCTCACCGACACTGATGCGGGGCAGGTGCTCGAAGTGATGAGCACGTTGCAGTCGTGACGCAGGTCGCGCTCCGCGGTCTCCTCGGACGCAAGCTCCGCGCCGCGCTGACCGCGTTCGCGATCGTGCTCGGCGTGGCGATGGTAAGCGGGACGTTCGTGTTGACCGACACGATCAAGGCCGCGTTCAACACGGTGTTCACCACCGTCTACCAGAACACCGACGCGGTGATCACCGGAAAGAGCGCGATCTCGTCGAGCAACAACGGCAACGCGCCGACGACGCCGTCGCTCCCGGCTTCGCTCCTAACGCAGGTGCAGGCGCTGCCGTCGGTCCAGCTCGCATCCGGAGGAATCTCCGATACCGCCCAGCTGGTCGGCCGCAACGGGAAGGTGATCTCGAGCGGCGGCGCGCCGGGCCTGGCGTTCAGCTACTCGCCGGCCGGTCAGCCCTTCAACCCGCTCACAGTGACCAGCGGAAGGTTCCCATCGGGGCCCAACGAAATCGCGATCGACGCCTCGACCGCCAGCAAGCACAACTACAAGGTCGGCGACGAGATAGGGGTCGTCGCGCGGGGTCCGGTCGAGAAATTCCTGATCACCGGGACCGTGCAAATCGGCGGTGTTTCCTCGCTCGGGGGCGCCACGATCTCGGTGTTCACGCTGGCGAAGGCGCAGCAGCTGTTCAACAAGGTCGGCAAGTACGACACGATCAGCGTCGCCGCCAAGCACGGGTACTCGCCCCAGCAGGTCGTGAACCAGATCAAGCCGCTGCTCGGACCGAGCGCGCAGGTTAAGACCGGAGCTCAGCAGGCTCAGCAGGCGACCAAGGACACGAGCGGTTTCCTCAACATCTTCCAGGACTTCCTGCTCGCGTTCGGTGGGATCGCGCTGTTCGTCGGGAGCTTCGTGATCGCGAACACGCTGTCGATCACGATCGCGCAGCGCACCCGGGAGCTGGCCACGCTCCGCACGCTCGGCGCGACCCGCCGGCAGGTTCTGCGTTCGGTTCTCGTCGAGGCGTTCGTGATCGGAACGCTCGCATCGATCGTCGGGCTGTTCCTCGGCCTGCTGCTTGCCAAGGCGCTCAACTCGCTGCTGGTGTCGTTCGGGATCAACCTCCCCCAGGCGTCGACCGTGTTCAAGTCGCGGACGATCATCGTCTCGCTGCTCGTCGGGGTCGTGATTACGATGGTCGCCGCGGTGCGGCCGGCGCTCCGCGCCACACGCGTCCCACCGATCGCCGCGGCGCGCGAGGGCGCGTTGCTGCCGCCGTCGCGGTGGGCCAAGTACGGCTCCGCGGCAGCGGCGGGAACCGTCATCGGCGCGATCGTGCTGATGCTGATCGGCCTGCTGGTGAGCGGGCTGTCGGTCGGACTGCGGCTGCTCGCGGTCGGCGTCGGGGCCATCGGGCTGTTCATCGGCTTCTCGATGCTCGCGCCGAGGTTGGTGCCGCCGCTCGTCAAGGTCCTCGGCTGGCCCGCGACGAAGATCGGCGGTGCCGCGGGCAAGCTCGCCGAGGGCAACTCGGCGCGCAACCCGTCTCGGACCGCCTCGACGGCGTCGGCGCTGATGATCGGTCTCGCGCTGGTGACGCTCGTCGGCGTGTTGGCGGCCGGGCTGCGGACCGGGTTCAAGGACAGCGTCAACAAGGCGTTCGTCGCCGACTACGCAATCACCGCCACCAACAATTTCTCGCCGATCAGTCTGTCCTCCGAGCGGGCCGTGCGGAACGTCCCGGGAGTGACCGGTGTCGTCGGCGTGCGGGCGGGCGAGGGGCGGGCGTTCGGCTCCAACATCAACGTCACCGGCGTTCCGCCAAACGCCAGCGAGGCGATCAAGGTCGATTGGCAGGCGGGCAGCCAGGACACGCCGGCGCAGCTAGGAAACGACGGCGCGTTCGTCGACAAGGCGTACGCGAAGGCCCAGCACCTGCAGGTCGGCTCGCAGCTGTCGGTCGAGACCCCGACCGGCAAGTTCCTGAACCTCAAGCTGATCGGGATCACCAACCCGCCGAAGGGGGCGTCGCCGTACGGTGACGTCTCGATCTCGCAGGCGCTGTTCGACAGCAACTACCAGAACCCCCAGAACCTGTTCACGTTCGTCAACATGCAGGGCGGCGTGACCAGCGCCAACACGAACACGCTGAACGCGGCGCTGGCGGGTTTCCCAGACGCGAAGCTGCAGACGAAGTCGCAGTTCATCAACAACCAGCTGCAGGGCCTCACCTTGCTGCTGAATCTGCTGTACGTGCTGCTGTCGCTGTCGATCGTGGTCAGCCTTTTCGGGATCGTGAACACGCTGGTGCTGACCGTGTTCGAGCGGACCCGAGAGCTCGGAATGCTCCGCGCGGTCGGCATGAGCCGGCGTCAGGTGCGGCGCATGATTCGGCACGAGAGCGTGATCACGGCGCTGCTGGGCGCGGCGTTCGGGATCCCGCTCGGCATCCTGCTCGCGGCCCTGATCGGCGCCACGATCAACTTCGGGACGTTCACGATCCCCGTGGGCACGCTGATCGTGTTCGTGATCGCGGCCGTGATCGCGGGTCTGATCGCGGCGATCTGGCCGGCCAGACGGGCCGGCAAGCTCAACGTGCTCGAAGCGCTTCAGTACGAGTAGCCGCCGGCGGTCCGCTAGGACCTGCCGACCACCGCGATCGACGAGGTCGCGTGGCCGACGAGCTTGCCGACCCCGTTACGGGCGTGGGCCTCCGAGAACGCGACCTGCCGGCCGACCCGGAGCGCCTTTCCGATCACCTCGAGCTCGCCGCTATTGGCGCGCAGCGGGCTGAGGAAGCTGACCTTGAGCTCGATCGTCGAGATGCCGCTGCCGGCCGGCAGCAGCGACTGGACCGAACAGCCACAGGCCGAGTCCAGCAGCATGCACAGCAGGCCGCCGTGGACGATCCCGCCCGGGTTGTAGGTCGACTCGTCGGGAGTACAGCGGAACACGGCCTCGCCGTCGTCCACCGAATGCAGCCGCGCGCCGACGAGGTCCGCGAACGGCGGACGCGGGAGCCGGCCGTCGATGATCGCCTCGAGGAACTCGCGGCCGGGAAGCGCGACGGCGGCGTCAGCCGAGATCATCGGGTCGTACCACGACACGGCCCTCGTGCGCTGCTCGCCCCAGCCGTCCCGCGCGTTTTCGATCACGTTGCTCACGCGCCGGCCTCGACGTTCTGCAGCCTGACCTGACCGCGCGCGACCAGCTTGTGATCGTCCGGCCGGCGAATCTCGACCTGCCACAGCTGCTGGGTCCGCCCCTGGTGGACGACGTTCGCCTCGACATTCAGCCGGCCGCTCCGGTGAGGACGGAGGAAGTCCGTGAGGTTCGAGACCCCGACCGCCTGCATGCCTTGATCCTTCACCGCCTCGAACGCGCCGGTCGTCGCGAACGTCTCGATGATCGTCGTGTAGAGACCGCCGTGCACGAGTCCCCACGGCTGGTGGTGGCGCTCATCGGCGGCGACCGACCCGGTCACGCGGGTCGGGCCGCGCTCGCCGAACTCGATCTCGAATAGGCGCATGAATTCACTGGCGCTGGTCAGCTGGCCGGTCATCGCCGTGGAGTCCATCACACATTCTCGCTGCCGGCGGCCACGAGCCCGGCCGTCGCGATCGGCGCCGGCTCGGCTGGAGTCGCCGTCGCCGTGGGCCGCCGCACCAAGAGCAGGAAGCCGACCACGCCGCCGGCGAACGCGATCGCGGCAATGACGGTCCATCCACGCTGGTAGGCGGCCAGCACCTCCGCCGGCGAATGGGGCGAGCCGAGCACCGCGATCAGTACGGCCACGCCGATCGCGAGCCCGACCTGACGGAGCATGTTGACCACGGCCGACCCGGTGGCGAACGAGGTCGGCGGAAGCGAGGCCGCGGCGGTGGCCATCATCGTCGGCAACGTGAGGCCGACGCCGATCCCGGTGAGCACCAAGCCCCCAAGCACGTCGCCCACGTAGTCCGGCACGAGCCCGGCCGCGAGCGCCATCCACGCCATCCCGGCGGCGAAGATCGTCGACCCGGCGGCAATCACCGCGCCGGCGCCGTAGCGGGCGATGAGGGGGCCGGCGACCAGGAACGAGAACAGCGGCACCATGATCGGGCCGGGCATGATCGAGACGCCGGTGGTCAGCGCAGACCAATGCCACACGTCCTGAGCCCACAGGACCCGCGATAGCAACATCCCGCCGAACGCGATCGAGAACAGCACCGCGACTGCCGAGGCGCCCGTGAACGGGCGGACGCGGAACAGCGCCCGGTCGATGAGCGGATTGTCGTGGCGGGCGGTCCGAAGCGCGAACAGCGTGAGCAGGACCGTCGCGAGCGCGAGCACACCGATCGTCCGCGGGTCGCCCCATCCCCAGCTTCCGCCCTCGACCAGCCCGAGCGTGAGCGCAGCCACACCGGCGGTGATCAGCACCGCGCTGAGGCCGTCGGGCCACGGGATCGGGTGGCCCGGCACGTCGGGCAGCAGCCGCCAGCCGGCGATCAGCGCGGCTACGCCGATCGGCAGGTTCACCAGGAACACCCACCGCCAGCTGGCTGCCACGAGGAGTCCGCCGACCGCTGGGCCGAGCGCGGCCGCGATCCCGCCGACCGCGGTCCACGTTCGAACCGCGCTGTGGCGGCGCTCGGCCGGGAACGTCGCCAGGATCAGCCCCAGCGATGTCGGCGTGAGCAGCGCCGCGCCGGCGGCCTGGACGACGCGGAACCCGACCAGCATCGGCAGGCTGGTCGCCGCCGCGCACGCCGCCGACGCCGCTACGAACACCGCGACGCCGACCAGGAAGCCACTCTTGCGGCTGAATCGGTCAGCGAGGCGGCCGAACAGCACGAGCAGCGACGCGTACACGATCGCGTAGCCGTTGAGCACCCACGAAAGGCCGTCGAGACCGGTGGAGCCAAAGCTCCGGGCCATCTGCGGGAGCGCCACGTTGACGATGAACAGGTCGAGGCTCGCCAGCACGACGCCGGAGCAAACGATCACAAGAACGAGGTTGGGGCTCGGGTTGGGGGAGGTTTGAGACAACCCGCGATTCGGCTGCATGGCGCGCCCGGAAAGCTGACTTAGAGAGGACATAGTCAGGCATCGTAGCAATGCTGGCTTATGAAGTCAAAAGTCAGCTACAATGTGCGCATGTCCGCACCCGCCACCGTCCGATTGACCGGTGCCCTCGATCCTCGCGAGAGATGGAAGGCCGAACGCTGCACGATCGCGAAGGCCGTCGATGTCGTGAGCACGCGCTCGGCCATGCTGATCCTGCGCGAGGCGTTCTACGGCACGACCCGCTTCGATGAGTTCGCAGAGCGCGTCGGGATCAGCGAGCCGGTCACCGCCGCGCGGCTGCGCGAGCTCGTCGACGTAGGTCTGCTCGAGCGCGAGGACTATCGCGAGCCCGGCCAGCGAACCCGCCAGCAATACCGGCTCACCGAGAAGGGCGCCGAGCTGTTCCCGGTGTTGGTGGCGCTGATGCAGTGGGGCGATCGCTGGCTCGACGAGCGCGGCGGACCGATCGAGCTGATCCACCGGGACTGTGGCGAGACCGTCGGCGTCGAGGTGCGGTGTGCAGCCGGCCACCAGGTAGAGACGGGCGAGATCGACGTCGCCCGGCGTCGGCGCTAGTCCGCGTCACGAACGGCCAAATGAGCTGCGTAACGCGACATTTCGCGCGAGCAAGCGGGACCGTGACGCAGTCCGCATGCCCGACATCCAGGATGCGTCACCGTTCGCCCTGGGCTTACGGAATGCCGTGATTTGCACGTGCGCGCGCGCCGCGGCACTCCGCCGCTGGCCCAGGGAGCAAGCCCCGCCGGCGCTAGTTGCCGTCGGCTGACGTCGGGGGTGGCGTCTGAGGCCCGGGTCCGCGCCGGCGCGCGAGCGCGTCGAGCACGGCCGCCTCGTCGACCCCCAGGTCCGAGAGCACCGGCGCGATCTTCTCGTCGCGGGTGAGCGCGAGCAGCACGTCGCGGGACTCGATCTCCGAGCGGCCGTCGTCGAGCGCTCGCCCCGCCGCGCGGACGAGCAGACGGCGTGCCCCCGCGCCCGGGCCGACGCGGATCCACTCGTCGAAACCCGACCGCTCCTGGTCGGCGGGCGCGCGCGGCGGCGCACCGCCGCCGGACGTCGTCCGGATGATCTCGCTGCGGATCTTGTCGGGGCTGGCGTTGAAATCGCGGAGGATCCGCACCGTCGGTCCCTCGTTCAGCGTCACCAGACCGAGCAGGATGTGCTCGGTGCCGATGTAGGTCTGGCCGAGGCCGAGCGCCTCCCGGTGGGCGAGTTCGAGCGCGTGCTTGGCCTCCGGGTTGAACGGCATCTGGCCCGGCACGAGCGCCTGGCCGACGCCGACGATGCGCACCACCTCGCCCCGCACCCGCTCCACCGTGATGTCGAACGACCCGAGGACGCGCGCTGCGATCCCGTCCCGCTCACGGAGGAGTCCGAGCAGGATGTGCTCGGTCCCGATGTGGTCGTGCTTGAAGCCGTTGGCCTCTTCGTGGGCCAGGGCTACGACCTGGCGGGCTCGTTCTGTGAACCGCTCGAACAGGGCCTAAGAATCCCACCGGTGGCGTGAGCGGGCAAGAAGCAAGGGGGGCCGGCACCGGCCCGAGCCGCCGACGCGCCGGCGCTGATCGCGCAGGCCGGCGCGATTTCGCGGCCGGTCGGGTTCCTCGGTCAGTCGCCGGTTTCGAACTTAAACGAAATCCCCAGGCGCACGCGGTAGCTGACGAGGCCCCCGTTCTCGATCGTGACGTCCTGTCGTATGACTTCGGCGACGCGAAGGTCGCGGACCGTCTTGGCGGCTGTCTCGACCGCGTTGCGTGCCGCGGCTTCCCACGAGTCGCTGCTGACGCCGATCACTTCGGTGACGCGGTAGACGCTGTCTGCCATTGAAGGCTCCCCTCGTTTGATGGTGGTCGTCGACTGGGGTCCGGCGTGGCCGCGAGCCTATCGCCGGGAGGTGTGCGGAACCACCCCAAGGGGTACTTACGTCTGACCGGAGCGGTCGCCAGACTTAGCGGCAAGGACCGCTCTTCGGGACGGCCGGCCAGGCAGGCAAACCCACACAGCCACCGTGGAGGAACGTTACGGCGTGAACTCTGGCCAGCTCGTCCCGGGAGCCGCTACGCGTCGACGGCTAGCGGAAGCGAAGCCGCGCGGCGGTTGCCGCCGTCCGCGGTCAGCCGCGATGCGACCACTCGCAGCGCCTCGATCACGGCCACCAGCGCGGGGTGCTCCTCGGCGCCGCGCCGGCACGCGATGAACAGGTGGCGGCAGGGTGGCTCGCTCGCGATCGGCCGGATCGTGACCCCGGGGGGCGGCTCGTCCTGCGCGAGCCGCGGGACGCACGCGACGCCGAGCCCCGCGCCGACCAGCGCCATCACCGCGGTCCAGTCGGCGGACCGGTGCGCGACCGCCGGTGAGAAGCCCGCCGCCGCGCAGCCGACGCGGATCACGTCCTCGCACGACCATCCCCGCGGTGGTGCAACGAACGGCTCCGCCGCCAGCGCGGCCAGCGGGACCGCCGATCCGTACGCCAGCGGGTGATCGTGGGGGAGCGCGACGTCGAGCAGATCGCGCATCAGCGGCGTCCGCGTGAAGCGCTCGTCGTCGTGGCGGGGCGCGCTGTCTGACTCCATCGAGATCGCCAGGTCGAGGTCGCCGCGGGCGAGGAGGTGGAAGACCTCGGGGCTCTCGAGATCCTGAACGGCCAGATCCACCCCCGGCGCCCGTTCGCGCAGCAACCCGACCGCGGGCACGACCAGGCCGACGATCGCCGTCGCGAACGATCCGATCCGCACGCGGCCACGCTCGCCGCCGGCGAGCGTGGCCAGCGTCGCGTCCATGCGCTCGAGCTCGCTAAACACGGCGTCGGCGTGGCCAAGGACGGCCTCGGCCGCCGGCGTCAGGCGGACCGTGCGTCCGTTCGGGATCAACAGCGGCTGTCCCACCTGCTGCTCGAGCGCCGCGAGCTGCTGCGACACCGCTGAGGGCGTCAGGTACAGCGCGTCGGCCGCCGCGGCGATCGTGCCGCGGTTGGCGAGCTCCCGCAGCGCGCGCAGGCGACGAAGCTCGATCATGAAGTGCAGCTTACGAGTTCGGTCAAGAAGGTCTAGTCGAACTTGACTATTCGGGCCGTCACAGTCGGGAGCGTGCCGACCCGTCATGTCCTGCTCGCGGTCGCGGTGGCGGTGGTCTGGGGCATCAACTTCGTCGTGATCGACGTGGGCCTCGGCTCCTTCCCGCCGCTGCTGTTCGCTGCGCTTCGCTTCACGCTGGTCGCGTTCCCGGCCGTGCTCGTGGTGCGCCGGCCGCGAGTCCCGCTGAGGTGGGTGCTCGGGGTCGGCATGTTCATGAGCGCCGGGCAGTTCGGGCTGTTGTTCGTGGCGATCCACGACGGGATGCCGGCGGGTCTCGCGTCGGTCGTGCTCCCGACCCAGACCGTGTTCACGATCGCGTTCGCGGTCGCGTTCCTCGGCGAGCGTCCGGGGCGCCCGCAGCTGATGGGCGCCGCGGTCGCGGTCGGCGGCGTTGTGGTGATCGCCACCGGCCGCGCCCAGGGCGTCCCGCTCAGCGGCCTGCTGCTGTGCATCGGCGCCGCTGCGTCGTGGGGTGTCGGGAACATCTGCAACCGTCGTGCCCAGGCCCCGGACGCGCTCGCCCTGCTCGTTTGGTCGAGCCTGGTTGCGCCGTTGCCGCTGTTCGCGCTGTCGCTCGCGCTCGAGGGGCCGCGCCAGATCGGCTCCGCCTTCGCGGATCTCACCCCGGGCGGGCTTCTGGCGCTCCTCTACGTCGTCATCGTCTCGACCGGCTTTGGGTTCGGGACGTGGACCTGGTTGCTGCGCCGGCATCCCGCGTCGCGGGTGGCCCCCGCGAGTCTGCTCGTCCCGCCGGTCGGGATCGCGGCGGCGTGGGTCGCACTCGGGCAGTCGCCGAGTGTCGGCGAGCTCGCCGGCGCCGCGATCATCCTCGCCGGGCTGGCGCTCGCGACGTCGTCCGTGCGTGTCTCTCGGCTGGCTGCGCGCCGCCCGCCGCGCATCCTCCCGGCGGGTGTGGTTCGATCAGCGGATGGCGACTGAACAGCCGATCGCTGAGCGGCCGGTCGGAGCCGACGTCGACTGGCGGCCGGCCCGGCGCCCCGAGCGGACCGTACTGCGCGGGGCGCATGTGCTGCTGCGGTCGCTCGACGCCGACCGCGACGCCGAGGCGCTATATGCGCAGTCGCATCCACCCGCCGCCGATCCGGGGATGTGGACCTATCTCCCGAACGGCCCATACCGTGACGCCGCCGAGTTGCGCGACGCGCTGCGGGTCGCCGCTGCCTCCGAAGATCCCCTGTTCTTCACGCTCGTGGCGCTGCCCTCCGAGCAGCCCGCCGGCGTCGCGTCGTACCTGCGGATCACGCCTGAGCACGGCGTGATCGAGATCGGGCACATCTGGTTCGGCGCGTCGCTCCGCCAGACGACGGCCGCCACCGAGGCGATCTACCTGCTCGCGGCCCACGCGTTCGACGACCTCCGCTACCGGCGGCTCGAGTGGAAATGCGACTCGCTCAACGCGCCCTCCCGCCGCGCCGCCGAGCGGTTCGGCTTCCGCTTCGAGGGCGTGTTTCGCAAGCACATGGTCGTGAAAGGGCGCAACCGCGATACCGCCTGGTTCGCGATCACCGACGACGAGTGGCCGGCGGTTCGCGCCGGCTTCCGCGCGTGGCTCAGCCCGGACAACCTGGAGGAGGACGGGAGCCAGCGGCGGACCCTCGGCGAGCTGATCGCCGGCACTCGAACCTGACCGATCATGGCCTTCATCGTTATCCGCTACTCCGAGCGCCCCGCGCTCTGGGAGGAGACGGCCGACGTCTCCGAAGAGGTCTGGCCTGAGTACAACCTGCACGGCGATGTGCTGAACCCCTACTGGGGGCGGCTGTTCGACGAGTTCGCGGACTATCAGTTCGCCCTGTTCGACGCGGAGGCTCAGGAGGTGATCGCCGAGTGCCACACGGTGCCGTGCGATTGGAACGGCACCACCGAGGGGCTCGGGGACGGGATCGACGCGGTCACGATCGCGGCCTTCGACGCCCGCGCGGCCGCCCGCCGGCCGACGGCGCTGTGCGCGCTCGCCGCCGAGGTGAGGCCGCGGTTCCAGGGCGGCGGCCTCGCCGATCGGGTGCTCGACGTGATGAGCGACATCGGCCGCCAGGCCGGTCTTGGCCATCTGATCGCCCCGGTCCGCCCGAGTCTGAAGCACCGCTACCCGATCACCCCGATCGAGGAGTACGTGGCGTGGACGCGCGAGGACGGGGAGCCATTCGATCCGTGGATCCGTATCCACGTCCGCCGCGGCGGGACGATCGCCAAGCCGATTCCGAGGTCGATGTCGATCACCGGCACGGTCGCTGAGTGGGAGGGGTGGACCGGGATGCGCTTCCCGGGCGACGGCGCGTACACGTTCCCGGACGGGTTGGCCCCGCTCGAGATCGTCCACGACCGGGACCGCGGCTCCTACTGGGAGCCGAACGTCTGGATCGTGCACGCGCTCGAGTAGCGATGAGTCTCGCCCTCGGCCGCGGTCATACCCACATGCGCTCAGTCAAATGCCAGATTTCGATATCGCTTGACGGCTACGTCGCCGGTCCCAACCAGAGTCTCGAGAACCCAATTGGCGAGGGCGGCATGCGGCTCCACGAGTGGTTGTTCGAAACCGCCTCATGGCGCCGGCAACATGGGCTCGAGGGGGGCGAGCCGGGCCCCGACTCCGACGTCGTCGACGCGGCCGTGGCGGACATCGGTGCCTACATCATGGGCCGCAACATGTTCGGCGGCGGCCACGGTTCGTGGGACCCGGCATGGAGGGGCTGGTGGGGCGAGGACCCGCCCTTCCACGCGCCGGTGTTCGTGCTCACCCACCATTCGCGCGAGCCGCTGCCGATGGACGGCGGCACGACATTCAATTTCGTCAGCGACGGGATCCGCTCCGCGCTCGACCAGGCCCGGATCGCCGCGGGCGAGCTGGACGTGTCGATCGCGGGAGGCGCGAGCGCCGTGCAGCAATTTCTCGCCGCGGGCCTGCTCGACGAGCTCCACCTGCACATCGTGCCGGTGATCCTCGGCGCCGGCGAGCGACTGCTCGTGGGTGTCGGCGGTCCGAAGCTCGAGCCGGTCGACGTCGTCGCCTCCCCGGCGGTTACTCACATCAGGTACCGCGTCGGCTGACCGCGGCGGCTCGCAGGGCGATCATCGCCGCGTCGAGCGCCGTCCGGAGCTGTCCGGGGTCGCGCCTGACCTGCGAGAGCAGCAGGCCTCCCTGGACGGACGCCATCGTCGCGGTCGCCAGCCGCACGGGGTCCGCGTCCGGCGTCAGCTCGCCGCGCTCGCGCATGCGGCTCAGGCCGGATGTGAGATGCCCCTGCCAGTCCTCGAATGAGGTCTCGAGCGCAACCCGCGCCCGCTCGTCTCGTTCCGCGAGCTGCCCTACGAGCGACCCGATCGGACAGCCACCCCGCGCCTCCCGCGCCTCCTGCAATGCGACCAGGGAATCGAACCAGGCGGCAATCGCCGCGAAGCTTTCGAGGCGCCCGAGGTGGTCGTTCTGTGTCTCGAGAACGGCGGTGGTTGTCGCCGCTACGACCGCGCGAATCAGGTCGGCCTTGTCGTCAAAGTAGTGGTAGAGCTGGCTGCGGCTGGCGCCCGCGCGCGCGCCGACGTCGTCGAGGCTGACCGCGACCGCGCCTTTCTCCGCGACCAGCTCGGCGGCGGCCTGCACGATCCGTGCGCGCGTCTTCTGTCCCTTGGCTGTGGTCGGCTCGGTGGCGGCCATTCATTGGATCGTAATCAGTTTGGACTTGACAGTCCACTCTCCGCCAGACTAGAGTGGACCGATCAGTCCAGTCCAGGGTAGGGGAAGCGACCCCCGGGCGCCACCCCGAAAGGAGCCTTGCTCATGTCGTCCACCACATCGGCCCCGGCCTCGCACGGCGTTCGTCCACGCCAGACCGCGCCGGCGTTGACGGTCCCGCTGCTTCGAGGAGGCACGTTCAGCCTCGACGAGCAGAAGCCCGACGCGTTCACGATGATCGTTTTCTTCCGCGGCCTCCATTGCCCGGTTTGCCGGGTCCAGCTGACCGAGCTGAACCGGCGTCTCGACGACCTCAGCGAGCGTGGGATCGAGCTGATCGTGGTCAGTGGAGAGACACTCGCTCGCACCGAGCAGCTGGCCGAGGAGTGGAAGCTCGACCGCCTCCCGCTCGCCTACGGCCTGACCGAGGCGCAGATGCGCGAGTGGGGCCTGTTCGTTTCCCGGGGCATCTGGGACAGCGAGCCGCCGTTGTTCAACGAGCCGGGGTTGTTCCTGATCTCTCCGGATGGCTCCGTGTACTACGAGTCGATCCTGTCGATGCCGGTGGGGCGGCCGAGGCTCGACGACCTGCTCGGTGGCATCGACTGGTGGATGGCCAACGACTATCCGGCCCGCGGCGACGCGTAAGGAGCGCGCCGCGTGACCGGGCGCTTGACGCCGGCCGGGCACCGCGCCGCGCTACGTTCCAGACATGGAGGCCGTGCCTAGCCTGACCGTTCGCGGGTTGAGCCGTAGCTACGGCGGGTTCGAGGCGCTCCACGAGCTCGACCTCGAGATAGCTCCCGGCGAGTGCGTGGCGATCGTGGGTCACAACGGCTCGGGCAAGACCACGGCGGTGCGGACGATCGCCGGTCTGCTCGAGCCGAGCGCCGGCGTCGTCGAGGTGGCTGGCGCGGCCGTGCACGACGAGCCCGCGGCCATCGAGGCCCGGGCCGCGATGGCGGTCGTTCCCGACACGCCGTCGCTGTACCCGGACCTGAGCGTCCGCGAGCACCTTGAGCTGGTCGCGGTCGCCCACGGTGTGGCCGGCGACGATCTCGACGAGCGAATCGATGGGCTGCTGGGACGCCTCGACCTCGAGGACAAACGCGACGCTCGCCCGGGTCAGCTCTCGCGAGGGATGCGTCAGAAGGTGCAGCTCGCCTGCGCGCTGATCCGGCCGCACCGACTCCTGGTCCTGGACGAACCGGTCGTCGGCCTCGATCCGGCCTCGCAGCAAACGCTTCGGAAGCTGCTGCTCGAGGCCAAGCGCGCCGGCATCGCGGTGATGCTGACCACGCACCAGTTGGAGTTCGCCCGCGGGGTCGCCGACCGAGCGGTGGTCCTCGCTGACGGCGCAGTCGTCGCCGACGGTCCTTACGACGACGTCGTCGAGAGCGGGTTTGGGTCCGCATGAGTGGCGGCGCGCGAGCCGATTTGTCTGACCGCGCGAAGGAGGTGCGCGCGTTCCTGCGGGCGCGCCGGACGCGGTGGCGGCCGACCGCCTATCAGGTGTACTCGACGCTGCTGGTCGGAGCGATCGCCGGCGCGCTCGCCGGCCATGCCATCTCGTCGCTGATCGGCGGCAGCCTGAACGCGCAGAAGCTGATCGTGTTCGGGCCCGCGGTGCTGATCCTCGTGCTGCTGGCAGCACTCCGGTTCGGCACCTGGCAGGGACCGGTCGGCTTCTCGACCGCCGATGTCGGCTTCCTGCTCACCGCCCCGATCGCGATCGCGGCGTTGGTGAGACCGAAGCTCGATCTCGGGCTGTGGCTCGGGGCGGTGGTCGGTGCGGTGCTTGCCGGGGTTGCCCTGTTGCTGATGTCGGGCGGCGCGGGTGACGTCGGTCTCGCTCGGGCGCTCGGCGCCGTCATGGGCCTGGCTGCCTTTGCGGCGATGGGGGTCGCCGCGAGTTGGCTTGTGGAGTCGTCACGCCGAGCCTCGACGCTCGTGCGTCGCGCGAGCCCGGCTGTACTTCTCGCCGCCGCCGTCCTGCTCGCGGTCAGCGCCGCCTCTTCCGGCCGTTCGATTGTGGCGTGGTCAGGCCCGTGGGGTTGGGCGATCGCTCCCCTGGCGGGCACCGCCGGCTGGCCCATCGCCGCGCTGCTGATCTGTATCGCCGCCGCGGGTGTCACCGTCCTCGCTCGCCGGCGGGCCGGTGCCGCCGGCGCCGAGGCGTTCCTGGCCCGGGCGGAGACGCGATCCGGGCTGACCGCCTCGGCGTTCACGCTCGATTACCGCTCCGCCGCACTCATGTACCGCTCGGCGCTACCGGCACGGGTGGCCCGGCGCACGCGGCTTCCTCGCCCCGCACAGCCCGGGCGCGTGGTCCTATGGCGCGACGCGCTTGCGGCGCTCCGCGAGCCATCGCGGCTCGGCTGGGCGATGCTGCTCGCTTCCGTGGCCTCCGTCGAGGCGCTGACGCATCCGGGGCAGGGGCTGCCGGCGGCGGTCGCGGCCGTGCTTCTTTACTTCGCCGCCAGCCTGCTGTCCGAGCCGTTGCGGACCGACGTCGATGCTCCCGACACGAGCGCGCTCCTGCTGTCGTGGCCGTTCGCCCGCGTGCTCCTCGCCCACTGCGCGCTCCCGATTCTCGTGATGTTTGGGCTCGGAGCGGTCACGATCGTCGCCGTGGTGCTTGCCGGTGCCGCCGGCGCCGGTGCGCTAATCCTGATTCCGACTGTGCTGGCGCCGGTGATCGTCACGGCTGTGCTGTGTGCTGCGCTCGCGGCGCGCAGCGGGGGGCGGGTCGACGAGAACCTGCTGGGTCGGCTGCTCAGCCTCGATGCCTCCAACCCGATGGGCGCCACCGTCCTCGTCCTTTGGCTCATCCCGTGGCTGATCGCCGCGGTCGTCGTGGTCGGCGGAGCGCTGCAGATTCTCGGCTACGCCGCCGCGCACCACGGCTCGGTGATCGGCGCCGGCGTCATCGCGCTCGCGCTGACCGTCGGGGCCGCCGCCGTGCTCGCCGGCGTCGCCCGGGACTCAAAGCGCCCCGACCGCTGAACCCCCCCGCTTGGTCGACCAGCGGAAGTCCTGCGGTAGGTTCGCGCCTCGCACCGTGCAATCCGCCGCCGCAACCTCGACCGCGGCGCTCGCGGCCTTCACGAGCGCGTCCAGATCGCCGGCGTCGTGCTGGTTGAGCGCGTGCGCCGTCCACCAGGTGAGGAAGCCCGCGACGAACGCGTCTCCGGCCCCGATCGTGTCGACCACCTCGACGACGGGCACCGGGATCGACCGCTCGCCGAACTCGGTCAACACGGTGGCGGGCGATGGCCCATCGGTCACGAGCACAGCCGCCGGCCCCTGGTCGAGTAGGTCGCGCGCGGCCCTGAGCGGCGGAACCGCCGGTCGCAGCAGACCCAGGTCGTCGGTGCTTACCTTGACGACGTCGACCTGCCTGACGACCGTATCGATCATCTCTCGGTACGCGGGCAGATCGGACACCGCCGCGGGACGAGAATTCGGGTCGAGCAGGATCGTGGCTCCGGGCGGTCGGTGCCGGATCAGAGCGATCAGGCTCGACGCGGTCGGCTCGATCAGCAGCCCGAGGCCGCCAAGCGCGATCGCATTAGAGCCGTCGAGGACCTCGGCCGGGACGTCGGCGGTTGTGAGCTCCGCCGCCGAGGTTCCCTGGAGGTAGAACTTGTACTCGGCCGCACCGAGCCCGTCGAGTCGCGCGATCGCGAGCGTGGTCGGCGCGGGCGTCGGATCCGGGACCGCGATTCGCACGCCGTCCTGCACGAGCGAAGCGCGCAGCTGATCACCGAACCCGTCATCGGAGAGCGTGCCGAGGTACTGGCAGTCGCCCCCGAGCCGCGCGACCATCCGCGCCACGTTGAACGGAGCGCCACCGGGTACCGCCGTGACCGCTCCCGACGCGTCGATCACGAGGTCGATCAAAGCCTCGCCCGCGACCGTGATCATGACGGCTGTCTACGCAAGCGACCGGCAGGATCGAACACGCGCCGGATGTTATGGCCGATCGAGATTGGCGGCTTGCCGGGCGTGTCTCAACCGGTAGAGCACGTGCGGGTTGAGCCGCTCGGGCACTCTCGGATGATCGAAATCGTCGTGTGGGTCGTGCGTCATGCCGAGCCGCTCCATAACGCGTCGGGAGCGCTCGTTCGCCGGGGCCGTGAACGACACAATCTCGTCGAGGCTCAACTCCTCGAAGCCGAACGCAATCGCGGCTCGGGCCGCTTCGGTCGCGTAGCCGTGTCCCCACTGCTCGCGCGCGAGCCGCCAGCCGACCTCGACCGCGGGCGTGAACGGGGCCTCGAACCGCGCCGCGTTGAGGCCGACGAAGCCGATGTAGGGCGGACCGCCTTCGACGCCAACGGCCCACAGTCCCCAGCCCTGTCGCTCGATCGTCTCGCGAACGATATGCACGAACCCGTCGCTTTCGTCGCGCGTCATCGGCGAGGGGAAGTGCCGCATCACCTCGGGGTCGGCGTTGAGCGCCGCGAACGGCTCGAGGTCTGAGTCTCGCCACTGCCGCAGCACCAGGCGCGCAGTCGAGAGTTCAGCCATGTGCCGATCCTAATGAGCCACAGGTGGCGCTAGCCCTACCACGGATGACTCCGGCTGCCCGGCTGTTCAGAACCCCGGTTGGCGTTCAGCCTTTCGGCCATGCTGAACGCAACCACCGCAACCACCGCAACCACCGCAACCGCTGCAGCCCGCGCCGTCGACCTGACGAAGAGGTATGGAACGGGTGACGTTGCCGTCCGCGCCCTGAACGGCGTGAACGTCGAGTTCGAGCGCGGCCGCTTCACCGCGGTCATGGGCCCGTCGGGGTCGGGCAAGTCGACGCTCATGCACTGTATGGCCGGGCTGGACTCGCCGACCTCCGGTCGCGCGTACATCGGCGACGACGAGATCGGGCGCCTCGATGACGCCGCCCTGACCGAACTGCGACGCGACCGGGTTGGGTTCGTGTTCCAGTCGTTCAACCTGGTACCGACGCTGGGCGCGGGCGACAACATCACGTTGCCGGGCGATCTCGCCGGAACCCCGATCGACCGGGCGTGGTTCGAGTACCTGGTCGGACGGCTCGGAATCGCCGAACGGTTGTCGCACCGTCCCAGCGAGTTGTCCGGCGGCCAACAGCAACGCGTTGCCTGCGCCCGGGCGCTGATCGGGCGGCCTGAGCTGATCTTCGCGGACGAGCCGACCGGCAACCTCGATTCGAATGCTTCCGCCGAAGTGCTCGAGTTTCTGCGGACCTCGGTCAGCGACGACGGACAGTCGATCGTGATGGTCACCCACGACGCGCGGGCGGCCGCCTACGCCGACCGGGTGGTGTTCCTCGCCGACGGCAACGTGGTCGGCGAGCTCTCTTCACCGACTGCGGACCGCGTTCTGGAACAGATGAAGAGGCTCGGGGGCTGACATGCGGAAGGTGACCGTCAGTGGACTCCTCGCCCGCAAGCTCCGGCTCGCGCTCACCGCATTGGCGATCGTGCTCGGGGTTACGTTCGTCACCGGAACGCTGATCCTCGGCGACACGCTGGACAGCACGTTCAACGACCTGATCGGCACCGCGTACCAGCACGTCAGCTTCGAGATCCGGGGGAAGGCCGTCCTGAACGAGAGTGGCGCCGCCGCCGTCCAGGGCACGGCCGATCGCCGGCCGGTCCCGGAGTCGATCGCGGCCGCGGTCAGCCGTGTGCCGGGGGTCGCGTTCGTACACGGCTCCGTCCAGGGCTACGCCCAGTTCCTCGATCACGACGGCAACGCGATCGGAAGCGGAGGCGGCTCGACGCTGGGGTTCTCGTTCGACCCCAACCGGCAGCTGTCTCCGTATCGGCTCGTCGAAGGCAAGGCCCCCACGACGCCTGACGACGTGGTGATGGACAAGGCGACGGCGACCAAGCACCGCTTCGCCGTCGGTCACCGCGTGCTGATCAACCTGCCGAACCGGCCGCAGACGTTCACGATCACCGGCATCATCACGTTCGGCAACGACAACAACCTCGCCGGGGTGACACTGGCCGGCTTCGACCTGCAGACGGCGCAGGACATCTTCAATTCGCGGGGTTACTACGACACGATCAACGTATTGGCCGCGCCGGGTGCGGACAACGTCAACCTTGCGCGAGCGATCGCCAAGCTGCTCCCGCCGGGAGTGGAGGTCGTCAGTGGCCAGACCGTCGCTAATGAGCTATCGAGCGCGGTCGACAACGCGCTGGGGTTCATCTCGACCGCGCTGCTGATCTTCGCGGCGATCGCGCTGTTCGTCGGCGCCTTCACGATCTTCAACACGTTCTCGATCACCATTGGCCAGCGGACGCGCGAGCTCGCGCTGCTGCGCGTCGTCGGCGCGAGCCGCCGGCAGGTGTTCCGATCGGTGATCGCGGAGGCGGCGCTGACGGGGCTCGTCGCCTCGCTGATCGGGCTCGGGCTCGGAGTGCTGGCGGCGCTCGGCCTCAAGGCACTGCTCAAGGCGTTCGGCATCGAGCTGCCCTCCGCGCCGCTGGTGTTCGAGGCTCGCACGGTCGTGGTCGCGATCGCGGTCGGCATGGGCGTCACCGTGATCTCGGCGATCCTGCCCGCACGGCGGGCGGTGCGAATCGCGCCGGTCGCCGCGCTCGTCGAGGACGCCGGCGCTCGGGACGAGGGAGTGCGGCGGCGGCGCGTGGGCGCCGGCATCGCCGTCGCCGCCATCGGCGTTGTCGCCGTGCTCGCGGGGCTGTCCAAGCCGACCGTCGGCCTGGTCGGACTCGGCGCTGTGCTGGTGTTCATCGCGGTCGGCATGCTCGTGCCGGTCGTCGCTCGACCGCTCTCGAGCGCCCTCGGGCGCCCGCTGGCGTCGCTGCTCGGCACGCCCGGAAAACTGGGGCGCGAGAACTCGATGCGCAACCCGCGCCGCACCGCACAGACTGCCGGAGCTTTGATGATCGGGCTCGCGCTCGTCTCGACGATCGCCGTCCTGGGCGCGTCGCTGAGCACGTCGGCTAGGAACAGCGTCGACAGCGCGGTCAGCGACGACTACGTCGTCTCCGGCTCGGGCGGGTTCAGCAAGTCGGTCGCCCCGACCGTCGCGCGTCTGCCCGGGGTCACGACCACGACGACGATCTACCAGGGCCAGTTCGAGTTCAAGGGCTCGCTTGCAACACTCGTCGCCGCGACTCCGGAGAACCTCTCCAATACGGTCACGCTGCGCGCCACCTCGGGCAGCGGCGCTCCGGCGATGGCGGCCGGGCGGTTGCTGATCGACACCAACGCCGCAAACGCCAACGACCTCCACGTCGGATCGATCGTGCCCGTGAAGTTCGCCCAGACCGGCGCGTCGACGATGACGATCGGCGGGATCTATAAGCCAAACCCGCTGGTCGGCAGCTTCGTCGTCGGCGACGGGTTCTTCCTGTCGCACTTCGACAATCCGCTTCCGATCGGCGTCCTCCTCAGCACGGCGCGCGGAGCCCCCGATCTGGGCCCGGCGCTGGACCGCGTGCTCACGCCTTACGCCAACGTCGGCTACAAGACCCGGGCCCAGTTCGAGCAGTCTCAGCAGGACAAGATCAACCAGGAGCTCGGGCTGGTGTACGTGCTGCTCGCGCTGGCGGTGCTCGTCGCGCTGATCGGGATCGTCAACACGCTGATGCTGTCGGTGTTCGAGCGTACGCGCGAGATCGGCCTGTTGCGCGCGGTCGGCATGAAGCGCCGCCAGGTCCGCGCGATGATCCGCTCGGAGTCGGTGATCGTCGCGCTGTTCGGCGCGGTCGTGGGCATCGTGGTCGGCGCGTGCCTCGGCGTCGCGCTGACCTCGTCGCTGCGAAACAACGGCGTTACGAATATCTCGATTCCGATTCCGAGCCTGATCGGGTTCGTGGTCGTCGCCGGGGCGCTCGGACTCATCGCCGCCACGTGGCCGGCGCGGCGGGCGGCCAACCTCGACGTGCTCGCCGCGATCGCGACCGAGTGATGTTCGCGCGCATGCGGGCCGGCGGGGTCAGACCGCGAGACCGAGCGCCCGGGACGCCCGGGCCGCGCCCTCGGTAAGCGACCGCAGCTTCGCCCACGCGATCTGCGGGTGGGTGCGTCCGCCGAAGCCGCAATCGGTCCCGGCGATCACGTTCTCAGCGCCCACGACGGAGGCGAACCGCTCGATCCGCTGCGCGACGAGATCTGGATGCTCGACGACGTCGGTCGAGTGGGTGACGACGCCCGGCACGAGGATCTTCCCTTCGGGCAGGCGGACGTCCCGCCAGACCGCCCATTCATGTTCGTGGCGGGCGTTGGCGCCCTCGATCAGGTATGCCTGTGCCTTGACCTCGAGCAGAACGTCGACCATGTGCACAAGCTCGAGGTCGTGGGCATGAGGACCGTGCCAGCTGCCCCAGCACATGTGGTAGCGGATCCGCTACTCCGGGATGTTCGCCAGCGCGTGGTTGAGCGCCTGCACTCGCGCGCGGCAGCGCTCGCGGAACGCGTCCAGGCCCATCTCGATCCCGATGCGGTCCCACAGCGCCGGCAGCCACGCGTCGTCGACCTGCAACACGAACCTCGCGTCGACAATCAGCTCGTACTCGACGCGCAGCGCGTCGGCGAGGGCGAACTCCTCTCTGTCGCGTCCCTGGGTGATCAGCGGCTTCTCGTCGCATCGAGCGAGAGACGGGGCAGAAGTCGGCCGGCCTTCGCACGTATACGCTCGTCGGGGTCGGCGCGGCCGTGTTCATGTTGGTCAGCACATACGGCTTCAGCGACATGCTCGGGAACGCGCCCACGGTGCTCGACCCGTCCCGAGTCGCGGCCCAGATCGTGTCTGGGATCGGCTTCATCGGCGGCGGCATCATGTTCGTGCGGCGCGACGCCGTTCGTGGCCTCACGACCGCCGCGGGCGTAGGGGTTACCGCCGGCGTCGGGATGGCCTGCGGCGGCGACATGCCGCTGGTAGCGATCTCGACCATGGCGATCTATCTTGTCGTCGCATACCTATATCCGTTCCTGGTGCGGCTGCTGCCGCGCTCGCGCTTCGCGCTGTCCGAGCTTCGCCTCGAGTATCTCGACGGCCAAGGGCTCCTGCGGGAAGCGCTCGAACAGTGCTCGCAGCGCGGGTTCACGATCGCCGACCTCGAGATCAAGCACGAAGCGAACGGCGCCCCGCGCCACGTCACGGTCGACCTCGAGGTTCGCGGACAGGGCTCGATCGCCGACCTCGCCTCCGAGCTGAACGAGCTCGATGGGGTCTTGGCCGTCCACGCCGGCGACGCCAACGAGTTCGCCTACTAGTCGCCAGAGCCCGGCACGATCAGCACCTTCGCCGAGGCGTCGGCGTCGAGCGCGGTCGTCATCGCCCTCGGCGCGTCCTCGATCGCGAAGCGGTGGGAGACTATCGCCGCGAACGGGATCCGTCGGTGGTGGCGCGCCAGCAGCGCGAGTGTTCCCTCGTAGGCGCGCAGGTCCTCGCCGCCGACGCCGAGCAACGTCAGGCTGCGCCCGCAGATCACCGCCGGGTTGAACGCCTCGTCGCCCATGTCGACGAACGCGCCGACTTCGATGATCGTGCCGCCGTCGCGCACGATCGCGGTCGCCTGCGCAAACGCGCCCGGGAACCCGGTCGCGTTGACGACCACGTCGGCCCCCTCGCCGTGGCAGCGCTCGCGCACCTCCGCGGTGGCGTCGTCGCCGGCCGCGAGCGCGACGGCGTCGGCCACCCGGGCGGCGAGCTCCCGGCGCTTTGACGACGGGTCGAGCACGAGCACTTGTCCAGCGCCCATGAGCGACGCCTTGATCGCGTGCGCCAGCCCGAGCGGACCGGCGCCGATGATCGCGACCGCGTCGCCCGGCCGGAACCCGCCGGGTCGCCGCAGTGACGCCGCGCGCTCGAGGCTGTGCGTGACCGCGAAGATCTCGGTCAGCACGGCCACGTCGTCAGGCAGTTCCTCGGGCACACCGAACATCGCGGTCCCCGGCTTGAGGTACAGATACTCCGACCACCCGCCGAACAGGTGCGGCGCGACGGCCGACGTGAGCGAGTTCCCGTAGTTCTCGATGTTGCGGCACAGGTAGTAAGGGAAGCCGCGTGCGCACATGTGGCAGTGACCGCACGCGCGGTTTGGCGCCGGGATCACGCGGTCGCCGGCCGCGAGCGGCGTTCCGTCGAACGCGACCGCCCCGCCCGGTCCGATGTCGGCGACCACGCCCACGTTCTCGTGTCCCTGGATGATCGGAAACGGCGTGCTGCGCTCGTACTCGGTGCCGAGGTACTGCTCGGTCTCACCGCGATAGGTGTGCTTGTCGGTCCCGCAGATCCCCGACGCGAGCATCCTCAGCAGCACCGCGCCGGGCTCGAGCGAGGCCGGGTACGGGTACTCGCGGACCTCGAGCCGGCGAGGCGCCAACAGCGTCGCTGCGCGAACCGTGACCGTCATTCGGGGCTCACGCTACCTCGTCGGCGTAAGCTCGCGGCGTGGCGCATCACGATCGAGGCCCCTACCGCTCGAGCTCGGTCAACTCGTATCTGATCGAGACCCGAGTCGGCGCGCTCGTGGCACTACTCGTCCTCGCCGGCGGGGTGGTGCTCGACATCACCACGGAGCACTTCTGGGCGAGCAATGCGCTGCTGGCGGGCCTCCTCTCAAGCCTGATCGTCGTGATGCTGACGGCCGCGGTCTTCAACGAGGCGGTCGAGCGCCGCAGCCGGCGGCGATGGGGCGTGCTCGCCCAGTACGTCATGCTCGAACTCGTCCGCCAGGCGCGGCTCGTGTGGACCGGCGTGATGGCGATGGCGGGCCTGATGCCGGCCGATGCCGTGGACGCAGCGTCGATCGATTCCGCGGCGCAAGCCGTGCACGACACTCAGCGGTTGAAGGAAGCGATCCGCGTGGCGCTCGCCGATGACGTCAAGCGCCGGCGACTGCACGAGGAGGTCAGCGCGTTCGTCGTCCACGGCGACCAGGTGCTCGGGCGATGGGCCGGCGTGATGCTCAACGCCAACGCCTACGCCGAGATCATCGACCGGCACGTCGAGCTCGCGAGCGACGTCGCCTGGCTCGGCAGCCTGCTCGACAGCACCGACCCGACCGACGATCCCGTCCGGCGGCGAAGGGCCGCCAGCGGCCCGGCGGTCCAGATCGAAGGGGACATCGACGACGAGGGGTTGACCGACCGGATCGCCACGATCACACAGCTCGCCGAGGGGCTCGATCGGACGACCCTCGAGCTGGCGATGCGCATCGTCCCCGTCGAATGGTGGGCGGCGCGCCTCGGGACGACGGTGCCCGCCGTCGAGATTGGCGACGAGGGCGAACGAGGTCAGGCCCTTGCTAGATCGGCGCGGCCAGCGCCCTGAAGGTCTCGCCGATCAGGCGTCCCGGGTCGGCCCCCGGAGTGTCGGGCTTGCGCTCCCAGCGACTCAGCTGCAGCGATCCGTCGACGACGAGGCGACACCGTTCGAACCGCCGCTCGCTCAATCGGGCGGGTATATCGCCGGGCCTGACGCCCTTCGCCACCAGCTCCGCGAGCACGAGCGCGTCCTCGATCGCCAGCCCGACACCCCACGCCATGTGCGGCGTCGTGGTGTGCGCGGCATCGCCGATCAACACCGCTGGGCCGGCGCCCCACGGTGGCGGGACCAGCAGCCAGTAGAGCGCGCGGAAATCGATCTGATCCGGAGAGGTGATCTGCGCCGCGATCTCAGGCACGACGAACCCGAACGCTGACAGGCGCTGCTGGAGCATCTCCAGCAGGTTGTCCGCGGGCGGCCGCTCGGGTCCGGCGCTCGAGTCGAGCATCCAGACGTACGCGCGCCCGGGGGCGATCGGCACCAGCCCGAGCCGGGTCTCGCGGCCGAGCATCATCGTGTAGCGCTCGAGCTCGGTCGGCTTGCTCACGTCCAGTCGCCAGATGACCTGGCCTGCGTATGCAGGCTCTGGCGCATCCGGGAGCAGCATCGGCCGCATCGCCGAGTGCACTCCATCCGCGCCGACGACGAGGTCATACGAACCCGAGGTCCCATCGGTGAAGGTCACATCGCCGTCGTCAACCGACGAGATCGTCACACCCAGGCGCACCGGCACGTCCAACGAACGCAAACGCTCCTCGAGCACCTCGTGCAGGACCATCCGCGACATCGTCACGAACGGCGGATCGTCCGGGCCGAGGACGTTCACCTGCGGCATCTCGGCCACCTTGACCCCGTCGGGGCGCAGCATGTCGATCACCGCGTGATGCCACGAGCGCTCCTGCAGCGACGACAGCAGGTCGAGCTGGCGCAGCGCCCGCATCGGCGGGCTCTGTAACCCGATTCCGATCCCGGCGGGCCGCCAGGCGACCGCCTGCTCCACGATTTCGGGACGGACGCCTCGCTGCGCCAGGGCGATCGCGGCGGTCATTCCCGCGGGGCCGCCGCCGACGATCAGGACACGGTTCACGGCTCGAGCCGGAGCTGCCGCGTGACCCAATCGGCGATCGTCGGCGCCACCGGGCCCTCGCCCATGTGACCGCCGTCGAACACGCGCGCCGCCTTCGGGTCGCCGTGGTCGAGGCTCAGGTAGATGTCGTCGATCGAGTTCTGGACGTCGTCGCGGCCGTTGACCAGGAGCAGCGGCGCCGAGGGCTGGTCGAGCAGGCCCTGGTCGAGCAGCGACAGCTCGGGGCAGCGCGCGACGTAGTCCTCGAACGTCTCGCCGCCGAAGATCCGCGCACGCGCGTTCATCAGGTCCATCAGGTAGGAGGAGGCGTTCCGCGACCGCTCCTGCCACTGGGGCGTGAACGTGATGTGCACGCCGCCGCCCCAGTTGACCGCGCAGGCGAGCCGGTCGCGGTGGGTGTAGGCGAGCTTCATTGCCCAGTAGCCGCCGAACGAACCGCCGATCGCGGCGCAGCGGGCGCCGTCGAGATCGTCGCGGTCGGCCAGCCAGTCGAAGATCGGGGTCCACTGGCGCTCGGCGTCGCCCACCGCGAGCACCGGCGACTCGCCGACGCCCGGCATGTCGACGAGCAGCACCGCGAACCCGCGCGCGCGCATCGGCGCGCCAAGGCGGACGTGCATCTCCTCCTTCCACGTGTCGATCCCGGCCCACACCATCGCCACCGGCGGGCGGGGGTCGCCGGTCGCGGGGCGCGTGAGGTAGAAGCGGAGCTTCGAGTCCTCGAAAGGAAGCTCGACGACCTCGAGCGGCGGATCCTCGAGCGTGCTCGCGTTCAGGAAGAACTCACGCGCTCGCGCGTATTGCTCCTCCTTTAGCGGGTGGTTCGGAACCGGGTAGCGGCCCATGAACGCGGCGCGGTAGGCCTGGAACCACAGCTCGCGCTGTTCGGCCCGATCGGGTGCCGCCCGCGCCCGTGCGGCGAACTCGTCGGCCAGCCCGCCCCATGCGGCGGTCCACGGCTCGGGATCGAGACCGGTCAGCGCGTCGATCGTGCGGCGCGCCGCGTCGGGGTCGAGACCGTCGAGTGGATGTGCGCCGCGCTCGAGCCGCGTCAGCAGCCACGACTTGCCGCCGTCCAAGGTCTGTTCTGCCGCGGGCATCAGACGAACAGGCCGGTCTTCTCCTGCGCCTCCCGGTCGTGCTCCGGCGGCGCCTGGACGGGCGGGAAGGACTCGAACATCGAGGGCGGCATCGCCAGGTTCTTGTAGAACACGTTCGACCCCTGCTGGGGCTCGAACCGGACCGGCTCCCAATCGGGCTCGTAGTTGCGATAGCCGCCGGCGTTGATCTCGACGCGCATGCCGCTCGGATCGCGGACGTACAGGTAGTCCTGCTCGCCCATCCCGTGACGGCCGGGGCCGAACTCGATCGCCACGTCCTGGTTGAGGAACACGTCGGCAGCGCGCAAGAGCTCCTCGCGCGAGTCGACGAAGTACGCGAAGTGGTTGATTCGGCCCGGTACGGGGGTCGGGTCCCACACGATCCCGAGGTCGTGCGAGCGCTCGCACACCGTGGTCATGCAGAAGACGGGAAAGTCGGGCCGGTCCGGGATCACTGTGTACTCCATGAACCGGTGCCCGAGCGTGTCCCGGTACCACTCGGCGTCGCCCAGCGGGTTGGCCGCGGTGATCGTCACGTGGTCGATGCAGCGGGCGGCGACCCCGCGCGGGACGTACCGCTGCGGGCGGTTCGGGAACGGGGACTCCATGCCCGGTGGCGGCGCGTAGCGCTCGACCTCCCAGAACAGCTCGTGCAGGTGGCCGCCCGGCGCGCGGTACCGGAACGCGCGACCGTGACCGACCGAGTTCTCGACCCACGCCTCGCCGGCGCCTGCCGCCGACAGCCGCGCGGCCGCGGTCTCGAGCTCCTCAGGGCCGGCCGCCCGCCACCCGGCGTGCCCGAGCGAGACCTGCGCGCCCTCGGTGAGTTGAAGGGTGTGGTGGAAGCGGTCGCCCCAGGCGCGCAGGTACACGGACTGGCCGTCCCGAGCGGTTTCCTCGAGGCCGACCACTTGGGTCCAGAAGTCGAGCGACTCCTGCGGCTTCGGCGTCGTCAGTTCCACGTGGGCCAGCTGTGACACAAGGGGCAGAGCCATTTGCTTTCTCCTCAATCGGTGTGAGTGGGGTGCCAGTTCAGGAGGTAGGCGGCGCAGGCGCCGCTGACCTCGTCGACCAGGCGCTTCCAGCTCAGGCGCTGGTCTGACTCGAACACCGGCCCGTACATGACCTGGCGCGCAAGCGTCGAGTATGCGATCCGGAACGCCACATCGAGCGCGATCGCGGGGCGCGGATGGCGGAACTCGCCGGTGTAGGGCATCAGGGAGCGCTTGAACTCCTTACTGAGCGCGATGCTTGCCTGCGATCCGCGTGCCGAGATCACCTCGTCGACCGCGCCCAGATGCATGAACGCGCGCAGCGCCTTGCGGTTGTCGTTCATGACCCGAGCCATCCCGGCGATCGAAGCCGCGATCGCCGCCGCGGCGCCGTCGACGCTTGCCGCGCCGGCCTCTGCCGCCTCGTTTGCCTCCGACATCGAAGCCATCAAGCGCGCGTGGACCGCACGGAGCAGGCTCTCCTTGTTCCCGAACCGCTCGTAGATCGCGCCGATCGACACGCCCGAGCGCGCGGCGACCTCCTGGGCGGTGAACCCCTCGAAGCCGTTCTCCTCGAGCAGCGTGTGCGCTGCGTCGAGGACACGCTCGTAGGACTCGCGGCTGCGTCGCTGCTTGGGCGGCCGGACCGCGTTCATCCCGCCACCGACCGCGGCGCGCGCCGGCCCGGGCGCGCGTGCGGCAGCGCGTGCGGCTCGACGCCGGCGACCAGGGTGTTGGTTAGTGTCCCGATCCCCTCGACGTGGAGCGACACCACGTCGCCGGGGCCGAGCGGCGCATGGAAATCACGGCCGCGCCGGCCCCACAGCTCAAGCAGGCAGCCGCTGCCGCACGTCCCCGATCCGAGCACGTCCCCCGGCCGGACCCACGTCCCGCGCGACGCATACGACACGAGTTCGGGGAAGCTCCAGGCCATGTTCGCGAGCGTGTCGGTCCCGAGCGCGCTTCCGTTCACCTCGGCGCGCAGCTCGAGGTCGAGCCGGTCGCCGTCGACGTGCCCATCGAGCTCATCGGGCGTGACGATCCACGGGCCGAGCGTGTTCGCGAAGTCCTTGCCCTTGCACATCCCGAGACCGAGGCGCATCTCGGCCATCTGCAGATCGCGCGCGGACCAGTCGTTGAAGATCGTGTAGCCCCCAATGTGGTTGGCCGCCTCGTCCGGCGCCAGATCCCGTCCGGCGCGGCCGATCACCGCCGCCACCTCGAGCTCGAGGTCGAGGCGCCGGCACCCCGGCGGAACCGGGATCTCCTCGTCCGGACCGGTCACCGCGTTCGCGTTGGTGAAGTAGCAGAACGGCGACTCGTACCAGACCGGCGGGACCGTCGCGTCCGGACTGGAGTCCTTGATCACGCCCTCGATGTGCTGCTCGAACACCGAGAAGTCGCGGATCGTCGGGGGCAGCACCGGCGCCAGCAAACGCGCCTGTTGCAGCGGCAGCTCCGCGTCGACGCTCCCGGCGATTCGCTCTCGCTCGATGGCGTCCACGCTCAGCACGTCGAGCACTCCGATGCCGTCATCCAAAACCCTGACCATGTCACCCTCGATCACCGCCGCGCGCGGGCTGCCGCCGTGGTCAACTCTTGCGATCCTCATGACAGTCCTTTCAGATAGGGGCGGACGCGGTCATGATCACCGCGTTGCGGGTCGCATCGGGGTCGATCGGAAGCGAGTGGTCCCGCTCCCAGGCGCCGACCTGCTCGGAGCCCACGACGATCGCGCGGCACCGCTCGTAGCGGCGCGCGGTGAACGTCTCGAGCGCGTCGGTGACAGGTACGTCCTTGGCCAGTTCCTCCGCCAGCACGATCCCGTCCTCGATCGCCTGCGCGGCGCCCTGGCCGCAGTGCGGCGTCGCCCCGTGGGCGGCGTCGCCGATCAGCACGACCCGGCCGCGGTGCCACGGGGCCGGCACGATGATGTTCTCGATCGGGCGCACGACGACCGCGTCGTCGTCGACGATCTGCTCGCGCACCTCGGCCACCGGTCCGGCGAACGACTTGAGTCGGCGCCGGTACACGGTCGCGGCGCCGTCGCGTTCGATCGCGCCCCGCCAGTCCGGGATCGGTGTCTCGATCGTAAGGATGTACATCAGGTCCTCCCCGAGGGGGACGAAGCCGGCGCTCCCGTCCGGGCCGAACCACATCCAGATCTCCTCGAGTCCCTCGTGCCGCGGGAGGTTGTAGCGCCAGCACACCTGCCCGGTGAACCGAGGCTTCAAGTCCGAGCCAAACAGGCGCTCGCGGACCTTCGAGTAGAGCCCGTCGGCGCCGACGACCAGGTCGTACCGTCGCCGCTCGCCGTCGGTGAAGGCCACCTCCACGTGGTCGTCGGACGCAGCGATCTCGGCGAAGGTGACGCCGGTGCGCACGTCCGCGCCCGACGCCAGCGTCCGCGAGGTGAGGATCTCGTGCAACTTGGGGCGCGTGAGGCCGTTGCCCGGCGGCAGGTTCTCGACCAGTGGCGGCCACTCGTGCGCGGCGATCGAAGTCTCGCCGTCGGCGAGCCACGTGCGGTCGCCGACGATCCGGTGCCCGGCCTCGACGCATGCGTCGGCGAGCCCCAGCGAGTTGAGCGCCCTCAGCGCGTTGCCGGGTTGGATGATGCCGACCCCGTACACGCCCCACTCGGGATCCCGCTCGACCACGTCGACGTCGAAGTCCTGGCGACGGAGCGCCAGCGTGGTGGACAGCCCGCCGATTCCGCCACCGATCACAAGAACCCTCATCGTCTCTCCTCTACCGGAAGAAATCTCCGATTCCGAATCCTGATTCGGATAAACTAGCGCTAGCGATATGGAGTGTCAACGATGACCACCGACCTCACCCAACTCAGCGTCAGGCGAATCGTCACCGGCCACAACTCCGCCGGCGAAGCAGTGATCGCGGCGGACGAGCAGATCGCCGGCACCGGCCTCGCCGAGGACGCCGGCCAAACCGACGCGACGTTCTTCCACGTCTGGGCCACGCACGAGATGCCTGTCGACCTCGGGGACGCCGCGATGGTGCGCCAGCGTGAGGGCAGCGCGACCACGACCCATGGGTCCGGGTCCGGCTCGGTCCTCCGCATCGGCGTGCTGGCGCCGGGCACGCGGTCGCCGATGCACCGGACCGAGAGCCTCGACTACGGCATCTGCCTCGAGGGCGAGTGCGACATGGAACTCGACGGCGGCGAGACCGTGACCGTGCGCGCGGGTGACGTCGTCCTGCAGCGCGGAACCAACCACCTGTGGCACAACCGAGGGACGGTGCCGTGCCGGTTTGCGTGGATCCTGCTCGACGCCCGCCCCGTCGAGGTCGGCGGGCGCACGCTCGGCGCGAGTTGGCGTCACGACGCGTGACCGCCGCGCCCGTGTCGCGATAAGGTCGTCGCGAACATGAGCGCTCGGGGCAAGGTTGCAGAGGTCGCAGCCGACCTGGCTTCGAACGGTGTCGTCGGCGTCGCCGCCTCCTACGTCGACAACAGCGGCATCGCGCGGGTCAAGACGGTCCCGCTCGCGCGTCTCGAGCACGCGGTCGCGGACGGGATCGGGATGTCGCCGGTGTTCGACGTGTTCATGTTCGACGATGCGATCACGGCCAGCCCGAGCTCGACGGGGCCGGTCGGTGACCTGCGGCTGTTTCCGGACCTCGACCGCCTCGTCGCGCTCGCCGCCCAGCCGGGCTGGGCATGGGCGCCGGTGGACCGTCGCACGCAGGCGGGCGAGCCGCACCCGGGCTGCCAGCGCACGTTCGCGCGGAGGATGGCCGAGCGCGCGGCCGAGCGCGGGTTCCAGGAGCGCATGGGTTTCGAGGCCGAGTGGGTGCTCGATGCCAGCGCCGGCGACGAGTTCGTCCCGGCGACCTCGGGTCCCGGCTACGGAATGGACCGTTTGATCGAGGTCTCCGATTACTGCCGTGAGCTGCTGCAGGCGCTCGACGCGGAGTCGGTCGAGGTTCTCCAGCTCCATCCCGAGTACGCGCCGGCGCAGTTCGAGCTGTCGGTCGCGCCGGCCGATCCCGTGGCGGCCGCCGACGACATCCTGCTCCTACGCCACACGATCCGCGCGGTGACGAATCGGGCGGGCATGCGTTGCTCGTTCGCGCCGGCGATGATGGTCGGCGGCGTCGGCAACGGCTGTCACCTGCACACAAGCCTGTGGTCAAACGGGCGCACTCTGATGTCCGGCGGTTCGGGGCCATACGGGCTGCACAACCAGGCGCAGGCGTTCGTCGCGGGCGTGCTCGACGGGTTGCCGGCGCTGCTCGCGATCGGCGCGCCGAGCGCGGCGAGCTATCTGCGGTTGATCCCGCAGCGGTGGGCGGCGCCGTATCGCTGCTGGGGACGCGAGAACCGGGAGGCCGCGGTGCGATTGGCGGCGTCCGGGGACGCTGCCAATGCCGAGGTCAAATGCCTCGACGCCGCCGCGAACCCGTACCTGCTGGTCGGCGCGGTGCTCGCGCTCGGGCTCGACGGGATCGAGCGGGGGCTCGAGCTCCCGCCCGAGATGACCGTCGACCCCGCTGGGTTGTCAGAAGCCGAGCTCGCGGCTGCGGGAGCGGCGCGCCTGCCTTCGAGCCTTTCGGAGGCGCTCGAGCACTTCCGCCGGTGCGAGGTGCTCGCCGAGGCGATGGGCCCCGATCTGTTCGGGACGATCGCCGCTGTGCGCGAGACCGAGATCGAGCGCTTCGCCGGCGCGTCGGAGGAGGAGATCGTGGCCGCGACGCGCTTTCGCTACTAAGGGTGGATCGCCCGCTGATCGACCACCACTGCCACGCGGTGGCGCGTGACCCGCTTGCCCGGGCTACGTTCGAGTCGTTTCTAACCGAGTCCGACCGGCCGCCGCCGGCGGGGTGCACGACGTTCGACTCGCTGTTGGGGATCGCCGTGCGCCAGCAGTGCGCGCCGGTGCTCGGCCTGGCCGCCGGCGCCGACCCCGGCGCATACGTCGCGCGGCGCGCGGAGCTCGGAGGGGACGAGGCCAACCGGCGGCTGCTCGGCGCCGCCGGACTCGAGGCGCTCCTCGTCGACACCGGGCTGGCCGGCGCGGATCTCCTCGGGCCGGCCGAGCTCGGCCGGCTGAGCGGCGCGACCGCGTTCGAGGTCGTGCGGCTCGAGGCAGTCGCGGAGGAAGTTGCGGCGAGCGGGGTGGGAGCGGCCGAGTTCGAAGGAGCGTTCGGCGAGGCGCTCCGCCGGCGCGTTGTCGACGCGGTCGCGGTCAAGTCGATCGTCGCGTACCGGCACGGTCTCGACTTCGATCCGCGGCCGCCTTCATCGGCGTCGGTGGCGGCGGCTGCGAGCCGCTGGCTCAGCCGGGGCGGCGGGCGGGTGGACGACGAGGTGCTGCTCCGCCATCTGTTGTGGGAGGGCCTCGCCACCGGCCTTCCGCTGCAGCTCCATACCGGGTTCGGCGACCCGGACCTGGACCTCGCGCGCTCCGACCCCGCGCTGCTCACCGGCTTCCTGCGCGCGTGCGCCGGCGCGGGGCCACCGGTGATGCTGCTCCACTGCTACCCCTACCACCGCCACGCCGCGTACCTCGCCGCGGTCATGCCCCACGTGTACCCGGACGTGGGCCTGGCGATCCCCCACGTCGGGCGCCGTAGCGCGGCGGTCCTCGCCGAGACTCTCGAGCTCGCGCCGTTCCACAAGCTCCTGTATTCCTCGGATGCGTATGGGCTGGCCGAGCTTTACCTACTCGGCGCTGTCCTCTTCCGCGAGGCTTTGACCGAGGTGCTGGAAGGGGTCGGGATTTGTGGTCCCGACCGCGAGCGAATCGCGTCGATGATCGGATCTGACAACGCGCGGCGGGTCTACGCGCTGGAGTGACCGCTGAGTCTCCTCAGGTGCGTTTAGTCCCCCACGAATCGCGCCGAGCCCCGCTCGGCGACGCCGTCCGCCCCGACGGCGCCCCCGGGCAGGCCCAGGTATGTGGTGGAGACGGGCCTCCCTGCACCGCGTTGCTAGCATGCGTGCTGGCATTAACGCTAGCAGCACTGCTAGCACAGTCTGGCGTTTCTTCGAGAGTTCTTCGCCCGCCCCGGCGCGGCATCGTGCCGGTACCTATGCTAGCGTGCGCGCTAGCATAGGGTCACCGATCCAGGAGAGTTGCCGCGATGCCCATGACACGCACCACGATCAGCTTCACGCGGGAGCAGATGAAGCACATTCAGGACGCGGCCAAACGCCAAGGCATCAGCACCTCGCAGTTCGTCCGCGAGGCTGCGCTGATGCGCGCGTCGATGGCCGCTGACGACAACCCGTATCCGATGCGCGCTCTCGCCGAGGAGCTGCGGGCGATCGGCGACCGGGGGTATGCGCTCGCCGAGAAGGCACTGCAGGTCGCCGCGGAAGAGGCCGACCGGAAGCGGTGATGCGGGCGCCGCGCCGACGCGGTCAAACCGGCGCGCAGAGCTGAATCGAGGCGTATCGTGGGTCGATATGCGTGCGCACCTGGGTGGGATCGTGCTCGCCGTCGTGCTGGCTCTGGGCGTCGTGCTCGAGTTCGTAGGCTCCAACCTCGTCGGCACCGTGCTGATTCTCGGCGCAGTGTGGATGGGAATCGGCCTTGCCCGCGGCCGCAATCCTTACTGGCAGCGACAGGGGCGATTCTCGTCGACACGGTCTCGGGCTGAAATCGACGCCCAGCGCGATCGCGAGCCTTATTGAAGGCTCGGCCGGCGAAGTCCGCGGACGGCGTCGCCGCCGCCCGCGGACAGTTACATCCGCCTACGAGACCGAGACCGGCTGAATCGTGCTCGCGTTGTGGTAGTTGTCGCCGCTGTAGGTGGCGGTCACCGAGCCGCCGCCTTTAAACCGCGGCAGGAACGCGCGGCCGCCCACCAGCCGCCGCGGATGCCCGACCTTCTGGCCATTGACATAGAACTGCACAGTCCCGCTCGGCGGAACCGGCTCGGCGGTGTCCGCGGACACGGTCGCGAGGGCGCGCCGCGCGCCGACCGCTTGGACCGACGTGGTCGTGTGCCGGAACGCGACCGTGGTGGCGTAGTCGTAGAGCAGCTGGCGCCACGTGTACCACTCATGCCCGGCGTCGAGCCTGGCATCAGTGAACGGGATCCCCGACGCCGTGAAGTCCGACTCGTAGCTGTTGAGGCCGGGGATCGTCAGCTCGTCGAAGTTCCCGCCGCCGAGCTCGATCCCGAGCCGCGTCTTCAGCGCGGGGTTCTGCCACGGCGCCGAGGGGTAAGCCGGGGCGCCGCGAGAACGAACCGCGGTGCATCGAGCGACCGGGCGGAAACCCGTGTCTCGATCGGCCGGACAGGAACCGGTGCGGCGGCTGGCCAACCGCCGCGGGTGCGGCGACGGCGACGATGCCGGCGCCAAGAACGGTGGCGAGCAGGACGGCCCTTCCGTGATGGAAGCGGCCGATGGGCAGCAGACGACCCATGGTGGACGATCCTCCTTCTGGTGATCGGACGTAACGCATGCGGTCGGAGCCGGGGCGCGGGCAAACGGCGAGTACACCTCGAGCTTCAGACCTCCCTTCCCTCTAACCGTCCTCCACCTTACCGGCCTGCTGGCTCGTGTCAAGCAGACCGGGCGAGCGCCTGAGCGAGAATCACGAGGACCATGGCCGGCTCGTGAACGACCTGATTGCGCGTGAAGCGCACGACGTCGAAGCCTGCCCTGCGATAGAAGAGGTCCTTCTCCCGGTCGGTTTGAAATGCGTCCGGACCGGCATGGAACCGGTAGCTGTCGATCTCGACGATCAGCCGGCGATCAGGCCAGGTGAAATCGGGCACGTAGGGTCCGAGGGGTTCGTTGGGCAGCGGTTTGGGCAGACCCGATGCGCGGATCAGCTTCCAGAACGCCCGCTCCGCTCGCGACCGGGTGATCACGGTGGCGTCCTCGTCGCCGGCGAGCGAGGCAAGCCGGGCCGATCCTCGGCGGCTCGGGTGGCGTCCGACGATGTCTTCGATGTCGCGCGGCTTGATAACCCGGCGCTCGATGCCGTTACCCAATGCCTCTCTGAGGTCACCTAGTGGCAGCGTGGCCGCGATCTCGAGCAGCGCTCGGGCGGGCGAACTGACGAGGAAGCCCTCGTGCCAGCCCACGTCGCGCTTGTCGATCGCGCGTATCTGGTGAACGCGTATCCCCTTACGTGAATTAGCGCGGCGGGCGACCACCGACACGTCGATGTCATAGGGGTGTGGCGCTCGAAGGCCCCGGATGAAGGCAGCGGTGTGATGGCTGAGGAACGCGCCGGCGCCACACACGAGCAGCGCGGCCTGTTCCCGCGCCAGCGGTGGGAAGTCGCCGGACACGATCGAGATGACTCCTCGGAACACCGCCGTGTATCGGCCGGTACGTATCCGGTAGCTGATGGCGTCCTCGCCGAGTCCACACGCGACCAGTTGCGCGGTCGGCACCATCGTTCGCTGTCTGCCTGCGATGCGCGCGATCTCTCGGTCCGTTTGGCGGCTAACTGGCAACTCGTCCACCCTTGCAAGGCGATTTCCCGATTTCGTGCCATGGTGGCGTCGAATCGGTAACTCGCGGTTTGGGGGGCGCTGAGTTACCGGTTATCCGCCGACCGAGGTGGTGCATGGAGGCAGTGTCCACCCACCGGCCGCGCCCACCCCCGATTTGTTGCAGATCCGTTTCGCTTATTCAGCGAGGACGCGACTCACCGCGTCAGACCGTCGAGCAGCGCGCTCAGGCCGACGTCGTAGCTGTCCCGCCCACGCGCCGGCGCCCAGTACGGCGCGAGCGCCGCCAGGGTCGGCAGCTCCTCAGGGTCGACGCTCGTCAGCAGGCGCACGACAAACGGGGTCCGCCCTAGCGCCGCGGTCCGCTGAAGCCCGCGGCGGATGATCAACTCGCCGACCGTGAACTGCCAGATCGCCCGGTAGCCGTCGGCCGCCTCCGCCTGCGAGCACCCGAGGGTCACGAGCGCGGCGACGATCTCCTCGACGAGCCACAGGATCGACGGCGCGATCAGATCGCCCTGCGCGAGCACGTCGACCACCCAGTCGTTCGCCGCCAGGCCGTCGTGGATCGCGCGGCACGCCTGGTGGAGCCGCCGCCGCGGGTCGCGCGAGAAGCGCGGCCGCGGCAGCTCGGCAGCCAGCTGATCGATCAACAGGACGAGCAGCTCGTCCTTGTCGCGGACGTGGCGGTAGATCGCCATCGGCGAGCTGCCGAGCTCGTGGGCCACCTGGCGCATCGTCAGCGCCTCGATCCCGTCGCGGTCGACGATCGTGCGGGCCGCCGCGGTCACTGCCTCCCGGGACAGGCGCGGCGGGCGGCCGGTTTTACGGGGAGGTTCGTCCAACGCCCCCCGGATTCAAGCCGCAGCGGTGGACGTAGGGGCAGCCATGTCCGCGGCCGGGCGGTAGGTGCCGAAATGCCACTCGTTGCCTTCGGGATCGACCGCCGTGTAATCGCGCGACCCGTACTCGGTGTCGAACGGCTCTCGAATGATCTCGGCGCCCGCCTCGCGCGCTCGGCGGCAGTGGTCGTCCGCGTCGTCGACGGCGACGTATAGCCATCCCTTGCCGGCGCGGCGCCCGACCCGGGGATCGTCACGGTCCGATCCGAGCATCAGGATGCTCGGGCCGAGCGTGAGCTCGGCGTGCGCGATCGTCCCATCGGGGTTGGCGTACACCTCACGCCGCACGAAGCCGAACGCGCGCTCTAGGAAATCGATCGCGGCCGGCGCATCCTCGAACCGCATCGTCGGATACAGCGTCGGCGCCACAACGGTCATCGAAACCTCCTCCATCAAACACAGTTTGTGTACATGTACGCAAACTAACGGAAGACCGCCCGCGAGTCAAGTCGGCACTAGGATCCCGGCCGTGACCGATCTGCGGCGGTTGCAGTACTTCGTCCAGGTCGCGCGGGAGCGCAACTTCACGCGGGCCGCCGAGCGGCTCCACATCGCGCAGCCCGCGCTCAGCCGTCAAGTGAGGCTGCTGGAACGCGAGCTGGGGGTCGACCTCCTGTACCGCACGACGCACGAGTTCGAGCTGACCGAGGCGGGCGAGTTTCTGCTCGAGCGCGCACCGGCGCTGCTCGCCGCTGCCGACGAGCTGTGGCGGAGCGTGCGTACCTACGGCACCGGCGAGCGGGGCGCGGTGAAGGTCGCCTACGGCGGCAGCGCCTCTTATGAGACGGCGCCGCGGCTGCTTCAAGCGTTCGCCGAGCGTCACCCCGGCATCACGATGACGACCGCGGTGAAGTCGGTTGACGAGATCGTGGCCGGTCTGAGCGACGGATCGATTGACCTCGGCCTCGTCCGCTGCCCGCCGCGGACGTCGCAGCTCGACACACGGGTAATCCGCCTCGAGCCGCAGGGAGTGCTGCTGCGCCGCGACCATCCACTGGCCTCGAGATCGACGGTTGCATTAACGGATCTGGCCGACGAGACGTTGCTGCTCCATCCTCGCGAGGCGAACCCGGGTCACTACGACGCGGTGGTCGGTCTGTTCGGAGATCACGGGATCGAGCCACGGGTTCTGTTGCGGACGCTGAGCTTCGACCTCGCCTACACCCCGGTGCTCCAGGGCCAGGCCATCGTGATCATCGGAGAATCGGCGGGCTCGCTCGGACTTCCTGACGAGCTCTGCTGGCTTCCGGTTTCGCCTACGCCGCGACTCGAAGTGGCGCTGCTCGCCCGCCGCCACAAGCGCTCCCCGGCGGTCGAGGCGCTGCTCGACTCGGCGGCGTCGATCTCGGCCGAGCTCCGCTGGATCTGACCCGGACGCGCTGCCGGTTATGCCGGCCGGTGCTGAACAGATGCCGGAGAGGTCTTTCACATCGCGTGCGGCCGAACGTAGCGTGGCTGGGAACAGAGCGCAGTCCTCTTTCGAACCAAGGAGAAGCCACATGACCGACGTAATCGACAGCAAGGCCGTATTGACCCGGTACGTCGCCGCGATCAGCGCCGGCGACGCGAGCACGGTCCGCGAACTGTTCGCCGAGGACGCGACCTGGAGGCTCGACGCCGGCGACCTGCCGACCTCGGGCACGTGGAAGGGTCGCGACCAGATCATGAACGACTTCCTCGCGGTCGTGAAGTCCCACTACGAGCCCGGATCGCTTGAGCTCGAGATCACCGCGATGATCGCCGAGGGCGATCGGGTCGTTCTCGAATGGACGAGCCGGGCCCGGACGCTCGACGGTCGCGCCTACGAGAACGGGTGCATCGGGGTGTTCACGGTGCGGGACGGCAGGATCCAAGCCGTCCGCGAGTACATGGACACGCTCTACGTGAGCCGCACGCTAGAGCTCGCCCCGGCCGCGTGACCGCGGCGAGCGTCAGATGTAGCCGGAATGCACGCCGTCGATCGACCAGATCGCGCTCGCATCGCCTCCGTGGGCGGCGAGCAGCGCGGCGAAGTAGTCACGCAACGCCCGCTCGTACGTGAGCGAGCCGCCGAGCAGCTCCCCGGCCGCAGCGACGATCCGGTCGAGGTCGTCGCGGACGCGCGCCGCGGACATGCTCGGCGTGCGGGCGCCTTCGCCGCCGTCGTCGATGACCGGCGCCGGAGTGAACTGGGTGAAGCTCGGGTAGCGCTCGGGGTCGGGGATGATCGAGCGGAACGGGATCCGGTTGAAGAAGTACTCGAACCAGCGCCCGCCCGACAGCGCCAGCCACGGAGTGCCGACGGCGAGCGCGGCCATGCCGAAGCCGGTGTGGGGCGCGAGGAACAGATCGCACGCCTCGACCACCGCCAGCTGCTCGGCCAACTCGACGTCGAAGCAATCGAGCGGCCGGGACCGGTGCGCGAGCAATTCCGCGAGGTCGGCGGGTGCGAACGAGGTGGTCGTGCGGGTGTCGCGCCCGAGCTTCCCGATCAGCGCGATCTCGAGCCCGGGGAAGGCGTCGGCGAGCGCATCGAGGATCAGGAGCCACGAACCGGCGGACGGATACAGCGACCTCAGCTGTTGATGAGCGACGTAACCGGGGCGGGACGACCCGACATAGGTCCGCGCGCGGGTCGCGGTCAGCAGGCGATCGCTGGCCAGGTAGTAGTCGCGCAGGCCGGGGAACATCGCGAGTTGGATGTCCTGGCCGCGACGAAAATCCTCGACAACCCATTCCCAGCGGCGGGGAATGCCCGCCTGGCGTGCCGCCGAGTCCGGGCACGGCTCGAGCAGCGGGTGGTCGACCGCGTGCACGTTGGAGACGAACGGGCAGAAGCCGGCGAGTTCGACGGCGCCGGCGGCGTTCAACACGACGGAGACCTCGCGCGCGGGGTCGGCGAGATGATGGCCGAGGCAGTAATGGAGCGCCTCGATCGTGTGGCCGACCGGAGGGGCGTAGAAGAAGTTGACGAGGAGCCGGTCGCCCGCCTCCCCGCCGCGGTTCGCGGGAGTCTCGTGCATGTCGAAGTTGTGTCCAAGACGTGAGGCTAGACGGCGACCGCTTATTCCGGGGCCGTCGCACGGTCTTACCCCACAGCATGTCTTCGTTTCCAATCTCTCACACCAACCTCGCGGGCCAAGGGCGCAGGCGATGAGCGCACAGGTGCCCGCGCACGCGGTCGACCGGCTGATCGAGCTGTACTGCGAATGGCGGTCGGCGTGCTGGGAGGTGCGCTCGGCGTACCGGCGCTTCGCGGCCGCGACGGCAGACGATCGCGCGCTCGCATACGCCGCGTATCAGGCGGCGCTCGACCGCGAGGAGTCGGCCGCCGACGTCTATGCCGGCCAGTTGACCCGCGTCGAGTTGCTGGCTCGCCACGCCGAGAAATCGCGTGGTACGGTCGAACAGCATGGACGACGAGGAGGTTCTGCCGCTGCCGCGCGTGGTGGCGAAGCCATGGGGGTCTGAGCTGTGGTGGGCGCAGACGCCGAGGTACGCGGGAAAGATCCTCCGGGTGACCGCCGGCCACCGCCTGTCGGTCCAATACCACCGCGCCAAGGACGAGACTTCGTACCTGCTGTCAGGACGCGTGGTCTTGTTCAAAGGCCCGGCGCCCGACGAGCTCACGAGCCGAGAGGTCCACGCCGGGGAGGCGTGGCGCAACCGGCCGGGTGAAATTCACACGATCGAGGCGCTCGAGGACTCCGAGGTGCTCGAGGTCTCGACGCCCGAGCTAGACGACGTCGTACGCCTGGCCGACCAGTACGGCCGCGAGGGCACGGCCGCGCCGTAGCCCGCGGCCCGAGGACGGCGTTTGATCCGCCCCCGGGCCGCTGGTCACGCCTAGCCGGCTACGGCTGGGTGAAGACCGGCGTGCCGACTCCGAAGAATCGATTCCCGAACAGCGTCGCCGAGACGTGCCCGCCGACGCCCTCCCAGATTCCGTAGGTGTTGTCGAACACGACGTTGCGGGCAATCGTCACGGACACCGGGACACTGGCCGAGAACACGAGCACCCCGGTGGGCTGCAGATCGCTCTGGCTCCCGTCCAGCGTGTCGCCGTCGAGGTTGTTCTTGCCGATCACGTTGCCCACGATCCGGTTGCCGCTCAGGTCCTCGAACGTGCCCGGAGCGATCGTGTGTGCGTGCATCGTGACGCCCGACAGCCCGTTGCCGGCGATGTAGTTGCCCTCGACGAGGTTGTCGTACGAGGCCGTGCCGGCGAATGCGTTGGCGAACAGGACGCCCGCGCCCTCACCCTTGACGCCGTTGTTCGTGACCACATTCCCGCGGATGACGTTGTCGTAGACGCCCGCCACCGTCGGCTGGGGATTGCCCTGGGCGTCGAGCGCGGCCCCGTTGTGCCCGGGGACTGTGATCCCGCAGTCGTACTGGTTGCCAGTCACGACGTTGTCCTCGGTGAGGTTGCCGTGCGTCGGCCCGGTCTCGTCGGTGAGCAAGACGCCGCCGGTGTTGCCGCTGTCGTAGTTGTGGCTGATGATCGAGTCGGCGACCCCGATCAGGTGGATCCCCTCACCGCAGTCGCCGGGGACCCCGCCTTGGGCCTCGCATTCCACGTAGCCGTCGGCTGAGCCCCCCGGAATCCCGCCGGTGTCGTTGCCAACGACGCGGTTCCGGGTGATCGTGACGTGGCTGACCGGGCTGGGCCCCAGTGTGACGGCCAGGATCCCCTCGCCGACCGCGCCGGTCACCGTGAACCCTTCGATCTGCACCCAACTGGACGTGATCATCACTCCCGCCAGACACGGACCGAGAGGCCCGCAGTTTCCGCTACTGGTCGACGTCGCCTGGATCGTGGCGTCCCGGCGCAGCAGCGTGAGCGGCGAGGAGACGGTCACGTTCTCGTTGTAGGTTCCGGGACACACGACGACCGTGCCCCCTTCGGCGCCACGCTCACGGCCGACTGAATGGTTGAGTAGCCCGCGCTGAAACACGAACGATCCGCTGCTCCGGCTCGCCCGGACGGCGAGACGTAGAGCGCCCTGCCCTTGCCCTGGCCGCCGTGACCGTCCCACCTCCCGTTGGAAGCGCCGGCGACGGCGGATTGGGCGAAGACGGCGACGGCGCAGACGGCTGCGGCCAGCGTCAGTCGCCCGACGCGCGCGGACACAAAGCGGGGCCCGGTCATATGTTTCTCGCCTTGGTAGCCCGCCGCCACCCCGGCGACGGTCGGTATTCGGTGCTCCCCGCGGCGAATCGATTCGGCCGGGACGCGGGCTGTCAATGGAGCCTTCAGCTGCTCGGGTGAGCGCGGGACTGCGAAGATCAATGGCCTCGGCATCGAGGAGGTCGCGCCCCCGGTGCTTGAGAAGCAACACTCACGAAAGGGATCCCGATGGAAGCGCACCTCAGCAGTCATCACCGCGACACGATCGACAGGATCTTCAGCCATCCCCCGAGCCACAACATCGAGTGGCGCGAGGTCGTGTCGCTGCTGGAGTCGATTGGCACGGTCACGCACGAGCACAACGGCAAGCTCAAGGTTGCGCTCGGCCCGGAGACGGAGGTGCTCCCCGCGCCTCACGGTAAGGATGTCGACACCCAGATCGTCGTCGATCTCCGGCGAATGCTGACTCAGGCCGGGTTCGCGCCCGAAGGCTCTCCGGCGGTCGCCGATCAAAGCGCGCGGGACCATGGAGATGGTCAGTGGGGCGAGCCGACCTAGCTACGCCAATGAGCACCTACTGTGCCGAGGTCATCGGAGCGCCCGGCCAGCCTGAGCCGAGCCGCGATGTGAAGGTCCTGCTGATCAGCCAGAGGCCAGATGGTTTCTTTCTCCAGCGACTCAATGAACGCGGCGAGCTTCTCGGCGAAACGCAGCACGACGAGCTCGACGATGCGATGCGCCACGCCTACTCGGAGTACGGCGCAATCTCCGATTGGCGATTGTGTCCGGATGATGTTGATCCATTGCAGTACACCCGGGCGGGCTGACTTCTGACCTAGCGTGGAGACGTCTTCCGGCTCGAAATCGCCCGACGGTCGCTCGTCGTTTTCGGCGACCCAGAGCGTGTCGGCTTCGAGGAAGCGGCTGACGCTCGTGGCGACGATCCTGGGGTCGAGCATCGCGATTCTCGACAGCAGCGTCGTGAGCGTCGCGCTGCCGTCGATTCAACGGAGTCTCGGCGGCGGGCTGGCCGGTCAGCAGTGGGTCACGAACGCGTATCTGTTGACGCTCGGTTCGTTCATCCTGCTCGGTGGGTCTCTGGGCGACATTTTCGGAGAGCGGCGCGTGTTCGCTGTCGGGGTGGCCGGCCTCGGCGCCACATCGCTGCTGTGCGCGCTCGCGCCGACGATCGGTTTGCTCGTCGCGTTCTGCGCGCTCCAGGGCATCACTGGCGCGCTGCTGACGCCCAGTTCGCTGGCCGTGATCGTGGCGACCTTCCCAGAGCGCGAGCGCGGTCCGGCGATCGGCACCTGGACGGCGTGGGGAACGATCGCCGGTGCGATCGGCCCGCTCGTCGCCGGGCTGATCTTGAACGTCGCTTCCTGGCGTTGGATCTTCGTCATCAACCTGCCGCTGGTCATTGGGTGTCTTTGGCTGATCCTGAGGGCGGTTCCCGCCACCAAGCCGACCGGCAACAGGCGAAGAGTCGATGTGGTCGGTGCCGTGCTGTGCGTGCTCGGGCTCGGCGGTGCCGTGTTCGCCCTGATCGAGCAGCCGCGCCTGGGCTGGTCGAACCTGGCGGTGACCGGCTCCCTGATCGGGGGCGTCCTGACCTTCGCCGCCTTCCTGGTGTACGAATCGCGGGCGAGCGACCCGATGCTCCGCCTCGACCTGTTCAAGAGCCGGAACTTCGCCGTCGGGAACGTCGAGACGCTCGCGCTGTACGGAGGTCTCTCGGCGTTGTTCTTCTTCCTTGTCGTCTACCTCCAGCAGGTCGCCGGCTACACCCCGCTGCAAAGCGGACTGGCGCTGTTGCCGGAGAGTATCGTGATGTTCGCGCTCTCCTCACGATTCGGCAGGCTCGCCGATGGCCTCGGACCGCGCCTGTTCATGGGCGCCGGCCCGCTGATCGCCGGCGCGGGAATGCTCATGCTGCTCAGCTTCGGGGTCAACGTCGACTACCTGACCGAGGTGCTCCCGGGAATCCTCGTGTTCTCGCTAGGTCTATCGATCACGGTCGCACCGCTGACCGCCGCGATCCTCGCCGGCGTCGACGCGAGCGAGGCGGGAATCGGCTCGGCCGTCAACAACGCGGTTGCCCGCGTAGCCGGCCTGATCGCGACGGTCGCGATCGGCGCGATCGTGGCGGGCGTGTTCAGCTCATCGCTCGATCACAAGCTCGCCGGCCACCCGCTCACCCCCGGCGGCCAGGCAGCAGTCGCGCAGGCTAAGCAGCTCACACTCGGTCGGCCCTCGGTCCACGGGCTGCCGCCACGCGAAGCTGCGGTGATCGCGGTCGCGTCGGGCCAGTCCTCGCTCGAGGCCTTCCGAGTCGGCATCGGCATCGCCAGCGGCCTGGTGTTGCTCGGTGGCCTGATCGGCGCTGCGGGCATCACCAACCCCCGACGCGCAGTCAGGGCAAGCGAGTGCCCGGGTGGACAGCTCGCAGGCGCCCCGCTCGACGCCGCAGGACTGCACGCCTCCCAACCAGCCTGAGCGGCCGCTTCGATCAGGCCACGTGAAGCAGGTACTCGAGCGCCGCTGCGATCTGGACGGCCGCCACCACAACGACGGTCATCAAGACCGCCAGCACAGCGATCCCGGCCCGTCGGGTCCAACGTGACAGCCGCGTTCGCGCGACAAGCACGGCGGCCGACGATCGGAGCTCGAGCGGCGTCCAACTTTGCGAGACGAGCGCCGCGCCGACCCGTTGCTCCCAAAGAATGGTCATCCGCACGGCCTCACGCCGCGCGCGGATCCGCCACCACGAAAGGCGCCGGCACCGCCGGTGCCAGTAATCGAGCGACTCGACTCCATCATCCAGATCCGGTGGCGCGAGCAGCCGCCGCAGCAGCTGGTCGTCTTTAGATCGCCGGCCCATGCAGCCCGATCCCTAGTCTTGCCCAACCGATATATCGAGCATATGCCAAGTCTGACACATGCTCATCGACTCGCGGGTTGCGAACGTGTGTTCCCACCCGGGCTAGACTCATGGCATGTCGTTTGTCGTCCAACCCTCGCTGTTTGGCTCCTCGGGCGACCTCGGCGTTGCCGACCTCGGCGCGGCTGTGGAGCGCCGGCAGCTGTCCGACGGCGCCTGGCTCGATCTGCGCCCCGGCTTTGTCATCGCGGCCGACGAGCTGTTCGACGCGCTCGCCGGCACCGTGCCATGGCACGAGGAGCGGATGCACATGTACGACAGCACAGTGCGGGTCCCGCGGCTCCTCGCCCGGTACGCCGACGGCGAGGCGCTCCCCCATCCCGTGCTCGACGACGCCCGAGCGGCGCTGAACGCCCAATACGCCGAAGAGCTGGGCGAGCCGTTCGTCAGCGCCGGGCTTTGCCTATACCGCGACGGCAGCGACAGCGTCGCGTGGCACGGGGACCGCATCGCCCGCGAGAGCCCAAACGACACGATGGTGGCGATCCTCTCGCTCGGCGCGAGCCGGCCGTTCGCGCTGCGGCCGAAGTCGGGCGGCCCTGCGCTGCGCCTCCAGGTCGGTCACGGCGACCTGCTCGTGATGGGCGGAAGCTGTCAGAGAACCTGGCAGCACGCGATCCCCAAAACCTCGCGCTGCCTCGGTGCACGGATCAGCATCCAGTTCCGCCCACGCTGGGGCAACGATCTGGGCAAGCCGACGGCCAACATGCGCGACGCATAGGGCGACGCGGTTAGAGCGCTAGTCGCAGCGGCGTCTCGAGCAGCTGTCTGATCGTCGAGAGGAACTCGGCCGCGTCGGCGCCGTACAGAATGCGGTGGTCGCAGCTGAGCGTGAGCGTCATCAGCCGGCGGTCAACGATCTCGCTGTCGACCCTGGCGACGACCTCGCGCATAGCGCCGACGCCGAGGATCGCTGCCTGGGGCGGGTTGACCACCGGGGTGATCGCGGTCATGCCGTACATGCCGAGGTTGGAGACGGTGAACGTAGCACTGGACAACTCGGCCGGACTGACGGTCCCGGCGCGGACTCGCTCGGCCAGCCGGCGTGACTCGGTTGCGATCGTGCCAAGCGACTTCTGATCGGCGTCGAAGATCGTGGGCACGACCAGCGCGCGGTCGGCGGCGATGGCGATCCCGACGTTGACTCGCGCGTACTTTGCGTGCCGCCGCACGGCATCGACGCCATCGACCAGGGCATCCTCGATCTCCTGGTCCAGGACGGACGCCGCTCGGCAAGCGAGATCGGGCGCTTGATCAACCTCTCGCCCGCCGCGGCCAAACGCCGCATCGATCGGCTGGAGCGGGCCGGCTACATCCGCGGCTACACCGCGGTCCTCGACCACGCGAAGCTCGGGCGCCATCTCGAGGCGTTCGCCGAGCTCCGGTTCGCGCCCGGAACCAAGGTCGCCGACATCGATCACGCGCTCGACGACCTGCCCGAGTTGGTCGAGTCATTCACCGTCGCCGGCGACCCCGATGCGCTGGTGCGCCTGCGCGTCGCCGACGTCGATCACCTTAAGCAGGTGATCGACCGAATCCGCCGGAGCCGTCGCGGCAGCGCCACCGCGATCGGGACGAAGACGCTCATCGTCCTCGGCACGAGCACGGGTCCGGCGATAGGCCGCAGCGCCGGCGCCACCCAAGCGTGAGCGGACCAATCGGTCGGTCGGGTTCCTCGGAACACCTCGGAATTCCCAACGGGCGACCTGTCGGTCACCTCGAAAGGGAGGCGTGCGCCTGTCGAAGAGGGGTGCCAGCGCCCTTCCGGATGAGTGTGCGCGGGGAATAGGCTCTCTCTTGCAGAGGTCTACGGCAGAGGGGAAGGTAGCCGTGTTGCGACGTGCATTCGGTAACGCCGGCTGGTGGCAGGTAGTCGTCGTCCCACTTCTCGCGGTGAGCGCGCTTCTGCTGAGCGCCGGTCCCGCAGGCGCGGTCGTCCATCGGGGGAGGCCCGCGCGGCAATCGAAGGTACGGACTACCACGGAGATGACGGTCACGGGCTGGTCCCCCGGCCAGAGCGTCACAGGGTTCATCGGCAACTCCGCCTTCGACCCAGTCACCGAGGGGTATCCCACGAGCGATCCGACGGGGGACCCGCGCTTTAGCCGCAAGGACGAAGGCTTCGCCGGCGTCATCCATGGCACGCCGACCGGGGGCGGTCCGACGCTGAATCTCTACTGCATCGATATCAACACCGACACGACGACCGGCATCGGTTATGCCCTGGGCACCTGGGACGCCTCGAACGTCATGAACGTGGGCTACGTGGCGCGGATCCTCAACGAGTACTACCCCGACACCGACGAGCCCTCCTCACTGACCGATCTCAACCAGAAGGCCGCCGCGGTGCAGGCGGCGATCTGGTTCTTCAGCGATCGTTACGTGCTGAGCACGTCCGACACCCCGGTGCGCGATGCCACGGTGGCGATCGTCGACCGGGTCATCGACGAGGGGCCGCTGGTCAAACCGCCGCCGCCGAGCCTGACGATCACCCCTCCGAGCATCAGCAGCCCCCGAAAGCTGGTCGGACCGTTTACGGTCGCGACCGACGCGCCGGGGGGAGCCACCGTCGACGCCACAGGCGCGAGCATGTTCACGTTCGTCGGGGGCAAACCGATGTCGATCGCTCCCGGAGCCACGGTATCCACCGGCACGAAGATCTGGCTGCGGTCGTCGGGACCTTCCCAAGCTGTACTTCAGGCCACCTCCCAGGCCACCGTGCCGAGCGGCAACGTCTATCTCTACTCCGGTAACAACCCGAACGTCAACGACGCCCAAAGGCTCATCCTCGCGCAGGACACCACTCTGAAAACCACGGTGTACGCCACCGCACAGTTTCTGCCCAGCGGCAAGCTTGTCGTTACGAAGACGATCGCCGGCGCTGGGGCCGGATCACAAGGGCAAGTGGTTATCCAGGTGGACTGTGATGACGGCGTACCCAGGCCCGACTTCGTCATCGCGGCGGGTACGCCCGCCGGCAGCACGTCGCGCACCTACCGTGACATCGCCGCCGGAACGGAGTGCACGGTCATCGAGACCTCGAACGGCAGCGTCGTTGGCACCGACGTCGTGGTCACCGGCGACGGGCAGGAGGTGACGATCCCCGCTGGCGGAAGCGAGACGGTCGACATCACCGACACCTACACCCCCGTCCCGAGTCCCGGCCCGAGTTCCCTGCTCGTGACCAAGACGATCGCCGGTCCGCTTGCGGGCCACCAGGGAGCGGTCACCATCCATGTCGTCTGCAACAACGTCGCGGTCTTGCCGGACTTCATTATCCCCGCGGGAACCCCGGCGGGAAGCATGTCGCAGAGCTTCGGCCCGGTTGCGCCCGGCTCGGTGTGCACCGTCACCGAAGCCGCGGACGGGAGCACCGGCACGGTCGCGGCGATCGTCTCGGGCAGCGGTGCGAACGTGACCGTCCCAGCGGACGCGGTGGTACCGCTGAACGTGATGGATGTCTACGAGGAGGCACCCAGCCCGACGCCAGATTTGGACTCCGGCTCGCTCAGGGTGACCAAGACCATCGCCGGGCCCGCAGGTGGGCAGCAAGGTTCCATCGCAATGCTCGTGGCCTGTGGCGACCCGGCTCACACCTACGCCTTCGTAATCCCCGCGCAGACCCATGCCGGTTCCGTGTCACGGGTCTTCTCGGGACTCCCGGCCGGGTCTCGCTGCACGGTCACCGAGACCGCGAACGGCCACACCAGCACGGTCGACGCGGTCACGGCCGGCAGGCGCAAAACGGCGACGATAGGGGCCGGTCGCACGGCCACAGTTCATCTGACGGACACCTTCTTCGCGGTCAGCGCGGTCTCGGTCACCGGATAGACATTGCCGACGCCGGCAGCGTGTTCGCCGCCGGCCACCGAGTTGCGGCGACGGCCGAAGTAGCCCGCCCTCCCGTCTATTGGCGCCCGGGCGAGACGGTCGTGAATCCGTCCAGAGGCGGCAGAAACGGTTCGCGTGGGTGCGGGAGCTGACGATGTTCGAGCCTCCAGCTCGTGGTCCGAGCGAACGATTCAACATGACCCACCGTCTTCTTCTATCCCTGGCAACGATTGCGCTGATGCTGACGGCGCTTCTAGCGGCATCAGCCCCAGCCGCGGCCGCTCAGCTCGACCTCGTCGGCGGCATACCATCGGGCTCGGCGAGCCAATACGCCTACCAGCAGTGGGCCGATGACAGCTACGCCCCCACCTACCCGGGAGCGGTGCACCTCACGTTCTCAGCCGCGCCCTTCGCCTGCGGTATCGCTGCGGATGCCGTTGGGTGTACCAGCTGGTCACAGTGGCCGCTGCCGCAGGTGGAGGTTGACACCGGCAACGGGGCTTACCTGGCGCACCAGTACCTGATGCACGAGCTCGGGCACGTGTTCGACGCCACCGAAATGCAGGATCCGTTCCGCGCCGACTTCATGGCGATCGGGGGGCTGGCCGGCGGGGCCAGCGCCTGGTGGACACCATTCGCCAGCGACCACGCCAGCGCCGGCGAGTGGTTCGCCGAGTCCTACAAGCTCTGTGCGCTATACGGGCCGCAGATGCCTTATGAAGCGTGGCTGACCGACTCGCCGGCCTACGGCTTCCCGGGCGACCGCGACTCGACCCAGCAGGACGCCTCCTGCCGCCTAATCCTGCAGGTCGGCGCTGCCGCGGGTCTGTCCGCTCCAGCCAGCCCGACGCTGTACGCGCCCCGCTTGCTCATGCAAGGCAACCGCAAGGCGGCCGAATGCCGAGGCAACGACCTCCTGCTCCTCGGCGCGCCGGTCCGGTGCGAGAGGATTGACGGCGGCCCGCCAGCCGGCCCATGGAATGCGCTTCTCCAGACCCGGCCCATGAGCATCGTGCAGCTGCGCCGCGCTCGCCTGACGGCCGCAAACGGCCGGCCGGCGTTCGCGCTCGTCCGCCGTTAGCCCTGGCCGCCCACCGTCGCGAGGCCGCCTCGGCCGTGGCCCGCCGAACACCCATAACGTGCGGCTGCCGGCGTGGGGGCTTATAGGTATTGGCCTGAACGCGCGTAAAGCTCATACTCGGTTCGTCAACGAGTCCCCAAAGACGGAGGACGGTCCGCGATGTGTGAAAACTGCCGCGCTCGCGCCGGGTCATGAGTTCTCCCGGCTACGGCGAGCCGACCGGCATGGGCGGAATTCTGCGCCCGAAGTTGATCGCCACCTTGTTCCCGCGCCTGCCGCGCGAGTCACATCGGAGCTACTGGCTCGCGCTCGGACTGGGTAGCGCTGCGGTCGTCGTGCTGACGGTCTTGCGCCTGTTCCCGGTCGCGTTGATGGCGGCCGCCTTGCTTCTGCCGTTGCTGGTCGCGCTGTACCTGGTCGACGTGAACGTGTATGGGGATGAGCCGGTGTGGGCGCTGAGCCTAACGATGGGCTGGGGCGCGGTCGCGGGGGTGGGTTTCGGTCTGCTGGCGCTGGCGGTGGCGCCGTCGGCTGCGTCGGTGATCGTGAACGGCACGTCGCAGTATTTGGTCGTCCAGGGCCTGGTCTTGCCGTTTTGCGGGTTCTTCGTGCTTCTTTTGGGGCCGCTCGTCCTGCTCCGCTACCAGCACTTCAACGCGGTTCTCGACGGGGTCACGTTTGGGGCGAGCACCGGTGCCGCGTTCGGCGGCGCCCAGGCGATCACGTATAGCGCCCACCTGATCGGCGCCGGCGTGCGCCCTGGTGGAGCGGTGCTGCCGTGGATCTGGCGCTTGCTATCGCTCGGGCTGGGCATGCCGATCGTGACCATGGGGGCGGCCGCGGCGGCTTGTGCGGCGCTCTGGTTGCGCTACCGCGCTCCGGTGCGCGACGCCGAGGCGCTCGGGGCGCTCGGTCATCCGGCCGCGGCGCTCCCGCTGGCGGGACTGCTCGTGGCCGGGGCCGCCGTGGGTGAGACGTTTTTGTCGGCCGGCGGCTGGCTCGTGTGGCTGGTCGTGTTCGACGTCGTGGCGATCTCGCTGCTGGCGCAGACCATCCATGTCGGCCTGGTGGAGGAGGCGGCCGCGGCTGGTGCCGGAGGTCCGTCGCTCGGCTCTGCTCCGGAGGCGCCGTCATGAGCCTCCTCGCTGAGCGGGCGCCCAGGGCTGCGGGCGGTGGGGGCCTGGGGAAGTGGGTCCTCCATGCCTTTGGTTTCTTTTTCCTGGTCCTGATCGGGCTGTCGATCCTGACCAACGTGCTGGCCGCCCCGGTCGTGGTCTTGCCATGCACGAGCGGCCAGCCCTGCGGAGCGCCGCCGACGGTTCCGGCGGTGATTCGGGAGACCGCCTGGCGCAGCTCACGGTACGGCTTCAGTCTCGAGTACCCGGCCTCGGTGGTGAAGGTCTCACAGCGGACGCCAAGCGGGGTTGTCCTGGCGGTCGACGTCGGTGGGAAGAGCGGCGCTGTCATCGTCCAGGGCTTTGGCGCGGGGACCACGCCGGCGGCGGCGATCAGCGAGCAGGTGGGCGGACTGTCCGGGGTGTCACAGCTGGCCGCGGACACAAACGTGTCCCACCAGCTGCTCGGCGCGGGCGTCGGCTACCTCGCCGGCGCGGGCCGGACCTACGTCGGCGACGCCACGTCACCTCAGGGGAGTCAGCCGGTCAGCATCGCGTCCGAAGCGGCCTCGAACGGACGGGTGACCGTCAGCGCGAGCGTGGTCGGCGCCACGAGCGACAGCGGTCATCAGAGTGACCTTTACGCCGTGGGCGATCTCATCATCAACAGCGTGCTGTGGCCCAGATGAGGCGCAGCGCAACACGTCGCCGGACGCGAACAGTGCGCCGCCGCTCGATGGCATGGCGGCTGCTCCCCTTGCTCGGCGTGCCTGTCGTCGTCGGTGCGTTGTGGTTCGCACGCACGCCCGCGCCTGAGGCCCAGGGCCACCGTACCGAGCCCGTCCTCCTCGGAGCGACCGACCCACACACCACGATCGACTTCACGCTGGTCCTGCGGCTGCCCGGCCAGGCGCAACTGACGCAGTTCCTGAACGAGCTGACTGATCCCGCGGCGCCCAACTACCACCACTTCATCGACGCGGCCGCATTCGGTGACCGCTTCGGTGTCTCGCGCTCCGTTCTCAACCACGCGAGCGCTCAGCTCGCACGGGACGGCGTCCAGGTCACCGCGAGCTACCCCCAGCGCACGGCACTCGACGTCCGCGCCACCGCCGGAACCATCGATCGAGTCTTCCACGTGCGGTTGATGAACTGGCGGAGTCAGAGCCGGAAGGTCTTCCACGCCCCGCTCGGCGCCGCGACCGTCCCCAGCGACCTCAGCCGCGCGGTGAGCGCGATCGCCGGCCTCGACGGCACGGCGTTCGTAACGGACGATTCGGCAGCCCTTCAGGGCCTTACTCCGGCCAGCGCGCGCAGCGTGTACGAAGTCGACCCGCTGTTGGGACAGCGCCTAACCGGACAAGGCGAGAGGATCGCGGTGGTCGAATTCGCCCAGTTCGATCAGTCGGACCTCGACGGCTTTAACCAGCAGTTCAACCTGCCCGACGTAGCTCCGCACGACGTGGCCGTCGACGGCGGGGCCACGGACGACGACCCGTCGTCCGTGGCCGAAGCCAACCTCGACCTGGAGGTCGTCCACGAAATCGCCCCCAGCGCCGAGATGCTGGATTACAACGCGCCCGAGGCGACCTCGTCCGGCGCGGATACCTTCGGCGCAGTCATCGATCAGATCACCGCCGACGGCCAGGCCCGCCTCGTGTCCGACAGCTGGGGCAGCTGCGAGGCTGACACGCCGCGCTCCGACATCCAACGCGACGAGCAAGCGCTCGAAGCCGCAGCGGCACGCGGCATCAGCGTCTTCGTCGCCGCCGGCGACACGGGGGCGTATACCTGCCAGGAGGCCGCCGACAGCAATCACAGCCTGTCCGTCAGCTGGCCGAGCTCGAGTCCGTTTGCGGTCAGCGTCGGCGGAACCTCGCTGTCGGTGACGACCACTGGAGCCTACGCTGGTGAGACGGCCTGGGACGGCACGCTGGAGCAGGCGGGCGGCGGCGGCGGCCTGAGCCTCGACTACAAGCGGCCAACTTGGCAGGTCGGCCCAGGCGTCGCCAACCAGTTCTCAACCGGCATGCGCCAGCTTCCGGACGTTGCCGCCGCGGCCGATCCGTGGTCGGGCTGGGACACCTACACCGACGGCGCGATGACGGTGGCTGGGGGGACCAGCGCGGCTACGCCGTTCTGGGCGGCGTCGATGGCGCTGATCGCCGAGTACGCCGACCGTCACGGGAACGGGCAGCTTGGGTTCGTGGATCCCATGCTGTACGCCATCGCTGCCCGTCCGCAGCAGGCGCCGGCCTTTCACGACATCACGACCGGCGCCAACCGCTACTACCCCGCCTCGCGCGGATGGGACTTCGCCACCGGGCTCGGCTCTCCCGAGGTCGCCAACCTTGCCCGCGACGTGGTGGCGTATCTCAAGCGATAGGGTGCGACTCTCGCCGTGAGGTAGGCATTGCGCCCAAGGCCATTTCATGGAGAGGCGGCAGCGGACGTGACCGCACCCCTCGAGGAGTGCTTTGCGTTGCTCGCGGCCGTCGATCGCTACCCCGAGTGGTGCCCGGACGTCGTCCGATACGTGGAGGTCCTCGAGCGCGGCGTCAGGGATCAGCCGCGGCGTGTACGGATGATGATCCATGTGGCCCGGGGGACCCTCATGAAGGAGTTCCAGCTTTTTCTCGCAATTGCCGTCGAGCCGCCTCGATCCGTGACACTGACAAGAGTGACGGACCATCCGACGAACCAAGAGTTCACGGCCGTCTGGCTGGTCCGCTCCGACAGCGCGACGCGGATTTCGCTTCAACTCGACGCGAAGCTCCGCGTGCCGGCGCTGGTCCCGGCCGCTGGGATTCCTGACGAGATCGCCGACGGGTTTGTCGCGGCGGCGTCTCGGGCACTCGGTGCCCCGCCACCAACGACGTTGTCCGGGCGGATGGGTGGCGCTGACTAACCTGCCGCTTCCAGGGCGGCCCAGAACGCGCAGTTGTGCGTGGTCGAGAAGTCGGTCTCAGTCTGCGGCGCCGGCGGTATCAACGACTGCATCAGCTGGGTCCCGTCCTGGAAGGGCCCCCAGAAAGGGCTCTCGAAGGAGGAGGGGAATCCGTGCTTGGCAAAGTTCGTCCAGTATCCCTTCATGGTGGCGGCCAGCTGCTGCTGCGCCGCCGAGAGCGTGGCGGGGAAAGTGACGTTCGGAAGGTCCATCAGGTACTGGATCTCGGATGCGTGGGCCGCGCCGTACGGGAAGCTGACGGGCGGAAGGAACTCCTCCGGCGCGTTCTCGTCGTTGAACTCGTAGGCGAACGTCGGCACAAAGTGCGAGACGGACTGGTCAATGGTCAGCGCAGGGCACGCGAAGATCGCGTCGGTGCCGACGGCGCCGAGGGCAACGGAGGGGCTCGGGAACGCGTTCAGCGGGTACTCGGCAGCGATGATCGCGGCAGCCGCCGAGGGCACCCCGAGTGTGGAGGAGATCATGCTCTGGTAGTTCGCCGCCGTGACGGGGCTGCCCTCGAGCTCGCTGAGTGCGACGAATAGCCGCCACTCATCGTGGTTCGTGCCGTTGATAATGGGGACGCGGTTGAAGTTGCCGGTGGCGAAGGCCGTCCCCAGCGACTCCGGCAAGACCTCGCTGTTGATGTTCGGCGTGTAACCGGCCGCGTTCTCGCTAGCCAGGATGGTCGCGACCGGCAGGCTGCGTAGGCACGCCGCGGTCTGGCCGGCGCATCCAGCCTTGGTGGCGAAAGCCTCGCCGGCCGACTCGGCGCTCGATAGCGATGCCTGCGTGAGGTCGTAAGACCCGCTCTCGACGATCGCCTTTTCGAACAATCCTCGCGCCTGCGGAGATGCGACCTGCGACAGCGTGGACAAGCCACCAGCGGACTCGCCGAAGATGGTGACGTTGCGCGGGTCGCCGCCGAAGCGGGCGATGTTGTGCTGCACCCAGCGCAGCGCGGCCTGCTGGTCCATCAGGCCGTAGTCACCCGACTGGCCCTTGGCGTCGGCCAGTGCCGGATGTGCGAGGAAGCCGAGCGCGCCAAGCCGATAGTTGATGGTGACCACTGTGACGCCCTCTTGCACGAGCTTCGTGGGGAGGTAGTCGTCGCTCTCGCCGGTGACCAGCGCGCCACCGTGGATCCACACCATGACGGGGTTGTGCCGGCGAGTCGGCTTCCAGCTCGGCATGAACACGTTCAGGAACAGGCAGTTCTCCGACGTACTGGCTTCGCCGAAGGGCGAGGCCAGCTGCGGGCAATGCGGCCCGAACTGCGTCGCGTCGCGTACACCGAACCAGCGGGCCGGACGTTGTGGCGGCCGCCAGCGCAAGGCCCCGACCGGCGGGGCGGCGTACGGGATACCGAGGAACTCATCGACCGGCCCGTTGGCCAGCCCGCGAACTGCACCGCCGCTGGTGCCAACGACCGGACCGTTGCCGCCGGTGTGGCCGCCGACCTGGCTCTCGCCCATCGCGGGTGCGGCCGCGACCGCGAAGCCCAGGATGACCCCGGCTGCCGCCAGGCAGGCGCGCGCCCGCGACCTTGTCGTTGTCATTGGCATCGCAGTCTCCTTTACAGGTGAACCGGCATGACCCAGCACTCCCAACTAGCGAGAGCACGCTACACACCGCACCGCCTCCTGTCTGTTAAGCGCCTTTAAGCCCCGAACGCAGAGTTCGTCATCTCCACACTTCAGCGCCGGCTACACGTGAGGCCGTAAGCACACTGGGAGCGGTTGTGTATCACCGGGTCCACCTCGCGGCTCCTCACGACACACAGACGAGCTGAGACCACCGGCGTCCGCGGTGGCTGCGTCAGGCTCGGCCACCGATTCAAACCGGCTGCCGCCACGCCCGCGGACCGCCAAAAAGGAGTTCACGATGTCCACCCTAGAAGCACCACGCCAAACCCAGAGCGGCGGGACCCGCCTCCGCAGCCGGCTGCTCGCGTTGGGCGCGCTCATCGCCGCCGGAGCGGCAGCCGTGATCCTCGCGCTCAGCGGCTCCGATCACGCGACCACCACGTACCCAGCGATCGGAACCCAAGCACGGCCCTACGCGCCGAGCGGCGCCGCGCCTTCAGCCGCTCCCGCCGGGAATTTCCGTGACCCAACCACCCACAAGCTCGTTCGCATCGGCACCCCCGGGCCCACCACCCAGGCGGCGCCGTCGAGCGAGCCGACGCTGCAGTCGGTACTACGGAAGCTGACCCCAGCGCAGCGACGCTATGTGCTTGGCATCGCCGGGTCCACCCGGGCTCAGCAGGCCGCGGCCTTCGGCACGGATCCAGGGTTGTCGGGACTAACCGGCCGCCAGATCGCGGAGCTTGGTCAGTGGCAGAGCGCTGCTGAGCAACTCGGGCTTCATCCCGGGACGCTCGGGAACGCGTCACAACGATAAGCGGCTCCCACCCCGAGTCGGTCACGCAGCGCCGGCGGTTAATGGCCGCCGGCGCTGGCGTTTGCTCGGCGCGCTCTGATGCTTCATGATCGCCCGATGGCGGGCGTTGAGCCGCACGTCGAGGTTTGGCGGGTGCGGATCGAGCTGGAGGCCGCCGGTCTTGCGGAACCGCGTTGGCCGGTCGGGATATCCGTTCGGGCTTTCAGGCTCAACGACGCTGAGTCGTTGCACGGCCTTCTCGAGCACGGCTACCGCGATGGCGGGGGCAGCGTCGCAGCGTTCGAAACCTGGCTTCCCCAGATGACGGGCGATGAGGAGTTCGACCCCGGGCTCTGGTTCATCGCCGAATCGAATGGAGCGTTGGTTGGAGCGGTCCTGTGCTGGACGAGTGGGTTCGTAAAGGATTTGGTGGTGCGCGAGGCTTGGCGTCGGCGCGGGCTTGGCGAGGCGCTGCTCCGACATGTCCTGATGGTGTTCGCGGAACGTGGGGCGGCCGCGGTCGAGCTGAAGGTTGAGGCGACGAACAGAGGCGCGGTTGCCCTGTATTAACGCGTAGGCATGCGCGTGGTGGAGCGGTACGGCTAGCCGCACCTGCCGGGGAAGGTTCCGCGGAACACCTCGAAACGCGTGCTGCTGCGAGACAATCTCGGCGTGCGTCAGGCGTTCCTGGACGATCAGATGGGGCAGGTCCTTGCGGCGATGCCCGAAGGCGCGGCACGTCAGCGGGGAGGGTCTTGATGCTCAGACGCCTTCAGCTGCGGAACTGGCTCGCTCTGGCTACGGTCGGCCTTCTGTTCGCCTGTGGCACGACGGTGGCGCTTGCCGCCGCCACCGGGGCATCC